>Ga0075471_10000243_pt1 | contig 30736 bp, 28 predicted proteins | sample DEB19_08_DNA_2_FD_74787 | JGI IMG/M metagenome (GOLD analysis project Ga0075471, IMG submission 74787) | Aqueous microbial communities from the Delaware River and Bay under freshwater to marine salinity gradient to study organic matter... | ecosystem: Environmental > Aquatic > Marine > Coastal ...
TCTTGATCGCCTCGGGATTGGTGGCGAGGTGGTTGGAGGGGGCGGCCGCGTCCAGGTACTGGCGCACGAAGAAGCGCATGCGGCGCTTGGTGGCGGCGTCGAGCTCGGCCTGATCGACCGCCTGCATCATCATCTTCGAGGTGAGGAGGTAGGAGTCGCGGTAGTAGCGGAAGAGCGGCATCTCCGCCCACTCGGCGCCGGCAAAGCGCTTGTCCGGGTGCGGGGCGACACTGGGCTCTCCGCCCTCGGGGGCGGGCTGGAAGGCGCCCATCCAGAGCTTCATCTGCTCCTGCATGTACCGCCCCTGCATGTCCAGCAGCGTTTCAGGCTTGGCCGACATAGCCTCAAGCCAGGCGCGGTAGGCCTCCGCGAACCCGGACATGACCTGCTGCGTCGTGCTCTCCGTGTTGAGCGAATCGGCCATCTTGGCTTGGGTCTTGCGCAGGAGGTCGGCAAGGTCGTCGGACGGGGCGGAGGCGGTCTTGGGCATGGCAGGAGGGCGAGAGAGGTATCGGAAACTGACGAGGGATCCAGCGAGCCGAAGGATTCTCCGCGCCCCCTTCCGGAGGTGTCAAGGAAACGGTAGCCGGAGCGTCAGTGGCTGTGGCCGAGCGCGAGGTGCACCAGCCAAACGGTGGCGATTCCGACGGCGATGAAGGCGAACTGCTGAGCCGTCTCCGCCAACCGGGTTCGGCGGTGCAGCCCGGGTATCAGGTCCGCCACTGCCACGTAGAGCATTCCGGCAGCCGCGATGGCGAGGATGCGTGGTACCCACTCTGTTGCCGCCGACAGCGCGAAGTAGCCGAGCAGCGCGCCGGCCACCGAGGCGAGGCTCGAGAGCGCATTGAGCGCGAGCGCCCGCGCCTTCGAGTAACCGGAGTCCAGCAGGATCAGGAAGTCGCCGACCTCCTGAGGAACTTCGTGCGCGATGATCGCCGCCGCCGTGACGATGCCAAGGTGCGTGTCGGCGATGAACGCGCCGGCGATCATGATGCCGTCGGTGAAGTTGTGAAACGCATCGCCCACCGTGACCATCAGGCCAGCTCGCCCGGAGCCCGTGCCGTGGGCGTGGTGATGCGCATGCCCGTGGCCGCCCTCGGCGTCGAAGTGGTGGTGCCGCCAGAGCAGGAGCTTCTCGAGCAGGAAAAAACCCAGCATCCCGGCGAGCACCAGCGCCGCCGTGCCGCCGTAATCCACCGTCTGCTCGAAGAGATGGGGCAGGATCTCGAGGAACACCGCGCCCAGCAGCGCGCCCACGGCATAGCTCACCAGCACCGACACGAGCCGGGCCTGGACCCGGAAGGCGACGAGGCTCGCTAGCAGAACGGAGAGGAGCCCGCCCGCGAGGCACGCGAGGAGGATCCAGGCAAGGGTGGGCATGGGGCCAAACGCGACTGAGTTGCAAAGAGTCTACCAGCCCTCCCTCGCGCCGCCGAGAACCCCCGAACTCAGTGCCGGCGCAAGCCGTCGAGCACGTGGGCCATGTCGGCGGGCAACGCCGCCTCGAAGCGAACTTCCTCCCCCGTGCCCGGGTGGCGAAACGCGAGCCGCCACGCGTGCAGCGCCTGCCGGCCCAGCAGCCGCGCGCTTCGGGGGCCGTAGGCGGGATCGCCTTCAATTGGATGTCCAATCGAAGCCAGATGAACCCGGATCTGGTGCGTGCGCCCGGTCTCGAGATCGCACTGCAGGAGCGTATGAGCGGGGAATCGCTCGGCGACGAGATAGTGCGTCACCGCCGGCTTCCCGCCCGGCACCACCGCCATTTTCGTGCGCTGCGAGCGATGGCGGCCGATGGGGGCCGACACGGTGCCCGGCGCACTGACCTTGCCCTTGGCGAGCGCCAGATACGTCCTCGCCACACGATGCGCCGCCAGAGCTCGCACGAGGCACTGCATCGCCGCCTCCGTCTTGGCCACCACCATGAGCCCGCTCGTGTCCTTGTCCAGCCGATGCACGATGCCCGCCCTCGGAAGCGCGGAAAGTTGCGGCACGCGGTGCAGCAGGCCGTTCAGGAGAGTGCCCTCCCAGTTGCCGCTCCCGGGGTGCACCACCAGCCCTGCAGGCTTGTTGATGACGAGAACTTCGCCATCCTCGTGGACCACTGCGATCTCGAGAGCCTGGCCCCGCTGGGGACGGTCCTGCGGCCGCGGACGAAGGGTGACTCGAAGCCGCTCTCCGCCGCGCAGGCGCCGCTTTGGCGCAGCGCGCTCGCCATCCACTGTCACGTCGCCCGACTCGATGAGCAGGGCCAGCCGGCTTCGGGACTCGTCGGGCAACAAGCGGGCGAGGCCCTGGTCGAGGCGCATTCCCGCGAGGCTTTCCGGCACCTCGAGGTCAAGGCAGGGGCCTGTTGCCTCCCCGGCGGTATAATTCGACGCCTTCGACACGGATGCCTCCATGACGCGCAGTTTACTGGTGCTATTGCTCGCCGCAGCCTTGCTGTCGGGCTGCGGCCTGTTCAAGGATCGCAGCGAAGCCCAGCGCAAGAACTGGCAGGCGGCGGACTGGTACAAGGCCGCGAAGGAGGAGCTGGACAACGGCAACTGGCAGGCCGCCACCAAGCTCTATGCCGAGCTCGAGTCTAAGTTTCCCTATGGCCGCTACGCCCAGCAGGCGCAGCTCGACTCGGCGTATGCGTTCTACAAGGAAGGCGAAACGGCGCAGGCAGTGAGCGCGATCGACCGCTTCCTCAAGGCCTACCCGAACCACCCGTTCCTCGACTACGCCCTGTACCTGAAGGGCCTGGCGAACTTCCGAGAGGACCTGGGCCCGCTCGCGACGTACGTCGCGCGCCAGGACTTCGCCGATCGCGATCCCAAGGCGGCCCGCGAGTCCTTCGAGATCTTCAAGGACCTGGTCACTCGCTTCCCGGAGAGCCGCTACGCGCCGGACGCCTACCGGCGCATGGGCTTTCTCGTCGATGCGCTGGCGCGCCACGAGATGCACGTGGCTCGCTATTACCTCAATCGGGGGGCATGGCTGTCAGCGGCGAATCGAGCCCAGACGGTTCTCACCCGCTTCCCCACCTCGTCGGCCCGGCAGGAGGCGCTCGACATTCTGGTGCAGGCCTACGACCGCATGGGCCTCACGGCCCTGCGCGACGATGCGCGCCGCGTGCTCGCGCTGAACCACCCGACCGACCCGCTGACCAAGGAGCCCAAGGGCGGCTGGTTCAGCTGGCTGCCGTGGTCGTCCCGCTAGGCCCAGTCACTCGCCCGCCAGCTTCGCCAGCAAGTCCGCCTGCGCGCTCACGCGCTTGCCGCGGCCAGACTTGGCCCGCTCGTAGCGCCCATCGGCCTGCATGAGCCACGCCTGGAGGTTGTCGCGCAGGTAAGGCGCCAATCCCTCGCGCACGACGCGGCGCGCCAGCCGCGGGTCCAGGATCGGAAAAGCCGTCTCGATGCGCCGAAAGAAGTTGCGCTCCATCCAGTCGGCGCTCGCGAGCCACACCCGCTCGTCGCCACCATTCACGAAGCGATAAATGCGACTGTGCTCAAGAAATCGGCCGACGATCGAGCGCACCCGGATGGTTTCCGAGAGCCCCTTCACGCCGGGCCGCAGGGCGCAGACACCGCGGACGATCAGGTCGACCTTGACGCCCGCCTGCGACGCGCGATAGAGCGCTGAGATCACCTCTGGCTCGAGCAGCGCATTCATCTTTGCGGTGATGCCTGCAGGGCGCCCGGCTCGCGCGTGCCGGGCCTCGTTCTCGATTGCCTCGACAACGTGGGCGTGCAGCGAAAACGGCGCCTGCCGAAGGTGGCTGAGGCGCGTGGCACGGCCCAGCCCGGTAAGCTGCTGGAACAGTGCCGAGACATCGGCGCAAAGCTCCGCGCGTGAAGTGAGCAGGTCGAAATCCGTATAGAGCCGAGCCGTGCGCGGGTGGTAGTTGCCGGTGCCCAGGTGCGCGTAGCGCACGAGCTCACCCGCCTCCCGGCGCACGACCAGCGCCATCTTGGCGTGGGTCTTGTGGCCCACCACCCCGTAGACCACGTGCGCGCCAACCTCCTCGAGCTTCGCCGCCCAGTTGATGTTCGCCTCCTCATCGAAGCGCGCCATCAGCTCCACCACGGCAGTAACCTCCTTGCCCGCGCGCGCCGCGTCGATGAGCGAGCGCATCACCTCGGAGTCCGTGCCGGTGCGGTACACCGTGAGCTTGATGGCCACCACGTCAGGGTCTCGTGCCGCCCCCCGCAGAAAGTCGATTACCGGCGCGAACGACTGGAACGGCCGGTGGAGCAGCACATCGCCCTTGCGGAGCACGTCGAACAGGTTGCGCTTGCCCCGAAGCGCGGCAGGCGTGCCCGGCGCGAATGGCTGAAACTTGAGGTCGGGGCGGTCCGTCTGGTCTGGCACGCTCATCAGCCGCACAAGGTTCACCGGGCCGTTCACTCGGTAGAGGTCCCGCGCCTCGAGCCCGAACTGCTGCAGCAGAAACCGGATGCTCGCCTCGCTCATGCGCTCGTCCACCTCCAGGCGGACCGCGTCGCCGAAGTGTCGCTGCGGCAGTTCCCCCTGGAGCGCGAGGCGCAGGTCCTTCACCTCCTCCTCCTCGACGAACAGGTCAGAGTTGCGAGTGACCCGAAACTGGTGGCAGCCCCTCACGGCCATGCCCTCGAAGAGCGTGTCGACGTGGGCGTGGAGGATGGAGGTGATGAACACGAAGGCATCACCGTCGCCCCCGACCTCCCGCGGCACCCGGATCACTCGCGGCAGCAAACGCGGCGCCTGCACGATGGCCGTGCGCGAGTCGCGCCCGAACGCGTCCAGCCCCTCCAGTTCCACGACGTAATTGAGGCTCTTGTTGAAGACGCGCGGAAACGGGTGTGACGGATCCAGCCCGATGGGTGTCAGCAGCGGCATCACTTCACGAAAGAAGTAGCCCCGAACCCAATCCCGCTGCAGCGGCGTCCACTCGTTGCGCCGCAGGAAGTGAACGCCCTTCGCCGCGAGCGCGGGCAGCACGACGTCGTTCAGCAGGGCGTATTGGCGGGCAACGAGCGAGTGCGCCTCGGCAGAAACCTGGTCCAGCACCTCCTCCAAGCCCAAGCCGTCGGAGCCGACGGTGGTGGATCCCAGCTTGACCTGCTCCTTGAGGCCCGCTACGCGTATCTCGAAAAACTCATCCAGGTTCGACGAGACGATGCACAGGTAACGCAACCGCTCGAGGGCGGGCACACGACGGTCCTCGGCCTGCGCGAGCACCCGCCGATTGAAGGCGAGCGCCTGCAGTTCTCGGTTGAGGAAGTGCTGGGAGGGCAAAGTCATGGGGGCGCCACGTCCGACGGCACGCAGACGATACGCCCAATCGCGCCTGGCCGGATGACGGTTCCATGACGACGCCCGGGGCGCCAACCCCTGTGCCATACTGCCCCCCGATTTTTGCGCCGCGCCACGGCCCGCGCCATGGAATATCAAACGCTCGCCGCAGTCGACCTGGGATCCAACAGCTTTCACCTGGCCGTCGGCCGGGTCGCGGGCGAGCAGATCTACCCGCTGGATGCGATCCGCGAGCCGGTGCGCCTGGGTGCCGGGCTCGGCCCCGATCGCCACCTGGACGCCGACTCCCAGGCGCGGGCTCTCGCCGCACTAAAGCTTTTCGCCGAGCGCCTGGCTGGCCATCACCCGGAAACCGTGCGCGCCGTGGGCACCAATACCCTGCGCGTGGCGAAAAATGCGCCGGCTTTCCTGAAGGCCGCGGAGAAGGCGCTGGGGTTCCCGATCGAGGTGATCTCCGGCCGCGAGGAAGCGCGCCTCATCTATTTGGGCGTGGTGCATTCGCTGCCCATCGGCCGGCATCGCCGGCTGGTAGTGGACATCGGCGGCGGCTCGACGGAATTCATCATCGGCACCGGGCTCAAGCCCGCGCTGGTGGAAAGCCTCTACATGGGCTGCGTGAGCTGGAGCCGGCGCTTCTTCCCGGAGGGGAAGGTCGACAAGCCGTCCATGCGCGACGCGGAGCTCGCCGCCCGCGAGAAGGTTGAGCCCATCGTCGCGGCCTTCCGCACCCAGGGATGGGACGAGGCCGTGGGCTCGTCGGGCTCCGTGCGGGCCATCTTCGACATCCTCGAGGCCTCGGGACGCGCTGCCGAGTCGATCGACGCGCCGGCCCTCGAATGGCTGCGCGACGAAATGATCGCCGCGGGCCATGTGCGCAAGCTCGCCTTGCCCGGGCTGCGCGACGATAGGCTCCCTGTGCTCGCCGGCGGTGTGGCCATCCTGTCGGCGATCTTCATCGAGCTGGGCCTCGAGCGGATGACCCCCGCCAAGGGCGCCCTGCGGCAGGGCGTGCTGTGGGACCTGCTGGGGCGCGTCCATCATCGCGACATCCGCGAAGTCACGGTGGATCAATTCGTGCTTCGATACGGCGTCTCGCGCGGCCAGGCCCAGCGCGTCGGGTCCCTGTCACTCGACCTGTTCCGGCAAATCGAGCCCGGGCAGGCCGAGCCGGTGGAAAAGGCCGCGGCGCTGCTGGGCTGGGCGGCGAAGCTGCACGAGATCGGCATCTCGATCGCCCAAGGCGGCTATCACAAGCACTCGGCCTATGTGCTGGCCAATGCCGAGATGCCGGGCTTCTCTCGCCAGGACCAGGGCTGGCTCTCGAACCTGGTGCTCGCGCAACGGGGGCGCCTGCCCAAGATGAAAGCCGCCTTCGCCGACGACCCGCTCCTCGCGCGTGCCGCCGCCTGTCTCAGGCTCGCCGTGATCTTCCACCGCAGCCGGCGCACCGCGAAGCTCCCGCCGCTGCGGCTGGAGGCGCGCGGCCGAAGCGGGTTTCGCCTGAGCATGCCCCGCACCTGGCTCGCTGCCCACTCGTTGGTCGCCGTGGCGCTGGAGTCGGAAAGCCACGAATGGGCGGCGCTCGACGTCGACTTCTGCGTCACCATCACCGACTGACCAGCGAGGCGGGCCGCCCGCCGCGGCTGGTCAGCACGATCCCGGCAACGATCAGCAAGGCGCCGGCGAGGTGGAACAAGTGGAGGCGCTCGTCGAGAAACAGCCACGCGAGCAGGCTGCCGAACACGGGCATCAGGTGGACGAAGAGGCCCGCGACGTTGGAGCCCACCTCCGACACGGCCCGGTTCCAGAACACATAGCCGATGAAAGAAGGAAACAACCCGACGTACAGCATCGCCGCGAAGGCGCCGGGCGTGAGCTGGATGCCACCGCCCCACAAGGCGACCTCCACCGCCGCCATGGGCGCCAGCAGCACCAGGCCCACCGACGCACAGCACGCCAGCATGGCCAGCGGCGGAAGGCCTGCAGGCTTGGTCCTCAGCAGCACGGTGTAGACCGCCCAGAAGACCATCCCCGCCACGACAATCACGTCGCCACGATTGAGCGTAAGCCCGGCGAGCGCGGCAAGGTCGCCCCGAGTGAGGATCGCCACCACTCCCGCGAAGGAGGCCGCCACCCCAATGCCCTGCCGCAGCGTGATGGTGTCCCGATAGATAGCCCAGCCAGTGAGGACGATCATCATCGGCAGCGCGCTATTGAGAAGCAGCCCGTTGGTGGCAGTGGTGTATTGCAGGCCGACGTAGGCAAAGGCGTTGTGAACGCCGGTCCCCCAGAATCCCACCCACGCGATCCATCGCCAACGCCGGCGGATCAGGGGCCAGTTGTCGCGAATCTGCGGCCAGGCGAAGGGAAGCATGGCCAGAACCGCGATGAACCAGCGCACAAACGTGAGCGTGAGCGGCGAGATGGTGCCCACCACGGCCTTGCCCACCACCCAGTTGAGCGACCAGAACAGCGACGTGACGGTGAGCAGCAGGTAAGGTGAGGCGATGCCGCGGGAGGCGCCCACGAAGCGTGCCGATCAGCCGACGGCGCGGATGGCGGCAAGCGGCGGCGACCCCACGGCTCGGCGGGTGCCCAGCAGGCCGGCAATGGCCACGCCGAGGCCGCCGGATGCCAACCCCACCAGCGGCACCGTCCAGGAGAACACGTACGGCACGCCCAGGACGCGCTCGGCAAGCACCATGGTGAGGCCCACTGCGCCGCCAGCCGCCACCAGCCCCGCAAGAAATCCGATCGCGAGGAACTCCGCCAATTGCGCGAGCGTCAGTTGCCGGCGGCTTGCCCCCAGGGTGCGCATGACGGCGCCCTCGAATATGCGCTCGTCCTGCGTCGTCGTGATCGCCGCAAACAGCACCACGAGGCCGGCGGCGATGGCGAACAGGAACACGAACTCCACCGCACGGGAGACCTGGTCCGTGATCCGCTGCACCTGCTCCATGATGGCCGTCAGGTCGATCACGCTCACGTTCGGCAGCCGCGAGACCAGCTCGCTCACCACCCGCTCCTGCCCGCGCTCCAGCCGGAAGCTGGTGATCCAGCTTGCCGGGTAGGCCTCGAGCACGCCCGGGGACGCAATGACGAAGAAGTTCGCCTTGAAGCTGTCCCACTCCACCTTGCGCAGGCTCGTGACGCGCGCGCCGAAGCGAGATCCCGCGACATCCCAGGTGAGCGTGTCGCCGACTCGGATGCCCAGCGTCTTGGCGATGCCCTCCTCCACTGAGAACTGCGGGTCGCGATCGTCTGGCGCCCACCACTTCCCGGCGATGATGCGGTTGTCGGGCTGCAGCTTGGCTGCCCACGACAGGTTGAACTCGCGCTCGACCAGCCGCCGCGCGCGCTGGTCCTGGAAATCCGTTGGCGACACGGCCCTGTCCCCGATCGAGACCAGGCGCCCGCGCACCATGGGGTAGAGGTCCGGGGTCTTCAAGCCGCGCTCAGCGAAAAATTCACGCGCTGCGGTGAGCTGGTCCGTCTGGATGTTGATGGCGAATCGGTTGGCCATGTCCGGTGGCGTCGAGCGCTGCCAGGTGGCAATGAGGTCCGTACGGACCAGGGTGAGGAGCAGCATCGCCATGATGCCCAGGCCCAGGGCCACCACCTGGACGACGCTTGCTCCCGTGCGGCGCCGGAGATTCGCGAGGCCGTAGCGCCAGGGGCCGGAAGCCGTTGCGCGCAGCCGAGCCACCGCCGCAATGAGCCCGAGGCCGGCAAGCGCTGCAGCGCCGAGGGCGACGATGAAGCCGCCGACAGCGATGCTGCCGAGCCTGACGTCACCCGCCTGCCAGACAATGAGGGTGGCAAGCGAGGCAAAGCCAAGGCCGTAGGCGATGAGGCTCGACGGTTCCGCAACCTGCACGTCGCTTCGAAGCACGCGCAGCGTGGGCACGTTGCGAAGGCGCAGCAGCGGCGGCAGCGTGAACCCCAGCACCAGCACGAGGCCAATCAGCGCACCCTGCGCCGCCGGCACGGGGCCGGGCGCCGGCAACACGACCTGGAAGAATCCCGAGAGCGCCCGCGCGAGGCCTGCCTGGGCCAGAAAGCCGACGACGATGCCCGCGAGGCAACCCAGCACGGCGAGGACCAGAAACTGCCAGGCGTTGATACGGAAGATGTCGGCTTGCGACGCGCCGAGGCAGCGCATGACCGCCGCGCCATCGGTCTGCCGCATCGAGAAGCGACGCGCGGCGAGCGCAACGGCCACGGAGGCCAGCACCACGGAAAGCAGTGCTGCGAGCCCCAGGAAGCGCTGCGCCCTCTCGAGTGCCACGCGCACTTCGCTCCTCGCATCCCGCACGCCCTCGACGCGCTGGCCACGGGTGAGCGCGGCGCGGGTGTCGCGGTCGAACCGCGCGATGGCCGATGGCTCCCCCGCGACGATCAGCCGGTAGCCCACGCGGCTGCCGACCTGCACCAGGCCCGTGGCCTCAAGGTCTGCCAGGTTCATCAACACCCGCGGCGCCACGCCAAAGTAATCGAGGACGCTGTCGGGCTCCCGCGTGATCAGGTTGACGACCTGCAGCGTCGCGTTGCCCACCTTGAGCGGGCTGCCCACCTCGACGCCGATGCGCGCGACGAGCGGCAACCCGATCCAGACCGTGCCCGGCGCGGGGCCGCCTTCCACTTCCCGGTCCCGCTCCGTGGGCGAGTTCGTGACCTGGACGCGCCCACGCAAGGGAAAGCCGTTGGAGACTGCCTTGATCTCGGCGAGGTTCGCGCCCGACGGGCCCGAGACCATGCTGGGGAACGTGCGCGTTTCCGCCACGCGAAGCCCGGCAGCCCGCGCGCGCTCCGAATACGAGAGGGGCAGCGGCTGGTCGCCGATCACCACCAGGTCGCCGCCCAGCAGCTCGTTTGCCTGCTGGTCGAGGGCCGCTTGCACTCGGCTGGCAAAGAAGCCCACGGTGGTGGTTGCCGCCACGGCGACGAGCAAGGCGAACGCCAGCACGCGCGCCTCGCCCGAGTGGGCGTTGCGACGGAGCATGCGCCAGGCGAGCGTCAGCGTTCTCACGTCGCGCGCCTCAGGCCGACACCACGCCCGCGTCGATGGTGATGCGACGGGCGCAGCGGCCGGCGAGCGTGGCGTCGTGGGTGACGAGCACGAGCGTGGTGCCGTGTTCGCGGTTCATGCGGAACAAAAGATCGATTACCTGCGCGCCGGTGGCCGAATCGAGGTTGCCCGTGGGCTCGTCGGCGAAGAGGAGCTTGGGCTCCGTTGCGAACGCGCGCGCCACCGCCACGCGCTGCTGCTCGCCACCGGAGAGTTGGCGGGGGTAATGCCCCAGGCGTTCCGCGAGGCCCACCTCGGCGAGCACCTGGCGCGCGCGCGCCGCGGCATCGTTCGCGCCGGCCAGCTCGAGCGGCAGCATGACGTTCTCCAGCGCCGTGAGCGAGGGCAGCAACTGAAAGGACTGGAACACGAAGCCCACCAACCGGCCCCGCAGGCGGGCCCGGCCGTCTTCATCCAGCGCGAAGAGATCCTCGCCATCGACCCAGACCTTGCCGGACGAGGGAACATCCAGGCCCGCGAGCAGCCCAAGCAGCGTGGACTTTCCCGAGCCCGAGGCGCCGACCACGGCAACCGTTTCACCCGCCGCCACCGAGAAGGTGGCGTCACGCACGATGGTGAGGTCGTGGTCGGGCGTCGAGACTTGTTTGGTGAGCCCCTCGACCCGCACAATGTCGGTAGCCCGCGCGTCGTGGGCGGCGGCCTGTGTCGTGAAAGCTTCGCTGATCGCGTTCATGTCGCTCCGTTCGCAAGCCGGACCCGATTCCCAGGCCCAACCCGATGTGTCCTGAATTCCTCTCCCGCATGGCCGCCCGCATCCTGCTGGGGCTGCTGTGCAGCCTTGCTGTCCTCCCCGCCCCCGCCGCCGAGCGCACCGTGATGGTGTTCGGCGACAGCCTGTCCGCCGCCTACGGCATTGGCGTGAACGAAGGCTGGGTCTCGCTGCTCTCCGACCGCATCCGCCGCAACCAGCTCCCGTGGAAGGTGGTGAACGCGAGCGTGTCCGGGGAGACCACGGCGGGCGGCCTGCGAAGGCTGCCCGAGGACTTGAAGCGCCATTCGCCCGCCCTCGTGGTGATCGCCCTGGGCGCGAACGACGGGCTGCGGGGCCAACCCCTCGCCACCACGCGCTCGAACTTGGAATCCATGATTCGCCTCGCCCGGGCGGCGAAAGCCGAGCCGGTGCTGATCGGCATGATGCTGCCGCCGAATTATGGCATCGAATATGCACGCGAGTTCCGTGAGCTCTATCCGGGAATCGCCAAATCGGCGCGCGTGGCGCTGGCTCCCTTCCTGCTCGATGGGGTGGCGGAACGGCGCGAGTGGTTCCTTCCCGACCAGTTGCACCCCGCAGCGGTGGCGCAACCGCGAATCCTCGACAACGTCTGGCCGACCCTCGAGCCCCTGCTGCGCCAGCGGCCCCGCGGCTCGTGAGCTTCCCCGCCGACAGCGCGGCCGGCCGGTCGCCGCCCGGCCGCGTGCGAACGCCGCTCGCCGCCGCCGACCTTGCCGGGTACGACGCCATCATCGACGCCCGCAGCCCCGGCGAATTTGCCGAGGACCACCTGCCGGGCGCCATCAACTTGCCCGTGCTCGATGATGCCGAGCGCGCGCTCGTCGGCACCGCGCACGCCGAGCAGGGCGCCTTCGCCGCCAAGCGCATCGGGGCCCCGCTCGTCTCCGCCAATATCGCTCGACATCTCGCCGGTGCGCTCGCCGACCGTCCACGCACGTGGCGCCCCCTTGTCTACTGCTGGCGTGGCGGCTCGCGCTCCGGCTCCCTCACCCACGTGCTGCGGCAAGTGGGTTGGGATGCAGTTCAGCTCGACGGTGGCTACAAGGCCTTTCGCCGGCAAGTCTCGGCGGACCTTGCAGAACTGCCCTGCCGTTTCGCCTACCGGGTGGTCTGTGGTGCCACCGGGTCCGGCAAGAGCCGCTTGCTTGAAGCGCTCGCGCGCGCCGGCGCGCAGGTTCTGGACCTCGAGCAACTCGCCCGCCATCGCGGCTCCGTGCTGGGCGACCTGCCCGGCGACTCGCAGCCAACGCAAAAGGCATTCGAGACGCTGCTGTGGCACGCACTCTCGGGGCTCGACACGGGACGCGAGGTATTCGTCGAATCCGAGAGCCGCAAGGTTGGCAACCTGCGCGTGCCGGACAGCCTCATCGAGCGCATGCGCTCGAGCCCGTGCCTGCGGCTGGAGGCGCCGCAAGCGGTCCGCATCGCGCTGCTGATGGAAGACTACGCGCACCTCATCGCCGACGCGGCCCTCCTGCACGGCAAGCTTCGGTGCCTGACGCCGCTACACGGCCACGCGCGCATCGCCGAATGGGAAGCACTGGCGGACAAGGGTGATCACCACCGGTTGGTGGCCGAGCTCCTGGAGCAGCATTACGACCCGGCGTACCAGCGATCGATGGCCCGCAACTACACGGGCCTGGCCACCGCGCAACCCTTGCCGGTGACCAGCGCTGGAGCCCAGGCTTTCGACGCGCTCGCGCGCGCGCTGGCGCAAGCAGCCTAGCTGGCGGGAAAGAGCAGGCACACCGCTTCGGCAGCAATGCCCTCGCCGCGGCCCGTGAAGCCCAGCTTCTCCGTGGTGGTGGCTTTCACGTTGACGCGATCGGCGTCGATGCCGAGGTCGGCTGCAATGCGGCTCACCATCGCCGGAATGTGCGGCGCCATGCGCGGCGCCTGGGCGATGATCGTCGCGTCGACATTGCCCACGCGCAGCCTGCGCTCGGCCACCAATGCGGCGACGTGACGAAGCAGCTCGCGGCTGTCGATGCCGCGGTAACGCGAGTCGGAATCCGGGAAGTGGCGGCCGATGTCGCCCAGCGCCGCCGCCCCCAGCAGCGCGTCGCAAATGGCGTGCAGCAGCACGTCGGCATCGCTGTGGCCAAGCAGGCCGTGCGTGTGGTTGATCTCGACGCCGCCCACAACCAGGCGGCGCCCCTCGACCAGTTGGTGCACGTCGAACCCGTGCCCGATGCGCGCGTCACTCATGTCGTGGGCCTCCGTGCAACGAGGATGCGCTCGGCGAGCGCCAGGTCTTCAGGGTACGTCACCTTGAAATTGTCCGCTTCGCCCGCCACCAGCCGGGGATGCTCGCCAAGGGCTTCGACCGCCTGCGCTTCGTCCGTGGCGTCCGGCCGAGCTGCAAGCGCACGGCGCAGCAGGCCATAGCGAAAGACCTGCGGCGTCTGCGCGCGCCACAGGCCTTCGCGCGAAACCGTCTCGACCACGCGCCCGTGACGATCGCCACGCTTGAGGGTGTCCGCCACCGGGTGCGCAAGCAGGCCGCCACAAGTATCGTCGGCCACCGCGTCGATCAGCCTGTCGAGAGAGGCCTCGGCCAGACACGGACGAGCCGCGTCGTGTACCAGCGCCCAATCGTCATCCCGGGCGTCATCCGCAACATGGGCAAGCGCATTCGCCACGCTTTGGGCGCGCGTGGTGCCGCCCACCGGCACCGCCTCCACGCGGCCCCGTGGCCAGGGTTGAGGCAAGGCGGCCCAGCGCCCGTCGTGAGGCGAGAGGATGACAACCACGCGATGGATGCGCCGCGACGCCGCGAGCACGGCCGCGGCGTGGTGGAGCAGCGGGCGCCCCGCCAACGGGAGGTACTGCTTGGGGACGCCCTCCCCCATGCGGCTGCCCTGGCCCGCGGCTGGAATGAACGCAAAGATTTTCGGCATCGTCACCGGCGATTATCGCCGTTTCCCTCGTCCCGCAAGGCTTACCGAGCCACCGGCACTGCCCCGGGAGGCAGGTGAGCCGTGTCCGCCCACACCTCGACCTGCCAGCCGGAGTCGAGCCTGCAAAGCGCGTTGTAACCCGCGTTGGGAATCGGAATGGGGTCCGTCTCGGCGAGGCCCACGCCCGTGGCGTGCCGATACAGGTTGGCCAGCACGCCCCCGTGGCAAACGACGAGCACCCGCGCGCCGGCGTACTCGCTCGCCAGCGCCTCGAACGCAACGCCCACCCGCTCGTGGAAGGCTCGCCGGGTCTCGCCGCCGGGGACAGGATGATCCGGGTTGGTATGCCACAGCATCGGGTGCAGCCCGGGATGGCGCTCCGCCATCTCGTCGCGAGTGAGGCCTTCGGCCACGCCGTAGCAGCGCTCCCGGAGCCGAGCGTCCGACTTCACCGGGTTCCCCGTGAAAGCCGCGATGGCTTCGGCCGTCTGGAGCGCGCGTCCCAGGTCGCTCGAGAGCAAGTGATCGAAGGGCTCGTTCGCGAGGCGTTTACCGACAGCCTGCGCCTGCGCCAGGCCCTCCGCCGTCAGCGGGCTATCGCCGTGCCCCTGGACTCGGCTGGCGCGATTCCACTCCGTCTCGCCATGGCGAATGACGACGAGGCGCGTGCTCACGCGCGGGCGAGACGCTCGACGCCCCCCATCCAAGGGCGAAGGGCATCCGGCACGACCACCGAGCCATCCGCCTGCTGGTAGTTCTCGAGGATCGCTACCAGCGTGCGGCCCACGGCGAGGCCCGAGCCATTGATGGTATGCACGGGCTCGGTGCGGCCCTTGTCGCCGCCCTTGAAGCGCGCCTGCATGCGGCGTGCCTGAAAGGCCTCGTAGTTCGAGCACGAGGAAATCTCGCGGTACGCGTTCTGCCCGGGCAGCCACACCTCGAGGTCATAGGTCCTGGCGCTGGCAAAGCCCATGTCACCTGTGCAAAGGAGCATCGTGCGGTACGGCAGCTCCAGGCGCTTGAGGATCGTCTCGGCGTTCGCGGTGAGCTCCTCGTGCGCCTCGGCCGAGCGCTCGGGGTGGACGATCTGCACCAGCTCGACCTTGTCGAACTGGTGCTGGCGGATCATGCCGCGCGTGTCCTTGCCGTGGCTGCCCGCCTCGCTGCGAAAACACGGCGAATGGCAGGCAAACTTGAGCGGCAGCGACTTCTCCTCGAGGATCACGTCGCGCACGAAGTTGGTCACCGAGTACTCCGACGTCGGGATGAGATAGAGGTCGCGCCCCTCGATCTTGAACAGGTCGTCCTTGAACTTGGCGAGGCTCGACACCCCGTCCGCGCATTCGCCGCTCACCATGTAGGGCGAATAGATCTCGGTGTAGCCGTGCTCACGCGTGTGGACATCCAGCATGAACTGGGCGATGGCGCGGTGCAGACGGGCCAGGTGCCCGCGCAGGATGCTGAAGCGCGCCCCGGACACCTTGGCCGCCGTCTCGAAATCGAGCAGCGAGAGGCCCTCGCCCACGTCCACGTGGTCGCGCACCGGAAAGTCAAACGCGCGCGGCACGCCCCAGCGGCGCACCTCAACGTTGTCGTCGGCCGACTTGCCGTCAGCAACATCGGCACGCGGAATGTTGGGCAGCGTCCGGAGGAAATGGTCGAGGCGCCCCTGAAGCGCAGAGAGCGCCGCCTCGTTCGCCTTCAGCTCATCGCCGATGCCGGCCACCTCGGCTAGCACCGAGCTCGCATCCTCACCGCGGGACTTGCGCGCGCCGACTTCCTTGGAAAGCGCGTTGCGCTTGGCTTGCAGCTGTTCCGTGCGCGTCTGCAGCGACTTGCGCTCATCCTCGAGCGTGCGAAAGCCGGCCTCGTCCAGGGCATAGCCACGGCGGGCGAGCCCGGCGACCACAGCGGGTAGGTCCTTGCGAAGCAGCTGAATGTCGAGCATGGCGAGACACCGGGGCGAGAGGGCCACGATTATAGATCCCGGGGCAGCGCACTTTCGCCGCGGGCAACGCCCCTGGCGGCGATCAGGCCTTGTCGCGGGCCTGGCGGTTGCGCGCCCGGAGGTGGTCCAGCTTGTCGCGAATTTTCGACTCGAGCCCGCGATCGACCGGTTGATACCACCCCGGGGCGGCCATGCCATCGGGCAGGTAGGTCTCACCGGCAGCGAACCCGCCTTCCTCTTCGTGGGCGTAGCGGTAGCCCGCGCCGTGGCCCATCTCCTGCATGAGCTTGGTCGGGGCGTTGCGCAGGTGCATCGGTACCGGGCGGCTCTCGTCATTGGCGACGAAGGCGCGCGCGGCGTTGTAGGCGACGTAGACCGCGTTGGACTTGGGCGCCACCGCGAGATAGACCACGCACTGGGCGAGGGCCAGTTCGCCCTCGGGTGTGCCGAGGCGCTCGTAGGCCTCGGCGGCATGGGTGGCGAGGTCGAGCGCGCGCGGGTCGGCCAGGCCGATATCTTCCGACGCCATGCGCACCAGGCGGCGTGCGAGGTAGTGCGGATCCGCGCCACCATCGAGCATCCGCACGAACCAGTAGAGGGCTGCATCCGGGTCGGAACCGCGCACGGATTTGTGCAGCGCCGAGATCTGGTCGTAAAAGGCGTCGCCGCCCTTGTCGAAGCGACGGCCCGCGCGCATGGCATGCGTTTCCACGAAGCTCGCATCGACGCCCCGGCGGCCCTCCGCTCGGGCCGCGGCGCAGAGGTTCTCGACCAGGTTCAGCGCCCGCCGCCCGTCGCCATCGGCAAAGGCCACGATTCGGTCGCGGGCCTCGGCAGTCACGTCGATCGCCTCGGCCTCGAAACCGCGGCAGACGAGGCTGTCGAGATCCGGCGCCGGAAGCGGCTCGAGCACGTACACCTGCGCGCGCGAGAGGAGCGCGCCATTCACCTCGAAAGACGGGTTCTCGGTGGTCGCGCCGATGAAGGTAAAGAGCCCGCTCTCCACGTGCGGCAGAAACGCGTCCTGCTGCACCTTGTTGAAGCGGTGCACCTCGTCGACGAAGACGATCGTTCGCTTGCCGTGGGCATCGCGGGCCAGCTGGGCACGCTCCACCGCCTCGCGAATCTCCTTCACGCCCGCCAACACGGCCGAGAGCGCAATGAAATGCGCGTCGAACGCCTGGGCGATCACGCGCGCGAGCGTGGTCTTGCCCACCCCCGGCGGCCCCCAAAGGATCATCGAATGCGGCTGGCCACTGGCGAGCGCCACGGCAATGGCGCGGCCCGGCCCCACGAGGTGGCGCTGGCCGACCACCTCCTCGAGGCGCTTCGGCCGCAGCCGCTCGGCGAGCGGTGCGCGCACCTCGCCAGTGCCGGAAAACAAATCCCCGCCAGCGCTCATTTGCGGGGTGCAGCCTCCTGCAAGACGTCGGTCCCCGGAGGCGGCGTGAAGCGGAACGTGGTGGGATCTACCGCCCCGCCCACCTGGAATCGCGGGAAGCGAAGCACAGTGCGCCCGCCCAGCGAATCCAGCAGCTCCATGGCACCCGGCAACGCGCCGCGCATGCCGACGCGCACGCGATCGAAACCCGTGTCGGGCGAGCGGGGCGTGGCTTCGAGCCACTCGAGCCCGTCGGCGCTCCCCGCATCCCGGAGGGTGAACGCGGCGGTAACGTCCCCGCGCCCGGCGAGGAGAGCGGCAGGCGTCGCCGAGAGGGCACGGTCCATCGGGCGCACCGTCGCTTGTCGAAGGTCGGGGTCGTACACCCACAGCCGCTCGCCGTCGGCGACGATCACCGTCGCGGACGGTTTGTCGTAGGCCCAGCGAAAGCGATTCGGGCGCGAAAACGAGAATGCGCCCGAGGCCTTTTCCACGACCCGCCCGCCGGCGTCGACCACCTGCTGGTCGAAGCGCGCCTGGGCGGCCTTGGTGTTGGCGGTGAAGGCGAGGAACGCATCCACCGCACCCGCCCAGGCTGCGGCAGGCAGCGCGGCGGCCAGAAACGCCACCGCGACCCGCAGGGGCCTCACCGATCGCCCCGATTGGGCGCCAGGATCTCGCGGTTGCCGTTGGAGGCCATGGGCGAGACGAGCCCGGCGCGCTCCATGTCCTCGATCAGGCGTGCCGCCCGGTTATAGCCAATCCTCAGGTGCCGCTGCACGAGCGAAATCGAGGCACGGCGATTCTGGAGAACGATCTGCACGGCCTGGTCGTAGAGCGGGTCTGCCTCGCCCGACGGCGCCCCCTCGCCCCCCTCGCTGTCAGCCGCTTCCGGGTCGTCGAGGATGCCATCCATGTACTGCGCCTCGCCTTGCTTCTTCAGGTGCTCGACTACGCGCAGCACCTCGGCGTCCGCTACGTACGCACCGTGCACCCGTTGGGGGAAGCCGGTGCCCGGCGGCAGGTAGAGCATGTCGCCTTGCCCCAGGAGGCTTTCGGCACCCTGCTGGTCGAGGATGGTTCGCGAGTCCACTTTCGAGGAAACCTGAAACGCGACGCGCGTTGGCACGTTCGCCTTGATGAGGCCGGTGATCACGTCCACCGACGGGCGCTGGGTGGCGAGGATCAGGTGGATGCCCGAGGCGCGCGACTTCTGCGCCAGCCTCGCGATGAGCTCCTCCACTTTCTTGCCCGCGACCATCATGAGGTCTGCCAGCTCGTCGATCACCACCACGATGAGCGGCAGCGGCTCGAGGTTCTCGGGGTTGTCCGGCGTCAGCGAGAACGGGTGCTTCAGCGGCTCCTTCTTTTCGATACCCTCGCGGATCTTCTGGTTGTACCCGCCGAGGTTTCGCACGCCCACGGCGGACATGAGCTTGTAGCGGCGGTCCATCTCCACGACGCACCAGCTGAGCGCAGCGCCGGCCTGGCGCATGTCCGTGACCACGGGCGCCAGCAGGTGCGGAATGCCCTCGTACACCGAGAGCTCGAGCATCTTCGGGTCGACGAGGATCAGCCGCACATCGGAAGCGGCCGACTTGTAGAGAAGCGACAGAATCATGGCGTTGATCGCCACGGACTTTCCCGAGCCGGTGGTGCCTGCCACCAGCAGGTGCGGCATTCGCGCCAGGTCTGCGACGATGGGCTTGCCGGTGATGTCCTTCCCCATGGCCAGGGTGAGCCGCGAGGGCATCTCCGCGTAGGGCTGCGAGCCCACGATCTCGGACAGGCGCACGATCTCGCGCTTGGCGTTGGGAATCTCCAGGCCCATGCAGGAGGTGCCGGGGATCGTCTCCACCACCCGGATCGACGTGACCGACAGCGCCCGGGCCAGGTCCCGCGCCAGGTTCACCACCTGGGAGCCCTTGACGCCGACGGCTGGCTCCACTTCGTAGCGGGTGATGACCGGGCCCGGGTAGGCCGCCACCACTTTTACCTGCACGTTGAAGTCCAGGAGCTTGCGCTCGATCAAGCGCGAGGTGAATTCGAGCGTTTCAGCCGTAGGCCGCTCGACGTGGGTGTCGGCGGGGTCGAGCAGGGAGATGGGCGGCAGGGGCGAGTCCGGAAGGTCTGCGAAGAGCGGGACCTGGCGCTCCTTGAGCACCCGCTCGCTCTTGGGCACAAACGGCTCTGGCATCTCGATGCGGATCGGCTCATGGTCCTCGAAGCGCTTCTTCGCCTCCTCGACCACCACCTCGCGCCGCTGGGCCGCCACCTCGCCCGCCTCGCGGTCGCGCTTCGCCTCGATGCGAGCCCGCGCCGTGACGAACAGGCGCTCGACGCCGCCCCCGACCTTCTCCGCCAGCCGAATCCACGACAGCCCCGAGAACAGGCTGAACGACGCGGCAATGACCGCGAGCAGAACCAGGGTCGCACCCGTGAAGCCGAACGCCGCCGCGGAAGGGCCGGCAAGCACGTCGCCCATCACGCCACCCGGGGCCTGAGGCAGCGCGGCGCGCAGCGAGTGCAAGCGCATTGCCTCGAGCGCACTACTCGAGGCAAGCAGCAGGACGAAGCCGATCAGCGAAACCGCGAGCGAGCGCCGGTTGAGGATTTCCCAATCCTCGACACGCCGATACAGCCGGAGGATGCCCACCGCCGCCAGCGCGACCAGCCACCATGCCGAGAGGCCGAAGAGGTATAGCGCCAGCTCCGAGAGCCAGGCGCCGAAGGCCCCGGCGCGATTGGCCACGGCCGCGCCCGAGCCGCTGTGGAACGGGCCCGGGTCGTCGCGGCTGAAGGTGCCCAGGGCCAGCGCCAGATAGGCCCCGATGGCGAGGAGGAGGATCCAGCCCGCCTCACGCAGGACGCGGGCGAGACGGGGGTTCGGCGGGGCGCTTTTCGCGGTTTCGGCAGCCATCGGAAGTGCAGGAGTTTCCCGATTATAGGGCGGCAGCCGCTCGCGCCGGGGTGAGATAATGCACGCGTTCGTCTGCCCTCCTTCACACCCCGCCCGCCATGACTACCCGCCACAGCCGCCTGCTCATCCTCGGTTCCGGCCCCGCCGGCTACACCGCCGCCGTCTACGCGGCGCGCGCCAACCTGAAGCCGGTGCTCATCACCGGGCTTGCCCAGGGCGGCCAACTGATGACCACCACCGACGTCGACAACTGGCCGGCGGATGCCAGCGGCGTGCAGGGCCCGGAACTCATGGAGCGCTTCCAGAAGCACGCCGAGCGATTCGAGACCGAGCTCATCTTCGACCACATCCACACCGCGAAGCTCAAGGACAAGCCGATCACGCTGATTGGCGATTCGGGCACCTACACCTGCGACGCGTTGATCATCGCCACGGGTGCCTCCGCCATGTACCTGGGCCTGCCCTCGGAGCAGGCTTTCATGGGCAAGGGCGTTTCCGGCTGCGCCACCTGCGACGGCTTCTTCTACAAGGGCCAGGATGTCTGCGTGGTCGGTGGCGGCAACACGGCGGTGGAGGAAGCCCTCTATCTCGCCAACATCGCTCGGCACGTGACGGTGATCCACCGCCGCGACAAGTTCCGCGCCGAGAAGATCATGCAGGACAAGCTCTTCGCCAAGGAAAAAGAAGGCAAGGTCTCGATTGCCTGGAACTCGACGCTGGACGAGGTGCTGGGCGACGCCAAGGGCGTCACGGGCGTGCGCATCAAGTCAGCCACGGACGGGGCCACAAAAGACCTCGCGCTCACCGGCTGCTTCATTGCCATCGGCCACAAGCCCAACACGGAGCTATTCGACGGCCAGCTCGAGATGAAGGGCGGCTACATCGTCACGCGCTCCGGCCTCGAGGGCAACGCCACCGCCACGTCGATCCCGGGCGTATTCGCGGCCGGCGACGTGCAAGACCACGTGTACCGGCAGGCGGTGACGAGCGCGGCCACGGGGTGCATGGCGGCGCTCGACGCCGACCGGTACCTGGAGAGCCTGGCTCGGTGAAGCCCCGCGTCCCCGCCCCCGCCGTTGTAGCGGAGGACGAGGCCGCGCTCTTTCGCCGCGAGATGCGGGGGGTTCGGCCGGCGCCGCCGCCGAACCGCGCCGACCTGCGCCCCGCCCCCCCGCCGCCGGTTCCCGTGCAGCGCATCGAGGACGAGCGACAGGTGATCCTGGAGCTCGCGCACCTTGCCGGCAACCCCGATGATGTCGAGATCGAGGACAACCACTGCTACCTGCGGCCGGGGCTCGCGCGCGACGTGCTGCGCAAGCTGCGACGGGCTCACTGGGTGCTGCAAGCGGAGCTGGACCTGCACGGCCTGACTGGCGACGAGGCCGCCGCAGCGACGCTCTCGTTCATCGCCGAGAGCGCCCGCAAGGGGCTTCGGTGCCTGCGCATCATCCACGGCCAGGGACACGGCTCGTACAAGCGCGAGCCGGTGCTCAAGGGGCGCGTGCGCAAGCTTCTGGCGCGCCACCCTGCCGTGCTCGCCTTTGCCGAGCCGCCGCTGGTGCGCGGCGGCGCCGGGGCCGTCGTCGTCTTGCTCGAAGCCAGGAAAGGCCCATGACACTTCCCCGCTGGGTGCTCGCGGTGCTCGCCGCGTTCGCGTTGTTCGTCGCGCTGGACAACATGGAGCGCCCGCTCGCCAATCCCGACGAGGGCCGCTATTCCGAGATCTCCCGCGAGATGGCGGTGTCGGGGGACTGGGTGACGCCGCGCCTGAATGGCATCAAGTATTTCGAGAAGCCACCGCTGCAGTACTGGGCGAGCGCCGCGTCGATCAAGGTGTTCGGCGCGAGCGAGTTTCCGGCGCGGCTCTACACCGCCCTCTGCGCGCTCATCTGTCTCGTGGCCGTGGGCTGCACGGCCTGGCGCCTGGCAGGCAGTGCTGCGGCCGCGATGTCCGTGGGCGTCTTGCTCTCGAGCCCCTACTTCCTTGGACTGGGCGGCATCGTGACGCTCGACATGGGCCTCACGGCGTGGACCACGGTGTCCGTTTGCGCGTTCCTCCTCGCCGTGTCGGCCGAAGGCGTGGCGAGCCGCTGGTGGATGCGCCTCGCCTGGGCCGGCATGGCGCTTGCCGTGCTCTCCAAGGGCCTCATCGGCATCGTGTTCCCAGCCGCCGCGGTGTTCCTGCATTGCCTCCTGCACCGGGATTGGCGGCTGCTCGCCCGCCTCGAGTGGGTCGCGGGCTCCGTGATTTTTCTGGCGATCGCAGCGCCCTGGTTCGTGCTGGTGTCGATGGCCAACCCGGAGTTTCCGGAATTCTTCTTCATCCACGAGCACTTCCAGCGCTTCCTCACCAAGACCCACCGCCGGGAAGAGCCGTGGTGGTTCTTCGTGCCGCTCTTCTTCGTGGGCTTCCTGCCCTGGGCCCTTGCGCTCATCCCGTCGGCACTTGCCGGCTGGCGCGACGAGGCCACTCGAGCGTCTTTCCCGTGGCGCCGGTTCGCCCTGCTCTGGAGCGGCTTCATCGTCCTCTTCTTCTCGCTCTCCGGCTCGAAGCTGCCGGCCTACATCCTGCCCGTCTTTCCGGTCTTTGCCCTCGTGCTGGGCGACTGGCTCGCGCGCGCGCCGGGCGAACGCCTCTGGAAAGGGGTTGCGGTGGTGGCCGTCGTGATCGCGGTGGGCACAGCGTTTGCGTGGGGGGTTCCCGAGCGCGCCAAGACGGCCTGGACACGTGAGCTCTACGCCGCCGCCCGCCCGTGGATCGTTTCCGGATTCGTCGCCCTCGCGGCGAGCATGGCCTTCGCCGCTTGGCGCCTGCGCCGCGGCGCCAAGTGGGGCGCGTTGGCGTTGATCGTCGGCGCGTCCCTCTTTCTCATCGACATGGCCGAGGACGGCTACGAGCGCCTGTCGCCCCGCCAGTCGGGACTGATCGTTGCGAAGCGCATCCGGCCACTGGCGGATGCGAACACGCGCATCTATTCCGTCGCCTACTACGACCAGACCATCCCCTTCTACCTGCAGCGCACGGTGACGCTCGTGCGCTACGTCGACGAACTCGAGCAGGGCCTCAAGGCCGAGCCCCACCTGGCCATCCCGACCCTCGAGGCCTTCGCCGCCGACTGGGCGAGGCCCGGCAAGGCCGTCGCTATAATCCACCCCGATTCCGTCGAGAGGCTCACCGCACTGGGAGTCGGAATGTCCGTCCTGCACCGCGACGACCGGCGCGTCGTCGTCGTCAAGCCTTGACCGCCACTGCCTTCGGGCTCGTTCTCACGGGCGTGCTGCTGAACGCCGCCGCGCAGTTGCTGCTCAAGGCGGGCACCAATCGCATCGGCGAGTTCGCCTTTTCGTGGGAGAACCTGGTCCCCATCGGCCTGAAAGTGGCGGGCAACCCGCCCATCCTTGCCGGCCTCGCCTGCTATGTCGTGAGCGTGGCCGTGTGGATCCTGGCGCTTTCCCGCGTGCCGGTTTCAGTGGCCTACCCGATGCTCTCCATCGGCTACATCGTGAACGCGTTCGCAGCGTGGGCCCTGTTTGGCGAGTCCCTCGCCGCGCAGAAACTGATCGGCATCGGCTTCATCGTCGTCGGCGTCTGGCTGGTGGCGCGCTCGTGACCCGCCAACCCCTGCCCTTCGCCCAGCCGGTGATCGACGAGGCGATGATCGCCGCCGTGTCAGACACGCTGAGGAGCCGTTGGGTCGCGAGCGGCCCCCAGGTGCTTGCCTTCGAGAAGGCGCTCTCCGATTTCGTCGGCGGCAGGCCCGTGCGCACGTTCACGTCGGCCACCGCAGCGATGGAAGCCGGCCTGGCCATTCTTGGCGCAGGCCCCGGCGACGAGGTGATCACGCCGGCGCAGAGCTTTTTTGCCTCCGCGAACGTGATCGAGCGAGTCGGTGCCCGTGCCGTGTTCGTCGACGTTGACCTTGCAACGCGCAATATCGACTGGACCCAGGCGCACGCTGCCGTCACGCCGCGCACCAAGGCGCTGCTGCCCGTGCACTACAACGCGCCGCTCGATGCCGCTGCCATCGCCGATTTCCGAGCACGCCATGGCGTGCGCGTGCTCGAGGATGCAGCACTCGCCATCGGCTCCCGGCAAGGGGAGGAGCCCGTCGGTGCCGCAGGCGACCTGGTGTCGTTCAGCTTTCACCCGAACAAGAACCTCACCACCATCGAGGGCGGCGCACTGGTGCTGAACTCTGCCGCCGAAGCGCAAGTCGCCGAGCGACTTCGCTTCCACGGCATCTCGAAGTTGCCCGATGGCAATCGCGACGTGCTCGAGGCGGGTGGCAAGGCCAACCTCTCCGACGTGAGCGCGCGGCTGGGCCTGGCCCAGCTCGGGCAGCTTGACGGCTGGTGTCGCGAGCGTGCCCGCCTCGCAAACCGGTATTTCGAGGGCCTGGCGGGTGACGAGCTGCTCACCCCGGAGCGCCTGCCGCCCCGCGACAACCCGGGCCACAGCTGGAACATGTTCACCGTGCTCCTGCCGCTCGCGAGCATGGCGATGTCGCGCCAGCAGTTCCGCGTCGCGCTGCAGACTGAAGGCATCGGCACGGGGCTTTCCTACGAGGCCATCCACCTCACCTCGCACTACCGCTCGAGGGGCTGGCACGAGGGGCAATTCCCCGTCTCCGAGCGCATCGGCCGGGAGACCGTCACCTTGCCGCTCTTCGTCGGCATGACGGATGGCGACGTGGAGCGCGTCTGCGAATCCGTACGCCGTTTGATCAGGAATCGCCCCGCATGAGCCAGCCTGTCGTCTCCGTCGTCATTCCCGTCTACAACGAGGAGGCCGTGCTGCCGGCGCTGTTCGCGCGCCTGTACCCGGCCCTAGACGCCCTCGCCACGCCGTACGAGATCCTGTTCGTGAACGACGGCAGCCGCGACCGCTCCGTAGCGCTGCTGCGCGAGCAATTCCAACGCCGCCCGGAGGAAACCCGCGTCATCCTCTTCAACGGCAATTACGGCCAGCACATGGCGATCATCGCGGGCTTCGAGCACGTGCGCGGCCAGCGCGTGGTGACGCTCGACGCGGATCTCCAGAATCCCCCTGAGGAAATCGGCAAGCTGCTTGCGCGCATGGACGAAGGCCACGATTACGTGGGCTCCATCCGGCAAGGGCGGCAGGACGTCGCGTGGCGCCGCTGGGCGTCTCGCGCCATGAACGGGCTGCGCGAGAAGCTCACGCATATCCGCATGACCGACCAGGGCTGCATGCTGCGCGCCTACGACCGCGCCATCGTCGACGCCATCCGCTCGTCGCGGGAGGTTTCCACTTTCATTCCGGCCCTTGCCTATTCCTACGCGAGCAACCCGTCGGAAGTCGAGGTAGCCCACGAGGAGCGGGCGGGCGGCGAGTCGAAGTACTCGCTCTACAAGCTCATCCGCCTCAACTTCGACCTGGTGACCGGCTTTTCGGTCGTGCCGCTGCAACTTTTCTCGCTCTTCGGCATTGCGGTGGCCGTGTTGTCACTCGCCACCTATCTCGTGGTGATCGCCAAGCGCATCATCATGGGAGAAGGCGGTGGCATCGCGCTCATCTGGGACCGCGACATCCTCACGTTCTTCCTGATTGGCATGCTGCTCTTCGGCCTCGGGCTGGTGGGCGAGTACGTCGGCCGCATCTACCAGCAGGTGCGCGAGCGGCCCCGGTACCTGATCGAGGCGATCCTGGAGAAGCCGCAGGCGTGACCGCATCGGCCGTCGTCTTCGCCTACCACGACGTCGGCTGTCGCTGCCTCGCGACGCTGATCGAGGCAGGAGTGAAGGTCGCGCTTGTCGTTACCCATCGCGACAACTCGGCGGAGAACGTCTGGTTCGGGAGTGTTGCGGAGGCGGCCCGGCGCGCGGGCATCCCCGTCGAAATGCCGGAGGACCCCAATGCCGAGCCCCTCGTCGCGCGCGTGCAGTCGCTCAAGCCCGACCTGCTCTTCTCGTTCTACTTTCGCCACATGCTGAAGCCTGCGTTGCTCACGGTACCGCCGCGCGGCGCCTGGAACATGCACGGCTCGCTGCTGCCCCGCTACCGCGGCCGCTCACCGGTGAACTGGGCGGTGCTGCACGGCGAGCGCGAGACGGGCATGACGCTGCATCGGATGGTCGAGAAGCCCGACGCGGGCGAGATACTCGGCCAGGAGGCCGTGCCGATCGGCAACAACGACACGGCACACGATGTGTTCGGCAAGCTCACCCCCGCGGCCGGCCGTGTGCTCGCGCGCGCCCTGCCCTCGCTCGTGGGCAACCTCGCGACGTGGGCCAACGGCAACCCGCCGGGCGCCCGCGCGCAGGATCTCGCTGCGGGCAGCTACTTCGGGGGACGCAAGCCGGAGGATGGGCGCATCGACTGGGATTGGGATGCCTGGCGCGTGCATAACCTCATCCGCGCGGTTGCGCCACCCTTCCCCGCCGCATTCACCCACCTGGACGGCCAGCGCGTGGCGATCCACCGCTCGTGGTGGTCGCCGCCCCCCAACGAATTGCCCGCCACCGGCGCGCCGGGCGCGCTCGCTGCTCATGCCGGCACCCTCTACGCCCGCTGCGGCGACGGTCGCTGGCTTGCCTTGCGCGAGGCGGCTGTCGGGACGGGGCCGGCGCTTCATGGCGAGGCCCTGGCCCGCGCTTTTGCGGGCGCCGTGCAGGGCATGGGACAATTCGGGCCATGAGCAAACGACTGTGCATCCTCGGCGTCAACGGCTTCATCGGCCACCATCTGTCCCAGCGCATTCTGGCAACGACGGATTGGGAGGTTTACGGCATGGACATGGGCTCGGACCGCGTGGCCGACCTCATGAGCCACCCGCGCTTTCACTTCTTCGAGGGTGACATCACCATCAACCGGGAGTGGATCGAATACCACATCCGCAAGTGCGACGTGATCCTGCCGCTGGTGGCCATCGCCACGCCTGCCACCTACGTTCGCGAGCCGTTGCGCGTCTTCGAGCTCGATTTCGAGGCGAACCTGCCGATCGTGCGCTCGTGCGTGAAGTACGGAAAGCGCATCCTGTTTCCGTCCACCTCCGAGGTCTACGGCATGTGCCGGGACGAGCAGTTCGACCCCTACGGCTCCGACCTCGTTCTGGGCCCGATCGACAAGCAGCGCTGGATCTACTCCTGCTCCAAGCAGCTGATGGATCGCGTGATCTGGGCCTACGGCTCACAGGGCGACCTCGATTTCACCCTCTTCCGGCCATTCAACTGGATCGGCGCGGGGCTGGACTCCATCCACACGCCCAAGGAAGGTTCCTCGCGCGTGATCACCCAGTTTCTAGGCCACATCGTCCGCGGCGAGCCGATCAAGCTGGTCGACGGCGGCGCCCAGAAGCGCGCCTTCACCTTCATCGACGACGGCATCGATGCCCTCATGCGCATCATCGAAAACCAGGGCGGCATCGCGACCGGCAAGATCTACAACATCGGCAACCCGGCAAACAATTTCTCCGTGCGCGAGCTTGCCACCATGATGCTCGAGCGTGCCCGCGCCATCCCCGAGTTCCGCGATAACGCTGCCAAGGTGGCAATCGTCGAAGTCAGCGCCGACGCCTACTATGGGAAGGGCTACCAGGACGTGCAGAATCGCGTGCCGAAGATCGACAACACCATGGCGGAGCTGGGCTGGTCGCCGAAGGTGAACATGGCCACTGCGCTCGAGCGAATCTTTGACGCCTACCGGGCGGCGCCCGATGCCGCCCGTGCCCTGAACAGCTAGGGAGACGCCGATGCAAGAGCCGCTGGTGGGTGTGGTGATGGGGTCCGACAGCGACTGGGAAGTGATGCAGCACGCCGCGCGCGTCCTCCGGGACTTTGGCGTCTCCTGCGAAACCCGGGTCGTTTCCGCGCACCGGACGCCGGATGCGATGTTCGCCTATGCCGAAGAAGCTCGCAGCCGGGGCCTGCGCTGCATCATTGCGGGTGCCGGGGGGGCAGCCCACCTGCCGGGGATGATCGCCTCGAAGACGACACTGCCAGTCCTGGGCGTTCCGGTCCCATCGCGCCACCTTGCGGGGCAAGACTCCCTGTATTCCATCGTGCAGATGCCACGCGGCATTCCCGTGGCCACTTTTGCCATTGGCGAGGCGGGCGCCGCCAACGCCGGCCTCTTTGCCGTGAGCCTGCTCGCCAACACGGATGCCGCCCTCGCCGAACGCCTGGCCAAGTACCGGGAGTCCCTGAAGGAGAAAGTCGCGGCGATGCAGCTGCCGGACGTGCTGTGATCGCACCCGGCGCCACGCTCGGCCTGCTGGGTGGCGGGCAGCTCGGCCGCATGTTCACCGTCGCAGCGCGCACACTGGGCTACCGGGTGACCGTGCTGGATCCCGACCCGCTCTCCCCGGCCGCGGAATTTGCCACGGGACACCTGAACACGGCCTACACCCATCCCGGGTCGCTCGACGAGCTGGCGCGAACTTGCGCCGCCGTAACGACCGAATTCGAGAACGCGCCAGCCGAAGCCCTGGAGGCCCTGGCAGTGCGCACCGCCGTCCGCCCGAGCGGAAGCGCCGTGGCGATTGCGCAGGATCGATTGCGAGAAAAGGGATTTCTCCGCGATCAGGGCCTTCCGGTGGGCCCCTGGGCGGCGATTCACTCGGCGGCTGATTTCGATGCGGCGCTCGCAGCAGTGAAACTGCCGGCGATCCTCAAGACCGCCCGCTTCGGCTACGACGGCAAGGGCCAGGCCACGATCGCGACCCGCGCCGACCTCGAGCGCACATTCGGCGAGTGGCGGGGCGTGCCCTGCGTGCTGGAGGAGCGGCTTGCCCTCGAGCGCGAAGTCTCCGTGGTCCTCGCGCGAACTGCTACCGGCGAGATTGCCGTCTTTCCGGTCGCCGAAAACCAGCACACGCACGGGATCCTCGATATCACCATCGCGCCGGCCCGCATTCCCGAGGCGCTGGCTGTTGAGGCACGCGCCATCGCCACGCGGGTGGCCAACGCCTTGGGCTACGTTGGCGTGCTCGCCGTCGAGATGTTCGTGGTGGGTGGCAGGCTGCTCGTGAACGAGATGGCGCCGCGCCCGCACAACAGCGGCCACTACACCATCGACGCTTGCCGAACATCGCAATTCGAGCAGCAGGTCCGCGTGCTGTGCGGCCTGCCGCTGGGCGATCCCACGCAGCATTCCGCGGCGGTGATGGTGAACCTTCTGGGCGACATCTGGGGCCATGGCGAGCCGAACTGGGAAGCCGTGCTCCGCCACCCCGGCGCGCACCTGCACCTGTACGGCAAGCACGAGGCGCGGCCGGGCCGCAAGATGGGCCACGTGACCGTGTGCGAGGCCACGCTCGAGCAGGCGTTCCACGTAGCGCTCGCCCTGCGCCGGGAACTCGGCATCACCGACGCGGCCTGAGGGGCATGTTTTCCTGGCTCAAGCGCCGGGGCGGCGCGCCCGAGCCGGTTGACGCCGGCCTGTGGGAAAGCGCCACCCTCGATTACCTGTTCCTGCGCGGCATCAGCCCCGACGAACACGAGCGGCTGCGCGCCCTCTCCGGGCAATTCCTCGCCGACAAGCGTTTCTACGGCACCCACGACCTCGAGGTCACGCCATTCATGGCGGTGCAGGTGGCAGCGCAGGCTTCCATCCTCGTGCTTGAGCTCGGCCTCGACTGGTACGAGGGCTGGACGGACGTGATCGTCTACCCCGGCCAGTTCGCGCCCGAGCGCGAGATCGTCGATGACGCTGGCGTCGTGCACCAGACGCGCGACCCGATGGCGGGCGAGGCCTGGCTTGGCGGCCCCGTGATCCTCTCGTGGGAGGATGTCGCGCTGGCGGCGGACGCCAACGGGCGGGTGGCAGGCTACAACGTCGTCATCCACGAATTTGCGCACAAGCTCGACATGCGCTCGGGAGACGCGAACGGCTGCCCACCGCTGCACCGGGAGATGTCGGTTGCGCACTGGAAGGCGGCGTTCGCGCCAGCCTACGACGATTTTTGCCAGCGGGTGGACGCAGCCGACTCGGCAGCCGAGGCTGATGGTGGCGCCGCGCTGGAAGCGTTGCCGATAGACCCCTACGCAGCTGAAAGCCCGGCCGAGTTCTTTGCCGTCGGGTCGGAAGCGTTCTTCGAAACGCCGGAGCGGCTGTCGGCGGCCTACCCGGCCGTTTACAGGCAGTTCGCGGGCTTCTTCCGCCAGGACCCGCTCGCGCGCCTGGCGCGTGGCGGCTGAAGCCGGCTAGACGGCGTCTTCGCCCGTCTCGCCCGTGCGGATGCGAATGGCCTGGCCCACGTCCGTGACGAAGATCTTGCCGTCGCCGATCTTGCCCGTGTGTGCCGCTTTGACGATTGCATCGATCGCCTTTTCGGCGATGGCATCGGCCACGACCACCTCGACCTTCACCTTCGGCAGGAAATCCACCACGTACTCGGCGCCCCGATAGAGCTCGGTGTGCCCCTTCTGGCGCCCGAAGCCCTTCACTTCCGTGACGGTCAGGCCCGTGACGCCCACTTCGGACAGGGCCTCGCGAACCTCGTCCAGCTTGAAGGGCTTGATGAT
>Ga0075471_10000245_pt1 | contig 30695 bp, 28 predicted proteins | sample DEB19_08_DNA_2_FD_74787 | JGI IMG/M metagenome (GOLD analysis project Ga0075471, IMG submission 74787) | Aqueous microbial communities from the Delaware River and Bay under freshwater to marine salinity gradient to study organic matter... | ecosystem: Environmental > Aquatic > Marine > Coastal ...
GGGCGCAAAGCGGTATCTCTTCTGCTACCTTTGCTGAAGCAGGAGCTGAACCTCGATTTCATTGTGGTGAATGGCGAGAACTCCGCCGGTGGGCGTGGCATCACACCGAAGATTGCGATTGGTCTCATGCGGGCCGGTGCGGCGGTGGTGACAACGGGCGATCATATATGGGACCAGAAGGAGATCGTGCCCTACATGATCGACGAGCCGCGGCTGCTGCGCCCGCTGAACTACCATGAAGGGGTGCCGGGGCAGGGCTTCGTCGTGTTGGAGACGAAAAAGTGTAAGGTGGCCGTGGTGAACCTCCAAGGCCGCACCTTCATGGGTCAGCAACTCGAAAATCCTTTTCCGGTGATCGCCGAATGCGTCGAAAGGCTTCGTCAGGAGACGCCAGTGATCTTGGTGGACTTTCATGCGGAGGCCACGAGCGAAAAAGTGGCCATGGGTTGGCATCTCGATGGCAAGGTGAGCGCTGTTGTAGGCACGCACACGCACGTGCCGACGGCCGATGAGCGTGTGTTGCCAAAGGGCACGGCTTTTCAAAGCGATGTTGGCATGTGTGGTCCGATGGACAGCGTGATCGGCAGCCAGATCGAGCCAGTGCTGGAGCGCTTTCACACGCAGATGCCCACTCGCTTTGGCGTGGGTAGCGGTGCGGTGCGGCTGAACGGTGCTCTCATCACCCTCGATCCGAAGACCGGTCGCGCCCTAAAGATCGAGCGTATCGCTCGGACGTGGCACGAGTGAGCGATTGCAATCGCCCGTGGAATCTGATTGGATGCCATCGATGAACCCCTTTCTCCATGCTATTTTTGCTTCCTTGCTGTGTTTGGCGCTTTCGAGCTGCGACACGCTGCGGGGAAAACCGAAGTATCAGCTTTCTGTGCATGTGCAGGCCAGCGCGACGGACATGCAGCGTGATATTATTCCGCTGCCCTATCAAGGACAACAGCTCATCTTCAAAAAAGTGCCTGAGTTCTCGCAGCGATCCATTGCTGCCTTCGAGTCGTTTGCCTCCGACGATGGCTTCGGAAATGGATTGGTGCTCAAGCTCGATGCCCATGGTCGGAACCAGCTCGAAACCGTTACCCGCACACACCAAGGCGAGCTTCTCCTAACCTTCGTCAATGGCGTGCCGGTGGACATCATCCAGATTGACCAGCCGATCGCAGATGGAAAATTCGTGGTGTGGCGCGGTGTGTCAGATGAGACCGTAGCGGAGATGGGGGAACGGCTGGCGCATATCTCTGCGATGAAGTCTTCCGGCAAGTTTCTCGACATGACGCCCTCCACGGAAAGGGACAAGAAAGACGCTCACAAAGCGGAGTTGGAGGAAAAGAAGTATCTTGAGGAGATGGCGCGCAGAGCCGAGCGCGGTGAGGACATTAGCCTGCCGCCGAGGACGAAGGAAATCCCGCTGGAATGATCCCAATGAAGGCTTTGACCTGCTTCCTGCTGGCCGCACCACTGACGCTTTATGCCCAGATCAGCCTTGTGTTGCCGACCGAGAATACGGCCCTGCTGGCGAAGGAACCCTCCGGCTACTTCCAGTTTGTGGATCGCACCTTCGAGGGGCAGACGACCACGCCTTGGGAGGGGGGGCAGTTTGGTTTTGTGCGCGATCCACGTCGTGTCGGTTCCAGAATCGCCTATGCGAGATTTCATGAGGGGCTGGACGTGAAACCGGTGCGCCGGGATGCGAGGGGAGAGCCGCTCGATGAAGTGCGTGCCATCGCCGCAGGCCAAGTGGTTTATGTGACGGCCTCCACGGGCTTGAGCAACTACGGACGCTACATCGTGGTGAGGCATGACTTGGATGGAGCAGGCCCGTTTTTCTCACTGTATGCGCATTTGAAGCAGGCTGGTGTGCAGGCTGGGGATGTCGTTCAAGCCGGCCAAGCCATGGGTGTGATGGGCTACACCGGCGCGGGGATTGACCAACGCCGCGCGCATGTGCATGTGGAACTGAACCTGCTACTGGACAGCCAGTTCGATGCTTGGCACGCGAGGCATTTCACCATGCCGAATCGCCATGGTCTATACAATGGCCTTAATTTGATAGGCTTGGATCTCCAAGGGCTCTACTTGGCCACAGCGAAAAACCCGCTGTCAAGTTTACGGGATTTCATCCGCGGCCAGGATTCCGCTTTCCGCGTGAGCGTGCCCGGCACGTGCCGGATGGACTTTCTTCGCCGTCATCCATGGCTTGCCGGAGGCCAAACGGACCGTGCGGCCTCTTGGGAGGTGACCTGCACGCGATGGGGCTTTCCGATTGAGGTTAGACCTGCTGCGGAAAGCACTTTGACGGCAGTTGTGACATGGGTGAAGGACAGCGGGCTTCCACATCATCTCAACACCCGCGGTCTCGTGACGGGCAGTGGCAGCACTGGAAAACTGACCTCTGAGGGCCTGCGCTTCATCCAATTGCTATGCGGCATGCCATGAGAGCCGCTGGTGGCACATGGAAGAAGATGAACTCCACACCGCGCTTCCTCCGCCCGCAAGTCACAGCTGCTGAATCGTGACCCTTCGTGTAGGATTACCGCCCTTTAGCGTTCGCCATGCCAGCAGCGGCAGCCGAAACAAAAAGCCACACATCAGCCGCGCATGCATCCAGGTGAGCAGCGTGTTGTCCCGCAGGTAGCGGAACTGGGACACTCCTCCCTCCTCCGCCGTGAGATACCTCACTGGGGTGGGCACACGGATCATCGGCACGCCGTTCCAGCAGAGCCTCACGGCCACCTCTGTGTCGAAATCGAAGCGTCGGGCAAAACGCGTGCCACGAAAAGCCTGCAAAAGCTCTGGCAGCGGATACAGCCTCATGCCGAAAAGCGAATCACCAATGCCCCAGCCCAGCGTTTCAATGTGCGCCCAGAGGTTGGAAATTCGGCGACCTTTGACTCGCAGCAGCGGTGCCTCTGGGCCAAAGATCGGCTGACCAAGCAAAGCGGCTTCCGGATGCGCCTCCGCCAAGGAAAGGAACTTGGGGATAAACTCTGCTGGATGCTGCCCATCCGAGTCCATTGTGAGCGCATGCGTGAAACCGGCCTCAATCAGCTTTTCCGCCCCGGCAAGCACAGCGGAGCCCTTGCCACGGTTCTTGGCAAGTTTCATCACATGAAGGCCCGGATGATCTGATCGCAGGGCTTCCGCATCCTTTTCACTGCCGTCCGTGCTCCCATCGATCACCACCCACACGTCCTTGCAATGCTGCAGGGCCTGCAAGATTGTGGTCTTCAGAAGGCCTCCGGTATTGTAGCTGGGAATCAGGATGGCAACGCGCATGCACAGCACTCGCGGGCGTTCCGCGTGAGCCGTGGATGGGGGCGAGAATCGTCCTTCTCGCAAGCTCGGAATCGCCGTTCTCGAAATACCTCAACGATCCTCGGCGATGTCGGGTGTCTGAAACTCCACGCCGTGGACTTTTTCCGTCTCGTGTGGAGTGCTCAGCACTTTGTAAACGCACCAGTAAAATAGCAGTGTGACGGTGCCGACGGAAGCGATCATGACAAAAAGGCCAGAGGTGCTCATGGGGTGGAAAGATAAATGTTACGCCTCGTTTTTGTTGAGGCCCTGTTCGGCACGTTGATAGGCCTTCGAGCGGGCAGAAAGAAGACTGAAGAAGACCGCTACAATCACCACCAGTGCGACGCTGAGCTGCGCGGCTTGGTTTGTACCCACCACTTTCCCTTCTTGGGTGCCGCCGATTAGATCCATGACATAGGCTGAGGTGGAGCCGAAAGTCATCGAGTTCAGATCAAAGCCGAAAAGGCTCGTCAGCACTGTCAGGGTAAAGATGACCAGTAGAAACGCCGGGCAAAGCCATTTCATGATGAAGCCGAAGAAGGGCGGAATGCGAATGGAGGCCCCAGAGTGAGCTTCCTTCAGTCCGCGCTCGATGCCCCAGTGCCAGCCAAAGACAATGATCTGAATCGTCGCGAGGATGAAAATGAGGAAGGTGCCCACCCAGAAGTCGAGTGTATCGAGCGCCTTCAGATCTGCGGTGAAATAAACCACGAAACCCGTGCCAAAGGTCGTCAGTAGGCCCAGAAGCGTCACACTGACCTTGCGGCCGACATTCATCACCTCTTCGAGAAAAGCGATGCCCGGTTGCAGCATCGAGATCGAGCTCGTGATGGCTGCTAGGAAGAGCATGAAAAAGAACGCGCCGCCGAAAAAAGTCCCCAACGGCATCTTCGCGAATACCAGCGGTAGCACTGTGAAGCCCAGACCAAACGTGCCTTGCCCAGCCACTGAGGCAAGACCAAGGAAGGCCACTGCTGCAGGCACGGTGATCAAGCCACCCAGCGCCACCTCACAAAACTCGTTGGCGCTGCTGGCGGTAAGACCGCTGAGCACCACATCGTCCTTCTTTTTCAAGTAGCTGGCATACACGATGATCACGCCAAAACCCACGGACAGGCTGAAAAAGATCTGCGCTGCTGCCGCCATCCAGAGCAGCGGATTTTTGAGCTGTTGCCAAGCCGTGATGGTAACAAGCTTCCATTGGCCACCGCTCGCGGCCACCTCTTTTTCCGCCTCAGCAATCGACGCCTCGCCCACCACCTCGCGAACGAGAGCTTTTTCTCCTGCGGCCGGCCGCACACGCTCGATTTGCACTTTGCTGGGGTTCCACATGTAGCCCAGGCCGTTGACCACATTGTCATGTGGTTTGGCCGGATCAGGTGCGCCGAGTGTCATCACACGACCTAGCACCACGAGCGCCAGCACGATGAGCAGTGGCATTCCATAGTTGCACATCTTCTCGATGCCGCCGGAAAGGCCACGATAAATCAACCAGAAATTGAAGATGAACACCATAGCCAGCCAAGGCAGCGCAGAATTCCATGAGAAAGTGAGCGCCGAGCCATCACCCATTTGTCCGCTCATTGCCTTAAACATCTCGACCGTCTGCTCCGTGCTGGTGAGATGGACTTGGCCCGTCCAGAACTTCACTGCGTAGCCGATGCACCATGATTCAATGAAGACGTAATACATGTAGATCACCACCGGCACGATGACGCCGATGATGCCGATGTATTTGGCCCACGGCTTGTTCAGGATCGCCGCGAAGGCACCGGGGCAGGAATGGTAGCCCTTGCTTCCAGCATAGCGTCCCATTGCCCATTCCGCCCAGCCGATCGGCAGGCCAATGATGAGGAAACTGATCGCATAGGCCAGCATGAAGGCACCGCCGCCGTATTGCGCCGCCAGCCCGGGGAAGCGCAGGAAATTCCCCAATCCCACGGCGCTGCCAGCGACGGCCATGATGACTCCAAGACGTGATCCCCAAGCTTCTTTGTGTTGCGACATGAGAGCGAGAGTAGCCATACGCGTGCCGCGCAGGCAAGGGAGAAGTCACCTGCATCACTTCCACGCCATGCAGCGAAAAGGATGGTCGTCAATTAGGTTGGCTCGGACGCCGGTTAACCGGTCGCTGTGGTAAAACTGCACGCCTACATAGTGGTACACCGGCAGCACTGCGGCCTCATCGCGCACTAGCATCTGCTCCGCCTCGCCAAAAAGCTTATTCCGCCGCACCGGATCCGCCTCGCGAGCTGCCGCAGCGATCCGTTCATCATACGCAGCGCTTCGCCAGCCGGTGTTGTTGTTGCCATTGTCCGTGGTGAACATGTCGAGAAAAGTGCTCGGATCATTGTAGTCACCCACCCACGAGCTGCGGCACAGGTCATAGTCCAAGCTGCGCATGCTGCTGAGCCAGATCTTCTGCTCCTGCTTCCGCAGGTTCACCGTCACACCGAGGTGCTTCTGCCACATCGCCTGCAATTCGACCGCGATGTTCCTCTCCACCGGCAGCGGGAGGTGCAGATACTCGACCAGCGGGAAACCTTTCCCACTTGGGAAACCCGCCGCGGCCAGAAGCTCACGTGCCTTCATCGGATCGAAATCGAGGCCTGCAGGCGGTTGATAGTCCGCGCCCACACCGGGCGGCGTGATGCCATGCGCTGCTGCCTCGCCCAGTTGAGTGATGTTTTGCACGATGCGCTGCTTGTCCACGGCCAGCGCAAAGGCCTGCCGCACCCGCGGATCGGTGAAGGGCGGCTTCGTCGTGTTCAAGCGGATGAACCACGTGCCCAAAAATGGCCCCGTGTGAAACCAGGGTTGCTCCTTGAGCTTTCCGGCCAGCGTTGGAGGCGTCATACCCTTGTCCATCATGAGGTCGCACTGGCCTGTGTAGAAGAAATTGAGCGCTGTATTGGCATCGGCCACGGGTCGGACCTCCACTGTTTTCATCTTCACGTTCGCCGCATCCCAGTAGCTTGGGTTCTTGCGCAAACGGATGCAGTCATCAATCCGCCAAGAGTCGAGCAAGTAGGCACCGTTGTTCACGAGGTGTGCCGGTTTGATCCAGGCCGTGCCGTGTTGCTCAATCGTGCGCCGTGGCACTGGTGAAAACGGCACCAGGGCGCAGAGATCGAGGAAGAAGGGCGTGGGATTTTCCAGCCACACCTCAAGCGAACGTGTGTCGATCGCCCGCACGCCGACGCGATTCGCATCGGACGTTTTGCCCTCTGTGAACTCCTTTCCGCCGCGGATTACATGCAGCAGGCTCGTGTAATCCGCGCCTGTCTCCGGCTTCAGCATGCGCAGCCACGCATCCACAAAATCCTGCGCCACCACCGGTCGGCCGTCGCTCCACTTCACACTCTCACGCAGGTGAAACACATAATGTTTCTGGTCCGGGCTTGCCTCCCACCATTTCGCCATGCCTGCCTCCGGTTTTCCGTGCTCGTTAAAGCGGCACAACCCCTCAAACAATGCCGAAGACAGACGCATGCTTACCTGATCCGATACGATTGCCGGGTCGAGTGTCTCAGGCTCAGCACTCTGGATGAATACCAAGTCCGCCCGCGGTTGCACGCGCCCACATGCCGCGAGGCACAGGATACAAAACAAGATGCGGCAGGCGGTTCGAAGCATGGCCGATGGTAAGCGGCATCCCCGAAACAGGCAATCAGCGGCCGTTCTGCGGCCGATTTTGGCCTCCAGCGTGCTTACCCGGAGAAGACTGCAAAAAAACCCGTTCTCGTGGCGTGTCCTTCGCACCCTCAATGATGAAAACCTCTCGTCGTCACTTCCTCCGTGGCACCGGTGTGGCCCTTGGCCTGCCGTGGCTGGAGTCGTTTTGCGCTTTCGGTGCTGAATCGGCCCCAAATAACACCGCGCCGCGTCGCCTCGCCGTGTGCTTCACCGGCAACGGCGTGAACCCGCATCATTGGGGAGCAGAGAATACGTCTGGTGGCATGGTTTTCAAAAAATCACTTACACCGCTCGAAGGGCTGAAGAAGCATGTGAATGTGTTTCAAGGCCTATGGAATCCCACGACCGTTGAAGGCGAAGGCGGCCACTACCCGAAGATGAACGTGCTTTGCGGTCTCAAGGTGAAAAAGACCACCACGGATGTCGAGGTCGGCACCACGATGGATCAGCTCATCGCTGCGCAAACTGGCAAATTCACGCCCATCCCGAGTGTCGTGCTCGGCACCGAGCGGCCCAGCTACAGCACCGACAGCGGTTTCACCTCCATCTACTCCGCCTACATCTCTTGGAGCACGCCGACGACACCTGCGCCAAAAGAAATCTTCCCGCAGCAGGCCTTTGACCAGCTCTTTGACGACGGCAGCAAGCGCAAGCGAGACAAAAGCATTCTCGACCTCGTGCTCGAAGACGCCAGCAGCCTCAAACCGAAGCTCAGCAGCCGCGACAAACAAAAGCTCGACGAATACCTGACCTCCGTGCGCGAGATCGAGCAGCGCGTCGAGCTCGCTGAGAAAATCAGCCAGGCCGAGACCAACGGCCAAGGTTGGCAGCCCACCGTCAAAACCGTCACGCTCGGCCGACCTGCCGCCGGCATCCCCGCGAGCAGCGAGGACCACCTGCGCCTCATGTTCGACATCATGCTCCTCGCCTTCCAGATGGACCGCACCCGTGTCGCCACCTTCATGATGAACAACGACCTCTCGAACATGCGCTTCCCCAGCCTCGACGGCATTAGCGGCGGCATCCACGAGCTGTCGCACCACGCTGGCGATGAGCACCGCCTCAGCATGTATCAGCGTGTGAACGAGCATCAGGTCAAACTCTGGGCCGAGTTCCTCGCCAAGATGCAGGCCACCAACGAAGGCGAGCGCACCCTGCTCGAAAACAGCATGATCCTGCTCACTAGCAGCCTTATGGACGGCAACGCGCACGATTCGAGACAGCTCCCTGTCGTCCTTGCCGGCTGTGGCGCCGGCACCATCCAAGGCGGTCGCTTCCACGACCTCAGCAAAGACGAAAATCGCAAACTCTGCCGCCTCCACATCGCCCTCATGGACCGCATGGGCGTAAAAACCAGCCACTTCGGTGACGCGGAGAATGCGCTGGCGATTTGATCCACATGCTTATTTGAGCTCGCACAGGGTGTATGCCGCACAGCATGGTTGTGCACCGAGCCGTTCAGCGTTAGCCAAAGAAAAGCGAACTCAAGGATAGCCAGGAGAGAGCGAGCAGGATGAGTTTCACCCGGCGAGCATGTTCAGAGGCATATTTTTTGTCACTTCCTTTGTTTCTCGCCGTTTGGCTGCCATGCCCCGCATTCTCGCCCTGCTCTTCCTCACCGTTCTTCCTGCCTACGCCGAAACCAAATGGTTCAAAGGCAACACGCACACTCACACGCTCTGGAGCGATGGCAATGACTTCGCCGAGATGGTGATCGACTGGTACAAGCAGCATGGCTACGACTTCCTCGCGCTCAGCGATCACAACATCCTTCAGGCGAAAGAAGTGTGGATGGATGTGAAAGCCGTGGAGAAGCGCCGCAAAGCTCTGGGCAAGACGACGATGGAAAAGTATCGCGCCCGCTTCGGCGATGAGTGGGTCATTACCCGCGAAAAAGAAGGCTCTACCGAGGTGCGTCTGCGTGAGATGCGCGAATATACGCCGAAGTTTGACGAGCCGGGCAAGTTCCTCCTCGTGAAGGCCGAGGAAATCACCTCGTCTTTTAATAAGGCGCCCATTCACATGAATGCGGTAAACGTACAGGAGGTGATCCAGCCTGTGAAGGACCTCACCAGCATCCAGGAGACCATGCGGGCCAATTTGAAACTCGTCGCCGAGCAGTCGAAGCGCCTCGGCGTGCCGATCTTCACGCACATCAACCATCCGAACTTCCGCTGGGCGCTCACCGCTGATGACCTCGCCGCAGTTACGGAGGAGAACTTCTTCGAGATCTATAACGGCCACCCGATGATCGAGTGGGAGGGCGACGAGTTCCGCGACAGCCACGAGAAAATCTGGGACATCGCCAACACGCTGCGCTTCACGCAGTTCAAGGCTGCGCCGCTCTTTGGCGTGGGCACCGATGACTCCCACCACTACCACGGCGAGGAAAGCAGCCCCGGCCGCGGCTGGGTGATGGTCCGTGCGGAGAAGCTGGAGGCCAATGCGCTCGTCGAGGCCATGAAGCGCGGTGATTTCTATGCTAGCAGCGGTGTCACGCTCGATGACGTGAGCTTCACCGGTGGCAAGCTGCGCATTCAAATCCATGCCGAGCCCGGCGTGACCTACACCACCGTCATTCGAGGCACTTTAAAAGGCTTCGATGCCACCACCACCGAGGTCACCACACCGAAAGGTGACTTCCATCCCGTGCGCAAGCGCTACTCCGATGACATCGGCAAGACCCTCGCCACGCTCACCGGCCCTGTCATCGAATGGACGCCCAGCGGCAACGAGCTTTACTTCCGCGCCTCCATCACCTCCTCGAAGCCACACCCGAATCCTTCCATCAAGGACCAGAAAGAGATGGCCTGGACGCAGCCGATGGGCTGGCGGTGATCTTAGGAGGATCAAATGATTGGCCCAGCACATGATAGCCAGTGTGGGCTTAGACCGATTCTCAAAATGTCTGCCTGATTCCCGGCAGCGAGGCAGCGTCATTCGTTCGTTAGCTATTGTTCCAATAGCCTCCTCGCTCTTTCCTTGCCACTGAGGCGACCGTGCTTGCCGGCGGGGATCAGATAGACATCGTTGTTGAGAAACGGTCTATAAGTTTGGGGTGAAACGTGTTTCACTTATTCTGCGACCTGAAATTGTATTCCTTTGGCGAAGTCGGCGATTCGCTGGACGGAACTGTTCGTGCCACAACTTTGAACCTTGAACTTTGAACCTGAACCCCTAAGTGAACAGCATGGCGAGCAACTTCGGCACTCTTTTCCGCATCTCCACCTGGGGCGAATCACACGGCCCGGGCGTCGGCGTGGTCGTGGACGGTTGTCCGCCCAAAATCCCGCTCAACGTCGAGGACATCCAGCATGAGCTGAACCGTCGCCGCCCCGGCCAGAGCAAGATCGTGACACCTCGCAAAGAAGACGATGCCGCCGAGATCCTCTCCGGTGTGCTCGACGGGCAGACGCTCGGCACGCCCATCGGCATTTTTGTGCGCAACACCGACCAGCGGCCCTCCGCCTACACGGAGATGCAGCAGGCCTACCGCCCCAGCCACGCAGACTACACTTACGATGCGAAGTATGGCATCCGCGCCGTCTCCGGCGGCGGACGCTCCAGCGCCCGCGAGACCATCGGCCGCGTGGCCGCCGGAGCCATCGCGCGAAAGGTGCTGCAACACTCGCTTTCCGGATACGAAGCCCTCGTCTACGTCAAAACGATCCAACACATCGCCGCTGAAGTGCCCACGGGCGCGGCGCTGACTGCCGAGCTGATCGAATCGAACATCGTGCGCACCTGCGATCCCGCCGCGGCGGAGCAAATGATCGCTTTGATCGAAAAAGTCCGCTCCGAGGGCAACAGCGTCGGTGGCGTGATCGAGTGCGTCGTGCGCGGCGTGCCACCGGGACTCGGCGAGCCGGTCTTCGACAAGTTGGAGGCGGATCTCGCCAAGGCGATGCTGAGCCTGCCTGCGACGAAGGGTTTTGAGATCGGCAGCGGCTTTGCCGGCACCACGATGACCGGTTTGGAGCACAACGACGCGTTTTACATGGATGGCGAAACGGTCCGCACGCGCACAAATCGTAGCGGCGGTATCCAAGGCGGCATCAGCAATGGCGAGGAGATCGTCTTTCGCGTGGCCTTCAAACCCACCGCCACTGTGCTGCGCGAGCAAAAGACCGTCACAAACACCGGCGAGGACACCACGCTCGCCGCCCGTGGCCGTCACGATGCCTGCGTGCTCCCGCGTGCCGTTCCGATGGTGGAGGCGATGGTGCATCTTGTGCTCGCCGATCACGTCCTGCGCCAGCGGGCGATGCGTGGATGACTCTTACCGGAGCCAAGCATCCCGATGTTCGGCCACGAAGTCGTCATCGCTCAGATGAGGGTAGGCGGCGCATACACGGTCGATCTCCGCAAGCTGGCCGTGGCTGAGCGTTTCGTGCTCGTCGAGACACCAGAGGCCTTCGAGCAGGCCCTGGCGGCGAAGGATTTCGTGGAGGCCAGCGATGCAGCCGGCGAAACCGTTCGCGGCATCGAAGAAGGCGGCGTTGCTGTCGGTGACTTCATTCGCGAGTCGGAGCATTTGCGGCGAAGCAGGCTCGCTGTGGCACTTCACGAGCAGTTCAACGGCTTTCTGTGTCCACACCGACCAATGGCCGAGCAAGCCGCCCACGATGCGCACCGGATACGGCGAAATGAGGTCGAGTACGATGGTGTCGTCGTTGCCGGTGTAGAGCGCAATGTCGGTTCTGCCGCTGTCTTTGATTGCGTGGATGACATCGAGGGTCTGGTAGCGATTGAACGGCGCGATCTTGATGGCGACGACGTTCTCGATTTCGGCGAATTGCCGCCAAAACGATCGCGGAAGCACTTTTCCACCCACGGCAGGCTGGAGGTAAAAACCGACGATGGGGATGAGGTGCGCGATTTCGCGGCAGTGAGCGATCATTTCCGCCTCCGTGGCCGATTTGAGTGCTCCGAGGCTGACCAGCGCGGCATCGTAACCGAGCTCACGGAGCAGCGTGGCCTCCCGCACGGCCTGAGGCGTGAGTCCGCACACGCCGCCGATGCGCACGAGGCGGCGTGGATCGTTTTTAAACTCTTCCGCAGCCAAAGTGAGCACGGGTTCGAAGAGCGCGTGTTTGGGATCGCGGATGGCGAATTGCGTGGTGTGAACGCCGACGGCCACACCACCGGCTCCGGCGGCATGGTAGTAGCGCAGCAGGGCGCGTTGACGGCGCTCGTCGAGCTTGCGCGAGGCGTTCAACGCCAGCGGGCAAGCGGGAATGACGAGGCCGCGATGCAGGGCGGCGCGGACATCAAAAGCGGCCATCGCGGGATTCAAAGTGAGTGGGTTTACTGAGGGAGGCGCCGCCGCGCTGGATCCAGTCGGCGGTCCACTCGATGAGGTCGGTTTCGCTGACGAAGGGCTGACCGAGGGAGATGACGGAGCGCGTGGCATTGCTCAGCAGCGCGTCTTTGGCCTCGGTGCCGGTGATGTGTGGGGTTTTGCCGAAGAGTTTGCCAAAGTGCTGAGCGGTCTCGCGCACGGAGAGAGTGCGGGTGCCGGTGATGTTGAAGGCGGTGGCTGGTGAGGAGGCGTGGGCGAGCGTGAGGAGGGAGAGCGCGTTCGCATCGCCCTGCCAGATGGTGTTGAAGTAGCCCATCGTCACATCGACAGGCTCCCCGGCCCACACTTTACGGGCGATATCGACGAGCACGCCGTAGCGCAGGTCGCAGGCGTAATTCAGACGGATGAGCGAGACGGGCGTGCCACGCACGTGGCTAAAATGTTCGAAGATACGCTCGCGGCCGAGGCAACTCATGGCGTATTCGCCGGCGGGGTTCAGTGTGTCTTCTTCGCGGCTGCCACCATTCTCGACAGGGGTGAGACCATACACGTTGCCGGTTGAGAAGGCGACGATGCGGCTGCGGCTGTAGTGCTCGCACACGATGCCGGGCAGCCACGCATTCATAGCCCAAGTGAGCGATTCATTGCCCGTGGCACCGAATTTCATGCCCGCCATGTAGATGACGTTCTCCGCTGCCGGGAGATCGGCGTCGGCACTCGTATCCAGCAGATCTCTTGCAAGGGTTTCGATGCCATACGCGCTGAACTCTTTTTGACTGCCGGGTAAACTAAAGCGCGACACAGCGATGACACGTCGCGGCGTGTCGGCATCATCGCTGGCGCGTTTGATCAAGCGGGTAAGCGAAGGTCCCATTTTCCCCGCCGCACCGAGCACGACAAAGTCACCTGGAATTTGCTTCATCAGTTCGATCACTGCCGGTGTGGGGCGTGACAGGCGCTCTTCGAGGTCTGGGAGATCTTGCGGGGACATGAATCCAAAAGCCTTTCTGTTGTTTTAGCGCATCCGATGATTGGCGAAAAGGGGGCTCATCTCTTAGGTAGCCCTGGAGGCACCGGCAAAACGAGCTGATAGAGGGCGAGATCAAGCCAGCGGCCGAATTTGTAGCCAGCGTGGCGAATGTGGCCGCAGGCTTCAAAGCCGGCTTTGGCATGCAGGGCAATGCTGCTAACGTTGTCGGCATCAATGACGCCGATCATCATGTGGTAGCCCTGCTGCGTGGCACGTGCGATGAGGCGGCGCAGCATCTCTTTTCCGAGGCCGAGACCTCGAAAACGCACATCGAGGTAGATCGAATGCTCCACGCTGTATTGATAGGCCGCATGCGGACGGAAGGGGCCGTAGCTGCCAAAACCCACCAGCTTGCCATTTTCTTCCACCACCCCGATGACGGGCAGGTTCTTATCCTGCTTCGCGGCCCACCAATTTTCCATGACCTCAGGCGAGCGCGGCTCGTAGTCATAGAGCGCGGTCGAGTTTACGATGGCCTCGTTGAAGATGGCGCGGATCGCCTCGAGGTGTTCGTGCGTACAATCAATCCATGTCATGTGGTGAAGGTGGAGCGCAGTTGGGGAAAGGAAAGCTGCCATGAAAAACCCCGCCCGCCTCACGACGAACGGGGTTTCCAAATCAGACGGCCTAGGCTTATGCCTTGATCTCGGCCGTCCAGAAGGTGTTCCAGTCGTCGAGATTGTTTAGGTCCACCGCACCGGGGTTCACGCTGCCGTCGTCGGCGAGGCCGCAGGCGTCGAGGATGCCTTTGCGCACGTCATCACCATGGATGTAGCCGCGGATGGCGGCATTGTGCTTGTAGATGTCACCCTTGGTGAGCTTTACGCCCGGGTAGGAGCGCACCCAAGCTTCGAGCTGCGTGTAGCTGGGCTTTGTGGCGATGAATTCGAGAAACTTGGCTTCGTCGATGCCAAGCGCGGCGAGCGTCATGCCGTCATAGCCCTTGCCGCAGCCGGGATAGTCGGGATGCAGTTTGCCTGCAGCGGCCAAGGAAGCTTTCTGCCAGAGCCGCGGGAGATGCAGCACGCCAAGGGGACCGGCCACGCCGGAACTGATCAGAGGAACGATTTGAGACATGAGAGAATATGGGGTTGGAGTTTTGTGAATCGAATTCGCCGTGGCGAACGAAGCGTGACTTTGACGAGTCCGCTCTGACACGGCAAGAACAAACGCTTCCATCCTATTCTCTCGATCCCCCGATTTCATGAAAAAACCCATGCTTATCGCCTTCACGGCGTTGTTGGCTCTGCCTTGCGCCGCTGCAGAGAAAAAAGCCGTCGCCAAGCCAACGCCACAGCCCGTCCTTGAACTGCGCAAATGGTCTGGCGACCTCAATGTGCCTGATCCGGTCGCTGTCACGACGGATGAAAAAGGCCACGTCTATGTCGCCGCCACCACAAGGCGCAAAGTGGCGGATCTCGACATCCGCGAACACTCGATGTGGATTCCCGATGATGTCTCCTTGACTAGCGTGGAGGAAAAAGAGGCCTTCCTGAAGCGCGAACTCGCGCCGGGCAAGCTGCGCCTGCCGCGCGGCGGGCTCAAAGATCACAATAAAGACGGTTCCATCGACTGGAAGGACCTCACCGTGCACAGCGAGTGCATCTACCAGCTCCGCGATACCGATGGCGATGGCGCCGCCGACAAGATGACCACCTTCGCCGAAGGCTTCAACAGCGTCGTCACCGGCATCGCCGCAGGCATCTTGTGTCACGACGGCTGGGTTTACGTCACCGTCGCGCCGGATCTCGTGCGCCTGCGTGATACAAACGACGACGGCGTTGCTGACGAGCGCGAAGTCGTCGCGCATGGCTTTGGTATGCACATCGCGTATGCCGGGCATGACATGCACGGACTGCGCATCGGCCCGGACGGCCGCATTTATTGGAGTATTGGGGACAAAGGCGTCAACGTGACGAGCAGGGAAGGCGTGAAGTGGTTTTACCCGCACGAGGGTTGCGTCATGCGCTGCGAGCCGGACGGCAGCGGCTTTGAGGTCTTCGCGCATGGTCTCCGAAACATTCAGGAGGTCGCCTTCGACGACTTCGGCAATCTTTTCGGCGTGGACAACGATGCTGACCTCCCAGGCGAAAAAGAACGCCTCGTGTATATCACGGAGCGCAGCGACTCTGGCTGGCGCTTCGGCCATCAGTATCAAAAAGAGCGCAGCCGTTGGGTGATGGAGGGCCTGTGGAAGCCTGCCCACCCCAGTCAGCCGCTTTTCATCACGCCGCCTCTGCAAAACTACTCGAACGGCCCGGCTGGCTTCGTGCACGAGCCCGGCACCGCGCTCGGCACTTCGCTGCGCGGCCATTTCATTCTCGATCAATTCCCCAGCGGCACGATGACCGCGCTTCAACTCGCTCCGAGCGGCGCGTCCTTCGTCATGAAAAACGAGCGCGTCATCCACAGTGGCCTCATGGGCATCGGTCTGTGTTTCGCCAACAATGGTGGTCTCCTCATCGCCGATTGGAGCGGCGGTTACCCGCTCGATCAAGCCGGTCACATCTGGCTCGCCGACGATCGCACCAGCCAAAACAGCACCGAGCGTCAAGAAACCGCCAAACTGCTCTCCGCGGACTTGAATGCCTCACATCTCGCGCATCGCGATCAACGTGTGCGTCTTCGCGCCCAGTTCCAACTCGTCAAAAACAACGACTTTAAAACCCTCGAAGCCATCGTCACGGATAAAAAAGCCAATCAACTCGCCCGCATCCACGCCATCTGGGGCCTCGGCCAAGGTCTGCGCTTTCAAACCCTTTGGGGGAAGCCCATGGGGCCGCTCGCCCCAAAGCTTGAAGCTGCTACATTGACAAAACTCCTCACCGACTCCGATCCCGAGATCCTCACCCAAACCGCCAAAACCCTAGGCGACGGCACCACCAGTGATCCCGCGCTCATTTCACTCCTCACGCATCCCGCATCCCGTGTCCGCTTCCATGTTGCCATCGCCCTCGGCAAACTCAAAGACCCTGCTGCGACACCGAAGCTACTCCAACTCGCCGCCAAGGAGTCCAACGATCCCTTCATGCGCCACGCTATTGTGACCGGCCTTGCGGGTTGCGCCGATGCGAAGGCACTCGTGAAGGACAAAAGCCTCTGCAGTCTCCTCGCACTTGCCCGGCAGCGTTCGCCGAAAGTCGCCGAGTTTCTCACCCAATTTCCCGACGAAGCCGAACGAGCCATTCACGACGATGACGGCATCCCTCAGGCGCTTCCTGCGCTCACCACGCGACTCTCGCGGCGCGGACTGAACGCTTGTTTGCGCCTCGGCATCGCCGAACCGCTCATCCAGGCCGCTTTGAAGCCCTCCGCACTCCAAAGCGAGGCCCTTGACCTTTTGCTCGTCTTCACGAATCCACCGCGACTCGACCGCATCGACGGCCACGTGCATGAAATCGCCCCGCGCGATGCCAAAGCTTTCGCCGCGCTCGTGCAATCGCGCCTCGACTCGCTGCTCGAGCTCACCGATGGCCAGCTCAAGGTCAAAGCCGTCGAATTGCTCATGCAGCTCCAGCTTCGCGTCGAGCCCGCCGTGCTCCAAAGCATCGTCGCTGATCAAACTGCTCGCGCCAGTCTCCGCGCTGGCGCGTTGAAAATGCTCGCCAGCACTGGTGACTTCGGTCCGTCGCTCGATCTTGCCTTGGATAAAAAATCGCCCGCCGAACTCCGTCACGAAGCCCTCAAGCAGCTCTTCGCCCATCAACCCGAACGCGCCATCACCGCCGCCGCCACCGCTTTAAAGCAGGCTGACACAACCACCAAACAACTTACCCTCTCATTACTTGCGAATTCGAAAGACGACACTGTCATCACTGAGTGGCTTGACCTCCTCGCGCGAAACAAGGCCCCGGCCTCTATCCAGTTGGATATTCTCGAAGCCGCCGCCACACGCGAAAGCCTCAAGCCAAAGCTCGCCGCCCTTCAAACCCAAAACACGGAACTCCTCGAAGGTGGCGACATCACCCGCGGCCGCGACATCGCCATCAATCACCTTGGTGCCAACTGCATCGCCTGCCACACCATCGAAGCCAAAGAAGGCAGCCAGGTTGGTCCCAACTTGAAAACCATCGGATCAATGAAGGACCGCCAATACATCCTCGAAGCGCTGCTCAACCCGCTCGCCACCGTCGCGCCCGGTTATGGGCTCGTCACCCTCACTTTTAAAGACGGCAAAACCCTCTCCGCTGTTGTCGAAAAAGAAGATGCTCAATCCATCCGCCTCAAGTTGCCCGACGGAAAACTTCAATCGGTTCCGCTCCATCAAATCGCCTCTCGCACGCCGCCCCTCAGCGTTATGCCTCCAATGCTCGGCATCCTCACGAAAACGGAGATCCGCGATGTTGTGGCTTATCTGGCGAGTTTGAAGGCAAAGAAGAAGTGAAAAAGAATCCGTTTTTGCTCTTCGCCGCGCAATGCGCTGGAGCTTTCCAAGTCACTGTGCCGATCTAGGGTTGAATATGGACCTGAAACACGAAACATTGTCACCTCATGCACATCTTGCTGCTCAAAGACCAGCTCAAGCTCAAAAACGGGCTTGAAGAGAAGGGCATTGTGGAGGTTTGCATTCAGCGCTTGCAGGCGAAGGTCGACAATGACCATAACAAGAAATTCATCCGCACCCAGAGTGGGAGGCGTCTACGACCTTGGCAGTGAATGAAGATCGCTCCCTCGATTCAACCACAGCTCGACTGGCTGTACACCACGCAGCTTTTTGGCATCAAGCTGGGACTGGACAATATCCATAAATTGTTGGGTGAGCTTGGCTTGCCACGCGCAAACATGAAGTTCATCCATGTGGCCGGCACCAATGGAAAAGGCAGCACCTGTGCCTTTCTTCATTCCATCCTGAAACAAGCAGGTATCAACGCTGGATTGTTTACCTCGCCGCATCTGGTTCACTTTGGTGAGCGGATTCGGGATGCGGAGCGTATGATCTCGCCCGATGAGATCGAGGAAGGCATCGCCCGTCTGCGCGACCGGGTGTGCGGTTGGGATCCGCATCCGACGTTCTTCGAATTGGCCTTCGCTCTTGCGTTGGATTGGTTTGCGCGGCGCGGTCTTGAATGGATTGTGCTGGAAACGGGCCTTGGCGGCCGCTTGGATGCCACGAATGCCATTACGCCCGTTGTCAGCGTCATCACGCCCATTGGCTGGGATCATATGCAAATCCTCGGCGACACGCTCGCGAAAATCGCCTCTGAAAAAGCCGGCATCATCAAGCCTAGCGTGCCCTTCATTACTCAAACGCAGGATCAGGAGGCCTTGGATGTCCTATTGGAAACGGCCCGCAAAAAGACCGCACCCCTTACGCTCGTCACGGAACCCTGTGAGTTACCGCTAGGTCTCTCTGGCCCACATCAACGCTGGAATGCTGCGCTTGCCCTCGCGGCTCTTCGCGCTGCCGGGTTGGATCTACCTCAAGACAGGCTTGAAGCGGGTTTGAAGCTTGTGGAGTGGCCCGCCCGGTTTCAGAGGCTTCGCGCGGATGTGATTCTCGATGGAGCCCATAACTTGGATGCGGCTCGCGTGCTGGCTCAAACTTGGCGTGAGCAGTTTCCGCTTCAAAAAGCCACGATCGTTTTCGGTGCTGTCGCCGGCAAAGACATCTCCGCGGTGCTTCACGAATTGGCTCCGCTGGCTGCAGCGTGGCATTTCACGCACTTCGACTCGCCGCGTGCCATGACCACAGAAGAACTCCAAAACATCCTCGGTGTTTCCGACGTGCCCGTGTTCCATCATTCGAATCTCATCACGGCTCTCGATGCCACGCAAAACGCATCACCACGGCTCATCACAGGTTCGTTGTATCTCGCAGGCGAAGTTCTTGCCGCGTTCAGCCAGCAAGGTGCTGTCTACGAGCGAAGCTGGCAGTAAGGAACATGGCAAAGGGTGCTCCGCAGTCATGGGGCCTGCGATCGCCACGCATTGGCATGCTCCGCCCAAGGGCAACTTCGAGGCTACCTCCAGTTCACCTTTACTTGCTGCTCGCGGCCATTGCGGTCATGGTATTTAACGTATCCGTGCTCCATCCCGAATTCGTGGACGCATTTGGTCACTTTGACATCGTAGCAGCAGTACTCAGCGATCTTGGCTACTTGGCCCTGCTGCCACCATTTGAGAGCATCGAGACCATCGGCGGTCTTCCCTGTGCCAAGAGTGGCAGCAGCGACGGCATCGAGCTTAATGCGGTGGCCGAGGGCTTTTTCGAGATCAACGAGAAGGTCAAAGCTGTGAAGCTGGTCGCGGAAGTCAAAGAGGCTATGACCCATGAGCACTTCGTAGTCGAAGCCGATGTGGTTAAATCCGACTACGAGGTCCGCTCGGCGGAGTTGGTCGATCAGCGCTTGGGCTTCCTCTTCTAAGTAGATGGCGTATTCACCTAGTTGGGTGCTGTACGTGCAAGCTACAGAGATGCCCATCTTATGCTTGTTGCCCCAGCCTCCGACGTCATTGGCCGTGCGTCGTGTTTCGAGGTCGAAATAGACGATGTCGCGTGCCATGCGTCCGAATGTGTTGTTAGATCCAATCAGCCAATTCGATACACGATGCGCGCCTTGTCCATGTCGTAGGGCGACATTTCGAGCTTCACGGCATCACCGATGACGAGGCGGATAAACTTTTTGCGCATTTTGCCGGAGATGTGGGCGAGCACTTCGTGGCCGTTGCGAAGCTTTACTTTGAACATCGTTCCTGCGAGCACGGCGGAGATGACTCCTTCCAGCTCGATGGCTTCCTCTTTCTGCTTCAGCTCGGGTTCCGGCTCCGGACGGCGTGGGGGAGGAGCATTGCGCGGCGGCAGGGAGGTGGGACGCTGCTGATTGCCGCCGACGATGCCACGAGGAGGTCCGCTGCTCGAACGGGCCGGGCCATGGCCACCCACAATGCCGCGCGGCGGCCCGCTGCTGCGTCCAGGAGGACCAGAGCGGGAGTTTTGATTCGAGGGGCCGCGATTCGGTGGGCGATTCTGCATAGGATAAGGTTCGGGAGACTAGGACGGAAATCCTTTCTTGAGGATGTACCCTCAAACGACGATGACAAGGCCGATTTCAGGCCTCACGGGGCTCATTTGGCGAGTTCGATGACTTTGTAACAACGGTGCTCCAAGAGCGAGGGCCGCATGTTTTTGACCTCGGGTCGCTTTAGGTGCGGATGCACATACCAGTATACGGGCAGGACGGGCACTTCGTTGAGCATGAGCGTCTCCGCTTGCTTTAAAATGGCCAAGCGTTTGACGGGATCGCCTTCGAGGAAACTTTGTTGGATGAGCGCATCATAGGGAGGGCTGCTCCATCCGGTGTTGTTGTTGCCATCGCCGGTCTGCCAAAGGGAAAGAAAAGTGGAGGGATCAAGGTAATCGCCCACCCAACCGGATCGGCTGACGTCATAGTTAAGGCTGCGTTGGGACTCAAGGTACACGCCCCAGTCTTGGTTCAACACGCCGGCCGGGATCTGGAGGTGTGTCTTCCACATCGCCTGTACCGCCTCGGCGAGCGTGCGATGTGATTCGCTGGTGTTGATGAGGATTTCAAAGGGCGGGAAGCCTTTGCCATCGGGGTAGCCCGCCTCGGCCAGAAGGCGGCGCGCCTCTGTCGGATCGAACTTCATGATGTCAGGTGTCTGGTAGTCCTTCGCGGTGCCTGGCGGGGTGAGGCCAGTGGCCGGTTTCTGGCCGCCGCGCAGCACGTTTTTCACGATACTTTCCCGGTCAATCGCCAAGGCAAGCGCCTTGCGCACGCGGACATCATTGAAAGGTTTCCTCGTCACGTTGCAGCGGTAGAAATAGACGCTGAGCAGGGGGTCGGCGTGAAACAGCGGTGATTTGTGAGCGATGTAACCGGGGATCTTCGATAGCGGCGCAACCTGCGTGACATGAAGCTGACCATCGAGAAAGGCACGCTCCTCGGTCGAATCACTGCTGATGGGGACAAACACCATGCCATTGAGCTTCACGGTGGCGGCATCCCAGTAGTGAGGATTGCGCTCGACCTCGAGATTCTGGTTCACACGCCAGCTTTTGAGCTGGAAGGCTCCATTGCTGACGAGGTTTTCTGCTCGTGTCCATTTCGTGTTCCGCTGGTCCATCGTGCCATGCTTTTCGATGACATGCCTAGGCACCGGGAACCACGAATAGTGCTTCAGCATGCTGGGCAGATATGGCGCGGGACCCTTGAGCGTAAGACGCAGCGTGTAATCATCAACTGCCTTCACGCCTACTTGGCTGAAGTCACGGATTTTGCCGGTGTGATACGCCTCGGCATTCAATAGCGGGTAGAGCATGCTGGCATAATCAGCACCAAGCTTTGCCGTCAGGATGCGCTGATAGGCGTAAATGAAATCTTGAGCCGTCAGTGGTGTGCCATCGCTCCATTTGCCCTTGGGCTGGAGCTGGAAGGTCCACGTGGTGAAGTTTTCATGTGTCCACGAGGACGCAGCACCGGGTGAATCGGCATCTGGATCTTCTGTGCCAGGAGCCACGAGACCTTCGAAGATGGAGTGGAAAATCAGGTGCTCCGGTTGGCCGGTGGCGAGATGCGGATCAAGTGTGGCGGGTTCCGAGCCGTTCCCGAGTAGCAGAATGCCCGCCTTCGTCGCCTCTTCCACTCGTGACGGGCGATGTGTCCGGATGTGATGAAACCACATCACGCCGATCCCGAGGGCGGCGAGCAAAAAGAAGCGGATGATCCAGCGCATGCAGGCAAACATGGCACGCGGTCAGGCGGGCTAAAGCCCGAACTACGAACAAAAAAGGACCCACTCGTGCCGGAGCGGGTCCGTATGAATTTTCAGATCTCTTTTTGCGCGCAGCTACCTGCAGAAGCCAAAGCTGAAACGGATGCCTGAGCGGGGACGGGTGTAGATCCCCCCAGTGGGTGGGCAGTTATGATGGCCGTGGTAGCCATATCCATACGATGAGCGGGGATTACAGATGGCGCAGCTGTGCGGTGCCCGCATGGTGATCCACCGGCCCACCGGGTGACCGCAGCGGTCGTAGCCGACGACTTGATACACAGCGTAAACCGGTGTGCCGCAAGGCATGTAGCTGACGATGTGCCGACTGCCATGGCAGAAAGGATCGGCTTTGGCAGTGGAGGGCGCTGCGCCGCCAAAGAGAGCGGTTGCGGCAAGGAGAGGTAGGAGGGTTTTCATGGCGTGGGCGGAATGCTTGATTCTGCTGCCTGTGACGAATCCTCTTGAGGCCTATTCAGGCTCATTCGAAAAACCTCGCTTATTCTTGCGCTGTCGATTTGGGATCAAAGGCATCACGCAGACCATCGCCGAGGATGTTCAGTGCCAGTAGCGTGCAGATGAAGAAGAGTCCGGGATAGAGCAACAGCCAAGGATAGGTTTGCATCACCTGCGAGCCATCGCCGAGGAGCACCCCCCAGCTTGCGTTGGGTGGTTGGATGCCGAGGCCAAGAAAGCTCAGGGTGGCCTCCAGCAGCATCACGCCTGGCACGGTGAGGCTGGTGTAGATGATGACAGGGCCGATCACGTTTGGCAGTAGGTGCTTGCGCACGATGTGCCCGAAGCTCGCACCGCTTGCTTTGGCAGCAGTGACGAATTCGAGGTTCTTCAGCGCCAGAACCTGCCCACGAACCACGCGTGCCATCGTCAACCATTCCACCGCGCCGATGGCCACAAAGATGAGCCAGAACTGCCGTCCAAAGACCACCATGAGCAGGATGACGAAGTTGATGAAGGGGAAAGCATAGAGGATGTCCACCACGCGCATCATGGCTGCATCCACCCGACCTCCGGCTAGGCCGCTGATCAGGCCATATGCCACGCCAATGCATGCGGCGACGAGCGTGGCGAGCAATCCGACCGCCAGCGAGACACGTCCACCATGTAGGATGCGCGTGAGCATGTCACGCCCCAGTGTGTCCGTGCCGAGCCAGTGTGCTGAGGAGGCATCCACTGCCTTCAATTCAAGGTTTTGAGCATCTTGGGCGTAAGGCGACACCAGCGGCCCGAAGACACACATCACGATCAAAAGGATCAAAAACCCAAGGGCGGCCGCATTCAGCCGGTGACGGCCAAAGCGCCTCCAAGCTGCCTGCATCGGCGAAAGGCTTTGGGAAGCACTTGGATTCATGCGTGGAGACGGATGCGCGGGTTCAGCCATGCCTGCACGAGGTCCACGAGGAGATTGAAGAGCACGATGAGCGAGGCGTAAAAGACGGAAATGGCAATTGCGAGGTTCATGTCGCGATTGATGGCGGACGCGATGAAAAACTGACCGAGACCGGGAAGTTGAAACACGGCTTCTACGATGATGCTACCAGTGAGTAGGCCCGCTGCTGCGGGGCCGAGGAAGTTCAGCACGGGCAGGCAGGCGAGCTTCAGCGCATGCAGAAACACCACGGAGGCCTCGCTGGCACCTTTCGCCCTCGCGGTGCGCACAAACTCCAGCGCCAGTGTTTCGCGCAAGCCGCCACGCGTGAGGCGGGCGATCTGGGCGCTGTAAATGAGGCCGAGGGTCAGAGCTGGCATCACCACATCAGAGGCCTCATACCAGCCGGAAGCATTGAACCAGCGCAGCTTCAAGCCCAGCAGCATGGCGATCACCGGGCCGAGGATCATGCTCGGCGTGCAGATGCCCAAGGTGGCCGCCAGCATGGTGGCGCGGTCTTCGAGGGTGTTAGGCCTCATCGCTGCATAAGCCCCCAGTGGCACTCCTAGCCCCAATGCGATCATCAGCGCGGTCAAGCCGACTGCTGCTGAGACAGGAAAGCCAGAGGCGATGATTTCGTCCACTCCACGACCTTTAAAGTGAAATGACTCTGGCAGATCGAGTGTCACATAATGAGCGATTTGAAGACCTAGCTGAACATACCAAGGTTTGTCCAAGCCGAGGTAGGCACGCTGTGCGGCGATGGCCTCCGGCGAGGCATTTTTCTCACTTTGAATCGGCCCGCCCGGCAGCAGGCGCGAAAGCGCAAAGGTGATGGTGATCACCGCAAGGATCACGAGAATGCCTTGGAGTAGGCGGCTCAGCAGAAAACGGATCATTTCGACCTCTCGTAAAGATCTGAAATGTCCGTGTGGGCAAGTTCCACAAGATAGGAGCCAATTTTTGCACCGAGGGCTTCGAGGTAGCGCTTGCCTTTCTCGACACTGGCGTGCCGCGGATCGCCGCTGCCGGTGTCATTGGTAGCTTTCAGCCAGTCACGCTGCGCCCAAGCCCATTTTTCGTTGATGGCCTTCAACTTCCAGCGGTTGTCGCTGCCGTCCCCCCATTCACTCTTTGGCAGCACGAGGTTCGGATGAAGGTGGAGAATGAGGCTGGTCTCGCGTTCATCGGCGTGATCACCGACAATTTGGAAGATGTCATCGCCCCGTACGGCATTGAACCAATTCACGATACTGAGAAACATCTTGGGATGTTTTGCCTGCAGTTCGCGCAGCATCTGACGGAAATCGTTGCCGCCGTGGCCGTTCATGATGACGAATTTCTTTATACCCACCCCTTCGAGGCTCGCGATGACGTCTTCCAGCACGAGCAGCTGAGTGCTCGGGTTCATATTGATGCAGAATGGAATCTCGAGCTGCCCGGTCTGCACACCGAAGGGGATGTTGGGCAGGATGGCCACTTTTGCCCCGGCGTCCCAAGCCACGCGGCCGGCCTCAGCGGCGATGGCTTCGTTTTGGAGCGAGTCGGTGGCATAGGGCAGATGCCAGTTATGCGCCTCCGTGGCACCCATTGGCAGCACCGCCACCTCATACGGAGTAGCTTTGATGTGTTTCCAGTTTGTTTCAGCGATGATCCAAGGGCGTGGGCTCATAAGTCGGAGGACGAGGTGGATTTTTATTTCTTCTCGTCCTTGAGCTTGCCCTTTTCTTCCAGCGTATGCTTGAACTTCTCAGCCTTCGGCGTCACAACGCCGCGGACGTAGCCTTGGTTCGGATTCCGCTCCTGGTAGTTTTGATGGTACTCTTCGGCCGGGTAGAATTTTGTCAGTGGCACGATTTCTGTGGCGATGGGATCTTTGAACTTCGGCTGAAAGGCCGCCTTGGAGGCTTCAGCGATCTGTTTTTGCTCGGGGCTGGTGTAGAGGATAATAGAACGGTATTGGGTGCCGTAGTCGTTGCCTTGGTAAGGTGTTCCCTTGGGCACGAATTTGCCGTATGAGGTCACTTGGTCCTCCTTCGTGACGCTAGTCGGATCATGCGCATCCCAGAAAAGCTCGACTATATCCTTGAAGGTGGTGACGGCAGGATTGTATTCGATTTCGATCACCTCGGCGTGGCCTGTCTTACCGGTGCAGATGTCCTCATATGTTGGGTTGGCCGTCTTGCCGCCTGCGTAACCACTGACGACCTTTTTCACCCCCTTAAGCATGAGATACTGGGCCTCGACGCACCAAAAACAGCCGCCGCCGATATAGGCTTTCTCCGTTTTGGTGGTGGGAGTTTCGGCGGCGGATGTGGGAAGGCTCATGGCGGTAAAGAAGACGGCGGTGAGTAGATGGACGAGGGATTTCATGGCGGTAACAATGGCGTGAGCATCATGCGTGGCATGGGATGGCAAACTTTCGCGGGAATTCCCACCCGGCACTCATTTTTTCATCGGGATCGTCTTCCAGATCGTCCAGAGTTCCGGTGGCGCGGCGCTCCGATTCACTGGGCGGAGGTGCTGGACCTCGAAACCTCGGGAGTCGAGTTCCGCCATCCATTTGGCGATTTCCCGGCTCTCCTCGGCGCCACCTTCATGCCCAGGGTAAACAGCCAAGGTGAGGATGCCACCCGGTTTCATCAAATCGATGGCTTGCGCGAGTGCGGCGAGGGTGGTCTCCGTGCGGGTGATGCAGCTTTTGTCCGATCCGGGCAGGTAGCCGAGGTTGAACATGATTGCCGCGATCTGCCCGCGAAGCTCTGAAGGGAGTTTCTCACGCATGGTTTCGTGACCGGCGAGATACAGCGTGCTTGTTTCCGCAGGCACACGCTTCCTCGTCTCTTCCAGCGCGGTGGTCTGCACATCAAAGGCATGCACATGACCACCGGGTGACACACATTGGCTGAGGAACAGGGTGTCATGGCCGTTTCCCATCGTTGCATCCACGACCACATCACCAGGCCTCAGACGATCGGCGAGGATGAGTTGGGCCCATCGCACGGACGAGGGCAGTCCGCCGGTGGGGCTGGCGAGGCTGGGCAGGGCAGGTGAGGAGACTGGCGTATTCAAAACGGGCGCAGATGAGTCGCGAATGGAAGAGGGATCGAGGATGGTGAGCAGCGGACAGGGTTTACGTGCCTGCTTTCACCCAGAGTTTGGCCCAGTATAGACAATCCGCGCCTGCACTGTGACGAGCGTTCATTTCCGATGGTGTTGGGATTAACGGTTAGAGCTGGATCTGCATGGCTTGGGCCGCGCGATGCGCCTTGGCGCGGGCTTCGTTGATGTTGGCGGCACGGGCGAGCGTCACGGCCATGCGGCGTTGGCCACTGACGTTCGGTTTGCCGAAGAGCCGTACCTGCGTGTCAGGCTCCGCCAGCACTTTGTCGAGGCCACCGAAGCGCACCTGACTGGATTCGCCCTCGACGAGCACGGCACAGCTGGCGCTCGGGCCGTGTGGATGAATGTTGGGAATGGGAAGACCGAGAATGGCCCTCACATGCAACGCGAACTCGCTCAAGTCCTGAGAGATCAACGTGACGAGGCCGGTGTCGTGTGGGCGAGGCGAAACCTCGCTGAAGATGACATCATCACCTTTGATGAACATCTCCACGCCGAAGAGCCCGTGCCCACCGAGAGCGCCGGTGATGGCTCCGGCCATGTGCTCGGCGGCTTCTAGAGCCTTTTTCGACATCGGATGCGGTTGCCAGGACTCGCGGTAATCGCCCTTGATCTGCGTGTGGCCCACTGGTGAACAGAACGAGGTGCCACCAGCATGACGCACGGTGAGCATGGTGATCTCATAATCGAATTCGACGAAGCCCTCGACGATGACCTTGCCCTTGCCGGCACGGCCTCCCTCCTGCGCATATTTCCATGAATGCTCGATGTCGGACGCGGTTTTGACCACGCTCTGGCCTTTGCCGCTGCTGCTCATGATCGGTTTTACCACGCAGGGCATGCCGATTTTTTGAATGGCCGCACGGAACTCATCTTCGGTGCTAGCAAATACATAGGGCGAGGTCTTGAGGCCCAAGTCCTCAGCGGCAAGACGGCGGATTCCTTCGCGGTTCATCGTGAGTTTGGCCGCACGGGCCGTGGGAACGACATTCAGTCCTTGCGATTCGAGCTCGACAAGCGTGTCTGTGGCGATGGCCTCGATTTCCGGCACGATGAGCGAGGGATTTTCCACCTCGATCAGGCGGCGTAGGGCTTCGCCATCGAGCATGGAGATCACATGGCTGCGGTGTGCCACCTGCATGGCTGGGGCGTTGGCATAGCGATCGACGGCGATCACCTCGCAGCCGAGGCGTTGCAGTTCGATGACGACTTCTTTGCCGAGTTCCCCGGAACCGAGGAGCATGACTTTGGTGGCGGTGGAGGAAAGCGGGGTGCCGATGGTGGCCATGCAGGGATGTAGGCAGGGAGTTTGACGGCTTCAATTCGCATTTGAGAATGTCACCATGTCCTACCCCGGCTCGCCACCTCCCTCCGCCCTATGGCGGTTGGCGCGGCCGTTGATGCGGGCGGCGGAGGGTTTGGTGTTTCCGCCTGTGTGCGTAGCGTGTGCGGAGCCGCTGCCGGCGATGGCGGAGCGGCATGAAGAGGCGAACTGGTTCTGCAAAGCCTGCCTCAATGCCATTGAACCCCAGCTACCGCCCTACTGCTCAAAGTGCGGCGAAATGTATGACGGATCCTTCACAAATACCTTCCGCTGCTCGAACTGCGAGGGCCTGACGCTCGAATTCGACTTTGCCGTGGCCGCCTGCGCCGCCCGTGGGCCTGTTCGAGAGCTGATTCACCGTTTCAAATATGGCCGGCGGCTGCATTTGAGAGCGTCTTTGGCTGTACTGTTATCCCGCGTGTTGGAAGAAGAGCGTTTGAGGAATGAAAATCTCTGCCAGTGGTTGCTTGTTCCCGTACCGCTGCATCCGGAGCGTGAATCAGACCGCGAGTTCAATCAAAGCTGGGAACTTTGTGTGCGGCTGGCTCAAATCACAGGTATCCCGGCCGCCCAAGTGCTCGAACGGATTTACCCGACGGTGAAACAGGCGCAGCTCAATCGGCGCCAGCGGCAGGAAAACCTTCGCGGCGCTTTTCGAATGAGGCAGGCCCGCTGGTGGCAGAGACAGGCGTCTGCTCCCCCAGATATCCAAGGGCGAAAAATCCTTTTGGTGGACGATGTTTTGACCACTGGCAGCACCACCAGCGAATGTGCTCGTGTGCTCAAGAATCACGGTGGGGCCGAAAAAGTGGTGGTCATCACCGTGGCACGCGGCTAGCATCTCCTTCCGCGACCGGCTGAGGGCTGGTCCTGTCCTGTGCGTTGGATGTGGGGTGCGCCTCCCGTCCGCTCCCGCGAGTGCCATTTCGGGGAGAGCCGCTCAAGACGGGCCCGCCACGTTGGATTCGCTTGAACGCCAAAAACCAAGCACCATGGGATTTTTCAAAAAACGCAGCGTCGATGAGCTCGGCGAGAAGAAGAAAGACATGCCGGAGGGCCTTTGGACGAAGTGTCCCTCATGCAACGAGAGCCTCTTTGAGGACGCATTGACCAAAAACCTCCGCGTCTGTACCCACTGCGGCTATCACTTCACCATCAGCAGCACTGAGCGTCTTGCTAGCCTCGTGGACGAGGGCAGCTTTCAGGAGATGGATGCCAAGCTCGACAGCGTTAATGCCCTCGGATTCAAAGGCTACCTCGACAAAGTGAAGGCCTACCAGAGCAAGACAGGTCTCGGCGAGGCTGTCGTGACCGGCCGGGCAAAAATTGAATCCCTTCCCGTCCTGCTTGCTGTCATGGACTTCCGCTTTCTCGGTGCCTCGATGGGTAGCGTGGTGGGCGAAAAGATCACCCGCGCCATCGAGTCAGCCACTGCGGAGCGCAAGCCCGTCATCGTCTTCTCCGCCTCTGGCGGTGCCCGCATGCATGAGGGCATCCTCAGTCTCATGCAGATGGCGAAAACCAGCGGCGCCCTCGCCCGCCATGCCGAAGCTCGCCTGCCTTACATCTCCGTACTCACCCATCCGACCACTGGTGGTGTCACCGCCAGCTTCGCGACCCTTGGTGATCTCATCATTGCCGAGCCCAAGTGCATGATCGGATTCGCTGGCCCTCGCGTGGTGAAGGAAACCACCCACGCCGACCTTCCGCCTGGCTTCCAGACCGCCGAATTCATGCTCCAGCATGGCCTTGTGGACATGATCGTCGAGCGCAAAGACATGCGTGCCACACTGGCGAAGGTGTTGCGATATATGATGAAGTAAAGGTGCCAAGCCCCTTCACTTGCGCTTTCCACTGCATCGGCGAGACTCCGCGCCCTTTTTCCGGCCTGTAGCCAGATTTGCGCATGTCTTTTGAACTGCTTGCCACCGATTCTTCGTCTCTCGCCCGTCGCGGGCGGTTGACGACACCCCATGGGGTGGTGGAGACGCCGGTATTCATGCCGGTGGGCACACAGGGCACGGTGAAGGCCATGCATCCGCAGGAGCTGAAGGCGCTGAACTCGCAGATCATCCTTGGCAACACCTACCACCTCTTTGTTAGGCCTGGCATGGATATCATGAAGGAGGCCGGAGGCCTGCATGCCTTCTCGAATTGGGATCGGCCGATTTTGACGGACAGCGGCGGCTTTCAGGTCTTCTCGCTGGCGAAATTGCGTCAAATCAAAGAGGAGGGGGTTCACTTCCAAAATCACCTCGACGGCACACCGATGTTCATCGGCCCGGAAACGAGCATGGAGATTCAAGCGACGCTTGGATCAGACATCGCGATGCTTTTCGATGAATGTACGCCCTATCCCTGCGAAGCCAAAGACGCTTCAAAAAGCCTCGATTTGACCCTTCGCTGGGCGAAACGCTGCCGTGAGTGGATTGATCAAAATCGTCCGCAAACCGGTGGCGGCCCGCAGCAGCACTTCGGCATCGTACAGGGCAGTGTGTATGAGGAGTTGCGGAAAAAATCCGCCCGCGAACTCGTCGCGATGGGTTTTGACGGTTATGCCATCGGCGGTCTGAGCGTCGGCGAGCCCGAGGAGGACATGATGCGCATCGCCGAGTGGGTGACGCCGCTGCTTCCAGCCAATCAAGCCCGCTATGCGATGGGCCTCGGCACGCCGCCGCAGGTCATCGAGTTGATTGCCCGCGGCATCGATATGTTTGACTGCGTTTTGCCCACGCGGTTGGCCCGGAACGGCACAGCCTTCACGCATGATGGGATGATGAACCTGCGGAATGCCTGC
>Ga0075471_10000246_pt1 | contig 30647 bp, 24 predicted proteins | sample DEB19_08_DNA_2_FD_74787 | JGI IMG/M metagenome (GOLD analysis project Ga0075471, IMG submission 74787) | Aqueous microbial communities from the Delaware River and Bay under freshwater to marine salinity gradient to study organic matter... | ecosystem: Environmental > Aquatic > Marine > Coastal ...
CGGACGACGGGATTCGAACCCGCGACCCTCACCTTGGCAAGGTGATGCTCTACCAGCTGAGCCACGTCCGCGTAGGGCCGCCACTGTAGCAAGCCACCCGGTCCCGCCGGCCACGCACGTCCTATGGTCGGGCCCTGAGGAGCGCCGGTCGGCGCCGGGCCACCAGGGAGGCACCATGCGGATCGGGATCTTCGGCGGCGCCGCCGTCGACCAAGGACTCGGGGCTGTCCGTCGGGCGGCCGCCACCGCCGAGGCCGAGGGCTTCGCCGCGTTCTGGCTGCCCCAGATCTTCGGGCTCGACGCGCTCGCAGCCCTCACCCTCATCGGTGCCGAGACCCCGCGGATCGAACTCGGGACCGCCGTGGTCCCGACCTACCCGCGCCATCCGATCACGATGGCGGCCCAGGCCCTCACCGTCCAGGCCGCGTCCGGGGGTCGCCTCACCCTCGGGATCGGACTGTCGCACCAGTTCGTGATCGAGGCGATGTTCGGCTACTCGTTCGACAAGCCGGCGCGCCACATGCGGGAGTACCTCGATGCGCTGGTGCCACTGCTGCACGGCGAGAGCGCCGATGTCGACGGCACGACCCTCTCGGCGCACGCACAGATCTCGGTGCCCGACACGACCGCCCCGGCCCTGGTGGTCGCCGCGCTCGGACCGACGATGCTGCGTCTGGCCGCCGAACGGGCCGACGGGACCATCACCTGGATGACCGGGCCGCGCACGCTCGAGTCCTTCACGGTGCCGACGCTGACCGCGGCCGCCGCGGCCGCCGGCCGTGCCACCCCGCGGGTCGCCGTGGGGCTCCCGGTCTGCGTCACCGATGACCCGCAGGACGCACGCGCGCGGGCCGCGCAGATCTTCGAGGTGTACGGGCACCTCCCCTCGTACCGGGCCATGCTGGACCTGGAGGGCGCCGGCGGTCCCGCCGACGTGGCGATCGTCGGCGATGAGGAGTCCGTCGCACGACAGGTCCGCGCCCTCGCCGACGTCGGCGTCACCGACTTCGCGGCGGCCGAGTTCGCTCAGAGTGCCGACGAGGTGCGCCGGACCCGGGACGTGCTCCGCTCGCTGCTCTGAGTGGACACGTCGTTCAGGAGCCGGCCAGACGGGCGACGACCGGTGCGAGCATCTCGAAGTTGTCGTTGCCGAACACGACGTTCGAGACCCCCCAGGTCTCGCGACGCTCGACGAGCGTGTCGCAGATCTGGTCCACCGTGCCGGCCAGGAACACGCCGGACTCGAGCGCCTCGACCGGCGAGACCTCGAACATCGGGGCCATCGCCTCGGCGAGGGCCTGCGCATCGTCGGTGACCTGGGCGAAGAAGTAGCGGATCTGCAGTTCGATCGCCGCGAACCGGTCCCCGGCACCCTCACGGATCCACTCCACCTTCTGGCGGGTCTGCGCCGCGAGCGCGTCCTTGGCGGCGTCCGCGGTGATCGCACCGGCCCGGAGGTTCGGGTTGATGCCGACGATGTCGGCATGGGCACCGGCCAGCCGGAGGATCCGCGGACCGCCGCCGCCGATGAGGATCGGCGGCCCCGGTCGCTGCACCGGCGTCGGGGTCGCACGATGTTCCGTGATCCGGTAGTGCGCACCCTCGAACGAGAACGGTTCGGCACTCCAGCAGCCGCGGATCACCGCGAGCGCCTCCTCGAGGCGGTCGATGCGCACCCCGGGTCGGTCGTAAGCGAGTCCGAGTTGGTCGTAGTCCACCTGCATCCACCCGGCGCCGATCCCGAGGTCGACCCGACCGTCGGAGAGGACGTCGAGGGTCGCGATCTCCTTGGCCAGCACGGCCGGGTGCTTGTAGTCGTTCGCGAACACGAGCGCACTCACCCGCAGGTCCGTCGTGACGGCGGCCGCGACGGACAACCCGACCATGGGTGCGAGATCGGTGTCGACGAAGTGGTCCGGCATGTACAGGGTCGAGTAGCCGAGCGCCTCGACCCGACGAGCGAGCTCCGCGAACTCGGACGCGCCGAGCGCACCGCCCACCTGCACGCCGAACCGAAACGGGTGGGTCATGGTCCCTCCAGGACGTGGGGGCGCCTCAGCGCCCGGTCGAGCCCCAGCCCTCGGTGCTGCGGCGGGTGTCGCCGAGGTGGTCGACGAGCTCCCACTCGATCACCTCGAAGCGCTGGATGACGAGTTGGGCGATCCGGTCGCCCCGGCGCACCGTGTAGTCCTCGGTAGGATCCGTGTTCACGAGCAGGACCTTGAGCTCGTCGCGGTACCCGGCGTCGATGAGGCCCGGGGAGTTCAGCACGGTCACACCGTGGCGCAGCGCGAGCCCGGACCGGGGCTGGATGAGACCGGCGCAGCCCTCCGGGACCGCCACCGCCATCCCAGTCGGCACGAGCGCCCGGCCCCCCGACGCGACGAGGACGACCTCCTCACGGGCGTGCAGGTCGTACCCGGCGTCTCCCGGGTGCTGGGCGGTCGGCGGAGGGAGGTCCGGATCGAGACGACGGAGCGGGATGCGCACGCCCGGCACCCTATGCGCCCGTCCCGTCGACGCGCGAGGCTGCGTCGATGCCGATCTGGGTCTGGATCCTCGCCATCGGCGGTGCCGGCCTCGTCGCACTCGCCCTCCACGACCTCACGCAGCGTCGACACACCATCCTGCGGAACTTCCCCGTCCTCGGCCACCTCCGGTACAGCCTCGAGCGAGTCGGACCGGAACTCCGCCAGTACATCGTCACCGACAACGACTCGGAACGTCCGTTCAGCCGCGACGAGCGGCGCTGGGTCTACGAGACCGCCGGCGGGGCGGGCGGCATCGCCGGGTTCGGAACCGACAACGATCTCGATGGGGCCCCGAACTACCTGTTCGTGCGCCACGTCGCGTTCCCGGTCGAGCCGCCCCCGGACGAGGAGTCGTCGGGCCATCCCCTGCCCTGCGCCAAGGTGCTCGGCGGCGCCCGCGGGCGGCGCCACGCCTTCCGGCCCGCGTCGGCCGTGAACATCTCGTCGATGTCGTTCGGCTCACTCGGACCCCGGGCCATCGAGTCCCTGAACCGCGGCGCCGCCCTCGCCGGCTGCTGGCAGGGAACGGGCGAGGGTGGCATCGGCCCGGCACACCGTCAGGGCGGGGAACTGGTGTGGCAGATCGGCACCGGGTACTTCGGATGTCGCGACGAACGCGGTCGTTTCGATCTGTCCCGACTCGTCGACGCCGTGGCCGACGCACCGGTGGTCGCGATCGAGATCAAGCTCTCCCAGGGTGCCAAGCCCGGCCTCGGCGGGGTGCTGCCCGGCGCCAAGGTCACGCCCGAGGTCGCCGCGATGCGCGGCATCCCGGTCGGGGTGACCTGCCACAGCCCGGCCGGCCACAGCGCCTTCGGGGACGTCGACTCGATGCTCGACTTCGTCGAACGGATCGCCGCCGAGACGGGCCTCCCCGTCGGCATCAAGAGCGCGGTCGGCGAGCACCGGTTCTGGGAGGACCTCGCGCACCTCATGGCCACGACGGGCCGGGGCGTGGACCACATCACGATCGACGGCGGCGAGGGTGGCACGGGGGCGGCACCGATGCCGTTCGCCGACAACGTCGCGCTCGCCTTCCTCGACGGCTTCCCGCGCGTCTACCGGACTCTGGCCGAGGCCGGCGTCGTGGACGACGTCGTGCTCATCGGATCGGGGCGCCTCGGGTTGCCCGTGCGCGCGCTCGCCGCCTTCGCGCTCGGCGTCGACGCCGTCAACACCGGTCGGGAGGCCATGCTCTCGATCGGATGCATCCAGGCCCAGCGGTGCCACACCGGGCACTGCCCCACCGGCATCGCGACGTCGTCCCGGTGGCTCCAGCGGGGCGTCGACCCGACCCGCAAGTCGGTGCGCTGCGCCTCGTACCTCGAGGGCCTGCGCCGTGACCTCCTGCACCTCACGCGAGCCACCGGCGTTCCCCACCCCGCCCTGGTCGACCCCTCCATGGTCGAGGAGCGGGACGGCTCGGGCCGGCTGGCGACGCTGGCGGAACGGCACGCCTACGGGCCCGGGTGGGGGGTCCCGGGGGCGGCGGTGCTGCGCGAGGCGGGGCTACCCACCTGAGCCGGTCCCGGTGCCGGGCACGGTCCGGAGGATCCTCGAGCCCGGTTACCATGCGCTCCGACCGGCCATCCCGATCGGTCCGACGAACCCGACCGGTCTGGTGACCTTGGGCCCCGCCCCTCGTCGGACCCGTGCGGCCCCGAGCCGGCGACGACAAGGCCACGAGGGTGACGCAGTGAAGATCTCCGCCAAATCCGATTACGCCGTTCGGGCGGCGGCCGAACTCGCGGCGGCGGAGCCAGGTCGCCCGGTCAAGGCCGAGGCGCTCGCGAACGCCCAGGGCATCCCGGCGAACTTCCTCGAGAACATCCTCGCCGCACTCCGCAACGCCGGGATCGTCCGATCCCAGCGAGGCGCGGAGGGCGGCTACCTGCTCGCCCGCGACCCTGCGGGCGTCAGCCTGGCCGACGTGATCCGGGCGGTCGACGGCCCCCTGGCGGCCGTGCGGGGCGAGGCACCGGAGGACCAGACGTACCCCGGCGCGGCCAGCGAGGTGCCCCGCATCTGGATCGCCGTGCGCGCCGCACTGCGGGAGGTGCTCGAGCGCACCACCCTCGCCGATCTCGTCGCCCACGCCCTCCCCGACCACGTCAGCGCCCTCCTCGAGGACCCCGAGGCATGGAGCCGGAGGTGAGCGAGCCCACACGAGCGACCCGTAGGCGACCCGAGGAGCCGCAGCCGGAGGTGAGCGAGCCCACACAAGCGACCCGCAGGCGACCCGAGGAGACGAAGCCGGAGGTGAGAGGGCCGGAGGTGAGCGATCATGAACTCGCGGCGACGATCGCGCGGCGGGCCGGCGAGTTGCTGCTCGCCATCCGGGATGGGTTCACCGGCGATGACGGCGACCACGCCCTCGGCGATCGCGGCGATCGTGACGCCAACGAACTCATCCTCCAAGCGTTGGCCGAGGCACGACCCGACGATGCGGTGCTCTCGGAGGAGTCGGCCGACGATCCCTCGCGTCTCACCGCGTCGAGGGTCTGGATCGTCGATCCGCTCGACGGCACGCGTGAGTACCGGGAGCGCCGTACCGACTGGGCCGTCCACGTCGCACTGGCGGTCGACGGCGTTCCGGTGGTCGGAGCCGTGGCGCTGCCGGCCCTCGGGCTCGTCCTCGCCACCGACCCGGCACCGACGGTGGCGCCTGCGACCGACGGCCCGCCCCGGATCATCGTGAGTCGCACCCGCGACGTCCCGATCACCGAGCCGCTGCGCGCGGCCCTCGGGGCCGAGGTCGTGCCGATGGGATCGGCGGGCGCCAAGGCCATGGCCATCGTCCGGGGGGAGGCCGATCTCTACGCCCACGAGGGCGGGCAGTACCAGTGGGACAACTGTGCTCCGGTCGCCGTGGCGCTCGCCGCCGGTCTCCACGCCTCACGCCTCGACGGGTCACCGATCGTCTACAACGGAACCGACACCTCCTTGCCGGATCTGCTCATCTGCCGCCCCGAACTCGCCGACGCCGCGCTCGAGGTCGTCCACGCCCGGGACGCGTCGTGAACGCTGCGCTCCAGCGTCGGTCCGGGCCCGTCGGGTGCGCCGGTACACTCGCCGTTCCCCGCAGCCGGGCAGCGTGCGGACGCACCGACCTCGTGACCACGGAGATCCCGTTGACCGACATCCGACCCGGAGGAACGGCCCGGTGAAGGCGGCCCAGGTCCCTCACCTCGACGCGCTCGAGGCCGAGTCCATCCACATCATCCGCGAGGTGGCCGCCGAGTTCGAGCGGCCGGTCATGCTGTTCTCGGGCGGCAAGGACTCGATCGTCATGCTGCGCCTCGCCGAGAAGGCCTTCCACCCTGCGCGCATCCCGTTCCCGGTGATGCACGTGGACACGGGCCACAACTTCGATGAGGTCATCGACTACCGGGACCGCCGCATCGCGGAACTCGGTGTCAACCTGGTGGTCGCATCCGTCCAGGCCGCGATCGATGCCGGACGCGTGGTCGAGGAGACCGGACCGCGGGCGAGCCGCAACAAGCTGCAGACCGTCGCGCTACTCGACGGACTCACCGACGGCGGCTTCGACGCCGCGTTCGGGGGCGGTCGCCGGGACGAGGAGAAGGCCCGGGCCAAGGAGCGCATCTACTCGTTCCGCGACGAGTTCGGTCAGTGGGACCCGAAGAACCAGCGACCGGAACTGTGGAACCTCTACAACGGCCGACACCGCCGGGGCGAGCACATCCGGGTGTTCCCCATCTCGAACTGGACCGAGATGGACGTCTGGCAGTACATCGAGCGCGAGGGCATCGAGATCCCGTCGATCTACTACGCGCACCGCCGCGAGATCGTGCGGCGCGACGGCATGCTCCTCGCGGTCACGCCCTACCTCACCCTCCTGCCCGACGAGGAGCCCGAGGAACTGCTCGTCCGGTTCCGGACCGTCGGCGATGCGACCTGCACGGGTGCGGTCGAATCGCCCGCGGCCACCGCCGCCGAGGTGATCGTGGAGGTCGCAGCGTCTCGGATCACCGAGCGCGGGGCGACCCGGGCCGACGATCGCATCAGTGAGGCCGGGATGGAGGACCGCAAGCGGGAGGGGTACTTCTAGTGGAGATGCTGCGCTTCGCCACGGCGGGCTCGGTCGACGACGGCAAGTCCACGCTCATCGGTCGGCTACTGCTCGACAGCAAGCAGATCTTCGAGGATCAGCTCGAGGCCGTCGAACGGACCAGCCGCGAGAAGGGCTTCGACTACACCAACCTCGCCCTGCTCACCGACGGACTGCGGTCCGAGCGCGAGCAGGGCATCACCATCGACGTCGCCTACCGGTACTTCGCGACCCCGCAACGCAAGTTCATCATCGCTGACACGCCCGGCCACGTGCAGTACACGCGCAACATGGTCACCGGGGCCTCGACCGCTGATCTGGCGCTCGTGCTCATCGACGCCCGCAAGGGCATCGTCGAGCAGTCGCGTCGTCACGCCGTCATCGCATCGCTCCTGCGGGTCCCGCACCTCGTGCTGTGTGTGAACAAGATGGACCTCGTCGACTGGGACGAGCGAGTCTTCGACGACATCTGCGCGGAGTTCACCGAGTTCGCAGCGAAACTCGACATCCCGGACCTCACGTTCATCCCGATCTCGGCCCTGAACGGCGACAACGTCACGACCCACTCCGACCGCATGCCGTGGTACGGCGGCCCGACGTTGCTGTACCACCTCGAGCACCTCTACATCGCGTCCGATCGCAACCTCATCGACCCGCGGTTCCCCGTGCAGTACGTGATCCGTCCGATGTCGGACCGGCACCACGACTACCGCGGGTACGCGGGCCAGATCGCCGGCGGCGTGTTCCGCCCGGGCGACGAGGTCATGGTGCTGCCCTCGGGCCTCACGACCACGATCGCGTCGATCGACACCTTCGACGGACCGATCGACGAGGCCTTCCCGCCGATGTCGGTGACGATCCGGCTGGCCGACGACCTCGACGTGAGTCGGGGCGACATGATCTGCCGGACCCGCAACGCACCGAGCGCGACCCAGGACCTCGACGCCATGGTGTGCTGGTTCCACGAGCGACCGATGGCGGAGCGGGTGACCTACGGCATCAAGCACACGACGAACAGCGCCCGCTGCCAGGTGCGCGACCTCCAGTACCGCCTGGACATCAACACCCTCTCCCGAGATGACGCGGCCAGCCAACTGCACATGAACGACATCGGTCGGGTGCAGTTGCGCGTGACGGCGCCGCTGTTCGTCGACGAGTACCGACGGAACCAGACGACCGGTTCGTTCATCCTCATCGACGAGTCGACGAACGAGACCGTCGGTGCCGGGATGATCATCGGCACCGGAGACTGATCCCCCGGATCCGCGCGCGTCGGTGCCTCAGTCCCGACGCCGACCCTCGAGCAGATCGAGCAGTCCGGTGGCGCCGAGCAGGATGAGCGCCACCCAACCGACGAGGTGGACCCGGGTGAAGCCGAGCGGCCACTCGAAGGTCGGCGGTACCGACACCCGCCACTGTCGCCACGCGACGTAGGCACCGGCGACGAGGACGGCCGATGCGGGCACGACCGCGAGGATGATCCGGGCGCGGGGCCACCGGGCGGCGCCGAGGGTGAGGACGGCTACGAACCCACCGACCGCGGGCCCCGCGAGCAGCGCGCCCGCACCGCCCACCGCGATCACGGCCGCCACCGTGCGCAGACCGCTCAGCACCACGGCGTCCGTGCCGGGGAGCACGAGCTCACCGACCCCGTCGTCGACCGCCGTCACCACGACGCGACGGCGCGGGTCGACCACTGCGAGCAGGACGCACGCCGATGCCGCGAGGACGGACAACAGCAGGGCCATGTTGACCTTGCGCTGCGGCGTCCACCGCATCGACACCTCGAACGCCTCGGTGTCCGGCGTGATGAGCCAGCCGTTCGCGTACCCGTCCACCAGCGCGGAGGCACCCAGGTCCCGGCCGGCGACCTCGGCCCGCCACCCGGAGTTCTGGCTCTGCGCGAGCACGAGCCAGAACGGGACCCCGGGCGCGGCCCCCGTGACCCGTACCCGGGTCCGATCTCGGCCCTCGGCGACCACCCGGACCCCGGGTACCGGGCCGACATCCGGCCCGTCCCGGCGATCACCGGCGACCCGGGCCGCGCGGCCGGGCGCCGGCCGCCTCGAGAGTGCCTCCGACGCGGTGACGAGGGAGCGGAGGTCGAGGCGGTCGAGATCGATCCCGGTCCCGGTCCCGGGCGCCGCCCGCAGGAGGTGGCGTCCGGCGGTGAGTTCGATGGTCTCGCACGCGACGACCTGGAGCCCGCCCCGGGTCGTGGCATCGCCCCGCGTCCCGACGAGCGAGACCGAAACCGGCGTGCCATCGATCGCGAGCAGGTCGCGACGACACGGCGTGGTGAGGGTCGTGTCCGGGTCCCCCGGCGCGAGCGTCGGCTGCTCGAGTGCAGGGACGCCGAGCTCGGCGATCGCTGCCGGCATCACGACGTCACCGTTGCCGTAGAAGTCCCGGGTCCGCACCTCTCGCACCGCATCGACGGTGAGCCGCACCGACCGGCCCCGCAGGACGCGGTCGAGCGGGATGGAGACCTCCCTCGTCGCGTTCTCGCCGGTCGCGTCCGCGATCGGCGGCACCGTGAGCGGGACATCCGTGCCGTCCACGCGCAGCGTGATCCGCGTCGGCACCGAGTGGCGACCATCGGCCACGACCCGGAGGTCCAACCGATCGATCGCGACGGTCGACGGGCTCACGAATTCGAGCCACTGTCCGGTCGGCGCGACGAAGGGCGTGTTCCACGCGGTCCCCGGATCACCGTCGATCGCGGACGCGGGACGGAAGCGGACATCTCCGGCGAGGTGCTCGCTGTCCGAGGCCACGACCCGGGGCGATCCGAGGATGCGGTCGACCGTGGAGCCGGGCGCGACCGGGCTGAGACGGGCGGTGCCGCCCACCGTGAAGGTCCGGGGAGTCGGCAGGGTGAATGCACGGATGACGGCGGGCTCGACGTCGCCGGTCCGTGGCGGCACGGGCGTGTTCCGCTCGCGGGTCATGACGAGCACGAGGTCCCGCTCGGCCGAGGCCCCTCCGGCGGCCGCGAGCAGATCCTCGGGCAGACGCACGACCTCGTCGACCCGGACCGGTACGGCCCCGGGAGCGTCGTCGGCGAGACCGATCTCGGCGATACCGACGCCGCTCAGACCCTCGTAGTTGAACCGCGGACCGGTGTTGTCGGCGAGGACCTCGATCTCGAGGGTGCGGAACCGCCGGCGCGTGAACGTCAGCACCTGACCGGCGTCGGTGCGCGACGAGTCGTCGAGGGCACGCACCACCGCACGGCCGCCGTCGAAGGTCAGGCGCACCGACGTGATCCACCGGTTCCGGGGGCCGGTCACGGGTTGGGTGATCACCATGCGGTCCGTGCGGATCGGACGCGCGGCCTCGATGAGGATCCGCTCGCCGACCACCGGCGAGAACGCGCCGACCCGCCAGGCGGTCCGGACGTCGCCGTCGATCGCCCGGCTCGCCCGGTCCTCGGGCGTGTAGGTCACCGGGTTGCCGTACGCCGTGGCCTGCACCCGCCGCACGCCACGTGCCTCGGTCACGGTCGCCGCAGAGTCCGATGCACCCGGGAACACCTCGAGTCGGGCGTCGGACTCGTCCCGGACGAGCGGCCGCTCCCCGGCCTGCTCGGTCGCACCCATCGTGTCGCGCACCGTGCTCCAACGCCGTCCGCGGCGCCGGTTCGTGTCCGTGACCACGATCGTGGCGCCGTCGCGGACCGCGGCCCGGATCTCGGCCGGGGTCATCGACGCGGAGTACCGCACGAGTTGTCGGCCGTCGACGAGGCCGGATGCCGCGGCGTCGATGAGCCCGTCTCCGTCGCCGGCGATGATCACCGTGCCCCGCACGCTCCGGGCCCGGACGATCGCGCCCGGGTCCGTCACCGGGACGACCGCGACCGGCGGCGGATCGCCCTCGTCCGGCGGGAACGCGAGCGCCTGCTCGTCGACCTGCGGGTAGACCGCGGCTCCAGGGATCGCGTCGCCGAACCCGCGGGGCGCTTCGAGGCCACCCTGCGGGGCCGAGAAATCCCGCCAGACCTGTCGGGGCCGCACGAGGTTGTACCGGTCGGTCTGCAGGTCGTTGCGCACGAGGATGTCGCCGACCCCGAGGTACCGCATGATCGGGGCGGTGATCTGGGACTCGTAGGTCCCCTCCTGGAGCCTTCGGTCGTACGCGTTCAACAGGTCGGCGGACGGCGCGCTGCCGTAGGGGATCAACTCACGGGCCACGTAGGGGCGGTCCGTGAGGCCCGGGGTGATCGGATCGACGGTGCTACCCCACCGGTAGGAGGCGAAGTCCGCTCCCGGGAGTTCGAGGACGCGGCTGGAGCCGTCTCGGGCCGAGACCTCGGCGATCGCGTCGCGCCAGTACCCGGGGACCTCCTCGTCCCGCTGGAGGTTCTTGCCGTAGAAGGTGCCGTTCCAGAGCGCAGGCAGGTTGAACAGCACGAGCGCGCCCACGAGCAGGACGGCGACCGACGGGGCGACACGACGTCCGCGTGCCTCGAACCGATCGACGAGCGCCGAGACCCCGACGCCCAGGAACACGGCGAGCGACAGGACGACCAGCGGGGTCGCCCGTCCCGTGCTGCGCAGCGCGAGACCGGCCGTGGAGGACTCAGCGAACCCCTTGAGGATCGACCCGAACGGTGAGGGATCGTCGAACGGGTACGCGCCGACCGCCACGGTGGCGCCGGCGAACGCGAGCAGGGCGAAGTACGCCCGGTGCCGCCACCTCATGAATCCGGCGCAGAGCAGCGCCAGCGCCGGCAGCGCGAACGAGGCGAGGATGTGCCCCGGGTTCTGCGTGTACGGGAGGGCCGCCTCGATCCACGGTCCGATCTTGTCCTGCCCGTAGAAGAACCAGTACCCGAGGCCACGGATGACCTCGGGCGAGGTGCTCGTGCGGGCCACCGTCCGCACGGTCTCGGTGAAGCGCAGGATGTCGATGCCGTAGTTGCCCTGCGCCCAGAGACCGGCCATCCACCAGGTGGACGCGAGCAGCGTGAGCGCGCCGATGCGCACCACGGTGCCGAGCATGCGCCGGAGGTCGACCTCCCGCGATCCCCAGACCGCGTAGGGCAGCCAGAGCATCGGGGCGAGCCCCGCGAACACGAGCGAGGTCGCGTTCACCCCGCCGACGACCTGAACCGTGAGGGCGAACAGCGCCGGGTAGCGCCAGCCGCCGCGCCGCAGCGCCCGGATGACGAAGGCGAGCATCCAGGGCAGACCGGCCCACGGGAGGAGGATGACGGAGATGCGGGCCGCATAGTCCAGCAGGTACGGGCTCAGCATGAACGCCATCGCCCCGACCACCGCACCGGCCCCGCGCACCCCGAGGGTCCGGAACAGGAACAGCACACCGAGCCCGGCCGCCAGCAGCACCGTGCCGAGCCAGAGCCGCTGGGTCACCCAGTCGGGCAGCCCGAGCGTCTCCATGAGCCAGTAGTACGGCCCCATCGGGAACAGGTACCCGATGTTCTGGTGGGTGACCGTGCCGAGTCCGATGTTCGGGTCCCACATGCTCCAGCCGCGGGCGAGCACCCGGCTCGGGTCGAGCGTGAGGTACGACTTCGTGTCGGCGGCGACCCGCCCGGGATCCGAGCGCAGCACCGGCACGTAGGCCAGGACCGCGAGGAGGGAGTAGCCGAGGGCCCGGACGGCCCGCGTCGACCGCTGGAGGGGACCGTCGGAGCCGCCGCCCGCCCCGGCACGGCCCGCACCGGCATCGCTGTCGAGCGCCGTCGCCACGGATGGCGACCCTACCCGTGGCGGGCCGGGGAACCGGGTCAGGTGCGGTCAGTGCGGGTGCGGTGCACCGCGGCGGCGTCGGGCGTCCTCCGCGAGCGCCCGTAGCGTGCCCTCCGCCGTCGCCTCCCACGTGTACCGCTCGGCGTGCTTCCGGGCCGCGTCGGACATCCGGGCCCGCAGGTCCGGATCACGCAGCACCCGCTCGAGCGCATCGGTGACCTCGACGGGCCCGTCGCCGAGCAGCCCGGTGGTCCCGTCGACGATCGCGTCCACGTGACCGGTGATCCGAGTCGCGACCGCGGGCGTGCCACAGGCCGCGGCCTCGGTGATGGTCATCCCCCATCCCTCGCCACTGCTCACGCTGGCCAGCACCCACGCCCTCCGGTAGAGGTCGACGAGGGACGCGTCGTCCACCCGACCGGGGAGGGACAACCACCCCTCGGCATCCGCCTCGTGGACCTGGGCCTCGAGGTCCTCCCGCCGGTACCCCTCCCCCACGATGACCGCCTCGAGGTCGGGGACGCGCCGGCGCAGTTCCACGAGGATCGGGATGAGCACCTCGAACCGCTTCACGGGCACGAGCCGCCCGACCGCGACCACGAGCGGTCGGGGCGATCGCTCACCGCCGGGGGTGAAGCGCGGATCGATCCCGGGGGGCACGACCCGAACCATCCGGTCCGCGAACCCGAGGTCGTCGACGAGGTCACGCTTCGAGGACTCCGAGAGGGTGACGATGGGCGTGCGCCGGTAGAAGCGCGGCGCGATGCGGGCCTCGAGCAACCGACCCGCCGTGGCCAGCCGGGGCGGGAGCGTCATGTTCCACATCTCGGCGTGGACGTGGTGGAACCAGGTGACGTGCGGCGTGCGCGACCAGACCGGCGAGAAGAACGGCATCCCGTTCCAGATCTCCACGAGCCCGTCCCGGCCACCGTGCCAACCCATCATCTCGGTGAAGGCAGCCCTCGGGAAGACCATGTACCGCCCGGCCTTGCGGATGACGCGGTATCCGTCGCGGTGGGAGACCTGTGGGTGGCCCGCGGCGAACGACGTCCGCATCGTGACGTCGAGGCCGGCGGCGGCCCACCGCTCGGCCACGTTCGCCGCGTGGACCTCGGAGCCTCCGGCCTCCGGGTCGTCGAGGTCTCGCCACGCCAGCATGCTCACGCGTTCGAGCCCGGCCGAGGCGGCGAGCTCGCGCAGCCGGGCGACGGCGTCCCCGTTGCTCGACGTGCTCATGCGTCCCCTCATGGCGGTGGTGCGACTCGGCACACGGTGTGGTCCGGCGCGTCCGCGTCGCCGGGCGCCCCGTTCCGAGGGGCGCGGACTTGTAGTGTACGGCCGCCCCCGGGGCGCCCTCGGGAGCGTCGGGACCGGATGGATGGGCGCGCACCGGCACGGCGCGCACCGGGACGACGAGGAGTGGGACGGACCGTGCAGCTCACCGGTGAACGCCCGATGGATGGCCAGACCCCCGACTCGCTGCTCGCGCTCCACGAGGCCGGCTACCGCGAGGTGGCGGCCCGCATCGGTCCGGGCCTCGTGCTCGACGTCGGCTGCGGCGTCGGCGACGAGAGCGTGACGCTCGCCGGCGAGGGCCGACGGCTCATCGGGATCGATTACTCCGCTGACACAGCGATGCAGGCGGCCCGGGTCTGGGGGCGCACGGGTCCCCGCGGCCACCGCATCGACACCGCGTGCATGGATGGCGGGCGCCTCGGATTCGCGGACGGGGCCTTCGACACCGTCTGCTCCTCGCACATCATCGAGCACTTCCACGACCCCGAGCGCCACGTGGCCGAGATCGCCCGGGTGTGCGCCGACACCGGTACCGCCTTCGTGCTCACTCCGAACCGGCCGGCCGACTTCGAGAACCCGTTCCACGTGTACCTGTTCGAGGCCGACCAGCTCGCCTCGATGCTGCGCCTCTTCTTCGAGGAGGTCGAGGTCCTCGGGCTCGAGGGGGACGAGGTGTTCCGTCACGACTTCGCCACCCGGCGGGCCAGCGGCGAACGCCTGCTGCGCTACGACGTGCTCAACCTGCGCCGGCGGATGCCGTATCGGACCTACGTCTGGGCCTACGAGCGGCTGCTCCCCGTGGTCTACCGCCTGCTCGGAACGTCGGTGAGCGGGGTCGGCTCCGGGATCGACCACACGCACCTCGCGATCTCGGACACGATCGACGACGGCACGCCGGTGCTGTTCGCGATCGCGCGACGTCCCCGCCGATGACGGTACCGGTCGGCACGCCGCAGGCCCCGACGACGCGTCGCGGCCGCGTCGGCTGGCTCCTCCTCGTCCTCGCCCTCGCCATCGCGATCGCGCTCCCACTGCGCGGGCTCATGCGGGCGCAGGGACCTCCGATGGAGGAGGGCTTCATGCTCGCCTTCCCCGAGTTCGTCCTCGACGGCCTCGTGCCGAACCGCGACTTCCTCCACCTCTACGGGCCCGGCAGCCTCTGGGCGCTCGCGGGGACGTTCCGGGTGTTCGGCGTCTCCCTCGCCGCGGAGCGTTGGTTCGGCCTGCTCCAGCAGATCGGGGTCATCGCGTCGATCGTGCTGCTCGCCCGCTTCTGGGGTCGCACGATCGCCCTCACCTGCGGGCTCGTCTGCCTCGTGGTCATCGTGCCCCCGATCGGACTCACCGCCCTCGCCTGGGATGGAGGCGTGGCACTCGCCGGCCTCGGCCTCGTCTGCGTGCTCGAGGGTCGCCGGCGCACTCGCCCGACGCCCGACGGCCGCGGTCCGGCCGTCGGCTGGATCCTCGCCGGCGGGATCCTGCTCGGCCTCGCGCTCACGTTCCGACTGGACCTCATCGTCGCGGCGACCCTCGGCGGGGCCACCGCCGTGTGGGGCCTCGGCGCCCGGGCCCACCGTCGACTCGCCCTCGGAGCGGCGATCGGCGTCTCGCCGTACCTGATCCACCTCGCGACGGCCGGGCCGATCACGGTGTTCCGAGGGATGGTCCTCGACCCGGTCGTCGCCCTGCGCGGCGGGCGCCGACTCCCGGTGCCACCGCCGTGGGACCACCTCGACTCCGTCCTCCAACGCGTCGGCGTCGAAGCGCTCCCCCGCTGGCCCTCGGTGCTGTCCACCCCCGCCCAGCTCGCGCTCTGGTTCTGGCTGCTGATCGCGACGGTGCTCCTGCTCCTCGGCGTGGGCGCGTGGGCCGTCCGGCGCGAACCGCACCGGCTCGAGGCCCGTGTGCTCATCGCCGTCGGTGCGCTGAGCCTCGGCCTGCTGCCCCAGGCCGTCCAACGCGTCGACTCCGCGCACCTCGCATGGGTGTCCTGCGTGCCGGTCGCGTTCCTCCCGGTCGCCATCGTGGAACTGCTGCGGATCCTGCGGCCGTCGATGCGTCGGGGGGCACGAGCTGCGATCGCAGCCACCGCGGCGGCGACGCTGATCCTCGTCGTGCTGCCGCACTTCACCGCGCGCATCTACTACGACTACACCGCGCAGTCCTTCGGGTACCGGCGCACCGCGGTCCCGATCCGCCACGAGGGCCGACTCTTCTACTACGGGCGGGCCGAGGTGCAGGGTGCGGCGGAGGCGCTGCTCGCCCGGATCGACGAACTCACCGCACCCGGCGACCGCCTCTTCGTGGGGACCTCCGACCTCCGGCGCACGCCCTACTCGGACGCGTACCTCTACTACATGCTCCCCGAACTGCGACCGGCGACGTACTTCGTCGAGATGGACCCGGGCATGGCGAACCGTGAGGGTTCCCGGATGCCCGACGACCTCGCCTCGGCCGACGTGGTGGTCCTGTCGTCGATCTGGCGGGACTGGTCCGAACCGAACGACTCGCGGCGGTACGGCTCGCTCGAGTCGAGCCGGGTCCTCGCGGCGCGGTTCTGCCAGGTGGGCGCGTTCGGCGACGGCATCTACGACCTCTACACGCCGCGTCCAGCGGGCGGTTGCCCGGCCGGGACGACGGTCCCCGACCCTCCCGGGCTCTGAGCGGTCCTCAGGTCCGGGCCGACGATGGCCGCCGGAACCGGTCGCGCAGGCCCCACCAGGACACGAGCGCCATCTCCTCGGTCATCACCGCGAGCGACATCTTCGAGGCGCCGCGCACCCGATCCGTGAACGCGATGGGCACCTCCACGATGCGACCGCCGGCCCGGGCGACCCGGTAGGCGGTCTCGATCTGGAACCCGTACCCCTTGGACCGGGTGGTCGCGTAATCGATGCGGTGCAGCGTCGCGGCCGGGTAGGCGCGGTAACCGGCCGTTGCGTCACGCACACCGGTGCGCAGCATGAACCCGGTGTACCCGTTGCCGTACTTCGAGAGCGCCCTCCGGTGCCACGGCCAGTGCGGGATCGATCCGCCCGGCACGTAGCGGGATCCGATCGCGAGATCGGCACCGTCGTCGACGGCCGCCATGAGCTCGGGCAGGACCGTCGGATCGTGCGAGAGGTCGGCGTCGATCTGGACCAGCACGTCGTACCCGCGGGCGAGCCCGATGGTGAATGCCGCACGGTACGCGTTGCCCAGACCCGCCTTCGTCGGGCGACGCAGGACCTCGACCCGTCCGAGCTCAGCGCCCACCCGGTCGGCGAGGTCCGCCGTACCGTCGGGACTGTTGTCGTCGACCACGAGGATGTCAGCGTCCGGCATCGCGGCACGGGTCCGTCGCAGGAACTCCTCGATGTTGAGGGCCTCCTGGAAGGTCGGCGTGATGATGAGGACGCCGGGCATCAGGTTCCCTGGCGTCGGCGGGCCGCGTCGTCGATGGCGGCCCGGGGCAGGACCGGCGCGTCGCGGCCGGTCCCGGCACTCCGCTCGGAGGGGCCCGCCTCCTCGTGGTACTCCTCCTCGACGTTCACCGACCACACGTCGTGGTGCTCGCCGAAGATGTTCTCGACCGAGAGCATCGCCGTGTACATCGAGTGGTCGGCGTTGTTGTACCGGTGCATCCCGTTGCGTCCGACCGGCATCACGTTCGGCGTGTTCGCCTCAAGCCACCCCCGCAGCACATCGACGTTCGCCTTGTAGTGCTCGTCGTAGACCGGATACGCCTTCGGCATGCGCACGACGTAGCCCGACTCGACCTTCGACGCATCGGCGAGGCCGAGTTGCTGCAACTCGCGCTTACCCTGCTCGATGAGCTCCTCATCCGGCTTCGTCCACATCGAGTCGCCCTCGTTGACGAAGAACTCCAGGCCGAGGCAGGTGCGCCCCTCCTTCACGAGGTACGGCGACCACGAGCCGAAGTTCTGGACACGCCCGACCTTCACGCCCGGGTCATGGATGTAGATCCAGTTGTCGGGGAACGAGTACTCCAGTGGCACCACCAGCGCGACGGTCATGAAGTCGCGGTAGGTCAGTCCGTCCGCCGCCGCGATGACCTCGGCCGGCGGCGGCGGATCCATCGCCTTGAGCAGCGCGCCCATCGGCATCGTGGAGATGACCTCGGTGCACGGGCGGGTGGTCTCGACACCGTCGGTCACCGAGGTGACCTCGGTGGCTCGACCGTTCTCGTGCTTGATCCGCACGACCCGGGCGCGGAACGTCAGCTCGCACCCGGCCTCCGTCACGAGCTCGGCGCAACGCTCCCACATCTGCCCGGGCCCGTACTTCGGGTAGTTGAACTCCTCGATGAGGCTCGTGATGACCTTGTCCTTCGACCGCCGTCGCCCGAAGGTTCGGGCCCGGATCGGCTCCCAGACCGCCGACCAGAGGGACATGCCCTTGATGCGCTGGGCCCCCCAGTCCGCGGAGAGTTCGGAGGCCGGCACCCCCCAGACCTTCTCGTTGTAGGTCTTGAAGAAGTGCTGGTAGAGGCGCCAGCCGTAGTTGGCGGCGATGTAGCCCTCGAGCGAGGACTGGTCCTTCGGCGGGCGCACGCGCACCCACAGGTAGGAGAGCACGCAGCGCACCGCCTCGATGAAGCCGAGGTTCGTGAGCGCGTTCATCGGCTTGATCGGGTAGTCGTAGAGTTTGCCCCGGTAGAAGATGCGGCTCATGCGGGGCCGACGGAGGAACTCCTCCTCGCCGAGGATCTCGAACCAGAGATCGTCGACCGGCTTGACCTTGGTGAAGAACCGGTGACCTCCGATGTCGAACCGCCATCCGTCGGCGACCACCGTCCGGCTGATGCCGCCCACGACGCGGTCGGACTCGAGGATCTCTGAGGTCACCCCGCGCTTCGTGAGCTGGTACGCGGCGGTGAGACCGGCCGGACCGGCGCCGATGATGACGACGCGGTGGTCGGATGACTGCGTGGCTTCGGGCATCGGTTCCTCGGGCGCGGGGACGGGGTGGGACGCCGCAGGTTACCCGTCGGCCCCGCCGGGACCCCGGTACGGGGCCCGTGGGCGACACCGCGTCGCCCGGACCTCACCGCGTGGTCAGGGTACGAGTCGACCCTGGAGGGCCAGGTAGGTCGCGCCCATCAGTCCTGCACCCGATACGGCGAGGACCGCCGGGTACAGGTCCCGAGGACGCGCGGTCAGCACTCCCGCTCCGATGATGACCGGGAAGGTCGCGACCGCGTACCGCTCGAACGAGTCGAGGTTCGGCGCGGAGAGCGCGACGGCCACGCTGAGCGCCGCCCAGACCCAGTACGAAACGGGCACGCGGCGGGCCGCTGCGACGACGCACGCGATCACCACGACCGCCCACACGAGGTGCAGTCCGGACCCGAGGCGGTCACCCGACGCGAGGTTCGACGCGGCCATCCGGAGCGCGGTCCACGGAGCGACGAAGCCGCCCCGCAGTCGGGAGGACGACTGGATCTGCAGCGGCGTGAGGAACCCGCGACCGGACGCAGCACTCCACCACAGGAACGAACCGATGCCCGCGACCGGCGCGAGCACCGCGACCACCGGCGCGGCCACGCCGCCGAGCCGCCGGTCCTCGGACGGCGTCGCGCGCCACGCGGCGAGTGCCTCGATCGCGATCGGGACAGCGAGGAGCACACCGGTCGGTCGGGTGAGCGCGGCTCCGAACGCGGCGGCGGCCGCCCACCACCACCGCCGGGCGCGGGCCGCCATGAAGACGAGGACGGCGAGCAGGGCGAAGACCGCCTCGGCGTACCCGAGGACGAGGCAGAGCGCGGACGGAGCGAGGAGGGCGAGCCAGATCGTGCGCCGGGCCAGCTCACGGTCCTCGGTCTCGACCACGACGAGTCGGTGCAACGCGCCGGCGTACACGAGCGCAGCGAGGTTCACGACGACGATGATCACGGGTCCGACCCGTCCGCCGAGCGGCCAGGCGAGGGTACGTGCGAGCAGGGGCAGGCCCGGGAAGAACCGCAGACCGGCATCGGCCACCGCGTCGTACCCGCCCTGCGCGATGTCCCGGTAGAAGGCTGCGTCCCACGCGAACAGGCCCTGACGCAACGGGATCGGACGCAGCCCCGTGCGGAGCTGCTCCCCGAGATCGCGCGCGATCGCGAGCGCGACGAGCACGACGGCACGGGACACGATCCAGGGAGCGAGCGCCGGCCCGAGATCCTCGCGTGCGAACCGACGCCACCCGGTCACGGCGCGTACCGATCGAGCCCCATGTGCTCGAAGACCCCGGGATCGACCTTCACGACGATCCGGCGATTGCCGCGCAGACGTGCGAGTTCGGTGATGACCCGCTCGCACTGCAGCCCATAGGTCCGGTAACCGCCCGACCAGACGAGCCAGACCGTGCGATCGCCCGCTCGTCGCTCGAGCTCCCGAGCGAAACGTTCGGGGTCAGCCCGACGGTTCCGTTCGGCGTAGTCCGTCCAATCGATACGGTCGGGCGGGGTGAAGCCCGGGTAGGCGAACTGCCGCAGCCCGAGGGATTCGGGCACCAGACGTGACACGTCGGGGGCCACCTGGTCGGGACAGTACGCAACCACGTCACCGGACACGGCACGACGCCGGAGCGCCGCCGCGACCTCGGTGGCCTGGGTGCGAGGCGTGAGCGCGTTGCGGACACCGGAGACCAGACCGAGCGCGACGACGAGGGCGAGGACCACGGCCCGCACCCGCAGGTCCCGGAAGCACATGAGTCCGATCGCGACCGCGAGGATGTACAGCGGGAAGCACATCGCCGCGTACCGGGTCTGGAACGCAGTGCCCGAGACGTAGGCGAGTCCGAGTCCGAGTCCGAGCGCTGCCGTCCCGATCCCCCACTCCCACCTCACTCCGGGAACAGTCGCGAGATCGACCTCGATGTGGCGACCATCGCGTGGACGGCCGACCAGTCCGAGCAGCGCGAGGAGGAACAGTACGGCCGCCAACGGCCAACCCTCGGCGAACGACGAACCTCCGAAGTCGAGGACGGTGAACGCGAACGCGATCGTCGGGGCCAGCGCCGCGCCCCAGGGCGTACCCGTGTGGGCGCTCTGGTAGAGGAAGGTCGGCAACCACGGGACGAAGCACAGCGCACCCACGACGAAGGCCAGGAGGATCCGACGCGCCACGCGGCGCTCGTCCGGTTCGCCGCCCGTCGGCGCACGCCACGCGCGCCAGGCCAGGATCGCTCCGACGACCACGAGCAGGTAGAGGCACCAGTAGTTGGTGTACAGCAGGGCCGCGACCACCGCGCCGACCGCGAGCAGTCGACCGGCGCTCGGTCGATCGAGCGCCCGCCGCAACACGACGGAGCCGACCAGCACCAGATCGACGACGAGGATGTACATCCGGTTCTCGCTCGAGTACCGGATCGCGTACGGCGATGCGGCCACGAGCAGCAGCGCGATCAGACCCACTCGGTGTGCCCGGGCGCTCTCCGGTCCCCCGATCCGTCGCCCCGCCACGTACGCCAACGGCAGCGCGAGCACCCCGAGCAGTGCGGGGAGCGCGCGCACGGCTGCGTCGCTCTCCCCGAACGCACGCATCCACAGGTGCAACAGGACGTAGTACAGCGGCGGGGCCCCGTCGACCCTCAGCGCAGCCGGTATCTCGCCGAGGGGCAGTCGCGCGATGTTCACCGTGAGCGCCTCGTCGAGCCACAGGTCGGACCGGACCGCGACCCGCAGCACGACCCCCACGACGACCACGGCGACGATGGCCCCGAGCGCCAACCCCCGACGCACGGTGGGACGCGGGCCGCCGACGGCGGACGGGGGGAGGTCGGTCCGGCTCATGCGGCGGCGAGCCTACCGAGCACCCCACCGGGACCGGGGCGCACCGTGCGGGGCGCACGGCGGGCCGTGCGCGTGGTGGAATGCGGTCCGTGACCGCTGACCTCGTGATCCGTGGTGGCCTCCTCGTCGACGGCACCGGCGCGCCCGGCCGGATCGCCGACCTCACGGTGACCGACGGCGTCGTGAGCGACATCGGCACGAGACTCCGGGCCCGGCGGGAACTCGATGCCGGTGGACTCGTGGTCGCGCCCGGGTTCATCGACATCCACACGCACTACGACGCGCAGGTCTTCTGGGATCCTGCGCTCACCCCCTCGAGCCACCACGGCGTGACGAGTGTGATCGCGGGGAACTGCGGATTCTCGATCGCACCGTGTCGACCCGAGCACCGCGGCCTGCTCGGGCGCACGCTCCAGCACGTCGAGGACATGGACCTCGCCACGCTCGAGGCCGGCATCCCCTGGGACTTCGAGACGTTCCCCGAGTACCTCGACTCGGTCGAGCGGCGGGGCGCGGTCCTGAACTTCGGCTGCTACGTCGGCCACACCGCTGTGCGCATCGCGGTGATGGGCGAGGCGGGGTACGAGCGCGAGGTGCCCACCGACGACGAGCTGCGCGCCATGCAGGGCATGATCGATGACGCGCTGGTGGCCGGCGCCATGGGTTTCGCATCGTCGGCCTCGGCGACCCACTCCGGCGACGGCGGTCGACCCATCCCGTCCCGCCTCGCGTCGCTGGCCGAGGTGGAGTCCCTCCTCGCACCGCTGCACGATCGGGCCAAGGGGGTCGTCGCCCTGCTGCCGGGCGAGCGCATCAAGCACGGTGACCTCTACGGGCTCCAGCGTCGGATCGGCCGACCGCTCACCTGGACGGCCCTGCTCACCGTGAAGGGTTTCCCCTACCACGAAGGCATCATCGCCGACAACGATGCGGCCCGGGCCGAGGGGGGCGAGGTCTGGCCGCAGATCTCCGTGCGTCCACTCGTCTTCCAGATGAACCTGCGCGAGCCGTTCACCTTCAACATGGCGCCGGCGTTCCGGGACCTCATGGGCGTGTCCGACGCCGAGCGTCTCGACCGCTACGCCGACCCCGAGTGGCGTCGGGTCGCCCTCGACGACGTCACGAACCGAACGGCGATCCGCCTGAAGTGGGACTCGCTCAGCGTGGCCGAGAGTCCGAACCACCCCGAGACCGCGGGGCGGGCCGTCGTCGACCTCGCCGCCGAACAGGGCTGCTCCCCCCTCGACGCGATGCTTGACCTGTCGATCGACGACCACCTCGAGACCCGCTTCAACTCCGTGCTCGCCAACGACGACCCCGAGGCCATCACGTGGCTGCTGGGGCGCGAGGGGGTCCTGCTGGGCCTCATGGACTCCGGCGCACACGTCAGCCAACTCTGTGACGCGTGCATGCCGACCGATCTCCTCGGCACCTGGGTGCGCGAACGCGGCGTCATCTCGCTCGAGCGGGCGATCGAGAAGCTGACCGGCGAGCCGGCCCGGGTGTTCGGACTCGACGGCCCGGGCGGGCGCGGGGTGCTCCGCGAGGGCATGGCCGCCGATGTCACCGTCTTCGATCCGGCGACCGTCGCGCCCGGTCCGCTCCGCCGGATCCGCGACTTCCCCGCCGACGGCGAGCGGCTCACGGCCGATGCCCCGACCGGCATGGTCCACTCGCTCGTCAACGGCACGCCGATCCGGCTCGACGGCGAGCCGGTGGCCGAGGCCGTCGCGGCACGTCCCGGCCGGCTCCTACGGGCCTGACGCGTCGGCCGAGACCTCGGCCGTCCCCGTCGTCCGGCGCCACGGGACCGCGGCGAGCGCGACGGCGGCGAGGACGACGATGCTCGGCTCGGCGGGGGCCCGGAACCGGACCTGCCCGTACGAGAGCAGCGCGGCAGCGGTGACGACCACGGCCGGGACGAGCAGCGGCCAGAGCCAACGCCGTCGTCGCCACAGGACCACGGAGCCGACGACCGCACCGGCGAGGAGCGGGTAGTAGACGACCGAGCCGAGGACCGTGACCCACGACGGTCGGCCCTCCCGCTCGTTCCACTCGACCATGTCGCCCGGTCGGAACAGCCCCCAGTCGCGCCCGATCCGGGCGGCCACGACCACGGGCACCCGCCCGGCGTGGTCCCGCATGTACTCGATCGCGCGCTCGCGGTACTCGGCGGCGACCACGGACTGGTCACCGCGCGGGGGGTCCGGCAGGCAGGGCGGCCCGGTGATGCTCGTCAGACCGATGCCCGGACCGCGATACATCGGATCGCAGTTCGAGGCGACCATGGCGAGTCCGTCGTTCGTGGACAGCAGCACGGTGCGGTCGAACCGGGAAGCGTTGTACACGAACCACGGTGCGAGCACCACGAGGACCCCGAGGGCCAAGGCCGCCGCACCGACGAGCCGTGCCCGCAGCGCTCCGGCGCGGGGTCTCATGACCACCCCGGCCGCGACGAGCGGGGCCAGGAGCATGAGTTCCGCCCGGCCGAGCGCGGCGGCTCCCCCGAGGAGTCCCGCGATGAGCCACCGCCACCATCGCGTCGGATCACGCATCGCGTCGTACGACGCGAGCAGGGTGGCGACGACGAACACGCCCGTGAACGACTCGCTCATGATGAGACCGTCGTTCACCCAGAGGAACGGGTAGAGCGCAGCGATCCCTCCGGCGACGAGGCCTGCGGTGTCACCGGCGACCCGCCGGGCCAGCAGCGCCGTGAGCGCCACCACGCCGAGACCCGCGAGTGCGCTCGCCCAGCGCATCGGCAGTTGGGAGTCCCAGACCGCGGCGACCGGGGCCAGCACCAGGACCGTGAGCGGCGGGTGGTCGGCGGCCGGGACGAGCTCCTGACTGCGTCCGGGCAGCAGGTTGAACGGATCCACGAAGCCGCGGCCCTGCGCGACCGTGCGCGCCTCGAGCTCGTAGAACGCCGCATCGTAGAAGCGGGTGCGGTTGAACCCGTCGGCCACGCCGACCACGTACGCGACCCGGACCCCGGCCGCGAGGACGAGGATCAGGCCGAGGACGGACCAGAACCGCCGGTTCGCGCTGCGCCGCACGGTCGCGGACGTTAGCGCCCGAGGTCCCGCCCACCGGGTCGATCCCGGGGACCTAGGCTCACGCGCCGAACCCAGGAGGATCCATGACCGATCTCGTCATCACCGGCGGTCTGCTCGTCGACGGCACCGGTGCCGCACCGCGACGCGCCGACGTCGCGGTCGCCGATGGGATCATCACCGAGGTCGCGCCCACCGGCACGCTCGCCGGCACCCTCGCCGGGGAGACCCTCGACGCGGACGGTCTCATCGTGACCCCCGGATTCGTCGACGTGCACACCCACTACGACGGGCAGGTCACCTGGGATCCGCTGCTGTCACCCTCGTCGTGGCACGGCGTGACCACGGTCGTCATGGGGAACTGCGGAGTCGGGTTCGCCCCTGCCGCGCCGGACCGGCACGAGTGGCTCATCCAACTCATGGAGGGCGTCGAGGACATCCCGGGAGCCGCGCTCAGCGAGGGCATCCGCTGGGAGTGGGAGTCCTTCCCCGAGTACCTGGACGCGGTGGACCGGGCCCCCAAGATCCTCGACGTCGGCACCCAGATCCCCCACGGCGCGGTGCGCGCGTACGTCATGGGAGAGCGCGGTGCCCGCAACGAGCCGGCGACCACCGCCGACATCGACCGCATGGCGGCCATCGTCCGCGAGGCCATCGCGGCGGGCGCGCTCGGGTTCTCGACGTCCCGAACCATCGCCCACATGGCGATCGACGGCGAGCCGGTCCCGGGCACGTTCGCGGCCGAGGACGAACTCTTCGGCCTCGGCCGTGCGCTCACCGAGGCCGGGGGCGGCATCTTCGAGCTCGCGCCCGCCGGCGCACTCGGCGAGGACCTCGCGGCCCCTGAGCGCGAGATGGATTGGATGCGGCGTCTCGGCGCGGCCTGCCGTCGCCCGATCTCCTTCGCCATGACCCAGAACGACCACGACCCCGGCTCGTACCGCCGAATGCTCGCCCTCGCGACGGACGCGGCCCGGGCCGGCGCGGCCGTGCACCCGCAGGTGGCGGGTCGGCCCGTGAACCTGCTGCTCGGCCTGCAGACCTTCCACCCGTTCGCGTACTGCCCGTCCTGGGGTCCGATCGGCATCCTCCCGTTCGCGGAGCGGGTCGTCCGGATGCGGGACCCGGAGGTGCGCCGGGTGCTCGTCGCCGAGGCCCGCGAGCCCGACGAGGTCATGCGCCAGTTCCTCGACCCGGCCCGGGCCTTCCCGCTCGCCGACCCGCCCGACTACGAGCCGGCCCCGTCGAACTCGATCGCGGCGATTGCCGCACGCGAGGGCCGCGAACCGATGGACGTGTTCTACGACGCGGTGATCGCCGACGAGGGGCGAGCGTTCGTGATGCGCCCGCTGCTGAACTTCACCGAGGGCAACCTCGACGCAGTGCGCGAGATGCTCATGCACCCGACCACCACCTGGGGCCTGGGCGACGGCGGTGCACACGCGGGGACGACCTGCGACGCGTCCACGCCGACCACGATGCTCACCCACTGGGCCCGCGACCGGGCCGACGGCATCCCACTCGAGACCGTCGTGCAGAAGATGACCGCTCGGACCGCGGCGCTGTACGGACTCGGTGACCGCGGGCGGGTGATCCCCGGCCTGCGGGCGGACCTCAACGTCATCGATCACGCCCACCTCGCCCTGCACGCCCCGGTGATGGTCCACGACCTCCCCGCCGGAGCGCGGCGGTTCGTGCAGCGGGCCTCCGGCTACGTCGCCACGACGGTCCGAGGGCAGGTGACGATGCGGGATGGCGTCGAGACCGGCGCCCGGCCGGGCACCCTCATCCGCGGGGCCCGCTGACCCGTGCGCCGTTTCGTGCGTACCCCGGGCGATCGGTGACGATGCCGTCCATGCGCACCGGTCTCGTCATCGTCGACCACGGATCCCGTCGGGCCGAGTCGAACACACTCCTCGAGGCGTTCGCGGCCGAGTTCGCCGCCCGCGGGGTCCACGACATCGTCGAGGCCGCGCACATGGAGCTCGCCGAACCGACGATCGGCGAGGCGTTCGACCGCTGCGTGGCGCGCGGGGCCGAGGCGGTCGTTGTGTGCCCGTTCTTCCTGCTCCCCGGCAACCACTGGCGCCGGGACATCCCCGAGCTCACGGCCGAGGCCGCAGCTCGTCACCCGGGCGTCGAGTGGCTCGTCACCGCGCCGATCGGACTCCACCCCCTCATGGGCGACGTGCTCGCCGCGACGGTCGAGGGGTGCCTCGCCGCCGCCGAGGGCGACGGCGAGCGATGCCGCGCCTGCGGGGCCGACGCGGCCGCCGCGTGCGTCTGGCGCTGATCCCGATCGTGCCGGCCCGCACGGGCCGCCGGATCAGACGATCTTCTCGCCGTCCTTGACGATGGAGATGGCCTGGGTCGGGCACCCCTGCGCCGCGAGGATGATCTTGTCCTCGGGCGCACCGTCGAGGCTCGTGACGACGGCCACGCCCTCGTCGTCGAGGTCGAACACGCCCGGCGCCCAGAACGAGCAGTTGCCCGACCCCATGCAGACCTCGCGGTCGATCGTGATCTCGAGTGCCATGGTCGCCTCCGCGTCGGTCCGGATCGTTCGGGTGGAGCCGAGGCTAGCCCGCGCTCGCGCGGAAGAAGCCGAGCACGCGGTCGTGCAGCCGACCGTTCGTGCTGATCGCGTTCCCGCCGGCGGGCGTCGCGGTGCCGGCGTGGTCGGTGAACCGTCCGCCTGCCTCCTCGACGATCGGCTGGATCGCCGCGAGGTCCCACAGGTTCACGATCGGTTCGAGCGCGATGTCCGCGGTGCCCTCGGCGACGAGCATGTGCTGCCAGAAGTCGCCGAAGCCCCGGGTGCGCCACACGGAGGCGACGAGCGCCCGGAACGGCTCACCGATGCCGAACATCTCCCAGAGCGGCAGTTCGCCGTAGCAGAGCTGGGCCTCCGAGAGGTCGTCGACGTCCGAGACGTGCATCGGGCGCCCGTCCGCGAACGCGCCCTCACCGCGCGCCGCCCACCACCGTCGGGGCATCGCCGGGGCCGACACCACGCCGACCTCGCACCGGCCGTCGCGCTCGAGACCGATGAGCGTGGCCCACACCGGGATGCCGCGCAGGTAGTTGGCGGTGCCATCGATCGGATCGATGATCCACCGCCGGCCCGACTGCCCCTCGGCACCGAACTCCTCCCCCACGATCGCGTCGTCGGGGAAGCGGTCGAGGATCGCCGCGCGGATGACCTGCTCGGCGGCACGATCGGCGTCGGTGACGTGCGTGGTGTCGCGCTTGCGCTCGACCGCGAGGTCCTCGGCCCGGAACCGGTCCAGCGTGACCGCGTCCGCGAGGTCCGCGAGTTCGAGCGCGAAGGCGAGATCTGCGTCCATCGGGGGGTCGGGCTCAGCCCGGCATGACCTCGAGGACGGTGGCCGAGCCCATACCGCCCGCCGCGCACATGCTCGCGACCCCGAGGCCCCCGCCCCGTCGGCGCAGCTCGTGCACGAGGGTGATGACCATCCGGGCACCGGTGCAGGCGATCGGGTGCCCGAGGCTGCACCCCGAACCGTTCACGTTGACGATCTCGTGGTCGAGGCCGAGCATCCGGGTGCTGGCCACCGCCATCGAGGCGAACGCCTCGTTGATCTCGACGAGGTCGAGGTCGCCGATCGAGAGGCCCGCGCGCTCGAGCGCCTTCGGCACTGCGTACACCGGGCCGAGGCCGGTGTCGCGCGGTGCGAGCGCCGCGCTGGCCCAGGACCGGATGACCGCCAACGGCTCGAGACCGTGTGCCGCGGCGTACTCCGAGTCCACGATCATGATCGCGGCCGCGGCGTCGTTGAGGCCGGACGAGTTGCCCGCGGTGATGCTGAAACCCTCGATCTCCGGGTGGATCGGCTTGAGCGAGGCGAGCTTGTCGAGCGTGGTCTCCCGGCGCGGGTGCTCGTCCACCGAGAACGTGACCGTCGTCCCGTCGCGCCGGGTCACCTCCATCGGGACGATCTCCTCCTCGAAGCGTCCCTCGTCGATGGCCCGTACGGCACGCATGTGGGAGTGGTACGCCCACTCGTCCATCTGCTCCCGGCTCACGTCGGCCCGCTGCGCGGTGTTCCAACCCACCGTGATCGACATGTCGAAGGCCGGGGCGTCGGGGGTCTCGCGGTGACTCGCCGACATCCACGGCCCCATCTCGTCCCCGGGCAGGATCCGCTTCATCGACCCGGGGGTCGTCGAGATCGACTCCGTGCCCGCCGCGATGACGACCCGGTCCATCCCGGCCCGGATGCTCGCCGCGGCGCCCTGCACGGCTGCCATCCCGGAGGCGCAGTGACGGTTGAGCGCAACACCGGGGACGTTGAGCATGTCGAGTTCGACGGCTGCGTACCGGGCGAGGTCGCCGCCGCCCTGGAGGCTCTCGCCCATCTGGAGATCGTCCACCTCCTCCACCGGGATCCCGGCGCGCTCGACGAGTCCGCCGATCGCGTGGACGGCGAGGTCCGCGGCGGACAGGTCGACGAGGGTGCCCCGGCGGGAGGTGCCGATGGCAGTGCGGGCGGTCGAGACGATGACGGCGTCACCCATGGCGTGCGTCAGCCTTTCGGGAGGGATCCGGGGCCCGGATCCGGGCCGGCGGGATCGTACCTCCCGCCCCGCAGCGGTCCGTCAGTCCGGGTCGAGGAGCACGGCGTCGGTGTGCCCCGCGCGGATCTCGGCCGCGAGACCCACGGCGTCGTGGACGTCGACGGCGAGGCGCGTGCAGAACCGACCGGCGAGATCCGGACCGTGCGCATCGCTGGCCGCGACCCGCGGTCGGGGAACGACCTCGAGCGCCGCGGCGGTGAGGGCGTGCTCCTCGGCGACGGTCTGGGTGCTCGCCGCCTCGATCGCGTGCACGGCGGCCCACTGCGGCCACGCTGCGACCTCCGCCGGAGCGGGTGCGACCCGACCGGCCCGCTGCGCACGTGCGCCCGCCACCCGGCGGACCGGGTGCGGGAGGACGAGGGCGGTTCCGCTGCGTTCCGTCTCCTCGACCAGTTGGGCCAACGTGTACCCGAGCCACAGCGGGCGCTCGAGCGGACCGAACACCAGCACGTGGCCGACGTCGGTCGAGAGTTCGACGCCCGGGATGAGCGGGAAGCCGAGCATGCGGCTCGCGTCGGCGAGCTCGTCATCCGGCCACCGCACGTCGTGCTCGGTGATGCAGAGCGCATCCAGACCCCGGCGGCGAGCACTCGCAACCAGTTCCTCCAGGGTGGTCCGGGAACAGTTCGAACGCGGCGCGGTGTGGGCGTGGAGGTCGATCAGCACGGTCGCGCCTCAGTCGACGCGTCGGGCTCGTATGCGGTGCTCCGGTGCATCCGCGTTGAGGCAGCGACCCGAATCGAGGTCGAACTCCCAACCGTGCACCTTGCAGTGCAGCACGTGGCCGTCCCGGAGCGTGCCGAACCGGGCGAGGTCGGCCCGCAGGTGCGGGCAGCGCCGCTGGACCTCGTACGCGCCACACCGGAACGTCTCCTCCGCCGCGGTGCGGGATGCGTAGAACCCCTCGCAGAAGGCCATGCGCTCGACCGACAGGCACTTGAAGAACGTGTAGATGTACTCGTTGTACGGCCCGTTCCGGTGCGCTGCGAACCGACACGACAGGAAGATCTCGTTCACCCAGTCCTCGGCATGCTCGACGACGCACCACTCGACGAGGGCCCGGTCCATGGTGAGGGTGTACGCGAACTCGTCCCCGGGCTCTGCGGCCCGCACCCGACCCGCCGGGAAGTCGATGACGACGTCGACCGGCTCCGGCACATCGGCGGGCTCGTCGGTGAGACGCAGGAGCACCGGACCACCGACGCCCCGACGCGTGAGCGGTGCCATCTCGAGCAGCGGGTCGAACCACTCGGCGAGAGCGGCGAGGACGTCGACCCGGTGCCGGGGCCACGATGACCGCGCCGCCTCGAGGTGGGGGCTCATGTCGGCGCGGTAGGCCTCGAGGTGAGCCCGCTTGTCCGCGAAGATCACCTCCGGATCGAGTTCGCCCGCGGGCTGAGCCACCGTGCAGGTGCCGGCCTCGAGGGTGACCACCGTTCCCGGCACCACGAGCTCACCACCGGCCACGCCGTGGTCGGCGAGGTAGCCGAGGAAGTACCGCTGGTCCGGGAAGATGTTCGCCGGATCGTCGTCGAGGTCGTTGAACGCCCACAGGTCGTCGTCGAGGAAGCACGGCGGACCGGCGCACGGGAAGACGTGGGG
>Ga0075471_10000247_pt1 | contig 30632 bp, 26 predicted proteins | sample DEB19_08_DNA_2_FD_74787 | JGI IMG/M metagenome (GOLD analysis project Ga0075471, IMG submission 74787) | Aqueous microbial communities from the Delaware River and Bay under freshwater to marine salinity gradient to study organic matter... | ecosystem: Environmental > Aquatic > Marine > Coastal ...
GCGGCCACGGCCGACCGGATCGTGCGGCGGCTGGAGGGGATCGTGATCGCCCGCAGCTGGTCGCTCCTGGAATACAACGTGCGGCGTTCGCGGCTGGCGGAAGCCGAGAAGATCACGCCGGGATTCAATTCCCCGACGGTGAGCGGGCTCGAGGATCCGGACTGGTGCGCGGTGCGGTCGATGGTGAAACGCGGCGAAGCGCACGCCATCATGGAGCGACTCGAGGCGATCGGAGCTTCCGCCATCATCGAGACCCGGATCGCCAACTGCCGGCTCTAGAGCGCATCCCGCCTCCGTGTAGCACCGGCTACGGGACGGCAGAAGTCTCCTCGCTCGAGGCCGCGGCGGCCAAACGCTCGTCGAGCTTCCGCCGATCCCTTCGCCTCCGTTTCCTGGTCTACCGGGACACCGCTCGAGCTAAGAAGGATGGGCTCTAGACCGCACGTGCGGTCCATCTCAGGAAAGTCGGCCCGCGATCAGGCGGCCAGCCCGTAGCGTGGCGACGACCCGCGTGCCGGGATCGAGTGCCGCCGCGAACGGGTCGCCCCCCGAGATGGCCGGCCGCAGCACGGCCACGTCGGCCGGCCGCCCGCACGCGAGGCGGCCGCACCGATGCTCGAACCCGACCGCCCAGGCGGCGTCACGCGTCGCCATCGAGATCGCCTCCGCGGGGCCAACCCCGCCACCCGCGACCAGCTCGCGGCACTCCGCGAGGATCGAAAGATCGGGATTCGACGCGCGGCTGTCGGTGCCGATCGCCACGCGGACGCCCGCCTCGCGAAACACGGCCACCGGTGGGAGCACGCCGGCGACCGCCCGGGTCGTGCGCGGACAGACCACGACGCAGAGCCGGCGCCGGTGACGTGTCAGCCGGGCGAGTCCGGCTGCATCCTCCGGAAGGAATGTGCCATGCACCACGACGCCACGCCACGCCCGTGCCAGCAGCGAGATCCAGTCGGCCGCCGGCAAGAGCCGCGGCGGAGGACCGTGCGCCGGCCAGGCACCGAGGCGATCGAGCAGCCCGCGGAAGCTTCCACCGCCTGTCGCGACCAGCTCGGCCTCCTCCCGCGTCTCGGCGATGTGCATCGCCACGGGGAGCCGTCGTCGGACCGCCACGGCGATGGCCAGCCGGCCCAGTGCGGCACCGACCGAGTACGGGGCGTGGGGCGAGACACCTCCCGCCGCACCACCGAGCAGATCGATCCCTCGGTGCAGCGTCGTCCCCGCCACGGCCATCGCCGCCCCTGAAAGCCCGAGCGTCTCGTGAAACGTCCGCAGCCGTGGGCCGGCTGCGACGTGGCGCGGCAGCGGGGCCGTCGCGATCTCGCCCACGGCGGTCACTCCGGCGGCAGCGGATTCCCGCAGACCGGCCGCCACCGCGGCCGCCCGCCGCGCCTCTTCCCGGTCCCCTGTCGCGCGCGACCGGCGCAGGGACACCACACGGTCGATCCAGGCCACGAGTCCACCATCCAGCGGCAGCGGTCGCGTCAGGTCGGAGAACTCGAGATGGGTGTGGGCGTTGACCAGCCCCGGCAGGATGATCGCGTCCCCAAGATCCACCACGCGGCCGGTCGGCCGTCCTCGACCCACCGCGACGATTCGGCCCCGGTCGATCCGCACCCAGCCGCCCTCGATCGGCGGCGGCCCCATCGGCAGCACGCACCGGCCGCGGAGGGAAAATGGCTCCTGCGGAACAGCCGCCTCGTTCACGGCGCCGTCGCCACGACGGGCAGCGTCAGCGGGGCGGCCCGGGGCCGGTCGCCGCTTCCGCCCGGCACCACGTCCGGCGCATCCTCTTCGAACAGCTCGTAGAACACGTTCCGCCGCCGGGGAATGAAGCCCAGTTCCGCGATCGCTGACCGCATCTGCTCAAGCGTGAGGTGGTGCACCGTGCCGGCCGCGCTGACCACGTTCTCCTCGATCATCAGGCTGCCCATGTCGTTCGCGCCGAACAGCAGCGCCAGCTGGCCGATGTCGCGGCCCTGCGTCACCCAACTGGACTGGATGTTCGGCACGTTGTCGAGGTAGAGCCGCGCGACCGCCTGCGTCTTCAGGTATTCAAACGGACCGGCCGGCGGAATCTCGGACATCTCGGTGTTATCGGGCTGAAACGACCAGCAGATGAAGGCCGTCAGCCCGCCCGTCTCGTCCTGCAGCTGCCGCAGCCTCTCCAGGTGCTCCACCCGTTCGGCGAGCGTCTCGATGTGACCGTACATCATCGTCGCGGTGCTCCGCCCGCCCAAGGCATGCCACTGGCGATGAACCTCCAGCCAGTCGTCGGTCATCACTTTGCCGCGGGTCATGGCCTTGCGGACCCGATCGACCAGGATTTCGCCGCCGCCGCCCGGCAGCGAGCCGAGCCCCGCCCGGGACAGACGCTGCAGCACCTCGCGCAACGGTCGCTTCGACACCTTCGTGAGGTGATGGATTTCGGGGGGAGAGAAGCCGTGCACGTTGACGTGCGGAAAGCGATCTTTGATGTCGTGCAGCAACTGCTCGTACCACTCGAGCGACAGCGTCGGATGCAGCCCACCCTGCATCAGGATCTGATCGCCGCCCAGCGCGACGGTCTCGGCGACCTTGTCCAGCAACACATCCCGATCAAGCACGTATCCCTCGGGATGCTTGGGCCCCCGATAGAAGGCGCAAAAATCGCAGACGGCCGTGCAGACGTTCGTGTAGTTGATGTTGCGGTCGATGTTGTAGGTGCGATACGGCTCCGGGTGCAGCCTGCGTGTCACCGCATCGGCAGCCCGCCCGATGGCCGCCAGGTCACCCGACTCGAGGAGCAGCACGGCGTCGTCAGGCCGCAGCCTGACGCCAGCGACCGTCTCGTCCAGGATCCGTCGAAGCGATGCGTGCACGGGACCTCCGCGGGGGCGACGGCGAACCAGGGACAAACAACCGCATCATACCCCGGCCTTGACCGCAGCCGAGATGTCGAATCCGGCGGGAGCGAGTTCCAGGGCCGCGGCTCGCCGGTAGAACAGCGTCAGCGCCTCGCGCTCGGAGGGGCCGAGCACATAGTGCAGGTTGTCACGCAGATAGCCGAGGCACTGCGGCACGGTGAGGCCGTGCGGAGCCGCCTCCACCGCCGCGATCGCCGCCAGGTTCGCCAGGCCGGCGTCCCGGGCCTCCCCGAGCAGCCGCTCCACTCCGGTGACGTCGATGCCGGACCGCGCTACCCACACCGCGAAGACGAAGGGCAGGCCCGTCCAGCGGCACCACTCGTCACCCAAATCCCAGACGAGCTGGAAGGAACCGCGATCGGAGCCGATAGCTCGATCGCCGATCAACAGGACGGCGTCCGCGGACGTGTCGCCCAAGCCGGCGCCGATCGGCAACGACTCGACCTGCGGCATGACGCCATGCCGTTCGGCGAGCAGGATCCGTGCGAGCGTGCCGCTCGTCCGCGAGCCCTCGTCAACCGCCAGCCGGGTGACGCTGGCCGGCCTCGTGCGGAAGAACAACCTCACGCTCATGACCGGGCCGCGGCAGCCTATGCAGGCATCCGACACGACGCGATACTCCCGCCCGCGGAACAGTTCGATCGAGGGGATGAGGGCCACGTCGAGCGCCCCGGCTGCGAGACGATCGGCGAGACGGCTGGGGAGATCGTAGACCAGATCGACTCCCCGGCCCGCCAACCCGTGAACGAGCGGCCGCGTGTTGAGATACTGCACCGCCCCCACCCTCAACGCGGGGATGGGCGGCCGACCGTCGCGGAGTCTGTTGACCATGCGATTGCCTCGTGTCCCGCGGGAAGAAACCGCACGCGCCCGCGAATCGTAACCGGCCCGATCGGCGGCTGTCTTTCAGGGCTCCAGACGCCGAAACGCCCGCAGCCCCATCCGCAGCGGCCCCATCGTGCCGACGATCCCGATCGCCCCGACAAGGAGCAGGCTGGCGGCCATGCCCCATCCCCCGCCCAGCCAGCCGATGATGCCCGTCTGGATCGGCATCCCCCGGACCGCCTGCACGACGGAACCGATGTGGACCGGCAGGGCGGCCACGAGCACCACCACCATGATGAACAACGAACTGACAACGAGGCAGAGCGTTCCGCCGAACCCCGAGGAGATCTTCGCGGACGACGACTCCCGCAGGTCGGGCATGAGCGCGCCGAAACCGACGGCGATCCCTGACAGGCCCGCGCACAGCACCAGGCAGCAGAATTCGTGCACGGCGATCAGCCTCCAGGAAACGCCGAGCATCAGGTCGCTCAACAGCACCAGTCCGCAGCATGCGGGCGCGCTGCCCACCACGGCGAAGATGAACTTCGACAGCACGATCTGGTCACGATGGATCGGTAGCAGGCCGAGAATCCAGAACCGCCGCCCTTCCAGGCTGATCAGCGGAAAGATGAACCGGGTCGTGAAGGTGGAAAGAATGAGTCCGGAGACGGCAAGGTTCAGAAAGCTGATCAACGACGCGTAGGCATCGTTGTAGTGGAACGACCGCAGGTTCAGGAAATAGATTCCCAAGAGCCCGAAGAAGATCACGAACTGGGACCACTGCGCGATGTCGCGTCGAAACAGCCGGAAGTCCTTCACCAACAGCAACCGCAAGGGCCTGCCCGCACTGGAGCCCGCGTTGGACAGCAGTTCATCGCACCACCATTCCCGGCACTGCTGCCTTCGCGCCGGCGCGCCACTGGCGAGCCGGCTGTATCCCCGGCGATAGGTGCCCCTCGCCAGCCACGCGGCCACCACCTGCAAGAGCATCCCGTTCGAAACGAGCAACGCCAGGAATCGCAGCGACTCCATGAGCGCCGCCCACCCCGCGCCGCGCCGCGTCCCGCGTCGCGCCGCCTCGATCAGCCCGGTGGATAGCCACCAACTGGGCAGGAACTTCTGCTCCGTGACGCTCAACTTCAGGAACATCTTCTCGAACCAGGCCGCGGACGTGGCAGCACCGGGCTCGGGCCTGACGAGCATCCAGCCCACCCAGGCCAGACCGACGACGGCGATCACGGCCGCGCCGACGATGGCGTAGAGCCGGATGCGGCCCAGCCACGCCACCAGCGACATGCAGAGGATGCCCCCCACCGTCGCCGGGATCACCACGAAGGCGATCATGAAGGGCAGCATCAGCGCGTAGTACGTCCAGGGCGCATGCCGCACGACCCCGTACGCGACGAGCATGGGGCTGCCGAGCAGCACGAAGCCCCAACTGGAAAACCACAGCGCCTCCTGGAACTTGTGCGCGAAGATGGCCTCCGCCCGCGCGGGAAGCGTGAGCAGCAGCCGCGCCTCCCGGGAGCAGTACATGCTGCCGTACAGGAGAATCGCCGTCGAGAACACGAGCATCAGCATCAACGACGAGAAAAACGCGTTGAACACCAGCGAGATCACCTCGGCGTGGATGGAGTCGAGGAACGTGAATCCCTCGCAGAACAGTCCGTAGAGCGACCCCCAGAACACGAGGCTCAACAGCGCCACGAGTGCCACCCGCAGCCGTGCCCCCACGACCATCGACCGCAGCGTCTCCCAGGCGATCGTGGCCCGCAACCACCAGAACAACCGCGACTCGGCATCCAGCGGGAGCGCCCGGCAGGACTCGCTGGCGACGTCGCGTTGGGCCATGGGACTCACCGGTCGTTCCGCGATCCGTCGTACGCCGGGGCGGCGGTGATCTGGAGGTACAGGTGCTCGAGACTCGTGGTCTCCAAGGCCATCTGGCCGCGCAGTTCGCCGATCGTGCCCAGGAAGCGCAGATTCCCCCGCACCATGATGCCCACGCGATCCGCGAGCTCCTCCGCCATGGCCAGCGTGTGCGTGGACATGAACACCGTCATGCCCTCGTGGGTGCGGGCCTTGATCAGGTCCTTGACGATCCGCACGCTCCGCGGATCGAGCCCCACCATCGGTTCGTCCAACACCAGCACCGCCGGATCATGGAGCAACGACGCCGCGAAGACCAGCCGCTGCTTCATACCCAACGAATAGCTCTCGGTCAGCTCGTCTGCGAAGTCGCCCAGCTCGAAATTCTCGATCTCACGGTCAATATTGCGGCCGCCCACGTGCCGAGGCATCCCGAACATGTCGGCGATGAACCGCAGGAACTCGCGGCCGGTGAGCTTGTCGTAGAGCATCGGCTCGTCGGGAACGTATCCGAGGTGTACGTGCGCTCCCCGTGGATCCTTGACGACGTCCCGACCGCACACGCGCACGGCACCATGGGATGGCTGGAGCAAGCCGACGAGCATCTTGATCGTCGTCGTCTTGCCGGCGCCATTCGGACCGAGCAGGGCGAACAGTTCACCGCGCGGAATCGCCAAGGTCACGTCCGAGACCGCCGGCTTCGCACCGTAGAACCGCGTGATGTGGTCGAACTCGATCATGACGGCCCTGCGCGCGAAGATCGCTCGGGGGCCGAGCCGCCGGCCGCCGCGTCGTCATCGGGCGGGATCGGGGTGGCTTCGGGATGGGTCTCGATCAGCGACAGCAACCGCTCGGCCGCCTCGTCGGAACGACGGAGGAAGACCAGCCGGGATCCGAGCACGACTGACTCCTGCTTGAGCACCTTTCCGGTGCGGTCGACCCACAGCCGGCACCGCGGCTCATGGTGCTGCGACGGGTCGTCCCGGTAGTGCACGACATCCACCCGCACCAGCGAGTCGTTCCAGAACATCGACTCTTCGCCGGCCACGTGCGCGTAGAGCATCTCGATCGGCGACTGCCCGAACCGCAGCGGGCTGTAGACCGGCACGGTCCAGCGGCGGTTCGCGGTGAGTCCCGGCAACATGGCCTGCGGCGACAGCTCGTCGCCCAACGAGATGTTCCGCGGAAGGCGACGACTGGTCGAGTAGTGGCTGTCGCCGGCGCTGACGAGCAAGGTCACCAGCCCATCGTCGATCATGCCGTTGAGCACGACCTGCTCCGAGAGCGCGGGGATGGTGATCGCCGACCGGAACGACCGCAGCGTGCCACTGACGTCGATGGAAAGCCGCCCGCGGGCGTCGAGCGTCAACACCGTCTCGGGATCGAACGTCTGCCGAAGCAGCGGCTTCGTCCACGACGGCAGCACCTTGTCCATCGGCAAGCGGTCGAAATGCAACACGCTCTCCACGTCCATGCCACCATCGTCGAGCCGGTGCGACTGGCTCACCGCCCAGCCGAGCGGCTGGTCGTTCCAGAGCACCGTCCACCCCACGGGCTGTCCCTGCGGTGCGTGGACCGCCTGCTGGCCGGGGGGAGCGCCAGGTGCCAACGAGGGGATGATTTTCGCTGTCAGCAGCCACCCGCTGCTGATGCACCAGAAGAGGAACACCAGCGGGATCGCCCAGGGTCTTACCAGCATGACACCACCGCCGCGAGCGGCTCCTGCCTCGTGCCGCATCCCCACGCGTCACCGGGCGTGAAATTCGCGACACGGGCTTCGACGCGGCCGGGGGTGTCGACGGCCGCCGCGCCGTCGGATTCTTCCCCTCGTCGGCCGTTGTCATGCCCGTGCATCGCGGCACGTGTGGATGCCCCGAGGAACTATATCAGACACGATCCGACGGGAATATTCGACGCGCCGGGGTCGTCGGCAACGCGCTCCCGAGGCAGCCGCTGGGCCCGCGTGAATCTGTCGGTTCTGCAATGCCGGCACCGCCGGGAGAGAACCACGCTCGACCCGTATTCTGCCCCGCACGAACCTGTCGCTCTTGCAAAAAGCCCCGGGTTGAGCGGGGACGACGCAAGGTTGTGAAATGCTGCCTCCGTTCCTACACTAGAGCACCGTGCGGGGCGGCGCGACCGCGGAACCGTGCCAGAGCCCGCGAGCACGAGCCTTCTTCCCTGGGAGTTGCCGATGGATCATCTCGTCAGCTACCACCAGAGCTGTCCGGTCTGCGGAAGAAATCTCCACATCGGCGTTACCCTGCTGGGAAAGCGGGTCTACTGTCAGCACTGCGGCGGCGCATTCGTCGCCACCGAGGCGGCAGACCGGCCCGAGGCCACCAGAGGGCTTCGTCCCGGCCAGCCATCGCTGGAAGTCGTCGACGCGCTCATCGAGCGCGCGGAGGCCGTGCTCGGCAAGTCGGACGCGCCAGCGGCCGCTCCTGTCGAGCACCGACGAAACTGACGCGCAACGCAGCCCTGACGCGTCATCCAGCGCAGATCTCGGCGAGCCGCTGCCAATATCCGGGGAATGTCTTGCCCACGCAGCCCGGATCAGCCACCCGCACACCCGGCACCTTCAGTCCGGCCAGGGCCAGGCTCATCGCCATGCGGTGATCGTCATACGTCGCGACGGTCGCCCCGTGGAGGTCTGCCGGCAGGATCGTGAGGCCGTCCCGCCGCTCGGTTACCGTCCCGCCGAGCCGCCGCAATTCCCGGACCAGGTCGCCGATGCGGTCGGTCTCCTTGTCGCGGATGTGCGCGACGTTCGTGATGGTCGTGGGACCGTCCGCGAAGAGGGCGACCACCGCGAGCGTCGGCACGGTGTCGCTGATCGCGTTCATGTCGATCTCGATGCCCCGCAGTCCGCGTCCCGTCACGCTGACCGACCCCGCGCCCGCCTCCGTCCATTCGACGCGGCAGCCCATCCTCTCCAGGGCATCCGCGAAGGCGACGTCCCCCTGCATGCTGCGGCGCGACAGGCCCTCGATCCGCACGGTTCCTCCGGTGATCGCCGCAGCACCGAGAAAGTAGCTGGCCGCGGACGCGTCGGGCTCGATCGCATAGGTGCATCCCACGTAGCCGGTTGGCGGAACCCGCCAGCCGTTCTCCCCCAGTGACGCACAGGACGCGCCGAAGGACTCCATCACCCGCCGCGTCATGTCGAGGTAGGGAAGCGACACGAACTCGCCGGCGAAGGCGATGTCCAGGCCCCGCGCCGTGCAGGGCGCGATCATCGCCAAGCCGCTGGCGAATTGGCTCGACGTTTCCCCCCGGACGCTCGCCACTCCTCCGTCGACGCCCCGGCTGCGGATCACGACGGGCGGACAGTCGCCAGGGCTCTCCGCCACGGCCTCGACACCGAGCGACCGCAGCGACTCGAGGAGATCACCGATCGGCCGCTTCCGCATCCGCGCCGTGCCGTCAAGCCGGTAGGTGCCGCGGCCCAGCGCGCAGACGGCGGACAGGAAGCGGATGGTGGTGCCGCTCGCGGCGCAGTCGATCGTGGCGTCGGCGACCGGCACGACACCCGCGGTGCCGGACACCCGCACCTCTCCGCGAGGCCAGTCGACCTCGACGCCCACGCCGACCGCCGCCAGGCCGGCGGCCATGACGCGGGTGTCCTGGCTGTCGAGCGCGCCGGTAAGGAGGCTCGAGCCCCGGGCCAGGCCGGCACAGACGAGGGCCCGGTTGGTGATGCTCTTCGAACCTGGCGGCCTGATCGCCCCACGGATCGGGTGAGGGCAGACGGAGATGTCGATGGCGTCGCTCATGGGAGTCCGCGGAGGGAGCGTGTCGCGGCTGCGACGTGCTAGGATACCACCATGCAGCAGGTTTTCGGCGAGCTGGGCGGGGCGTACGACTTCGCCATGCCCCCCCTGATCCGATTCGGTGCCGGCCGGCTCGCCGAGATCGGCGACGTCGTCCGACTGTGGGGGCGGGAGGCCTGGATCGTGGCCGGCGGCAGGAGCTTCACCGCCTCCGGCGCGCGGGAGCGGATCGAGGCCAGCCTGGCCGCCGCCGGCATCCCCGGCCGCGTCGTCGCCTCGTCCGCAGGGGAGCCGACCGTCGACCACGTGACCGCGGCCCTCGCCGGCCTTGCAGGGACCGGCCGAGACGGCGTGGTGGTGATAGCGGTGGGGGGCGGGTCGACGATCGACCTGGCCAAGGCCCTGGCTGCGATGGCGGTCGCCGTCCCGCCCGGCAGGAATGACCTCGCGGCGCTCGACACCCTCGTCGTCGATCACCTCGAGGGGGTCGGCCGCGGCCTCTCGTTGCGCGACTGGCCGCTGCCCGTCGTCGCCGTGCCGACCACCGCGGGCACGGGTGCCGAGGCGACGCGCAACGCCGTGCTCTCCTGTCCCCGCCGCGGCTTCAAGAAGAGCATGCGTAGCCCGATGCTGGTGCCCCGTGCCGCGCTTATCGACCCGCAGCTGACGGCGTCGTGCAGTCGGGATACGCTCCTGGCCTCCGGGCTCGACTGCATCACGCAGCTGATCGAATCGTACGTCTGCCGGTTCCAACGGCCGCTGCCGCGGGCGCTGGTGCTCGAAGCCCTGCCGCGGGCACTCGACGCACTCCCCCGTCTGCTGGACCAGGACGCGGGGCCCGGAGGATGCAGCACCGACACCCGGGACGCGGACCGTGCCGCCATGAGCCATGCGGCACTGATTTCGGGCGTGTCCCTGGCCAATTCGGGGCTAGGCCTAGCACATGGCGTGGCGGCGGCCCTGGGCGTCGCCTGCGGCACGTCGCACGGCATCGCCTGCGCCGTGATGCTGCCGGCGGCGATGCGGCTCAACCGCGTCGCCGCCCGTCACGATTTCGCGGTGCTGGAGCGGGCGGTCGATGCAGCCGCGTCGCCGGTCGACTCGGCCGCCGCAGACGCCTTCGTGTCCCGGATCGAGCGGCTTTGCGAGGCGGCGCCGCGAAGGCTCTCCCAGATCGGCGTGAGAGCCGCGCAGCTCGACTGGATCGCGAGCAACTCCGGCGGCAACAGCATGCGGGGCAATCCCGTGCAGGTGGACGAGGCGACGCTGCGCAGCCTGCTGGAGGAAATGCTCTAAGCTCTGCCTGAAAACGCTGCGCGGTCTTTGTGCGCGGCTCTGCGTGGGCTTCGCCCGCCGTACCGCTCTCCCCCACGCGGCCGCCCCGATCACTTTTCCGCGGCGGTGGCGAAGACCGCATCCTCGAGGAGGGGCAGGAACGCCTCGGTGTCGGCGCCGGCGTCGCGGGCCTTTTCGAGCGCCTCGCCGGCCAGCCGCAGTTCGGGTTCCGGACGCACTAGCTGGTAGGCCGCGACCGCGAGGTGACGCTCGGGATCGTCGCCGAACCACTTCGCCACGATGGCCAAGACGATGCCGGCGGGTATCTTTTCCCGAAGCACTGTCTTCGCTGCCCCAGCGGCCCGGTAGACGCACGTGCCGCCGGCGATCTTCTCGATGACTACCTTCTGCCCCTGCACGTCATAGCTCGTGCCGGGCTCCACCGCATCCAGCGCGGCCTCGCGACCGTCGAGGAACCTGCGATAATGCACCGCGAGCTGCTGCCAGGCGGCCACCCTTTCCCGGGATGACGCGCTGACCGCGCGGCTCGCCGACGCCGCCAGCAGCTTGTCGACGACGGCATCCCTTCGATCGCGCATCCCGCCGAGAACCTCCCGCAGCGTGACTTCGAGGCGAGCAGATTCGTCCGCCGCGGCCGACTCCGTTCCTGCCCTGCCCGGCGCGGGAGCCGCCGGCGGCGTCCTGACGGCTGCCGGTGGGGCCATCGGCGCGACATCGCGACCGCCTGCAGGCGCCGGGACGGTCGCAGCCGACGGCTCGGCGGCCGACGTCGACGCTTCGTCGGCACTCCGCGCTCGTCGCCGTCGCGGACGCTGGCCGGCGCGATCGTCGTCAGCCCGTGGCGAGGCTGCGGGCTGCGGCGCCGGGTTTGCGTCCTCGCGATCGGGCTCGGCCGCGCCGCGCGAGGCGGTGCGTCGCTCCCCATGGCCGGCCTGCTGCGGACGGAGCACGAGGGCGTAGTAGGCCAGCCACCCAGCCAGGCCAGACAGCCCGAGCATCAGCAGCATGACCCCCAGCATGGGCGTTTTCTTGCGGTAGACGGTCGTGCGGATCGCGATGGGTGCGGGCATGCCGTCGGCCGGCGGCGGCTGGCCGGCAGCAGCCGCCGGGACCGTGGGTACGGGCGGGGGACTGACGACCGGCACGGGCGGCGGCACGGCGGGCCGCTTTCCCGCCAGCGACGCCGGCGGAGGCGGTGCGCGAAACTCGGACGTGGCGCCCGCCGGACCGGCCGCGGCGATTTCCGCCAGCACGCTCTCTCGGGCCGCTTCGACCCGCTTCAGGAATCCGGCGCGGACGAATTCGAGCGATCCCGCAGAAACGGCCCGCAGCCGCATCAGCTTCGCCTCGGCCGCCCGCAGCACCGCGAGCGGATCCCGCTCGTCCGGCGGCAGGCCGAGCACCCGTCGATGGTCACCGAGGTCGGCGGCGTCGATGCCCAGCCACTGTCGGCAGGGATCCTGTGGGGGGTCGGCTGACATGGTCCGGGGATGTCGCTGATGGTTCGGCGCGGGACCGGCGGAGTGTACCAGAGCGACCGCGGACCGGTCAGGACCGAGACCAGATCGTCATCTCGGCGATGGTGTGCTGGTGCTTGCGAGCGGTTTCGCGGATGACGAACGGGATGTCTTCCCTGTGGACGATCCGGAAGTGCGGCTGGAGGACCCGCTGCAGCCCGGCCAGGGTCGGCAGCGGCTCGCCGTGCTCGCGACGGCCGCCGATCCACTTGGACTTCGGCGTGTAGTCCTCCAGCCATGTGTAGGGAGATGTGAGTACGAGCAGGCCGCCCGAAAGAACGCGGCTGTGAATCCCCTCGAGAAACAGCCCCGGGTCGTAGAGCCGGTCGATCAGATTGCCCGCGAAGACGAGGTCGTAGCCGGAGTAGATGGCCTTGAGGTTGCAGGCGTCGCCCTGCATGAAGAGCACCCGCTCCCCCACGGACTGCAGTCCCAGCCGCTCCAAGGACACGGTCCGCGAGATCGACAGTTCGCCCTCGGTGGGAATCTCGTAGAGGACGTCGCCGCCCTGCTGCAGCCGCACACCCGACTGGATGAAGCGGGCCGAGAAGTCGACGGCGTCGACGTGCTCGAAGAAGCGGGCGAACTCGAAGGCCGATCGGCCCACGGAACAGCCGATGTCGAGGCACCGCCGCCGGCGGTCGGCCGGCACGTGAGGCATCGCCGCCTGCACGCACGCGCTCGGATAATTCGGCACGCCGAGCGCCGCGGGGCCGTAGTGGAACTCGAGGTACTGCGTCACGAGCTGGTCGGTCTCGTAGAGCCGAGAGCCCTCGGTGGCGGCCTCGCTTCCCGGCTCCTCCACGACCGTGCGAAAGCCGGCGTGCTGGAAGAAATGCCGACGAAACGCGTATCTGGCGCTCGCGAGGGCCTCGTTGCCGGTCGAGATCCAGGAGCCCCCCTTGATCAGGTTGTGCCGGCCGTCGAACGTGGGCACGGAGAAGTCGTCGTACAGGGGATGCACCTCGAAGCCCTCGAACGGCATGATCGGCGTGCGCGTCCACTGCCAGACGTTGCCGATGACGTCGCAGAAATCCCCCTGCGGAAAAGCGTCGACAGGCGTGCTCGACGCGCCGTGCTCCAGGTTGATGTTGCCCGGCGCACGCTGCCACGCGGGCTGGTCGGCCGCGAGCTCGGCGGGCAACGTCTGCCGCAGCGCATACCAGTGGGGCTCGGTCGGCAGCCGCACGTTCTCCCCCGTCTTGTCCGCCAGCCATGCGCAATACGCCTGCGCCTCGAGGCAATTCACTTCCACGGGCCAGTTCTCCGGCAGCGACACCTCCTCGAGCAGATTCCGCTGCAGGTAGCGGCCAGCGGCGTCACGCCGCCAGAACTTTGGATGCTCCGCCCGCGTGTAATGCAGCCAGCCGCGGCCCTCCTCGGTCCACCACTGCTCGTGCCGATAGCCCCCGTCTTCAACGAACGCCAGAAACTCGCCGTTGGACACGAGGTGGCGTCCGGCCCGGAAGGCGGGCAGCTGTACCGTCTCGACGCCGTATTCGTTGTCCCAGCCGAAGGTGCGGTCGTCAGTCCGCTTGCCGAGCCGCACGGTCTGTCCGGCCACGGGCAGCCACTCGTTGCGGGGCGTCGGCCCCACGTCCCGACAAGATGCCCAGAGCCTCCGCTCCTCGTCGGTGAGTTCGTCGCCGTGACGCAGCTCGTCGAGCGGCATCTGCCGCATGATCACGCTCGAGGTCTCCAGGTGGATCCGCTCGTGCTCGATGCCCATCAGGATGATCCACGCAGCTGCATCCTGCCGGATCGGAAGTTCCAGTGGCATCGACTGGATGACCCCGTCGACGAGCTGACGCATCGCGGCCCGGTAGTCGCGGACGGCGGCCACGCTCGGCCACTCGTAGTGCTCCGTGTTGAGGTCGTCCCACGACATCTCGTCGACGCCGACCGCCATCGTCGCCTCCAGCCGCGGATCGAGCCGCTGCGGGATGAACCGGCCGGCGGTCAGTTTGTTGACGTAGAAGACGGCCGGATGGCCGAAGTAGAAGATCAACGGGTGGCGGAGAGGCTCATACCGTTCGTAGTAGGACGCATCGTCGCGGATCAGGGCGAACAGCCGGTCGTAGATCTCGCACGTCTGGTGAAAATAGCGGCGGATTTCCGCCCGCTTCGCCGCGACGGGATCGGCCGCGGCGGGATCGGCGTCGAGCAGCACCGTCTTCGTGGGGACGAGCGGGCTCGCCAGGGAGCCGAAGGCACGGCTCTTCTGGGACGCGGGGCGGGCCGTGGCGGAGGAGGATGGGACGGGCGGATTCATGGGACCGTCGGTCGAGGGTGGAGGTGAACCTATCCCGACACTCTAGCAGCAGCCCGCAGGCCTTCCACGAACGATCGCGGAATCGGGCGGAAGGCCGCCAGCAGCGAGCCCACGACGGCCCCGCGATGGCAGCTGTCGCCACCCACCTGGGCGTTGGCGCAGACCCCCGCCGCAAAGTCGCCGGCATGCCGCCAGGCGAGGAACAAGGCCGCGGGGAACGCCTCGTGGATGTAGCAGGCCGGGCTCAGCATCCTACCCACGACAACGTCGTCGGGATGGGCGTCCCACTCCCGGATCTTCGCGGCGGACACCCACCGGGCCGCCTGCTCGACGATCGCCGTGCGCAGATCCTCCCCCCGCGTCACCCGCACCAGGATCTTCGTGAGCGTGTCGGCCGCCTCCAGCACCTCGGCATCCTTGTGCGTCAGGCCGACATGGGACCGCACGATCCGCCGCAGATCGTGGTGGCGGGGTCCGAGCGCGGCCACGATCGCGGGCACGGGCACGAGGCCGCCGATGTGGACGTCCGCCACGCCGCAGTTGATCGGCTTGCGTCCCGCCCCGAGGTTCGTGAAGAAGTCCCGATGGCACTCCTCGACGTAGGTGTCGCGATGGCGACCGGGCTGGAGCATGAATCGCAGGTACCGTTCGATCCACCTCTCGGTGTCGTAGTCACGGTCGGTCCGCAGGAGCCCGTAGAGCTCGATCGCCAGCTGCTGGTTGAGCGTGTTCTCGCCAGGCTCGAGAAACTGGTGATAGTGGATGCCGCGCCGCCCCCAGTATTCCGCCTGCTCCCGCAGGATGTCGGTCCCGGGCCCGGCCGGCGTGTAGGTCGATCGCCAGAGGATGCTGTCAGGGTGCGGATTCTTGGGGGCGAGATACCCCCGGACCGTCCCGTAATCCCGGGCCAGGGCCCGGCGATCGTAGTACCAGTGCACCGGCATCGCCACCGCGTCGGCAACGAGTGATCCGAGGAATGCCCGCCGGGCCGCCGCGCCCTCGTCGTGGCCATCCTCCTCCAGGTGCTCCTGCGCGATGTGCGTCATGATTCGGCCAGAATGCGTTGGAAGAAGCCGTGTACCCGCGGCACCGGGCAGCGGTCGATCACCTCGCCCGGCGTCCCGTGGGCGAGGACGCGGCCGTCTCCGATGAACGCGACCTCGTCCGCCACGCGGCGTGCAAACCCCACCTCGTGCGTGACGAGCACGAACTGCGTTCCGGTCGACTTCAGCTCGCCGATCATCTGCAGCACCTCGGCCGTCATCTCGGGGTCGAGCGCGGAGGTCGGCTCGTCGAGAAACAGCCGCCGCGGCTGCACGACGAGCGCCCGCAGGATGGCGACTCGCTGCTTCTGTCCGCCGGAGAGCTCGGCCGGCCGCTTGTGGATGTGTTCCGCCAGCTGGAACCGCTCCAGCGGGCCGCGAACGCGTTCCCTGGCCTCCGCTTCGGTCAGGCCATGGACGTGTACCAGCGGCAGGAGCAGGTTGTCGAGGCCGGACAGGTGCGGGAACAGGTTGTAGGACTGGAAGACGGTTCCCACCGTGCGGCGGTAGGCCCGCAGCGCCGATTCCTCCCGCGGCAGCCGTTCCCCCTCGAAGGCGACGCTCCCTGCCACGGGCACGTCCAGGCCGGCAAGAATTCGCAAGAGCGTCGACTTGCCCCCTCCCGACGGCCCCACGAAGACCAGTGCCTCGACGTCGGGCGTCGACAGGTCGACGCCATCGAGCACGGTTGCCGTGCCGAACCGCTGCACCAAGCCGTCGATCTGCAGCCTCATCGGCCTCACGCCTCGTACTTGAACCGGCGCTCCAGCAGCCGCGACAGCGACGAGAGCGGCAGTGTGATCAGCAAGTAGCCGACGGCCAACGGCAGGTAGCTCTCGAGCGTGGAGTAGGTGAACGAGTTGACCTCCTGCGCCGCGAGCGTGAATTCCGACACCGCGATCACGGACAGCAGCGACGAGTCCTTCACGAGCGACACGAACTGGCCCGCCACGGCCGGCAGGACATGCCGCACGGCTTGGGGCAGGATCACCAGCCGCAGCGACTGCCAGGGTGTCAGGCCGATCGCCCGGGCGGCGTCACGCTGCGTCTGCGGGATCGCCGCCATGCCACCACGAAAGATCTCCGCCATGTAGGCGCCGCTGAAGAGGGCCAGGACGAGCACCCCGACGACGTACCGATTCTCCAGCCCGACGGCGCTGGCCACGACGTAAAAGCCGATCAGCAGCTGCACGAGCAGCGGCGTGCCACGGATGACTTCCACGTAGACCCTGCCCGCGGCCTCCAGCAGGGTGCTCCGCGATCCCAGCATGACCGCCGCCAGTCCGCCGACCAGCGTGCTCACCACCAGCGCCGAGAGGCTCACGACGAGCGTGACGCAAAATCCCTGGAGGAACTTCGCCCGATAGGCCCAGACGCCCTGCCAGTTCCAGGTGGAGTCGACCCGCGCGAACGCCAGACCGATCAGGGCCGCGAAGGCGAGCACGACGACGCAATGAGCGAGCCAACGGGGCATGATGCAGGAGACTACCACGCGACGGTCCGTGGCGCGGGTCAGAAATAGAACGGGATGCCCTGCTCCCTGAAGAACGCCTTCTCCTCCGCCAGGAACTCGTCGCCCAGCCGGTCGAACCCGCCGTCGGCGCGGAAGGCCTCGAGGAAGCCGTTCACGCGGTCGCGCAGTTCGCCGTCGCCGGGCCGCAGTCCGATGGCCCAGGTCTCCGCACGAAACGGCCGCAGCAGGGCCCGCGTCGTATCGGCATGCCGCTTGTGGTTCTGGTAGACCGACAGCGAGTCGTAGATGAAGACATCCGCCTTCCCCTGCACCACTTCCAGGACGGCGGCCGACTCCTTGTCGAGCACGAGCAGCCGGGCGTGCTTGAGCGCCGTCGAGGCGTACTGGTGACCGGTGGTGCCCTTCTTCACGGCGATGGTGCGGCCGGCGACATCGAGGTCGGCGGCCGACTGCACGGGCGACCGTCCCCCCACGAGCAGCGCGAGGCCGGTCTTGAGATACGGCTCCGAGAACGCGATCGACCGGCTGCGTTCCGGCGTGGCGGTCATCGACGAGATGATGCAGTCGATCTTGCCGGTCTTGAGCGCGGGGATGAGGCCGTCGAAGGAAATGTTCTCGATCACCGCGGGGCGGCCCAGGTGCCTCCCCAGGGCCTCGGCGATCCGCACGCTCACGCCGGCGGGCCGGCCCTGCGCATCGGTCATCTCGAACGGGGGATAGGACAGTTCCATGCCCACGCGGAGCGGCGGCGCCGCGGGTGCCTGGGACGCGGACACCAGGCAGAGGATGACCGACAGCAGGACAGGGGTGACGCGTCGCATGAACGACTTCATACCCTGCATCGCCGTCGGCCGCCAGCGGCCGGAGTCGGCACCGCGCAACCGCTCCGCACAGAGCCCGTCAGGCGACCGCCCGCGGGCGGTCGCGCACCTCGGCGGTACGCCGCAGGATCGCCTCCTCCACGCTCTCCACGAACCGGCAGCCGAGCGCAGCCAGCCACGTTTCATGCATCGAACGGTTCTTGTGCGTGTTGTTCGGCAAGAGCGTGACCTCCCTGCCGGCGTGCAGCCCCGCGATCGCACAATGAAGGCGGTCGGTGATGATCCGTCGGTAGCGGGCCGCCAGGGCCATCGCCTCGACGGGAGAGCCGCAGAGCGTGGCCGGATCCCGGGCGTTCCGGAGCCGACGGCCCGTCCGCTCCTGGTCGCGACGCATGAGCACGCCAAGGTCTCGGGTCGGCGGCGGTGGCGGTGGCCAGGCCAGGCCGAGGGTCAGGTCGGGGGCCAGGACGGCGTCGGGCCGCAGTCCCAGGCTCGCCCGCTCGCGGACGAAGACCTTCGCGAACGGCCGGTCCTCACGATCGACGAACGTCTGCGGCAGGATCACGACCGGCGGGCCGAGCCTCAGGGCGCGTCCCCGCGTTGCATGATCGGCGCTGGAGCGGATGCCCATGCTGCCGCCACCGCCGAAGACGAGCACGTCCACATCGGCCGGCCTCTCCAGGTCCTGCACGATCCAGCGGATGCCGTGGAGGCGGAAGAGCTGCGTCATCGCCAGTTCGATCAGCGAACCGCCGACGTGCCCGGCCGGCCGCACGTAGCCGACCCGCCTGCCGAGCAGTGGCTCCATGACGGCCGCGAACCGTTCCGGCCCGAGCAGCGCCCTGCGGGCGGTCGGATCGTGATCGGCACGTGTGCTGCGCTGCCTCATGACCGGTTCATCGTCGCCTCGGGTGATTTCTGTGATCACCCGTCGGCAGAGTGGGATTCGGCAGACCTGCGGGGGACTGCGCGTCGGGCAAGCTGGGCAATGCGTCAGAACGACCGCCGCCGGGGCGGCCGAGGCGGCCGGTCACGGCGCCGCCTCGTCGAATGGCCCGGCGAGCGCGGCCTCCGGCCGCGTGCGGAGCCCCGTCGCATCGACGAGGAACCGCACCTGTTCCCGAAGATCCTCGGGCATCCGCCAGCGGTCGTGGTCGACGCCCGCGGCCACGAGGTTGACGACGAAGTACGGAGCGATGACGCCCGCGGTCTCGCGGATGGGCACCGTACGCGGGTCGGTGCCTTCGAGGAGGTCGGCCGCCAGCCGCCCCGCGGCCAGTCCGATCTCACGAAAGTTGTAGCCCACGTCGAAGAGCGTGCCCCGCTCCGGTGGGCCGGGATTCACGCTGAAGACGGGCACGCCCGCCTTGGCCGCCGTGGCGATCACCGAGTCGACCGCGCTGATCACCGTTGTGTCACCCGGCACGAAGATGGCCTCGGCTCCGCGGGAGATCGTCGACTGCACCGCCTCGATCACCCCGGAGGAATTCTCCACGGGCGCCTCGAAGAGCTCGATGCCGAGGGACTTGCAGCTGGCGCGGGCCAGCTCCATGAACCGGCGGGAGTTGCTCTCGGAGGGGTTGTGGGCCGCTCCGACGCGGGCCAGCCGCGGGTTGAAACGGCGGGCGATCCGGAACGTCGCATGCACCGGGGCCAGGCTGCCGTAGCCGACCAGGTGCGGTGGATGCACGAGAGGATCAGCGCGGTCGAGCCCGACACCCGCCGTGAACGGATCGGCCACCGCTGCGAAGACGTGCTTCAGCCGGCCGCGGGCATTGGCCGTGGCGACCGCCTGCAGCGACGGGGTGCTGGACGTCAGCACCATGTCGAAGGGGCCGCCGACGATCTCCCTGGCGATCGCGTTGGCCTGGGCGAGATCACCCTCCGCATTGTAGCGGCGGATGGTGACCGTCTTGCCGTCGGTCCAGCCGCGCTCCGCGAGTCCCGCGATCATCCCCTTCACCGCGTCCTCGAGCACCATGGAGCTGGTCTGCTGGAGCACGGCGAGCGCGGGCAGGTCGCGGCTGGCCGACTGCCGGTCGGTGGCCAACAGCAGCGCCGACGCCCCGGCCAGCAGGGCGATCGTCGGCACGGAGCGCCGCAGTCCGGCGAGGACGGTCGTGGTCATCGGGCACTCCTCCGCTGGATTCCGCGGAAGATGGAAAGAGCGAACGTGCCGCGCATGGTTCTCCTCGACACTGGGTCAGGCGTAGCGTTCGGCCAAGGTGCGGGCGGCGGCGTCGTCGAGCTGATCGGCGGACCGCAGCCGGTCGAAACGATCGGCGAGGTCGTCGGCCGAGAGCCGCCGCTTCGCGGCGCCCTGGGCGTCGAGCACGATCCGACCGCGGTGCACGAGCAGCAGCCGATCGCCTAGCGAGGCAGCCTGCGCGAGCGAGTGCGTCACCATCAGGGCGGTGAGGTTCTGCGAGCGGACGACCCGCGCGGTCGCCTGCACCACCCGGTCGGCGGCGGCGGGGTCGAGCGCCGCGGTGTGCTCGTCGAGCAACAAGAGTTCAGGCCGCCGCCAGGTGGCCATCACGAGCGTGACGATCTGCCGCTGGCCGCCGGAGAGCGATCCGATCGGCTGATCCAGCCGTCCCTCCAGCCCCGGCACGATCGCCCCCAGCCGCGCAGCCGCCTCGTCTCGCAGGCCCCGACTCGTCGCCCAGGAGAGGTCGGCCCGCGTGCCGCGGCAGGCGGCCACGGCGATGTTTTCCAGGACCGTGAGGCTGGCGGCAGTGCCGGCGCGGGGATCCTGGAAGACGCGGCCCACGAGCCGCGCCCGCTGGTCCTCCCGCCACCGCGTGATGTCTTGACCGGCGAGTCTGATGCTGCCGCTATCGACGCGGACTGTGCCGGCGATCGCCCCCAGCAGCGTGCTCTTGCCCGAGCCGTTCGTGCCGATCACGACGACGAACGAGCCGGCCGAAAGCGTGGCCGACACCCCGTCGACCGCGCGGACGAGCGGCCCGCCGGGGGCGGAAAACGTGACGGTGACGTCGGCCAGTTCGAGCATCTTCGACTACCTCGCCGCGGAAGCCTGCTGCCTGCGCACGACCAGCCGCGGCGCCACCAGCGCCGCGAGCACCACCACGGCCGTCGTGAACTTGAGCCAGTCGGGGTCGAGCCCGGCGCGGAGCGCCGCCGCCACGAGCAGGCGGAAGGTCACGCTGCCGGCCAGCGCCGCCACGAGCGCGCCGCCCAAACGCACGGTTCCCACGAGCGCGTGACCGAGGAAGACGCTCGCCATGCCCCAGACCACCATCCCGATCCCCATCTGCACGTCGGCGAATCCCTGGTACTGGGCGACGATCGCCCCGGAGAGGGCGGTGAGCGAGTTGGCGATCGCCAGGCCGGCGATCGTGAGCCCGCCGGTGTTGCGGCCGAGCGCCCGGGCCATCGTGGGCGTGTCGCCGCCGGCCCGCATCGCCGTACCCAGACGGGTGCTGAAGAACGCGTAGAGCAGCAACGCGACCGTCATGGCCGCGACGAGCACGAAGGCCAGCCGCGCGGCCTCCCCCGCCTCGCCGTCGGCGAATCCGGCCAGCCGCGCCAGCGGCAGGAGCTTCTCCTCGGCACGGTCGAGCAGCGTCGTCACCCCTGAGAGCGGCACGTTGCTCCTCCCGAGCAGCACGAGGTTCACGCTCGCCAAAGCCGTCGTCATCAGGATTCCGGCAAGGAGCGGCTCGATGCCGAGCAGCGCATGGAGCATGCCGGTGCAGCAGCCCGCCGCCGCACCGGCCGCCATGCCGGCGAGCGTGGCCAGCGCCGGATCGACACCCGCGACGAGCAGCCCGGTCGCCACCACTGCGCCCAGCGTGAAAGAGCCGTCGGTCGTGATGTCGGGAAATGAAAACAGCCGGTAACTGACGAACACGCCGATGGCGACGAACCCCAGCGCCACACCGAACGTCCAGGTCGAGAGGAGCGTGATCATGGCCCGCCTCCGGCGTCGATCGTGAGCGGCGCGAACCAGCAGCTGCCACGGATAAACTCCGCCTGGCCGCTGCCGAGCACCGGCTGCGGATCGCCGAGCAGGTGCATGACCGCCACCGGCTCCGACGCGGCGAGATCGTCGACGGCTGCCATCAGGTCGCCGGCCCCGCGCTTGAGCGGCCGCAGCGGAAAGACCGCGGCGTGCGCGTGGCCATGCACACGCCCTTCGCCAAGCGGCCGTACGAAGCCGCCCAGCGGCCCGGCCGGCACGCCCCTTGTCGCCACGCCCACGACCAGGGCGGTGTGCCGCGCATGCACCGGCTCGCGGGAAAAGCTCAGCCACCTCGTGGCGACGGCCGCCGTGCCCGCGCCGGGATGATCCTCGGGCGTCGCCTCGGCGAGCGGGCGGATCAATTCGGCACCGACGAGGCCATGCACCTCCCCCACCAGCACGAACGCCACGCACTCCGCATCCGCCAGTTCCAGGAGCCGCTCCGCCAGCTCGTCGAACCGCACTGCAGGATCGTCATCCGCCGACTCGAACGCGGCACGGCCCCGCGGCAATCCCTCCCAGACCAGCCCCGACGCCAGCCGCACCACCGGCACGAGGTTTTCAGCGCCGAGCAGATAGTCGATCGCGGCAAACGGCTGCGGCGGCCGGTGGAAGACGGCGCCACACGCCGCCACCATCTCTCCGGCGATCGCGTCCCAGGCGACATCGTCGGCGATCGCTGCGATCCCCAGGCCGCAGGCATGCCGAGGCACCCGCACCGGCCCGGACGCTGCCGGCCCGCCACCGATCGACGCCGATGGTGCGGCCAGCACGGCCCGCAGCCGATCGCTGCCTGCCGGGACGATGCCGCTGAACAGGATGCGTCCCAATCGCGTGTCGTCCGCGGCCGCGGGGATGGCCGTGGCCGTTCCAGACGACGCGGCGACGGCGGCGGATCGACCCGCCGCCTGCTCCATCAGGATCGGGGCCAGCTTCGTGAGTTCGAGCACCCGCGCGACCGACTCGCTGGCCGCGGCGATCAAGCAGGTGCCCCCGGCCGATTTCGCCGCCCGGTGGACGTTGAACAGGATGCGGATGCCGGCGGAGCTCAAGAAGCTCACGGCGACGCAATCGAGTCGGATCGCGTGCGTGCCGCGGTGCAGTTCCTCGGCGACGGCGCGCTCCAGTTCGGCGCCCGACTCTGCATCGAGACGGCCACTGACGACGAGGTCGACCGGCTGACCGCCCGTGTCGCCTCCGCCCTGTGCTCGCCGCTCGATGGTGAGGTGCATGCCCGTCCTTCGCCACGCCGCCGCAGGTTCATCGGAGAGGCCGTATAGTAGCGGCTCGACCCGAGGAACACTCATGGACACCGTCTGGATTCTTCTCGCCTCCGCCGCCGGCGCATGCATCGCATTGCAGGCCGCTGCCAACGGGTCGCTGCGCACCAACCTCGATGACCCGCGATACGCCGCGTTCTTCTCGATCTGCGGCACGATCGTGACCGCGGTGGCCGTGATGCTCGTCCTGCGGCCGGTCCCGCCGGCGTTCGCCTCCGTGCGGGCCGCCCCCTGGTGGAACTGGATCGGCGGCCCGCTCGGGGCCGCCATCGTGCTCGCCGGCGCCGTCCTGGCGCCGAAGCTCGGAGCGGCCGCATTCATTGCCGCCGTCGTCGCCGGCCAGCTGTGCTGCTCGCTCCTGCTCGACCACTTCGGGCTGATGAACCTGCCGCGGCAGGAGCTCACGACGACCCGGCTCCTCGGGGCGGCGCTGGTCTTCGCCGGGGTGCTGCTCGTGAAGCGTTGATCCGCCAATCCTCTGCCATCCATCCGCAGCGGCGCCGTGCCGGGCGCCAGAGGCACGTGCGCCCCATGACTCCTCCGCTCCCGCCTCACGCGCTCCTCGACCGACTCACCAGGGCACCGAAGGCCGAACTGCACGTGCATGTCGAAGGCACGCTCGAGCCTGAGCTCGCCTTCGCGATCGCCCGGCGCAACGGCATCACGCTCCCGTATGCCTCGCCCGACGACATGCGGGGGGCGTTCGCATTCACGAGCCTCGAGAGCTTTCTTCGCGTCTACTACGCGGCCGCCGCGGTGCTCCGTACCGAGCAAGACTACTTCGACCTGGCCTGGGCCTACCTCACGCGGGCCCGGGCCGACAACGTGGTGCATGCCGAGATCTTTTTCGACCCGCAGACGCACACGATGCGCGGCGTGCCCTTCGCGACGGTCATCGGCGGCCTCGGGCGGGCGATCACACGGGCCCGCGAAGAACTCGGCATGTCGGCGGGGCTCATCATGTGCTTCTTGAGACACCTCTCGGAGGCGGAAGCCTTCGACACGCTCGAGTCCGCCCTGCCGTTCCGCGATCAGCTGCTGGGAGTGGGGCTCGACTCCGGCGAGCGCGGCAACCCGCCCGAGAAGTTTCGCGGCGTCTTCGCCCGGTGCCGTGCGCTCGGCCTGCACGCCGTCGCCCATGCCGGCGAGGAGGGCCCGCCGGCGTCGATCGTCGGCGCCCTCGACGGCCTCGGCGCCGAGCGGATCGACCATGGCGTGCGGTGCCTGGAAGACGAGGCCGTGGTGCGGAGGCTGGTCCGCGACGGGATCCCGCTCACCGTCTGCCCGCTCTCCAACGTGCGGCTGCGGGTGTTCCGCACGCTCGCCGACCACTGCCTGCCGCGGCTGCTGGCCGCGGGCCTGCGGGCCTCGGTGCATTCCGACGACCCCGCCTTCTTCGGCGGCTACATCACGCGCGTTCTCACGGAGTCGTTCTCCGCACTGCCGCTCTCCTCGGCCGACGCCCGCACCCTGCTGCGCAACGGCTTCACGTCGAGCTTCCTCGACGACGCCACGAAAGCCCGCCACCTCGACCGGCTCGACGAGGTTTTCGAGACGTGAGCTCCGGTGCCGCGCGGGAGGTCAGTTTCCGCCGGCCTGCCGCAGTTGCTCCTCGATCCGGCTCAAGTTGAAGGAACCGGGGACCTGACTCGGCGGAAACTCCTTCATTGTCAGCAGGAATTTCATCGCCATCGCCTGGATCGGCACCGCGACGAACGCCCGGTCGAGGAACCAGTCGTTGTAGGTGTTGGCGTTGTGCTGCGCCTTCTCGAACGGGTCGCGGCGCAGGTTGAACAGCAGCGGAACGCGCAGCTCGACGAACGGCTCCCGCCACACGCCGAACGCCTCGCCGCGGTTCTCCAGGAACACCAGCTTCCAGTCGGAGTAGCGGGCGGCCACGATCTGGCCGTCGTCGTTGACGTACCAGAATTCCTTGCGCGGCGACTCGGCGACGCGGCCGGCGAGATAGTCGTTCATGTCGTAGCCGTCGACGTGGTTCTTGTAGCGACGGCCGTTGATCTCGGTGCCCTTGAGCAGCCGCTCCTTGATGTCCGCCGCTCCCGCGACGGTGGCGAACGTGGGGAGCCAGTCCTCGTGGGCCACGATCCCGTTGAGCGTCGTGCCGGCGGCGTAGCGGCTCGGCCAGCGGACGAACGCGGGCACGCGATACGCCCCCTCCCAGTTCGAATTCTTCTCGCTGCGGAAGGGGGTCGTGCCGGCGTCCGGCCACGTGTTGTAGTGCGGGCCGTTGTCGGTCGAGTAGAGCACGATCGTGTCGTTGGCGAGCCCGAGGTCGTCGAGCGCCTTGAGCAACTCACCCACATGGCCATCGTGCTCGACCATGCCGTCGCCATATTCGTCCTGCCCCGACTTCCCGAGATTCGCCTGCTTGACGTGGGTGCGGAAGTGCATCCGGGTGCCGTTCCACCAGCAGAAGAAGGGGGTGCCGGCCTTCGCATGCCGGGTGAGGAAATCCTTCGCGGCGGCGAGCGTCTCCTCGTCGATGGTTTCCATCCGCTTCTTCGTCAGCGGGCCCGTGTTCTCGATCGTCTGCCCCCCCTTGCCGTCGGCCCTGCACTTGAGAACGCCGCGGGGGCCGAACTTCTTGCGGAACTCCGGATCCTTGGGGTAATCCCGATTTTCCGGCTCCTCCTCCGCATTGAGGTGGTAGAGATTGCCGAAGAATTCGTCGAAGCCGTGCATGGTGGGCAGGTGCTCGTCGCGGTCGCCCTGATGGTTCTTCCCGAACTGGCCGGTCGCGTAGCCCTGCCCCTTGAGCACGGTGGCCATGGTGACGTCGGTCTTCTGCCAGCCCTGTGCCGCGCCGGGCAGGCCGACCTTCGTCATGCCCGACCGGATCGGCACCGAGCCGCCGATGAAGGCCGCGCGGCCGGCCGTGCAGCTCTGCTGGCCGTAGTAGTCGGTGAAGGCGACACCCTCGCGGGCCAGCCGGTCTATGTTGGGCGTGCGATAGCCCATCATGCCGCGGTTGTTGTGGCTGATGTTCCAGGTGCCGATGTCGTCCCCCCAGATGACGAGAATGTTGGGCCGCTTCTGCGGCGGCTGAGCCGTCGCGTCGCCGGCGGCGCAGAGCCACAGCGCCGTCGCGAGCACTGGAGCGACTATTCGGAGGCCGGGCAGAACACGACGATTCACGAGTTGCAACTGGCAGTTGGTCACGATTTCTTCCCCGCGGGAGATGCCTGTCACGGACGGTCGCGATCCGAACACGGCGGGGCACGATACCATGGCCGGCTGCAGCGGGCCAGCAGCGCGGCCGCGGTCAACCGATCTCTTCCCAGCGGCGAAACGCCGCCGCCAGCTCGGCCTCGCGGTCCTTGAGCCGCCGCTGCGTGGCGGCGATCTCCATGGCGGGCTGTCTGTAGAAAGCGGGGTCGGCGATCCGTCCATGAAGTTCGGCGATCTCGGCCTCCAGCCGCTCGATCGTCTCGGGAAGCGCGTCGAGTTCCCGCTGCTCCTTGTAGGAGAGCTTCCGCCGCCCCCCTGCGGAGACATTCGGCACAGCCGCCGCCGCGGGCCGCTGCGGCTGGCCGGACGCCGCTGGGGTCGCTTGGGTCCGCTGCCGCAGCCAGTCGTCGTAGCCGCCGACATACTCGCGGACGCCCGACTCCTCGTAGGCGATCACGCTGGTCGCCACGTTGTTGAGAAACTCGCGGTCGTGGCTCACCACGAGGATCGTGCCGGCGAACTCAACGAGCCGCTGCTCGAGCAGTTCCAGCGTCTCGGCGTCGAGGTCGTTGGTCGGCTCGTCGAGCACGATGACGTTGGCCGGCTGCGTGAAGAGCTTGGCGAGCAGCACGCGGTGCCGCTCTCCGCCCGACAGGAATCGCACCGCCGTACGCGACCGCTCCGGCGAGAAGAGAAAGTCCTGCAGGTACCCCACGATGTGTCGCTTCCGGCCGTCGATGGTGACGGTGTCGTTTCCGCCGGCGACGTTGTCGGCGATCGACCGCTCGTCGTCGAGCTGACCGCGCAGCTGGTCGAAGTAGGCCACCGCCAGGTTCGTGCCCAATCTGACGGATCCTCGGGCGGGCTGGATCTCCCCGAGAATCAGCCGCAGCAACGTCGTCTTTCCGGCTCCGTTGGGGCCGACGATCCCCACCTTATCGCCGCGCAGGATCTCGGTGGAGAAGCCGGCGAGGATCCGCCGGTCGCCGTGGCTGAACGACACGTCGTCCAGCGCGCAGACGAGCGTGCCGCTCCGCGCCGCCTCCTGGATCACGAGGGTGGACGTGCCTACCCGCTCGCGACGGCGGCTCCGCTCCCGGCGCATTGCCTCGAGTGCCCGCACGCGGCCCTCATTCCGCGTGCGGCGGGCCTTGATGCCCTGGCGGATCCAGGCCTCCTCCTCCGCCAGCCGCTTGTCGAACAGGGCGTCCTGCTTCTCCTCGGCGGCCAAGGCCTCGGCCTTGCGTGCCAGGAACGTGTCGTAGTCGCACGACCAGTCGAACAGTCTTCCCCGATCGATTTCCCAGATCCTGGTGGCCAGCTTCCGGAGGAACGCCCGGTCGTGCGTCACGAAGAGCAGCGTTCCGGGCCAGGCGGCCAGAAAATCCTCCAACCATGCGATGGCCGCGAAGTCGAGGTGGTTGGTCGGCTCGTCGAGGAGCAGCAGATCCGGACCGGCGACGAGCGCCCGGGCGAGGAGCGTCCGGCGCTTCATGCCCGCCGACATGGCCGCGAAATCGGCATCCGCGGCGATCTGCATCCGGGTCAGCGTCTGTTCCGCCCGGCGGTCGGCTTCCCAGGCCTCCATGGCGTGCGCCACGACGGCGGCTTCGAGAGCCGCCCGCACCACGGTCCGTGCCGTGCCGGCCACGTCCGCAGGCACCTCCTGCCGCAGATGGGCGACCCGCACGCCCGGCGCCACGGTACACCGTCCCCGATCGGGCTCCTCCTCCCCGCAGATCATCCGCAGCAGGGTGCTCTTCCCGGCGCCATTGCGGCCCAAGAGCCCGATCCGCTGTCCCGCCTCGATCTGCCGGCTCACGCCGTCCAGGAGCGGTGGCCCGTGATAGCCGATCGTCAGAGCGTCGAGGTGCACCAGGGGCATGGCGGGCGCGATCCAGGGCGGACGGGGGCGAAGCGCGGCTCCCAGCAGGCTCCGATCCTATCGTGACCGACGGCATCGCGCCGTGCCCGACCCGCAGCCCGGCTGAAGAGGCTCACCTCCGCAGCAGAGTTCCCCGCGGGGCTTGGTATGCTCGGTCGGAGCGTCACACTCCTCGCGCCTCCGCTTTTTGCATCGTCATGCACGTCCTTTCCTCGCTCATCCCGGATGTGCTGATCCTGGAACCGCGGGTGTTCGCGGACGAACGCGGAAGCTTCTACGAGAGCTTCAATCAGCGAGCGTTCGAAGCCGCGATCGGCGGACCGGTGGCGTTCGTGCAGGACAACCACAGCCATAGTCGCCGCGGTGTGCTGCGCGGGCTGCACCATCAGCGGGAGCAGCCGCAGGGAAAGCTGGTCCGTGTCGTGAGCGGCGTGGTGTTCGACGTGGCGGCCGACATCCGCCCGGGCTCGGCCACGTTCGGCCGCTGGGTGGGCGTGGAACTGTCGGCCGCCAACCGCCGGCAGGTCTGGATTCCGCCGGGCCTCGCCCACGGCTTCCTCGTGCTCTCCGAAACCGCCGACGTCCTCTACAAGACCACGGACTACTACGCCCCCCAGCACGAGCGGTGCGTGCTATGGAACGACCCGACGCTTGCAGTGACATGGCCGCTGACGACGCCCCCCATCCTCTCGCCGCGCGACGCATGCGGGGAACGGCTCCAGCCGGAGGGAGGACCGCGGGGAGAGGGCCGGCTGTGACGGTTAGAGCGGTGATGCGCCGTGTCGCGGGCCCACCGCCGAAACGTTGCTTGACAGCGATCGCCACGGCCATACTGTTGCTCATGTCCCCGGAAACGCGCTTGTTTCGCGGGGGCTCCTCGTCGGCGTCTGGCTGCGGTGCCACCATGATCCTCGTCACCGGCGGTGCCGGATTCATCGGCAGCAACTTCATCCTCGACTGGATGGGGTATAGCGACGAGGCGGTCGTCAACCTCGACTGCCTGACATACGCGGGCAACCTGAGGAATCTCGATGCGATTGCCGGCGACAGCCGGCACATGTTCGTGCGGGGCGACATCCGCGACGACGAACTGGTCGAGTCGCTGCTGCACGAGCACGCGATCAGGGCCATCGTGCACTTCGCCGCGGAGAGCCACGTGGATCGATCGATCCGCGGACCCGAGGACTTCATCCAGACCAACGTCTTGGGCACGTTCCGGCTCCTGGAGGCGGCCCGCCGGCACTGGGAATCGCTCGGCCCCGGGGATCGGGCCGACTTTCGCTTCATCCACGTGTCGACCGACGAGGTGTACGGGTCGCTCGGCCCGTCCGACCCGCCGTTCATCGAGGCCAGTCCGTTCCGTCCGAACAGCCCCTACGCCGCCAGCAAGGCGGCGGCCGACCATCTGGCCCGCAGCCACCACCACACCTATGGGCTGCCGGTCGTCGTCACCAATTGCTCGAACAACTACGGCCCGTTCCAGTTTCCCGAGAAGCTGATCCCACTGTGCATCCACAACGCCCTGGCGGGCGGTCCGTTGCCGATCTACGGCGACGGCAGGCAGGTGCGAGACTGGCTGCACGTGCAGGATCACTGCGCCGCGCTCCGCCGCGTCCTCGATGGGGGCTTGCCTGGGGAAACGTACGCCGTCGGCGGCGGCTCCGAGCGGGCCAACATCGACGTCGTCCGCACGCTCTGTGCGATCCTCGACGAAGAGCGGCCGCGGGACGACGGCCGCAGCTACGCGAAACAGATCGAACACGTGAAGGATCGTCCTGGCCATGACCGTCGCTACGCCGTCGACGCCGCCAAGATCAGGATCGCCCTCGGCTGGGCACCGCAGGAGACCTTCGAGAGCGGCCTGCGCAAGACGGTCCGCTGGTACCTGTCCCACGGCGAATGGGTGGCCGACGTCACCAGCGGCGGTTATCGCGAGTGGATCGAGCGGCACTACGTTTGACAGGTCCCGCCGACGTACCTGAAGCAGCAGCGATTCGCCCGAGCTGCCACGTCCGCGCCTCTCCCGCCGCGGCCATGCCCTGTCGGGGTGCCCGTTTCGCCCTTGTGGAGTCTTCACCAGGCCTCCGGCGCCGTCGCTGCCCGCGCCGTCATTGATTGACTGCACTCGAGACCTGAACCAGACTCGTCACATGCCAGTCACCATCGACGATCAGGGGCAGCGCAATCGCGTCACGGCCTCGCAGGACGTGCTCGCCAACCAAGACGGCCAGATCGTCTTCGAAGGCGATGACAGCTCCGTCGTCCTAGGAGAGGGAACGCTTTGGCAGGGGGGCCGGATCCGCCTGGGGTCGGGCAGCACGTTCTCGTCGGGACACGGCTGTCACCTGGCAAACGTCGACGTGCATCTGGCATCAGGCGGGCATGTGCGGATTGGCGATCAAGCCAAGGTCTCCCACCACAGCCGCCTCGTGCTGCTGCAGCCCGGCCAGATGATATTCGGTGACGGATGCAGGATCGCGGGCGGGACCAC
>Ga0075471_10000248_pt1 | contig 30611 bp, 12 predicted proteins | sample DEB19_08_DNA_2_FD_74787 | JGI IMG/M metagenome (GOLD analysis project Ga0075471, IMG submission 74787) | Aqueous microbial communities from the Delaware River and Bay under freshwater to marine salinity gradient to study organic matter... | ecosystem: Environmental > Aquatic > Marine > Coastal ...
AGGACAAATAACAGGAGATAAAGGTCGATATATTATTCCGATATATGGAGAGGCAACGTTCTCTCACACTTTTCTAAATACGACTTATGTGGGATCAATAGCAGCGGCATATGCGGGTATGCTTGCTTCCGCAGATTTAAATATGGGTATAGTTAGAAAAAGAATACCAGGAGCAATGGCTCTATTTGGAATAGATCTTACTAATGATCAAATTAACGAATTAGATTCTCTGGGAATAAATACTATATATAAGGGAAAGAAAGCTAGAAGAGGTAACTCTTTTGAGGTTTATATTTCCAATGATTATACTATGGCAAATTTAAAATCTGTTTTCTCTAAATCGCCACAACTAAGACTAGCAGCATATGTTGCAAGTGAGGTTAGAGCCTATGCAGACGACGCAATAGGAACAATGGGTTATGATCCTGTATCTAACAATATTTCTACAATGTTGAGAAACTTAAAATCTAAGGGAATAATTGCCGATTTTGAATTCAAGGTAAGACCCTCTTTGACCACTAAGGGTGTAATAATAGTAGACATAAGTTTAATGTCTACTTTAGGACTAAGAAAGATTGATCTATCACTAGCTGCTGGACCGGGGGCTTAAAATGACACAATGGACATGGAGAAAAGATTTTCCTGGATTTGGTTTAGCAGAGTCTTATTCTGCAGTAAAATTTGGTGAACCTCTTCAAGCTGATGGTAACTTAACCTACCTTCAGTTTATAAGTGCAGTAAAATCTCTATGGGAAAAATCTTACCCAAGATACCCAATAAAACCATCTGCGAACAACGACGCAGCATTTACATGGTATAACCCAGATGCAGTAGACCCTGTAACTGGAGAAACAGTAGGCATGTGGGAAAGGACAGATGGTCTTATCGTTTATTCTTTAGAATTAAGAAAAGCACATTCTGTAGAACCAAAGCCAAGAATGAGATATAGTTATCCAAAAGATAAGGTAGTTGTATATGGTCAAAGGTTTCAAAATGTTGTTTCCTTTACGGCCGTTACCCACATTAGTTCTAACTATGATGAGGACCCAACTACAATGGGTGGAGATCAGGATAACGCCTATTTAGCAGATTCTTTAATAGAGGCTTTTGAAGATTTTATGGTGGAGTATACCCCTGTTTTCAAAAAACTTGGAGCCTCAGAATTAGTCTACGCAAGAAGACTTTCAGATACAGATTTAGAAAGAAATTCTAGAGACTTACATAAGAGAACCGTAACATACATGTTGACAACCGAAAAGCTTTACGGGGCAGAAGTACAAAATATCGAAAAAGTAGCTATAGATGTAAGAACTTATATGGCTGTTGAGCCAGAACTATTAGAAAGCGCTACCCCAGATTATTCTAATATAGAATTAAATATTATAGATCTTGAACAAACCGCTACTCCAAATATATAAATAATTCTATAAAAACATAGGCTAGTAACATTAGGGTCGTTATTTTTATAAGTTGGTTGTTACTATTAGATGAGATTAACCCAAAAACGCTTAGTCGGAGGTTCAAAATAAGATGGCTATACCTGGCGTAACAACCCTAATTAGAGATCGCTTTTACAGTGTTTCTCGTCAAGATACCCCAACGGGCCCAAAGATCGTGGCTATCGCCAGAAGAGGATCCGACGCGACCAACGCAAGCAATACACAAGATCTTGACGTAAAACAAGCTACTACAGAAAAAGACGTTATTGATGTCTTTGGAGAAGGTAGCGATCTTCATAAAGCATTCCTGGAACTAGTTTCCGCAGGAGCACAAAGAATATTTTTAGTCCCACTTCCAGCTGACACAGAGTTTAGTGACAGTAATGGAACAATTTCTAGCTCTACCTACGGTGGAACTTCAGCAGAACTTCTTTCCGCAGCATTTGCTGCTGCAGAATCAGTTTTGCCAGATATCATCGTACCTTGGGGTAGAGGTGGAAATTCTACAGACTGGAACGGATCAGCAACACCAAATACAGATGAAGTAGGGTTCATTGCAAACAACTCTGCTACAGCAGCAAATAGCTGGATCAAAAAAATTGGTGAAAAAGTTAAAGAAATTTCAGAAAATACTCACCCATGTATTGCAGTATTGGGTGTCGCTCCATATGATAACAACAACAGTGAGTCTATGACTCCAGCTCAAGTAAATACCCATCTTGGTCTTTCTGCGCTCGCAAGCAAGGAAACATCAAGCCTTAAAGACTACGGTCCATATGTTGTAGTAGTTGCTACTGAATTAAAGCCAGTTGGCTATTCATCAAATGGCGTTGACTTTGGTTATTCAAATGGCGCATGTGCAGTAGCTGCAGGTATGAGCAGACTTTCTTCATACTCAGCAATTACGAATAAGCCAGTATACAATGTTCAGTCACTTCGCTATGTTCCAACAAGAACACTTCAAGAGACCTTGGCTGGAAAAGGCGTAAATACAGTAGTCTTGAACTTTAATAAGATTGCAGTATTTGGTGATGGAGTAACATTTGCAGCTGCAAATTCAGACTATGTAAGACTCTCAACAAAGAGAATCGTTGATGAAGCAGCAAACTTGATTCGTCAAGCTACACAAAAATTTATTGGAGAAGCATCGACCGTCCAAATGAGAAACTCTATGGAAACGGCGATTTCTTCAGCACTGCGAGGAATGCAACTATTAGGAGCTATATTGGAAAGTGACTATAATATCACTTATATTCCAAATGAAAATAAAGCGATTGTAGACCTCGTTATTACACCAGCATTTGAACTCAAGATGATTCAAGTGCAAATAGCCATTAACGTATAATTAACCGATTGGAGGGTAATAAAAAATGGCCGAAAATTCATCAGTCAATAAGTATCTTAATACTTACACCACATTCTCTGGTGCTGACATCGTAGCTACCTTTGGTGGAATTGAAATTGGAGCTTTGTCTGGAATTACATTTTCAGTAACAAGAGAAAAGGCACCAATCTATACAATGGGTTCACCAAACCCACGCTCTTTCTCAAGAGGTAAGCGCGGTATCGCAGGATCATTGATTTTTACAGTGTTTGATCGTCCTGCACTGTACACAATGTTAGACAGAACATATGCTGCCGGTGGCAACATGAACTTCTTCACAAGAGCCCACAACACCCTTCCAGGTGACGCTGGTACCTTGGGTAGAGGTATCCCTGGTCTAGCTTCAGACAATAATCCTAAGGGATGGACAAAAGACGTAGTAAAGAAAGTTCCTTACTACGCTGACCAGATTCCTCCATTCGATATTACAATTACTTTTGTAAACGAATATGGTAATGCAGCAGCAAGATCAATCTATGGTGTAGAACTTCTTAACGAAGGTTCAGGCGCATCGATGGATGATATTGTTATCGAAGAAACAATGACCTATGTAGCTAGAGAGCTTGGTCCAATGTATACTATTAACGTTGATAGAAACAACGACGCTACATTGGCTGATCCAACTAGAAATGGTCTAGATTCAACCATAATTCGTCCTTAATTTTTAATAAAGTAGTTAGATAATAGTGCACGGGGGTATCTTCGTGCACTATTATTATTTTATAGGAGAAACACAATGCCAGTTATAAATTCCCAAGCAGTACCAAATACTAACGCAGAAAACTCTACAAGTTCTTGGGATCCGCTTCTTTCAAATATGTCATATTCTGGTGCAGATATTACGGCAACCATGGTAATACCAGTTATAGGGGTTGACGGAAAGATTAACAGCACTGGTGATGTATTAGAATTAGGGGAACTTCAAACGGTTTCTTATTCTATACACAGAGAGAATTCACCAATTAGAACAATTGGGCATTCTAACGTCAGAGGATTCGTGAAGGGGTCCAGAACTATAGCTGGATCTTTAATCTTTACTGTCTTTAACGAATATGCTTTTTATAAAATAAAACAATACAGATCATATCTTGGTGATCAAAAAGGGTTTTTTGCACCATTGGCTGACATGCTTCCACCATTTGATATAGTATTTTCTTTTTTCAATGAATATGGAGTAGCTTCTAAAATGAAGATATTTGGAGTTACTATAGTTGACGAGGGTCAGACAATGTCTATTGACGACCTTATTACAGAGCAAACCTACACATATATGGCTAGAGGAATACAGCCATTAGTACATGTTGTAGGTGACAAAGAAAAAGAAAATATGACATCAGAATATCAAACTTTGGTTGATCAAATAAATAAAAATATATTTGGAGATAATACTGAGGGTCAAGTTTCTACTTTGTATAATAACTTTGTAGAAGATACTTACAAATAGTTAACGGAGAATAAGTTGGCAGCTGATAGGTTTAATCCACTTTCTGCTTCGCTAGATGAAGTTTGGTCTGGTGGAAATCAATACAATGACAGAGATCAAAGGTTTAGTAATTATTACGACTACTACTTTGCTGGCGAAGATATCAAAGTTTACATGGACGGCTTGTTTGAGTCAAAGCATGAATTAGACATTGCTTCATTTGCTTACAATGTAAGGCAAGAGAAACAACCACTATATGGTTTTTGGTCATATAATTATGACACTGTTCTCTTGGGTACTAGATTAATTAGTGGCGAATTCACAGTTTACACTAGACACCCAAGAAGAATGACAGATCTTTTAGAAGAAGCAGCTAAAGTTAGGGCAAATAGCGCATCGTTGAAAACTGAAAAGAATAATGTTATTTCGACCCTTAGGCCAGGGCAATATAAGAATCTAAATGCAGACGGTAAGATTGTTACACAAACTGCTGAAGATGATAAGAATATAGAAAAGTACTGGGCTTATTCTCAATTGGATAGAATTACAACAGATCCATTTACACAAAATGTTGTAGATTCAAATCACAATATTTTTAGTGCCCATCCACCTTTTAATTTTGTTATACTTTATGGAGCACAAGAAGCATCGCTTAGTCCAAATAGTTATTCATCTTCAATAGAAGATACTGTAGTTGATAATTTAGATAGAATGATGGTTTCAGATACTAATGAAAGATTAGTTAAAATAGGCAGTGTAGCTAGTCCAATGAAAGTTATAATACAAGAAGTTCATTTAACCTCTATGTCCACCATGTATGCATCTGGTGGACAACCTATAGCTGAGAACTATCAGTTTATGGCTAGGGATTTTTATATTACAGAAGCTGATCTTGGATTTATTAAGAAATTAAAATCTACAGTAACATCTCAATCAGAAGAGTCAAAATCGAACCCAGCAACAGAGGGTTACGGAACAAACCTATCTTAATAATTGATATTAAATATAATTAAATGTATAATGTAAAGTGATCATTAATGTTCAAGGAGATAAAATGGCAAATCAAAGAAAAGTAGTTATTTCTTCAAATGAAGAATTAGCTGAAGAATTAGAAGTAGACGAAGTAAGTACAATTTCACAAGAAGATGATACTGAAGAGTCACAACAAGAAATTAATAGAGTTGAGGATCTTCCAGACGATGAAGAAATCTGGCAAGATGGGCCAACCGCCGGAATGATTAAGAGATGGAAAGAACAATTTGGCGAAGTCTATGTAACTTCTATTACGTTCGATAAGCATATTGCATGGCGTACACTTACTCGTTTAGAGTATAAGAATGTTGTAAAGAAAATGGAACAACTTATACAGGCAGGCCAACTGTCTTCAGCTGAAGCAAATATGTGGAACGAAGAAGCAATTGCAGAACTCTGCATGTTATATCCTCAGTATGAGAGAGTGGACATGAATGGTATTATGGCCGGCGTTCCTTCTCTTATTGCACAAGAGGTTCTTGAGGCTTCTGGTTTCGTAGCGTTGGAAGTACGTCAACTCTAATAAAAATATGGAACCAGATAAACTTCATGAGATAAAGAAAAAATATGGTTCCATATTTACTTCCTCCGTTAAGGGGGAAGATGTCATATTTAGAGAACTAACTTTTAATGAATATGACAAAATAGTTGAGTACCAAAACTCAGAGGACTACACATCAATAGATGCAGAAGACCTCGTCATAAAGTATGCCGTAGTTTATCCTGAGGATTTTTCTGTAGATAAATTACCCCCTGGTTTAGTATCATCTTTAGCTAAGCAAATAGTCGATGTATCCGGCTTTTACTCCGCTAGATTAGCTAAAAATATCTTAGAAGAAAAAAGAGACAGCGCAGGTGAGGTCAGAAACCTCATGAAAGCTTTTGTTTTGGCTACTATAAATTCATACTCTCCAGAAAAACTAGATGAAATGACGTTTTCGCAACTAGCTGAAAAGGTTGCTCTATCTGAAAAAATCATAGAAATACAACAAAGCATTAATGGTATAGAGCCAACAAATGTTATGTTGCAATTGATTGATCCAGAAGAAGAAAGAATTAAAGAGCAACAAGCTGCTGCACGCCATAATCTCTCTAGAAAAGAGGGAGAAGCAGAATATCGTGACCCAATTGCACAAAAGCTTTGGGGAGCTGGTTAGTACTAATTAGGAGCACTCTTGATAAGAGACCGTGGACCAATAGATAATCTAGGCTATGGTATAACCTCTAGGGACATGCCCTACTCAGATGGTGAAAGCGAAGGTCCTTCACCAGAATCTGGCGTTTTATCTAAGAGGCTAGATGGCCACCCCATAATGCGATTCGTAGCCCACACAGGGGCTTCAATAGCAGTTGCTGGCGTTATGACGGCAATGTTCAAGAAACGGTGGTTTAAAGCTAGCAGAAAAACTAGATGAAAAACTTAGTACTACTTCAATACGAGAAATAACTCAGATAAGAAAACATCTTGATGAGTTACAAGGCGTTAAGAGACATATAGAAGGTGTTGCAGATCCCTACGAAAGATTAACCTGGCGTATTGGTGATGATATAACAACTGGTTATGCTGGCGCAGATAGTGAAATTTATAGATATAGTTATCTAACCGGAGATGAAATAAACCAAGCATCACGTGGCATAACCAGTGAGCCCCCTGCGGTTTGGGGAATTAAAGAAGATCTACAAAAAAGAATGGTTAGAGCCGGCAGAAGAATGCCGTACGAACTACCAGCTTTATATGTCGCCCAAAGAGGCGTTAGTGATAAGCTATTTGGCGAAGGTAAAGAAAAGAAAAAAGTTAACTGGTATAACCCAGTAGACGTTGTTTCTGACTTCGTAAAAACTTCAACGGTCAATATGTTGACCATGATAGCTCCATTTGAGGCCGGTGGATCAGCAGTTGGGGCTTCTAAGAAATCATTGAATACACTTAAGTATTCAATGGATAGCTTAAAAAGTTTAAGTCCAATACAACAAAAAGCCACTAAAGGTTTTGTTGACTTAACAGAATTATTAAGCGAAGTAGGTCATGACCTTGCAAGCGTAAGTAATAAAGTTTTAAGAACAGCTACGCAAACCTCAGCAGCATTTAATGCCGGAGCAAATGCTTTATCCGAACAGCCCAGGTTCGTTGACTCACTACATCAGGCTAGACATGGCGTAAAAGAGGCTAGGGCTAGATCCATAGCTGCTGCAGAATCACCTCTAAAACGTGCTACAGGCATGGCTAAAGCCATGGCATTTGGCATTGATGATGGCTATGGAGCACTTGACGCAATCCCCGCATTTAGAGGTTTAACTCAAGCCGTTAAAAAAGGTGCACAAGAATTTAAGTTATTTGGTCAAGGATATGATGCTCTACAGAGTTCTATAAAATATACTGAGATAATGTCTAGGGCCGGAACCCCAGAGGCAAGAGCTGGCATTAATAGGGCAATGAATACAATACAGGCCCAGTATTCAAGTAGAATTTCCAAACTTGCTGGACAAGTTGCAGTTCTTGGTGGTGGTGGACCAGGAGATAAAAGTTTTAATAGATCAGATTTCTTTTTAGGTCAACAGCAATTTGAATACAAAAAACTTTTAGCAAAGAAACTTCAATCAAAAGGTTTATCTGTTGAAGAAGCAGACAACTTTGCACAAAATATAAAAGTAAACATTCCAATGGGTCCTGGATCTGATCCTACCAACGTAGTATCAATAGGTCGCAATAAAATAACTGCAGAAGGTGGAGAATACTATAACCAACTCCTTCAAAGATTTAGAGGAATAAAAGGCGGAACTCAGTTTGTAGAAAATGTTACAACTGCAGCTGGAGCTTCTTCTAGTCCGCAGCAGTTTATGGAACAAGTTTTAAGAGATACTAACTCTGAATTTGTTTCTAAAGAATTTCAAAGAGGCGTAAGAAATAAGATTACAAATCAATGGAATCAATTCTACAGAAACGACTTAGCGGACATCGCTTCTACTTTTCTTAAACCACAAAAAGCTCAATTCCAAGATTTTGTTGGACCACTTAGTGCACAAAAACAACAATTCTTGCAAAGAAAAACAGCACAAGCTCTTGGTATTAAGCTTAAGGAAGAAAATGGAAGACTAGTTTCTGATGCAGTTGTTAAAAGAGAATTAGCCCAGAGAGGTTACAATGCTCAAAACTTCACCCAGTTAAGAGATTTCTTAATTGATAGAAGAAAGATGACAGCAGGCCTAACCAATGGAGGATTTAATCTTTTCGGACTAAAGCCAATGCTGATCGATGAAGCTATATCATCGGGAAGATTTGACCGAGTTGGTTCTGATCAGAAAAAGATAATAACACACCTTGCTGGAAGAATGGCGATAAATGATCCAGTTTCTAAGAGTATTGGTTTCAATACATTAGAGGGAGTTTATAAAACTAGGTCAGGACAAGTTTTAGATTTTGGATCTATTAAAAAATCTATTACCGGTATGGCAGACTTTTTTGCCACTGAATTTCATGTTCCAATTATTAAACTAAATCCAGCAGATCTTTTTGGTTATAGATCTTTTTCGGATATAGCAAGAAGAGGTCCACTACAATATTCACCTGGAATGTCGGTTCAACCGTTTGGAGACTTGGCTAGTACAAAAGCAGATTTTCACATATGGCATAGTACTGGTGGCTTTTTGGGAACAAAAGGTAAACTTACTAGCTACAATACAGACAATATCTCTGGTGCAGTATTTGGCAAAACCCTAAGAGGCACGTATAGGCCAGTCCCTACTAATAGCACAGAAATGTTTAGCCGCCATGCAAGACTTTCTTCTGGTATGGAAGGTGAAACTCCATTTAATATTAAGAACAAGTCTGGTTCAAGATTTCTAGACAGAGTTCTTGGCAATAGTGACAGAGCACGTGGCTTTAAAAATGCCATGGACATTGATGCCGAGCAACCAAACTCTATATTTGGTTTAATATCTAGATTTGTTGGAAGAAATAGAGATGTTAATAATCCAAAAATAATGAGTCAACTTTTAACTGGTGAAGAAGTTGCATATAGACAAGGTGGAGTCAATAAGAGGATTAGATTAGACACAAGTGGTGGTAACCTAAACGTTATTGACGAAGCCGGTAATGCTGTAGCTGGTTTTGACGAGGCCGCATTATTGAGATCTTATGAGTCAATGAGAAAAGAAACCTTCCATTCTGGTTTTTCTAATCAATTCATGAGACTAGCAGAAGACCTTAATGCTGGCCTATTTGTTCGCGGTAAGAAGATATCAAGTCTGTCAACTCCTCAGGAAATAACAGAATACTTAGATGATTTAGAATCACAGTTACCAGGTTTAGCAAATAGGTTAAGAAGTGGAGGGGAAATAGACCCCTCAGTCATAGCTAAATCTTATTCTAGAATTAGAGCACTTCGTAAAGAAGCTGATCTTTTAGCTAGATCCACACTTTCTGGCAGAACCCCATCTATTAACACCAGGCTTGATGAAATAAGATCTGAAACATTTAGATTTATATCACAAACCAACGCAATGCTCAATGGTAATACAAACCAACTTTTCATAGACATGCAAACAGTTATTCAGCAATTGAAGTCAACTGTTCCGGCATCAGAGTTTGCAGAAGCGCAAGCTGCTGCATTGTCTACACTTTTTAACGTAAATGCTTTCCAGACTTATCAACAAGGGGCAGAACTACTTGTAAACGCCAAAAACGCTGCGGTAAGTCTTGTTCAACAAACTACAGCAAGTAGATCAGCATCAGCTGCAACAGAATTGTTTGCTCCATTTAGTAGAGGCACAATGGGCCTCATGTCTACAAACTTAAGAAAGCCATTTTCCACATTCTTACCAATGGGTAAGAGAATGTTTGGTACGGCTCCACATATGTTGGACGATTTATCTGTTGACCCACTTGGTTCTGGTCAAGGAATAACATTTGTCCCAACATTTGGAACAGTATTTGGAAAAAATCCAAAAGCAGCAATTCAAAGCGCATTAGGAATTAACACTTATAAGAACCCAGAAGGATACTCTGGTGCATCTGTTCCAATATCTCAGGGTGTTGAAAGATTAAATAAATATTTTGGAACTTTTGGTTTACAGTTAGATGTTTCCAAATACAATGGGCCACTCGATCTCTATGCTAGGGGAATGGTTGGAAAGAGGGTTCTACCACTTTATGCAGCTGGGGTTACCGCATTAACAGTTGATAGAACTATAGGTGGAATGGCTGGTGGTAGGGACGAAAATGGTGAAAGGGTCTATTCTCCATACTTTACCACCAAAGCAGCTAGAGGTGTAGTAGAGATACAATCATTGCTTGCAGGAATTGCACCAGGTGGAATGACTGCAGAAGAAAAAAAGGAACAACTTCTTGAGGGTGATGTACCAATTCGTCAAGGTCGTTTCTGGCCATTGGGCAATACTCCATTTAAGGGTGGCAAGATTCAATACTACCGTCCTTCATGGTACAGAAAGCTTCAAGCTGGAGCAATGTTTACTTCAGACACTTATGGAAGTCCAGCTGAAAAATTCTTATTCTACAATGACATATCACCGCTAAGGCCATTGGATCCGTACAGATTTGAACGCAAGCACTACGCCGATAGACCATATCCAGTGACAGGTGAATATTTTAGTGGACCATGGGGACCACTTACATCTGTAATGAACGCTACCTTGGGCAAGGTCCTTAAACCTCAGGCTATGATGCACGAACAAGAACTAATGCAAGGTCTTGGTTCGTACGTTCCAGGGGGTCAATATGGCGCATATAATGCTCAAGGATATAGTCAACCACAGGTAACTAATGAGGCCATAAGATCTGGTTTTTCTGGGTATGGGATTAAGCCAGGTGCACCAGGTGCTGGTATGGTTTCTGGATACGGATCAGCAATAGGTACAAGTGCAGGGGGCGGAATAATAAGTGGCGCTAATGCATCGTATGCTTCTGCTGGTAGTTACTCATTAGGAACAGCTAGGAGTGGAGTACAGAGCACTATAGCGGGCCTCAATGCTCCACTAATGCAGATGTCCTATGGTCCACCCAAACAACGTGGAGTAATGCAGCCTGGCCTTGTACCTGCTGGAGTCCCATTGTCTCCAGCTTCAATGGCAGTACAGGGTGGAGAAATAGGTTATAGAACTCAAGAAATGTTGGGTATCTATGGATTTGGTTTTTCATCTCTTAGAGAAAAATTTGGATTTGGATCAAATGATTTTCAACCAAATAAAACTGTTTTACAATCAGCATCAAAAGCCTATGGAACAAGTAGGGCTTTCTGGGATTTAAACCTTGGTGGTTTAGGTGACGTTCCTCTATCCGCAGAAGGCGCGTTAGGTAACCTTGAAGTTTCTGAAATCGTAAGAAGATTTATTCCAAAAGAAAGAACAGGAGTAGATTATCTAAATCCAATAGCAAATACTATGGGTCAACAATATCCTTTCTTACCTGGAGCAGAATATTTTACCAATTTTAAAACAGGTGATCCTTTTACAAAAGTTCCAGAAGGAGAACTTCGTTTACCAGGAATTGGATATGAAAGATTTAATCAATTATATTCCGATCAAACTGGAAGGTATGGAATATTAAATCAATTAGATATATTGGGGGATGTTGCTCCATATTCTGAACAATTTAAAAAAATTAATAAACTAGCTGATACGATGATAACCGATCCAGGTCAAAAAGTAAAACTTCAGAATATCAGAGAACAAGTTGCTCAAACTACTAAAAAATACGATTTTAGCAATTATGAATATAGAGATTCTTCTCCGCAAGAAAAAGGCTTACACCCATACGTGTATAAAGCTAAGCAGTTTGGTGAATACTTAGCACATAGGGATACCTTAGTTAATACTAAGTTCATGCAGAAAAGAACTGCCGTAGAAGACTGGGAAAGAAGAAACGTATATGGTGCAACATTCCCTGAATGGCAAAGACCTGTTGAAAGTTTCATCTCTCCAATGATTGCTAAAGCTACACAAAGAAGTCCACTAGTAGCAGCATCAAGCTTAGCGGTTGCTGGATCTTTGTTTGGTAGAACAACTAGAGGTAAATTCTTTGGTTCATTAGTTGGTGCAGCAACAGGGTTTACCGCTTCTGCTTTAGCGCAAACTTCACAAGCTCTTTCTGGAGAAAGATACATTCCACTGGAAAGAAAGAAAGAACTAGCCCTTGAAGAATATACTGATATTTTAACTTATGTAAAAAACACCAGACTAGCTTCAATGGCCAAAGAATCTGGCGATATGGGTGCCGCAAATCAATATAGACAAGCTGCACAAAGAACCATGTATGGAGCAGACATTTATGGTGCACCAATAGACACTCTATCTTTAGCTATTCCAAAAAGAAAAAGAGAACACTTTAGAGAAATGATTAATGCACCGGTTCAAGACCGTAAAAGAATTTTGTCTACAGCTGGAAGATTAGAAAGAAGAATCTATGAAGCTGCATGGGGTATGGAAGTAGAACAAAGGCCAGATTTAGAAGAATACTTTACTAGACACGAACTACCAGATGCATCATGGGAAGGGTGGCACCCCAATACAAATATGGACCATGTTAAAGTTAAGATAGGTCAATCGATGGGTATAGAGATGTCCCAAATGGGTTACTATCCTCAACAGATAAAAGAATCAAACTTGGCTAACGTTTCATATCCACAATTTAACAAGCAAGAAGATAAAACAAACATGCTTCAAAAATTAAGAAACGTATTAAGCAGCAAAGGTTTAAGTGGAATGGTAACTCCAGTCATGAATCCATATGGTTCTAACAGTATAGATATTTCTGCGGGAATTAGATAGTTATGAATATTTTAGATTTATTTGGTGGCGATGTAACTAAGTTAATGACCGCTTCTGATATAGCAATGCGTCGAACTGAATTTGGTAGATCTGGTGTTATCAGTCACGAATTAGATCCATCTGGTACAGTTTTAAAGTTTAGAAATAGAGCAACAAATATTCTGTATGATGACATATCTGATGCATTTAGAGAAGCAAGCGCCATGAATGTAACTCAGTTTGAAAGGGTACTACCAGGTCCTGGGTATGTTGGAGACCTTACCAATAATCCACGTAGAGCACAAATGGGAATAATCCTACAATCTATGCAAGATAGATTTAATCAACTCAAGTCTGGTGGTGATGCACAGTTTTTGGACTTTTTAACTAGGTCAGGAATAAATGAAGACGATCTATCCTTCAATATTATAAGCAGCCAGAGTACAAGAGGTAAAAAAAGTGGTGAGTTCTTAAAAAGTGTTGAAAGTAAAATAGGTGGATTCATACCATTTGCAGACGACGAAGGAATAGATCTTTTGCAACTTTCAGTTGGTGGAAAAACTTTAAGTAAAAGAGAGATGCATCTTTTAATGTCACATTTAGGTAATGACATACTAAATACATCAAAACTCGCAAAGGTTTTTGGAGTTGGTGGTACTTCAAGAGATATTGAAGAATATTTAGCTAAGATAGGAAAAAGAGTTAGAGGTTTTATGTCAGATAGAGATATAACTCTTGCAGCACAAGATATAGCTACATATTTAGGAAATAAAGATATGTTTGGAAACTTTTTAAGTAATACAGACACAGATATTGCGGGTAAAGTTGGCGTTGTGATAGAAGAAGGTTTAGATGTTTTCAAAAAACATTTTGACATGCAAGCCAGAGGAACTGTTTTAAGAACTAAAGGTGGAAAATCTGTTACGCACATAAGTCAAGTAATGGAAAATGTAGATAGTCAATCTATTATAGAATCTGGAATTAGAGCGGTATCAGATAAGTCAATAGATGATGTAATGACAAGCTTAAATGCCGGAGGTTTTAAAGATTTAGTGGAAAACGCTTCTTCAAGTAAAGAACTTGATAACTTAGTTAAAGCTCGATTTGGATCTGGATCAGAAGAATATAAAATATTTAAATCAATTATGGATTCCGCAGAAAAAGAATTTGATGGTACAGCCGTCCTTAATAAAAAGTTATTACAAGGTGCAAAAAATGATTTAGCAAATAAAATATCAAGAGTAGAAAGCGATATAGCGTCTGGCATTGGGGACACTAATGCGCTTAGATATCAACTATCTCAACTTAAGCAACAAAGGCAAATATTAATAAATGCTTCAAATTTAGAGCAAATAACTGGTAGAGGACAAGTTGGTGAATATGGAGTAAAGACAGCATTTGAAGCTATAGACATGTTATCTGCACATGGTAATGATTTTGAAAGTGTAGCATATATAATAGGTAGATCTGGCCTCAAAGAAGATCTTAGTTTAGCATCTGGGGCAAATATGATATCACTAAGTGGCCTTGGATCCCCTAGAGACTTGGTTTATGCAGACCCAGTTAGCGTTGCTTTTCACCCCGAAGTTTTTGCATCAGCATCAGAACTGGAAAATATCAAAGCTTACCAAGCTGAAATAATGTCAGATTTCAGTAAGGCAGTTGAAACTAATGACCTTCCAAAAAATATAAAGACCATGTTGGAAAGAACAATCAATGAAGATTTTTCTTCTCTTCCACAAGCAATGCAGATTAGCAGACTAAGAAACCAAGAGTACGCTAGACAAATATTACAATTGCACCAATCCGGAGTTGGACCAAGAGAATCTCCACAAATGATGAACATGCTACACTCACTATTTGCAAGTGAAGCATATACTGTGAGAAATAAGACAAGTGCAGCCGGAGAAGTTACCAGCTTGTTTATGCCAGTAAGCCCAGGTATGTCAAGATTTGCTATAAGTTCTGAAACAGCAGCAACTAGCATGGGTGGAATTAAACCTATACTGGATAGATATGTAGGTTCCGTAGAAGGTAGAAAAGGTTTTTCAAGTATAATGTTTGATTTAAACGGCACTAGAGAAACCGCAGATCTAATGAAGTTTAGGGTCCATAACCATAAAATGTTGCTGCATGCCGGCGCCGTAAAAGAATATTACAATGCTTTAGGTGGATTCGACTTAGACGACAAGGGTCTACCCAAATTAATGACCGCATCATACAAAGATGCAAGCGGTAAAACTGTTAGGGACTTAATGTTTGGAATCATTAGGCAACCATCTGCATCGCAGGAAATAATATACGGTAGTGCAGCATTAGACGACGTGGAAACTTTAAGACATTTTTTTGGAAAAAAGAATGACGCTGCACAAGGTTTTCTTTCAACACTAGAAAATATGAAATCTGGCGATGATGTAATGGAAGATCTTTTTAGAATATTAAATAGTCATGGAAAAGAAACTTTTACAAGATCAGAAGAAGAAGTAAAAGATGCAATTTTTAAAGTATATTCAAGGTTAAGTAGTGAAGGTAAAGCTACTTTAGCGGAAGCAGATGAAAAGACGCTTCAAAATATTGTTAAATATGGCTCTGCACCCTATAGATACACTGATGACACAACAAGGGAAGGCCTATATAGAATTAAACAAGCAGAATTAGAAGACGCCGTAACAAGCGGTCTAATAAGTGCAGAAAAAAAACAAGATACATTTGTTAGAAAAGAATTAAAGAAACTACTTCCACAGTATCAAGATGATATTGATTCAGCTTTGTTTACCGAACTGTCAAACATAAGAACTAACCAAGATTTGAGGGAATTAATAAGTAGAAATACGGCTGGAACAGATATGCCGGTTGGCCTAAGAGGGATTTTATCAAATGCTATATTTAATTTTACTGAACAAGTTGCAAAAGACGAAAAAGACATACTTGGTGTTTATATAAATAGATCTATGGCAGTTGGTTCTACATTGAATCAAATGGAAGATTTTGCGCAAATGCTAGAAGGAGATGCTGACCTAGATATTTTGAGAAGAATTCAAATAGGTTTAGGCACACAAGAATTTGCAATTGACCGTGCAGTTAACTTTACTGCAGAAAAACAATTTATAGCAGAAGTTTCAGGTACTGTAGCAGCAGCTGGATCTGCTGGAGCAGCTGTTTTAAGGCGTTTCTATAAAACAGATGTTGGCAAAGTTGGAGAAGATGCGATATTCAATTTAGGACAAAGACTCGGGGCTGCCACATCAATATATGAAAATGCTTTGGCAACTGGAAAATACGCAGGAAAAATAACTGATGACATGAGACCAGTTATAGATCAGTTAATACTTTCGGGAAGATTAACCGAGTCTAATGATATTCCTAATTTAATTAGAGGAATAATACAGGGTATAGGATCAACAGGTTATGCCACAGGGGCAACAGATGATATTATAGAAAGATTATCTGGACTACAAGAAGGTGGAGATAAGGCTGTAGAGTACCTGGTTAAGCAGTTTGGAGCAAATGGTTCTCATAAGTATGCTTCATTGGCAAAAATGGACGAGGTAGGCAGAACTACCGCCGCAGAACTTGATGCACTAAAAAGATTATCTTTAGCAGGAATACCCTCTGATCAAGTTTTAGCTGGAACTAATATATCTGATGAAGCACAAAAAATAGCAACATATTTATTGGATTCACATAAAGAAGAGATGGATAGTATTCTAGCTAAACAATCTGGAGAATTGGACGAAACGTTTAAGTATATTAATTCATTGCGCAAAATTGCTATGGGTGAACAAGTAGCACAAGATCTCAGATCAGCAGCTGAAATGGCAGGCCTTACTCAAGAAGAAATATTAAATGCTATGGAAGTTGTATCTGCAAGAAGGGGTGAAGAATTTAGATATGCACAACTAGATACATTATCCGATGAAGGTCTTGAGTTTGTGAGAAAATTGGGAATAACTAGAAACAGAAGAACAATAGACTTCTATAGAAAAACAATGGATTCCAGTAGAATGGGTGTGCTTGAAAATGCAGGTAGGATATTAGCAGACACAACTACTGCAGATGGTGCAAAAGAATTAGCCAAAGCAATTAAAGATGGAACAATATTAGCAACCGACTTAACAGAAGCACAGTCACTAGCAGTAGCTGAGCATACTGGTGATGATTTAGCTATTGGCTCAGAAGAAAGCAGAGTGATAAGAACCCTTGCTGAAAATGAAAGATTAAAAGCTGAAGAAGCTGCAAAGATTGCAGAATTAGAAGCTCGAGGAGCTGGAACAATAGCTGCAGGTACGGCAGATATGGATGACAACTTTGCTAGGGGCATTTCTTCTGCATTGTCAGGAGAAGATTATACTAGTTTCTTAGGGTCAAGTACAACGTTTAAGAGAATGAAAGATTTTGTACAAAGTGGAGAACTGGGAGAACTCTTTGCAAATAATAAAATATTTAAAAATTCAGTATTGACTGCCGGAGCTTTAATAGCTGGAAGTTTTCTTTATTCTGCATTTAAAGATCACACTTCTGATGACATAAAAGGGCCACCACTTTTACCTGGAGGTTCCGCTTATGAAGATCAATATCCAAATAGACTTCCTGAAATTCCGGAAATTGGAACAGTAAATTATAATCCTGGAGTTTCATATAAGGTTAATCTATATGGCGAATATGACAGTGTTGAATCTTTTAGATCTGGTGCAATGGGACTCGGAAATTTTGATATGAACACTACTATGTATAATAAGATTCCAGATGTTGGCAGAGATCCATACGCTGAAATAGCGTCGTCTTATTAAAGGTTTAAATCTTCATGAATTTAGATGTAGGTGTTCAAAATAAACAATTAGCATCAGCCGCATCCGCACCTAAAGATACTAGTCACAGGTCCCTTACTTCAAACAAATATGCAGCAAAAGTAGCTTCTAGTAAAAATATATCTTCTGGATCAGATAACTCTGGACCGAAAAGTGTTCAGCATGAAGCTAGAAGAAGGATGAATAGATCTGACAACATCAAAGGTTCTATGGAGGGTCTTGACAATTCTCCAAGAGCTGACATTATCATGAATGGCTCTGGTTATTTAAATCCAGATTTACAAACTGCCAGAAACTTTAAAAAAACAGCAACTCATTCTGCACCAAATTTTATGCAATCTAAGTTTACAAACTCTAAAAATTTAGATATAATAAGTAATATGACAAATATGTCATCAAGAGGTTCTTCATCTTCAATCATACGAGAGATGAACAAAAGAAACAATATGATTTAACGAGTAGTATATTATGGCAATAAATAAAATAGGTGATTTTTCTAAAGAACTTGTAGACATAATAAAGGGTAATGACCTATCTAAGGCTATATCTACTTTACAAGCTGCTCAAAAAAATCCTAGCGGAAGCGCTATAAAAGACTGGATGACGAGAGTTGGTAATTTCTATTATGACTCAAAGTCAGAACCATTTGCAAACGTAGTACTGGGCAGAATATTATTCTATGACAAAAATGACATTTTATCTGTATCAGCTGTTGACGACTGTATAGGAATATTTCTTGGAAATAACCTAGCTGCTAACAGGCTAGAGCTATATGCAAAGTATCATAACTTAAATATTGCAACTGAGCTTTCTGGAATAGGTAAACTTCCCCTAGATAATAGCGAAGCTAGTAAGGATAAAATTAGAGGATCTTTTAATGGTACTTGGATGTATATTCCAGAAAGTACTGGTGGAGTTTCGCCTTATTATAATGATGCGGTTTCTGAAAGGTACATATTTTGGATTCTTAAGAGACTTCAGTTAATTCAAAAATACTACAGTACCACTCCAAAACCTAGCGAATCTGTATCTGCATATTTAGCAAAAGAAGAAGTTAAAGTTGCAACAGAACAAGAAGAAGAAAGAACTGGCGACGTTTCTTCTCCAGAAGCTACAACTTATTTAAATACTCTTTTAAATAAAATATATAAAAACGATCAAAACTTAGTTTTCTTAATCGAAGAAGACTTAATAAAAAGAGCGTTTAAAACTTCTAGTAGCACTGTAGATCGAGGTCAGGTAGTCGATCAAAATAGAAAAAGTGGTTTTTGGAAAGTCTTTTCTCCACTTTCTCCAAATACAGCTGTTGAAAAATTAACTAGAGAACAACTTGATAAAATATTTGACAAATTAGAAAGTTCTGGATTATTAGCTCTTGCATCTTTTGCAAATGAAATAACAGACTTTGCGAAGGTCAGACTAAATAGACTGGGAAATAAAAATATACAAATTGCCGACTTAATTAAAGATGGATTATCTACAGATTGGTTAGAGCAGTTAACGACAACTACTACCTATTTAACAAGAGACCCCATACTGTTAAGTATCATAAATATTTATTTTCCAAGTTTAGTTACTTTTTACTTTGAGGCATTATCAATAGCAACAGACTATTCTAACAATGGTCAAGGCGGAGGAACGGATGATGAAGTCAACCAACCTGAAACATTTATATCTTCATTGGAACAAGCTTTTGGTACCGTAGATGGGAAGACTATCTTTGAACACGCATCTAGATTTAATAATACTCAGAAAAGAATTGAAGAAGTTTTAAAGAATTCTCCTTATAGAGCAAACATTGCACCTGAGTCACCAGACATATTCCACCTAAGACTCGGTGCAGCAAACTTCTTTGTTCCTCCGCTTAGTATAGATGTTAATACATCTTTCAGGACAGGCAGTCTAACTGGGGCCGCACTAAGACAAAAGAATACTCCCAAGTTTAATTCTGGCTACAAAGAAACAACAATCTCTATGAGATTATTCTTTCCTAATTATGAGGAAATTTGGGGCATCACAATAGACGATGCTTCGGAAATTGTGCTGAGAGATAATTTTGAGATAGATTTTAAAAAAGGATCTAAGACAAGCGAAGCCAAGATAGACAAATTCCTTTCTTCGTTAAGAGGCCTTGTTGCAGCATTTAAATATTCACCCTTCTTGCCAGTAAGAAACTATTATCTTAATTCAGTACACGGAATAACTGGAGTTGCACTAAGTAACATGTCAATATCTACTATTCCAAACTATCCATTCGCTCTAGCTGTAGACATTGAACTTTTAAACTTTAACCACAAACCACTAATGCCCATGATTAGTGACTTTAATCAAGCCATACATTGGGGCAAGTATAGGCAGTACATGGGCAAAGCTGCTGGCGCTTTGCATAACTACGTAAATGGTTCATTCCTAATGAAGAATACAGACACTAAAACATCTTCTGGATCCACCGATACAAGTGTAACTAATAGTCCAAATACTAAAAAACAAGATATTCCAGCTTCTTTAAATGATTTTAAGGGCACAGTTTATGCAGCCTATGAGAATGATGTATTTAGAACAAATGTTATTTCAGAGTGGATTAATGGAAACAATTTATCATTTTATATTCCAGCGGAAACACAAACAAAAATATTTTTACCTGATATAACTTCTTTTAGAAGTGATCAAGAAAAAGAATTAAAAGATTCCGGCTCTGATGGATTTTGGGAATCTACGCTCAGATATTTTGGAATTGCAGACATAAGTGATGCAAATAGCTATGGGATCAAACTATCCAACGTGTATGCTCTTGCTAGTTCTGGAAATATACCAACTAGAGCTAAGAACGCAGTAAAGTTAGCTATTGATATATTAACAGCAGGAATCAATACTGAAGATACTAAAAAGAAAGTATATCAGTATTTACAAGCCATTTTTATTAAAGAAAATCCAGGCTTAAGTTCTGCAGAAAAAAAATATATAGAAAACTATGATGAAAAGACTTCACCCACAACAATAGCTACCACTTGGACTCTTAATGGACAAAAGGTTGAAAATGCAACACTGGCGAATATGAAAGCCATGATGATTAGAAATGCCTCAAGCTCCAGTAACTATTTAGATGTATTAACAAAACAACTTGCCGATAAGATAGCAAAACAACAAGGTGTAAAAGTTCCAGCTACAGTTTCAGCAAACAAAGATCCAAAGTATACGGCCATATACAATCAAGCTAAAAAAGAAATAAAAGAAGCTTTTAACGTTTCAATTTTAGATAGGTTCTATAAGAGTGGACCAATACAAGATCTGATACAAAACGCCTATGCAAGAAGTGGTTCATTCCAGTTTAATGAATGGGAAGTTCCCATGATAAAGGTGGACTTAAACCCTGAGGAAGTGACAATTAATTCAGTTAGCGTAACAATGGGTAACGCTTTAGCTAAGCTCCAGGTTCAAATGCAAGATGAACCAACTTATCAACACATTGGAGGTAAAGATACTTACATAAATATCTCCATGACAATAGTTGGCGAAAAAGAATTAATGAAGCTAAAGAGAATATTTGATCACATAAATAGTTTAGCCAGACTAGAACATGCTACCGGAGTATTGGGTTTCATGGGTATTAAGAACGTAATTACTGCCTTGTCTGGAGTTAAATATGTTATGCCACTTAACTATTCTGTTAACACTACTCCAAATTATCCACACGTTTATCAAGTTCAATTAAGTCTTTTAGATTTTGACATCTTTCAACAAACAAGAGAAAAACTTGATTCAACTCAAGAAAAAGCTTTAATAGATCACTTCCAAACAAAGAAAAATCCATTTTTAAGAATCAAGCAAATGTGGGGTGCATTTAATGCATATCCTGATTTTCCTCTACAGGTAAAAAATGATAAGAATGAAGTAGTTGGGCACCTAGACCCAGACTTTTATTTTAGGTCATTCCAAATGTTTGACGATGACGTTATTTATAACATATCTCAACCAACTGGCAAAATGCCAGAATTTTTAGATAATGAAGATGTTTCTTCTCTTATATCAAGACTTAGCGACGAGCTACCAGAAAAAATGAGACCTGGTGCAGCTGGTTCTGCAGCGCCGATCATAGACTTAGTAACAACTTGGATGAGAGAATATTCAGGGCTAAAAAAGGTTGAAGATAAAAAGAAAAAGATAAAATCAATTGTAGATGACCTTAAGTCTAAGGGTATATCTATGAGTGTGTTTTTGCAGATATTACAGGCATTGTCAAATAATGTAGATCTAGTTGATTCTTCTAAGACAAAATTTAACACAAACCAAAGGACAATGCTGATCCTAGACTTTATTGAATATTCTGAGGAAAAAGCAGTGTCTGGAGATGCTGCAACATTTACCAATAAAGTTTATAGTGCTCCATATAAAGTTGGAGATATAAGTTCTGCAGATACAGAACTATATATGCAGCTTAGTCAGGCTTTAGCAGGAGAATACAGTTTAACTGATGAAGACTATGTTAGTTTTGATCCAGACTCCATAACTGCACATTGCATCATTAGCATGATGCCAATTAGAGATCCTCAACAGCCAAATAAAATACCAGCAATAATGAGAACAGCATATGGAACAAATTTTGGCTATATAGACACAGATAAAGATGGAAGATTCTATCTTACTGTAGGCGGAGCAAACGTCAAGAAGACAGATAAAAAAGTTAAACCGCAACCAATTACAGATCCATCTAGGCCAGAATATGGTGCAACAAAACCAACCACATTTCCAGGCGCTGCTCCATTTTCAGATTATCAACAATCAATATCTCAAGGTGCAGGAAACCTTCCTGAAACAATGTCTAACGGAATGCCAAAGGCAAACTCAGTTGCAGGGCATTGGGAAAAAATGTTGGTGGACACTAACTACAGAGATGTTTCTGGAAGGATGATAAGAGCATTCCCAACTTATATGTTGTGGCTTATAGATGAAGGTGGATATTTTGCTGGCGTAAAGATGTTTGATAACTTCTATGGCTTGCAATCAATTATAGATTTCTCCGTTGTATCATCTGAGGATCTTCTTGGAGACACTCTTGTTTTTAGGGTTTCTAATCTTTATTCAAAGTTAACTAAAAAAGAATCTGATAAAATATTTGGACCAGAATCTGATGGTTACAATCAAGATAATCCAGGTCTTACTGAAGGCTTGTCTTCAATAATAGACAATACGCTAAATAAAGCTAAGTTTATATTGTCTCACATGAAGAGCGAATATGTCGTAGACATAAAGAATATACGCCTTAAGCCAGGTGTAAGAGTGCACCTTAGAGGTGGTTATGGCTCTAACCCAAATGCTCTTCAAACCCTTTTCAATGGAACTATAACAGAAGTGCAGGCAGGAGACATAATTACCGTTACCGCACAATCCGATGCTATAGAACTCGGTGCCACCATAAATACCACAAACAAAAAAGGTGATAGTGGAAAAATAGATGGTGGAATAAATACTGGACTTTGGCTATCAGAACCAAGAGACTTGATGGTAAGACTGTTGAGTATGGGAACTTCCAGATTTAGAGAAGGAATAGCTTACGCTACACAAGGTTTAGTCTTTTCTGAAAACAAATTTGGCATAAGGCACTTTGGTTCAATACTTTATGAACCAATGAACGAACAGGAACAAGCTAGACATCAATCTAGAATAGACGCAATATCTGATGCTCACAACATAGCTGCAAGAATGGACCTAGGACAAGCTGCATCATCTGCAGCTTCAGTTGTAGGTAAATCTGCAGTATTTGCTATTCCAGATATATTGAACATAGGTTCAACACAGGGTTTCAGATCACCAGTATTTAATCTCATGAGTCAAATGTGGTCAAACTTTTCTGGACAAAGAGATTTAGAAATTTTTAAGAGGAATATTTATCCTGGTAATGGCACAGGTATAGCTCAATTCCTTGGCGGAGACTTGGGTGACGGTTGGACTAGTGTGTCTAGCGTTACGCCAGAAAATCAACCAAATGATAGATTAGAATATCTTGGTAGGTTAACCGATGTTAGCTGGAACAACCTTGTTGCAAACCAGTCCAATAATCCAAACTATAATCAAAAGAGAACATATGAAGATATGACCGCAGGGTCGGAACTTTTAGCTTCTGGCAGTGCAAGATTAGCTTCTAACTTATTGACCGCTGGAATAGGTGCAGCCATAGCTCCAGCACTCTCTGTCACTGGTGGGTTTGCCCTAGGTGCTGGACTAACTGGTGTATTGAGTGGAAGAGGTGGAACTAATATATTTAGATCTATTGGTTTAGTTTCCGCAAACGACGACGACGACATGCCTGGATTTGATGAAGTTTCCTTTAGGGCCCAAACATATATGAGAACGGTTTGGGATCTATTCCAAACATGTGCAAAACTTCTTCCAAACTACATTGTTGCTGTAAGGCCATTTGAAGATAGGTCTACTGTATTTTATGGAAAGCCACATTGGCTTTATACCTCTGGGGTAGTGCCTGTAACGACCGGTTACCCTGGAGACGTAAAGGCAGCTGAGCTGGGAATTATACCACCACAAATGAGACAGCCTGATACAGAATTGATAGATATCATAAACAAGATCAGTAAGGAAAGTACACCATATGCAGATGCAAGCGCATTCCTAGCTGGCAATGAGCCAATTGATGCCGTACAGTCTTTGGCACAAGCTCAACTTTCAGGAGAAGACATATTCAAAACAGCAACATACCTAAAAGGAAAAATAATAGACTTTAATAGTCCATTTGCCCAAGAAGTAAAAGATGAGTATGGATCTATAATAGCTAAAATGCCGGCTAAGGATGGATATGTTATAGCTGGATATCACTTACCTGTTGGTGGCTATGAGCAAAGGGTTATATATGACGGCGATATTGCAAAAGTTCACAAACAAATAGGTCAACTACCACCATCATTTTCTTTCCCATTTTTTGTTGATGTAAAAGACGATGAAGAATATTTAGATTCATTTTCTTATACTACTGACTTTTTATCTAAAGATGAAAGTTTGGGGATTCATGATAAAAGTTCTAAATATTATTTTAGTATAGAGTTATCTAAAGCAGTTGAAAAAACAATATCAGAAAAAATAAAAAACAAAGAACTTAGTAGTAACAGAGAAACTATAAAAGAATTATTAAATAACACTATTACTTTTACTGAATCAATAACACAGGTAGCTTCTCAACCAGGATTAGCCGGAACTGTGATTACGGTAAGAATGCCTTATCCAGAAGAATTAAAAACTGAAACACAGTTTAAAAATCTTTGGGACGGGAGAGATGATCAACCATACTCTAAACGTAGTATTGCTGTAGAATACAAAAATCCAAAAATACAATACAAACAAGATTGGGGTTTTCCTGCAACAGCAGAAGAGGAGCAATTCTATATAGCAATGCGTTGGCCATATAATCCAAGTTTTGCCGACGGAACATCTCAGGGCGATGAAGCTTTATCTTTGTGGAAAGATACTTATTTTGACCAAAAGCAAGGTCAACAGTTGTATGGAACCGCACAAAACTATAAAGATCAACACGTAATGGTATATCGTCATGACGGAAACAATGGAAAGCCAATTGCAGTAGTTTGTAAGCCTGCATACTTCCTTTGGGGTGACGATCGTTATAGTACAGATTTTGCAAATCCGGGATATGAATCTTCGATTGAGGCAGTGGTGTCACCAGATGCAGCTTTTTATTTAGGCTTAATGATAGACTCAGTAAATGGTACATACCTGCCATACACTAATAAAATTAAAGATAATATAGACGTACCGGATACTGATAGTTTAGCAAAACTAGTTAGATTTGCATTTGTTCCAAATACAGTTCCACTTGGTGTAGCAACAACAAATGAAATACCAATGACAGCAATGATAGCCACTCCAGAGGATCAAACAAACGCGGACATCTATGCAGGTAGAAATGGTACTATTGGTGACGGAGCTTATGCTCCTACCAAAATAGGATTTGGTAAATTTAACCCAGGAACAAATGTAGATATAAATAAAGCCTATCTAAAGACAGGTAATGTAACAAATGTATTAGACGAATACATTACTAACTCTAAATTAGAATCTGTAGATTATCAATACGGTGGTAATTATAAGGGTTATCTTTACAACGTTATAAATAGAACATTTGACAAGGTTACTAGAACCGCAGGTTACAACGAACTTGATTTGGAATTAACTACAATTGGAGATACAAAAGGCACTGGAAGAACAAGATTTGCAGATGTCTTTAGTATAACAGACAGTATTTCAATTGAAGCTAGAAGATATTATGATGAAGATTATGATCCTCAGGTTTCTGTAATAGCTGGTAATGGTAGAACATTAACTCAGGCTAGACAAATATGGGACCAATTTAGATATGGATATCATACATATGATCATGTCAAACTAGCTTTTTACGATGCTTATGGAATGGATCCGGATAGTGAAGACGAACTTCCAACTGATATAAAAAATCTTCTATTCAATATAGGCGATGTTAATTCTATAGATATATTTAAAAAATTTTCCGATACAGGTCAGCCTAATGGTTTAGATGAATTTTCTATACTCTTAGGTCAAGATTGGTACTCTGACCCAAGCAACGCAAAAGCAAAAGCCGGAGCAGATTACGCTGTTGAAAAGTTTATAGACGCAGATATTAAAAACGGTGGAGTTGTAGAATACTTTAATGAATTAAGCAGATCAAAGCTAAAAAATTTCTACGCAAACTTTATTACTGGCAACGCAGAAATGCTGGGCACATTTGCAACATCAGAATCTGGTGGGCCAGGCGTTAACCCTTCAGCTGGTAATTTTAAAATGTGGGATGAGTATTACGTACAATTAGCACTTTATAATAAAGGCAAGAGATCTACTGCCCCAACTCCTCCGACTGGACAAACAACATCTTCTCAATCTGTAGATATTTCAACTTACATAAAGACCCCTAAACAGTTGTTCTTAGTATTAGTTGGTTTATTCAGACAGCAAATGTGGGACAACGCCTACTCCAGAGCCTGGTTGGTCTTGAAGCCAAATAGAAAAATGTCAGGCTCAGTTACAGAAGAGGAAGGAATATGGGACTTTTCTCCCATTACAAAAATTTTTGCAGCATATATTAATCCTAATAATACATATGGAAAAGATAAACAAAAATTCTTAGAACTTCTGTTTAAAAACAGGGGAGAAGGCAGCAGCGCTACAAATATAATAGCAAAGGCTTTAGGCGGAGTTGATGGATTCTTGGATAGAACAATAGGTCCAATTATTACAGCAGCAGGAGATGCGCTAAGTAGCTTGGTTAACATGTTTAAACTAAACATGCTGCAAATGGGTTATGGCCTTTCTCAAATAGGTACTTTTGCAAAACAAGCCAACATCTTAAACAAGGTTTTAAATGACTCAATATACTATGCAATGGGAAGGCCAGGTTCTCTCTTAAGAGCGGTAGACAATCCGTTTACAAGAGAATATGGAGAACCAGTAGTAGAGGTTAGAGAACCTTTCCAAAGAATACATTATTTAAGTTCTTTCTCTCACATATTAACTAACCAAATACAAGAAACTATTTCAGGTGTTTCCACTGTTGTTACCGCTGTGTCTGATGGCAAATATCCAGTTACCGTAGCCCTAGATAAAGGCGCTCCAGCTGATAGACAAGTTGAGATGACAGTTGAAACTGGTATTTATTTTGATAATGTTACGGGTTCTGGATTCTTTGGTTTCTTGCATCCACTTTTGCATCCTTTTGAAACTGGTAGAGGAATTTCTAAAGCAGCCACTGGAGCTCCAGATGAGCTAAGCGCAAAGAGAATAGCTTTAGGTTACTTAAAGGAATCAGTAAAAGACATATATAGCGGAGAACTTTTAGTGCTTGGAAATGGTGATATCAGGCCTCATGATCTTGTTTTCTTAGCTGACGTTTATGAAAGAATGTATGGACTTTTTGAAGTAGAACAGGTCATACATCACTTCACTCCAGAACTTGGCTATGTAACAGCAATAACACCAAATGCTCTAGTGTCTGTAAACGATCCAGCTAGATGGTACATGACTTCTTGGGTACATTCATGGTTGTCTGTTCAAAATATAAGAAACGATACTAGAATTTATCTTGATGCTCTAAGGGCAGGAAATACGGGAACCGCTATGAGTAATCAGATATCGGTTGACGCACTTGCTGAAAATCTATCTCCACAAATGATTGGATCAATGCAGTATACCCATGGATCTTCTGCTTTAATTAAAGATATTGTTGCTTCTTCAACAGCAGAAAATTTCCCAGACATAGGTTCAGCAGTGCAGGAGCAAGCAAGTAAAAATGGAAATAATGGAGTCGTTGGAGCCGGAGCCGTAGTTGCCGGGATAACCGCTTCTGCAGTTCCAGTTCTAGGACACTTAGCGTGGAAGGGTTGGCAGTGGGTTAGGGATAATCTTATGGATCAACACGGATGCTATGTCCAGTATTTAAATAAAAATGGTCAACCCATGGACGGTGGACTATCTTATAATCAGGGAATGGTAGTGGGTAGATATCATTCTAAAGCGCTGCTGCCAGGTGTTTTGGGTTCTAGAGTTAACCAAAGGACACCAGAAGGATACTCCTATATTAGGACTGACGATATATTCAAAAACCTTGGTTGGAAGGAAACGGAAATTTCCACCTTCGTAAGATACGCTGGATACGAAAACGCACTTGTTCATGCGCAAGTACTTGGTCTATCTGGTTTGGGACCAGAAAAAGCTGGACTAGAGCCAATGTTTAAAGTAATTTGTGAATTAGACGAAGCTTATGGTCAGGGCAACTCTGGAGTTCTCGACGCTGACACAATTCAAGTAAAAGACATTTTGACTGGAAGTAGTTTTAGAATCCGTTTTGATGGTATTAACGCAAAAGAAAAAGCAGAAGTTACAAGCTCATATGGTCCTAAGAGAGGTAAAATACTTTCTTATAAACAAGGCTTTAGAGACGCAGACCCAAATAAAGAATTAATTATATTCAAAGTTGAACCAAGTAAAGATACAAATTCTACAATAGTTCCAGATCTAAATTTGATTAGAGGAGAAAAAATAAAAGTAGCTGGAGTATCCAGTTCTATTGACGGCGAATACAACGTTGGGTATGTGGGTTCGGACTCTTTTGTTGTAGAGAGTAAGACCTCTATAATAAAGTCAGGAAAAATAACTTCATATACTGAAAAATATAAAAATTCTAATGTTGGAATTAAGGTTGTTGTTCTTAAGGTAACTCCAGACCAAGGTCAAACATTGAACATATTACCTGGTAAAAAAATTACAATTACAGGAATTCCTGGTTCAATTAACGGCGATTCAATAGTCGGTTTTGTTGGTCAAGACTATATAGTTATCAATGCGGATAACTCAACAGGTACCTATACTGATCTAAGTGATTATGATGAAAATGACTATTCTACTATTACCACTAATTCTTCTACAACAGGAAGATATTCAGATAGAACATCATTAGTTAACTTTAATGAGTTAGACTGGACATTGTCTCCTGAGATAGTGTTAAACTTAGAAAAGGCTACGTATAGCAATATTCCTACAAATAATTTAGCTGAGATAATACCTTTAGCCGGATTAGGAAATAAAGCAACTGTATTTACTCAAGCAGCCTTAAAGAATAAATTGTTTGTAGTAAGAATTGCAAAGTCTAGAACTACGGATGGCTTTGCCTCTGATCTAGAATATGAAGCTGGGCAACAAGCAAATAAAGAAAGTAATTATCTAAAAGAACTTTATGGAAGAACTTTGGGTACTATTTTCTACAAGGTACAAGACTCAAAATCAACCAAATATCAAGAGTTGGTTTATAACTGGTTATTAAATAGAACAGATAATTCTGGCAATTTAGACACAGATAAACTTAAGGTAGATGTTTCTAATTCATTACAATCAGTAGTGTTCCAAAATAGCTCCACAAATGGTACTTCAAGTAGATTTAATACTATATTAAATTCAATACAAAATAAAGATATAACAAACCATGCAGCGAGATATTCAAGTAATGAAAATCTTAAAGTCGCAAGAACTGCTAAACTATTCTCAGCGTTAGTAGAAATCAAGATATTGGATGAGATATATATAAATGCAGCAAAGTGGCCATTTACTTTATGGGACGAATTTTATGAAGATGGAACTCCAGTTACATTAAACTGGGAGCTAGTTGGTAAAGGTTTTGCGGATGTCTTTACTAACGACTTATTGAACGCTTCAAGTAGCGTTCAAACAGGTACAGGTCAACAAACAACTTACAACAAGGCAGGGTCTTAATGTCTGACTTTAAATATAATAATATAGATTCTTTAGAAAATTCTGGAGCAATTGCTAAGAATTTTTCTGATAACCTAGTACCAGCAAATGGAATAGAGATCACCGCAACAACAACAGCTTCAAGAGGTTATGCTGAACAAACTTTAGTTTCAGCAGATATTATATCTTCAGCGTCTGGTAAAGAGTTATTGTCTAGTAGAGTTTATAGCGACATGTTTAATGTTAATATGAATAGAGAAAGCTTAAGCACATTAACCAAGTCTATATTTGGACCATCATCTTCTATTAAATCTTTAAATGTTTCCGAAGTTGGAGCAAATGGATCAGATGAAACCGGAACTACATATTCTGGACAAGAAGCTGCCCTAAGAATAGCAACATCTGGCTCTTTGGGTAAAAAATATAATCAAGGTATTTACGATGAAATAAATAGTAAAATAGCTGAAAATTATAATTCAGGACCAAGC
>Ga0075471_10000249_pt1 | contig 30585 bp, 20 predicted proteins | sample DEB19_08_DNA_2_FD_74787 | JGI IMG/M metagenome (GOLD analysis project Ga0075471, IMG submission 74787) | Aqueous microbial communities from the Delaware River and Bay under freshwater to marine salinity gradient to study organic matter... | ecosystem: Environmental > Aquatic > Marine > Coastal ...
TCATCCTTTCCCGGGGTGCGAGTGGGCTCCCGAAGGCTTCTAATGTACCTGAAAAATGGCCCTCCGAAATGCCCCGTTCGCCGATCCATCCGGCCGCTTTCGGGGCGTTTTCAGGCACTGATACCCTTCTTCTTCTTGTCCGAGATCTCAAAAGAAAAAGGAGAAGATTGGGAATAAGCGTCAATAGGAGAAGGAGAACATGATCGACGACATGCAATGCCGGACCGAAGGGTTTGTGTTTACGGATGAAGAACAAGGATTTTCAGGACTGAACCGTCGACGATGCCTGCAGCGAGGGGTGTGCGTATCATGGCGATTGATCGTCGGAATGATGGTGACGGGGTGTCGATTCCCCGGAGGCGAACGAGCGACGGCACGTCATGGGGTGTGAAATCCAGGACGGGGGCATGTGGTCGACCTGTCCATGGCCGGTCACGAGGTTCGTCGCCTGACCCGTCATCGGCCGTCGTACGCCGAACGAACAGCCATCCGACACGCTCCTGCCCGATCGGGGTGGAGCTTTTTCTCACGCCAGGCGTCGTGACGCCTTCGAGAATCGTCTTCCCTCGACTGCCCGCATCGTGGCCACGAGCCGCTCGACGTCGCCGGCAAAGGCTCTGTCGGCAGCGACGCGTGTAGAGACTCCCCGGATGCCCCTCATCACCGTCGTGTGATCCCGCCCGCCGAAAGCCGATCCGATCGCCTCCAGGCTCCGGCCGGTGAGTCGGCGGGCGAGATACATCGCCAGGCAGCGGGCAGCGACGACGCTGCGGCGTCGTCCATGGCCCGTGAGGACTGCCGCCGACACGCCATGGTGCCGTGCCGTGCCGCGGATGATTTCGGTCGTCGACCACTGCCGCTCACCGGCCACCGGACCTTCGATCGGCGACGAGTTCGCGATCACGAGACCCGCCGCGAGCCGCGAGGCGAGCGGCTCCACGAGTCCGGCACGATCCGGCTGCTCGCCGAGTGAGGCGCAGACGAAGGTTCCGGCCACGGCGGCCGCATCGAGGAATCGGGCGGCAGCCAGCTCTCTGCGACCCGACCCGAGCTGGTCGATCTGGGCCACGACCACCAGCCGGTGGGCGAGCAGACGCTCCCGCAACTGGGCCATCCGCTCGACATCCCCGCAGGCCTCGAACTCGGCCCCCAGGGTGCTGCCGTCGCACCGCATGACCGCCTCGGGAGCGACCGTCTCGCAGGCCCGCAGCAGATCTTCAAGGACCGCCGGACGGGCGTCCTTCGACACGATCACCAGGGGCGTCGCGGGGTTGAACCAATGCCGGTCCTCACGGCCGAGAATCGCGGCGGCTGCGGCGTCCACCAGGGCGGCGTGACGATCATTCGATTCGGCGGCGGCCATCGGAAACGATCCCGATCACGACGTGGGACATGCCTGGAGCGTCATTCCGCCCACCGGCCTCCGTGCCGCTCCCTTGACCGCCGCGGAGACTACCGGCCGCTGGCCGCATTTTGAAGTCCCTGCGACGCAAGGCCGCGGAAGACGAGGTCGAGTCGATCGAGGGCGGTCTCCACGTCGTGCTCGGACGTCGTGGCCCCGATGCTTGCCCGCACCGCGCCCCGGGCGACCCACGCAGGCATCCCCAGCCCGATGATCGCCGACGCCGGTTCGCTCGACCCGCTGGCACAGGCGGTACCGGTCGCCAGGCAGACGCCCGCCAGATCCGCCGCCATCACGATGGCCTGCCGGTCGAAGCCGTTGAAGGCGATCGCCGCGACATGCGGCGCGCGATCGTAGGATGTGCCGATCACGAGGGCTTCGATGCCGGCAGCCGCGGCCGCGGCGACACACCCCCGCTCGAACCGATCCCGGAGATCCGACACCCGGCGTCGCGTTGCCGCCCGCTCCGCGACGGCGAGTTCCAAGGCCCGTGCGAACCCGACCGCGAGGGCGACCGCCTCGGTGCCGCCACGCAGGCCGAGCTCCTGGGGCCCAGGCACCACGGCCGCCAGCGGCAGGTCGCTACGAATCACGAGAGCCCCGATACCCCGTGGCCCGCCGAACTTGTGGGGGCTGAAGGCGAGGCTGGTCCAGCCGCTGGATTGCCAGGAGAGATCGTGCCAGGCCGCCGCCTGGGTGGCATCGGCGTGGACGAGCAGCGTGGGCGGCTGGTTCCGTTCCGGGAACGTTCGCCAGCCAGCGTCATGGATACCCGTTTGCCCGCAGACCGGCGTCGTGCAGAGCAGTGGCGTTCGGCCCCGATTCGTCGCGGCGAACTCGGCTGCGGCGGCCGCCGTCGAGCCCCGGCCGTCGAGGGGCAGCATCGTCATGCCCCAGCCGTCGGCCGCCAGTCGCTCCGCCGCCCGCATGATGCTCGAGTGGTCTCGCGCGGAGACGCCGACCACGCCCGGTCGGGCCATGGTCCCTGCCGCCCGGCCGCTGCCCAGCACGCCCAGCCGGTTGGCCTCCGTCGCACCGCTCGTGAAGACGAGCCGATCCCGGTGGCCTCCCGACATCCGGCCGCCGACCAGGGAGAGGATTCGCTCCCGACAGTCCTCGAGAACTGCCCGGGCCCGCCGACCCGCGGCGTGCGGGCTCGAAGGATTCGCGAAGGCCCCGTCGGTGGCCGCCTGCATCGCCTCGGCGACCTCGGGCCGCAGGGGGGTGGCCGCCGCGTGATCGAGATAGATGAAGCCTCCGCCCGCCGCAGGGAATTCAACGGTCATGACGTCACGGGATCACGAAGGCTCCGCGGCCCGGTCAGCCGGCATCGAGAAACGAGGCGATCCGGTCGATGCCCGCCGAGAGCTTCTCCTCGGAAGCGGCGAACGACATGCGGACATGCCCCTCTGCGCCGAAGGCGCTGCCTGCCACGAGGGCCACGTGCTTTCGCTCCAACAAGGCCTCGCACCATTCCATGCTGGTGCCGATGCCGCCGGCCCGCATGCGGGCCAGCGGTTCGCGGATGTCGAAGAAGGCGTAGAAGGCGCCGCCGATCTCGGGCAGCCTGACGCCCGGCAGGGCCGCGAGTCGCTCCACGACCAGATCCCGCCGTCTCTCGAAGGCCCGCAGCATCTCGGTCACACACTCCTGCGGGCCTGTCAGGGCTGCGACCGCCGCGTGCTGGCTGACGCTCGAGGGGTTGCTCGTCTCCTGACTCTGCAGATTGGCGATCGCCTTGGAGAGTGACTCGGGGGCGATCGTCCAGCCGATCCGCCAGCCGGTCATCGAATAGGTCTTGCTGACGCCGGCCACGACGACGGTCCGTTGGTCGAGACCCGGACGGAGCGTCGGGAACGACACGCTCGCCCTGCCGTCGTAGACGAGTTGATCGTAGATCTCGTCCGAGACCACCGCGAGATCCCGCTCGATCGCGATGTCGGCCAGCGCCGCCAGTTCGGCCGCCGAATAGACCACCCCCGTCGGGTTGCTGGGCGAACAGAGCAGGAGCATGCGGCTGCGGGGTGTGAGGGCGGCCCGCAGGGCTGCGGGGGAAAGCTTGAAGTCGTCCTCGATCCGCGTCTCGACCAGCACGGGCCTGGCGCCCGCGAGCTTGATCAACTCCGCGTAACTCACCCAGTAGGGCGTGGGCACGATCACCTCGTCCCCCTCGTCCAGCAGCGCCGTAAACACGTTGTGGAGCGAATGCTTGGCTCCGTTGGAAACGACCACCTGGGCGGGCGTGACGGTCAGGCCGGTGCGTCGGGAATAGTCGTCGGCCACCGCCTTGCGGAGCTGCGGAATGCCGGCGGCCGGCGTGTATTTGGTCTTCCCGGCCCGGATCGCCTCCTCGGCGGCCCGGCAGATGTGCGGCGGCGTGGGGAAGTCGGGTTCGCCCACCGATAGGTCGATAACGTCGATGCCCGCCGCGGTCATCGCCGCGGCGCGGGCGGCCATGGCCAGGGTGGCCGACGGCTCGAGGGCCCGCATGCGACGGGCGGTATGCAGGCTGTTCGACTCCGGCTGGCTGTCTCGTCGGCTATCCATGCGGCTCTCGGCACCTCGCGTGGTGGATCGTTGGCGAGGGGCGGCTGCCGGCGGAACGGACGGCATCCACTGCGTGGCCCCACGTCTGCTTGACGCTCGTGTTGAGCCGTCGAATGATACCACCCGGGCGGTCGTTTCCCAGCCGCGTTGAGACCGTCTCCCTTCGGAGTGCCGCGATGCCACAAGGGTCCCCTGGCCGTGTCGGAATCTGGCTCATCGGAGCGAAGGGGGGCGTGGCAACGACCATGATGACGGGCCTGGCGGCGCTTCGCCGCGGCGCCATCGATCCGGTCGGCCTCGTCACCGAGTTGGAGCCCTTCGCCCAGCTTGGCCTGGTCGGCTTCGACCAGCTCGTCGTCGGCGGCCACGACATCCGGGACGGCAATCTCAGCGACGAGGCGCGGCGGATGTGGCACGAGAGCCGCGCGATCACCCCCGAACTGCTCGACGGCGCCGCGGCGCTGTTCGCCGAGGTGGAGCCACGGCTGCGCCGCGGCACGCTCGTCGCAGCGGGGGACCGCATCCGCAGCCTCGCCGATCCTCCGACGGCTGCGATCGTCGAGTCGCCGAGGGCCGCGATCACGCGGATGCGGCACGACATCGAATCGTTCGCCGTCGCGGAGCGGCTCGCGCACGTGGTCGTGGTCAACGTCGCCTCGACCGAACCCCCGCCGGCCCGGCCCATTCCCCGGGACTTCGCCGAGATCGAGGTCCTGCTCGACGATCCCGTGGCCTGCCCCCTGCCCGGCAGCAGCCTCTACTTTCTGGCAGCCGCCGCCGCGGGCGCCAGTTTCGTCAACTTCACCCCCTCGACCGGCGCCACCCCGGCCTGCCTGCAGCAACTGGCCGTCGACCGGCGGATCGCCCATGCGGGATGTGACGGCAAGACCGGCGAGACGCTGCTGAAGAGCGTGCTGGCCCCGATGTTCGCCGCCCGCCATCTGGAGGTCATGAGCTGGGTCGGGCACAACATCTTCGGCAACATGGACGGAAAGGTGCTCGACGACCCGCGGAACAAGGCCACGAAGGTCAGGAGCAAGGATCACCTGCTCGCATCCATCCTTGGCTACCCGCCGCAGACGCACGTGTCGATCGAATACATCAAGAGCCTCGGCGACTGGAAGACGGCCTGGGACCACGTCCACTTCCGGGGCTTCCTCGGCACGCCGATGACCCTGCAGTTCACCTGGCAGGGTTGTGACTCGATCCTCGCCGCCCCACTCGTGCTCGACCTCGTGCGGCTCGTGGAGCGGGCACATCGCGGCGGTGAATACGGCGCCCTCGAATGGCTGGCCTGCTTCTTCAAGAGCCCGATCGGTGTCGCCGAGCAGGACTTCTCCAAGCAGGTCGCGCTGCTCGACGCATGGGTGTCGCGGCAACTCGCGGAAGGGGCCGCGACCACCTGAAGCGTTCGGTCGTGCGACCATCGATGGATCGAATGCGCGATCGTGGCCGGGAAAAATCTGAAAATATTTCCCGAAGATGTCTTGACAGTTTTCGGTCGCATCCACCACAACTCTCACATCGACGCGGGTTCGATGGTGAGTCATCACCGCCGACACCACGTTGAAACGTCGTCTCCGCCCCTCCCGAGAGCATCTGGGGGCGGAACGTGAGAACCTTTCAGGATGCTCGTGGCAAGGAGCCATTTCCATGGCGAAGAAGAAGAAGAAGGCCGCCAAGAAGGTCGCCAAGAAGAAGAAGGGCCACGGCTGAATCATCCGTTGAGATGGCCTCTCTGGGAGCAACAGCCCCGGCGAACCATCTCGACGCGGATGACCAGTCGGGACCTCATTCGTGAGGTCCGATGAACTGCAAAACGCGGTTCATCTCCCTTCGCTCCGGCCTTCTGGCCCGGGGGGCGGTTTCCGCCTCTTCAGGTCCGAACCGGGGCGTTCACGCTCAGACGAGAAAGGCCGGCCCGGGCCCTTGGGCGCCCGGGCCGGCCTGATTTTTTGTGTGCCTCCTGTGGCTGGCCGCCGGGGCAGCCCCTCGCTGGGTTCACGCCCGTGCAAGCCGACCGGCCGTGAGGCTCGCGCACGTCGAGCGGCTGGGTCTTTCGGGGCTCTCGGCTTTGTTCGAGGGTACGATCCGGTCATGACCCTCGACCGCCGACCGTTGAATCCACCGCCCGCCGTGCGTGGCGACTTCATCCTGTGCGGATGCCAGGGGGGCGCGGAGGAGGCGTTGGCGGCCCGGCAAGCCGATGTTCTCCCGGCCTTCACTCGCGGAGCATGGCGGCGGGGCGTGGTGACGTTCCGCATCGGTCCGACGGGATTCGATCCCGACGACGATTTCTGCCCCGAGTTTGTCTTCGCCCGCTCGGTGATCCGTTCACTCGGACAGGTGACCGGAGCCGATGCGAGCGGCTGTGCGGCGCGGGTCGGTGACTTGGTCGGGGGCATCGCCTGGGACAACGTTCATGTCTGGCCGCGTGATCCGAGGTCCGCGGTCGATACGGCCCTCATCCGGGCGCGGGTCGCCGAGGCATGTGGTCTGTCGGCGTTGCCCGATCCGGTCGCGGCGAAGGGCGATCTCGTCCTCGACTGCGTGGTCGATTCGGTCGACCGGTGGTGGGTGGGCTGGCATCGCGCCGCCACCCCGCCGAGCACCTGGCCCGGCGGCATGTATCCGGGCACGGTCCCGGCAGACACCGTGTCGCGGGCCTGGCTCAAGCTTGACGAGGCCCTGGCCACCTTCGGCGTGCCGCTCCAGGCCGGCGAGCGAGCGATCGAACTCGGTGCCGCGCCCGGCGGCGCGTGTCAGCGGCTGCTCGAAGCGGGTCTCGAGGTGGTCGGCGTCGATGCCGCACTCGTCGACGACCGCGTCGCGGCCCATCCGCGGTTCACGCAATGGCGGATGCGGGCCCGTGACGTGCCCTTGCGGCGGTTCAAGGGCTGCCAGTGGCTCCTGACCGACATGAACATCGACCCCACGAGCACCATGGAGGCCCTCGGCCGCGTGCTGGCGACCGGCGCCGCGCGGCCCAAGGGAATCGTCGCCACGCTCAAGCTTCCCGAGTGGTCGCGGTCCGGCGAGTTGCCCGGCTGGCTGGCAGCCTTCCGTGCTTGGGGCTACGAGCCCATCGCCCGGCAGTTGTCGACGGGCGGCCGGGAGATCTGCGTGGTCGCCATGCGTGGCGGCCGCGGCGGGCCGGTCACTCGTCGCCGCGCCACTCGCCGCCGGGGGGTGTGAGGCTGCCCGATCGGAACGTCTCCCGGCCGCGTTCCGTCTCGAGCACGAGCTCACCGTCGGCGGTAATGCCCCGGCAGATGCCCCCCCGTGCGTCGCCGTCGTGGTAGACCCGCACGAAACTGCCGGTGAGGCTGCACAGCGGCCGATAGCGTTCGGCCAGGGCTGCCGGATCGTCATGGATGGCCACGAGCACGTCGAGCAGTCGCGGCACGAGGTCTGCGAGCAGCCGGTGTCTCGGAAGGAATCGACCGATCAAGTCGGGAATCGTCACGAGTCGACTGCGAAGGCCGGCTGGCGCCTCGTGAAGGCTGCCGCAGGTATTGACGCCGATGCCGAACACGGCCCGCCCGTTCGCCGCGGCTTCGACGAGGATGCCGGCGAGCTTGCGGCCGCCGACCTCGACGTCGTTGGGCCAGCGGACGACCGCTTCGACTCCCGGCTCGAGATGCCGCAGGGATTCTGCCACAGCCACGCCACAGGCGAGCGACCACGTGGGCCGTGGGCGGCCGATGAGCCGGCCGGCGTCGCCATCGACGACGAGGCTCGCCGCGAGGCTGCCGGGCGGCTGCCACCACCGGGCGGCGCGGCGGCCACGGCCGAGAGTCTGCCGATCGGCGACCACCACCGCGGGCAACGGGCAGGCCTCGTCGGCGGCCACCTGGCGGCCGCGGTCCATCGTCGAGGCGGCCTCGGCCAGCACCTCGGCCCAGGCCACGACGCCGTCACGCACCAGGGCTGCCCCATCGACGCGGTCGGTGAACGGCGGCAGGCCATCGGCTGTCAAACTGGGCAGTCTCCGCGAAACGCGGATTGTAGCGTGGGCTGCCGCCGGCTCGCGGTCTTGATTCACCCGTTCGACGCGCGGTACCCCCCTTGGTCCTGCCCGGGGTCCACGGGCTGCGGCGAGGGTTGGTTTCCCTCGCCGATCGGCTTCCAGCGGTCGCTCGAGGAGCGTGCGCGGTATGCGGTCAGTGGCGTCAGTCCCGCTCGGCGTTCTCCTTCTGCTTTTCATGGCAGGAGAAGCCGCTGCGCAGACGGCCTACCTCCCTCCACCGGCCGCCTCGTCGCTGGATCGCATCGCGCAGGCCCCGCTCTCGGCTCCACCGCCCACCTGGGACGCCTACGCTCCGCAGGCGGGGCAGGTGTTTCCCACGCCGGGGCCGTCCTCGTCGTCATGGGCCCCGTCGGCGATCAGCGGTCAGCCCGGCTATCCCGGCTATTCGCCCGCCGCCCCCTCGCTGGCGCCCCAGTCGGCCCCACCGCAGGCCTCGCTATTCCCGGCCGGCTATCCCAGCCAGAGCACGACCGTCCAGCAGACGATGCATGTCTTTCAGGGCGTGCGGGGCAGTTGGGCCTACCTGATGGGTGACGGCAATGACCTCAACGTGGGTGTCAACGAACTCGACACTACCGCCACGTTCGCGCTGCCGTTCTTCCACAACTCGCCGGCCAACTTGAATCATGCACCGCTGTTGATCACGCCCGGCTTCGGGCTCCAGCTCTGGGATGGCCCCGAGACGACGGACACCCAGTGGGCCGACCTGCCTCCCAACACCTACGACGTGTTCCTCGATGCCGCCTGGAATCCGCGATTCTCGCCGCTCTGGGGTGCCGAACTCGGCATCCGCGTCGGTGTCTACACCAACTGGGACGTCTTCGTCTGGGATAGCTGGCGACTCATGGGCCGGGCGATCGGCACGCTGCAGCTCACGCCCACGGTGCAGGGCAAGGCCGGCATCATCTATCTCGACCGCAATCAGGTGAAGCTGCTGCCGGCGCTGGGCTTCACGTGGACCCCGAACGAGCGATCTCGGTATGACATCTTCTTCCCGGCACCGAAGGCATCGTGGCAGTTCACCCGCACGCAGCGGCACGCCTGGTGGGGCTATCTCTCGGGTGAATACGGCGGTGGCGCCTGGACGTTCCGCCGCAGCACATCCCGGTACAACCAGATCACCCCCTTCGACTACAACGACATCCGCATCGCGCTTGGGGCCGAGTTCGTGCCCAACACCCAGACGGGCCTCGCGGGCAACTTCGAGGTGGGCTACGTCTTCTACCGCCAGCTGTTTTACGTCGACGGGCCACCGCAGATCGTCGACCTGCCCGACACGATCATGTTCCGGTTCGGTCTGGCCTACTGACGGCGCTGCTCCTCGCGCCTCCGCCTGTCCAAGACCGATGCCGTGAGGCGTGGGGTGAACCCGAGATGAGCCTGGATTTCAACGAGTTCGCCCGCAGCCTCACGGCCGCCGCGGTCACGGCGCTCGGCCTGTGGGCCCCGGGAACGAGCCTGGCCGTGGACGGTCGGGCGTCGGCCGAGGAACCGCAGCCGGTGCCCGCCGTGGAGGGCATCGTGCCCCTGCCGTCGGTGGAGCCGGGCTTCTTCGAGCGGATCCGGCTCGCGGCGCTCGGCGACCCTCAGGATCTCACCGAGCCGTTGCTCCCCGACGACGTTGCCCCGCCCGGGCAGCCGCCGCAGGAGTTCGAGCCGCCCGCGGGGCGGAAACTCCCTCCGGGGGCGAAGGCAGGCCCGCTCCAACAGGCGATCGTCACCGTCACCGAACTGCCGAGGCTCGGGAGCGACGGACTAGGACTTACCACGCTCGAGACGAGTCTCACGATCGGGATGCCCGCCCCGACGGTCGAGTCGCCGCTGCTCCTCACGCCTGGATTTGGCACGACGTTCGTCGACGAAGTCCCAGGGCCATCCGATCCGGGGCTGCCGGCGCAGCTCTACGAGTCCTGGATTCAGGCGCGGTGGATGCGGAAGGTCGGCGAGGACTTCGGCGTCGATCTGGCCGTGGCGCCGGGATGGTACAGCGATTTCGCCAACGACACCCCGCAGGCCTTCCGCATCACTGGCCACGGCTTCGGCGCCTGGGAGGCCAACGAGCGGCTCCGGGTGGTCGCCGGTGTGATCTATCTCGACCGGTACGACGTCAATCTGCTGCCCGCCGGCGGCCTGCTCTGGACACCCGCGGAGGATCAGCGGCACGAGATCATCTTTCCACGACCGAGATTCGCCTGGCGGGTGGCCGAGAGCCGCACCGCGGCCCAGTGGATCTACGTCGCCGGCGAGTTCGGTGGCAATCAGTGGGCCGTCCGGCGCGATCAGGGCGTCGACGATGTGGTCGTCTACCACGATTACCGGCTGTTGGTCGGCTGGGAGCGTCGGCCCGCCGAGGCGGGCGTGAACTGGCGGCTGGAGACCGGCTGGGTAACGGGCCGGCTCGTGGAGTATTACGTCACCGACACCGCCGACAACCGCCCCGCTGACACCTTCGTCGTCCGGGCGGGCGTCTGGTATTAGCGCGGGCCGCGGCCAGTGGGAGGCCGCCGGGCGGGGCCGCGTTGTGGATTCGGCGGGCAATTTCGGGTAATCCTGGGGGTCGTTCTGCCGGTCCCGACGTTCGGCCTCGATTCCCCATGAGCCGCTCCACCGACGCCACCCTTGCGGCCGGGATCGACGAGGTCGCCGGGGACGCCCAGCCCGCGGCATGGCCGGCGACGGCCGTGCGGCTCTCCCCCCGCGCTGCCGAGGCGATGTTCTGGGTGGCCCACGTGGCGTTTTGGGCCGCCGCGGGGGGCCTGTCGCTGATCGTGATCGGTGTCTTTCATCCCGCGATCACCGATCCCCTGCCCTTCGTCGCCATCCGCGTGGTCCTGTGCTTCGTGGCCACCGCCGCCATGCGTTGGCTGTCGCGTCAGGAACCGCTTCTCCTGCGGCTGGGGGTCTCGAAGATCGGAGTCATGGCCGGTGGCGCCATTCTCTCGGCGGTGCTGATCACGCTCTTGTTGTTCGCCGTCGACCGGTGGCTCGGGCGGGTCGGCGGGCCGTCGCGGTTGGAACTGATCGCCCGGCTGGCCATCAACCTCACGCTCTTGGCCAACTGGTGTGCCCTGTACTTCGGCTACCAGCTCATTCAGGAGCGAAACTCTACGGAGTTTCGTGCCCTGGAGGCCGAGTCGCTGGCGCTCAAGAACGAACTGCAGCACCTCCAGGGCCAGATCAGTCCGCACTTCCTCTTCAACGCGCTCAACACCGTCGTCGCGAGCCGCGACGACCCCGAGGCGATCGATGTCGTCACCCAGGCGTTGGCCAACTATCTGCGATTTCTGCTTCGGCCCGCGGCGACCCTCGAACCACTGTCCCGGGAACTCGACGCCCTCGAAGAATACCTGACCGTCCAGGGCGTGCGGTTCGGAGACGGTCTCGTCACCCGGATCGACTGTGATCTCGACGTCCGGGGCATCCTCGTCCCCCCGGTGATGGTGCAGCCGCTGGTCGAGAACGCGATCAAGTATGGCGGCGAGACGGGCGACCGACCGATCCGCGTCACCGTGGCGGCCGGCCGCGACGGCGACTGGCTCGTGATCGACGTCACCAACAGCGGTCGTTGGGTCGCGGCCGGCAGCCGGCAGTCGACTGGCACCGGCCTCCACTCGCTGGAGCGGCGGCTGCGGCTCCTCGTCGGGCCCGCGGCGAGCGTCACGCACCGAGAGGATTCGGGCACGGTACGGGTGCGGATCAGGGTGCCGATCCTGCCGCCAGCGGAATCATCCCAGGTCATCAAGGAGCAGGCTTCATGATCACGGCCCTGTTGGTGGACGACGAGCCCAAGGCGATCGAGCGGCTTACGGAACTGCTCGAGTCGTTTCCGAGCGTCGATGTCATCGGCACCGCCCGCGATGTGGCCGACGCCGAGCGGTTTCTGGCGGGCCGGGTGCCCGACGTGGTGTTCCTCGACATCAACATGCCCGGCCGGCCGGGCTTCGATCTCGTGGCCAGCGTCCCTCCGACGACCCGGATCGTGTTCGTGACGGCCCACGAGGACAGGGCGGTCGATGCCTTCCGATTCGGGGCCCTCGACTATGTGCTGAAACCGGTCGACCGCGATCGACTGGCGGTCACGATCGAGCGGCTCGAGGCGGTCGCGGCCCCGGGCACGCTGGTGCACGATGCAGCCGAACGGCCGGCCGCGGACGACGACGCGGGAGACGCACTGGGCGACACGGCCGAGACGGTCACATTTTCCGGCTCTGCCGGCCGCACTCTTGAGATCGTGTCGTATGCCGACATCGCCTGGATCGAGGCGGTGAGGAATTACACCCGGGTGCAGGCCCGCGGCCGCAGGCCTCGAATCATCCGCCGCACCATGGCCGAGTGGGAGGCGATCCTGCCGGCGGCGATGTTCGGCCGAATCGGTCGCTCGTTGATCGTGCAGTTGCCCGCGATCCGCTCGACCCAGTGGCAGTCGCGGGACCAGACACTCGTGTTTTTCCGGGATGTCGAGGAGCCGCTGCCGATCGGCCGCTCGGCGACGTCGCGGCTGAAGGATCTGTTGCCGACGTGAGGCCGCGGACAGCTCATCCGCAGTCGCCGCAGCGACCCTTGAGCAGCACCTCGGTGACCGAATGGATGGCCGCGGTGCCATCGGCCTGCCCGGGCTTCGTCTTGTTGCCACGGCCGACCGGTCGGCGGGTCCGCGGGGCCGGCGTGATCGCGATCCGCACGTCGTCCAGGCACGAAACCTCGCCGCACGTGGTACAGACGAAGTGCGGATGGTCTTCGCCACCCCCACCTCGATGTCCGGGCCGCTTGATCTCGAACCGCCAGACGTGATCCCCGAGTTCGACGCGGGTGACGAGCTTGGCCTCGGTAAGTTCCGTGAGATTGCGATAGATCGTGGCCCGGTCGAAGCCCCGATGGGCGAGGGCGGCCGAGACCTCGGCATGCGTTCGCGGTCCGACGGCGACGTCCAGATGCTGCATCACGGCCAGTCGGGCGGCAGTACACCGCAGGCCGACCGCGCGAATGCGGTCCTTGACGGCTTCGGAAAGTACATCCTTCGCGTGACTCACAGGCCCCGATTCTACACCGCCGCCACACCGGCCAACATGTCCACGATCGCCGCCATGAAGGCGGGCAAATCGGCGGGTTTCCGGCTGGAGACGAAGTGGCGATCCACGACGACCTGGGTGTCCTCCCACACGGCGCCGGCATTGACGAGATCGTCCTTGATGCCCGGGCTGCCGGTCACGCGGATGCCGCGATACACCCCCGCCGAGATCGGAATCCAACCACCATGGCAGATGGCGGCCACGAGCTTTCCGTGGGCGGCGAAGTCTTGCACCAGATCGAGGAGTTTCCGGTCGCGGCGGAGCGCATCGGGCATCCAACCGCCCGGAATCACGATCCCGTGAAAGTCCCCCGCCTCCATGTCGGCGATCGAGGCATCACTCGTGCAGGGGTAGCCGTGCTTGCCCGAGTAGGTGCGGCCCTGCATGTGGCCGGCGATCGTGACGTGAGCCCCCGCCTCTTCGAGGCGGAGTTTGGGATACCAGAGCTCGAGATCCTCATACTGATCGCCGACCACGGCGAGGATGCGAACGCCCTCGAGCAGGCGGGAGGACAGCGTGGAAGGGGCCATGGCGGCAGCTCCGAAGGTGGGGACGTGGGAAGGGAACACGGAAGGCAGCCGCATTGTCGCTGGAGCCCGCTCCTCCGGCGACCGCCAGCAACCGAAACCCCCCTCGAGGGGCACGATCGCCTCCGCCATCCCACTCCCCTGCGGCCCCATCGCAAGGGGCTTTTTCGCGGGCGTTTCTTGCCCGTCGGGAAAGTCGCTTGACTCACCCCACGAGCACGCTACATTCACGCCCCGGCCCATAGGAAGGGGCCATGCGACCGGTGACCACAACATCTTGCGATAGCATGCAGACGGACCTGCTTTCCGGTAATCGCTCGGGCCCGCCCCATTCGGGCGGCTGATTGACTCATGATCGTCCGCTCGGCGGACCGATGACCGCTTGTGAAGCGACTATACGCACGTATACTTCTTGTAGCAAACATCCGACCGACACTTTCCCGCCGCCGCCGACCGGCCGGATGACTCCCGACACACCCGTCCCTGCAACCCCACGAGGAATCCATCACCATGGCTGCTTTCGACGCCTCCGCCACGCTGGCCGGAACTCCGGCCGCTTCGAATGCCCAGGCTCCTGGGACGTCGGCGGCGGGCCGAATCCCCCTCGAGGTGCATCCGACCTTCTGTCCGACCGATGTCGACAGTCCGTTTGACACGACGGAGTGGGAGCTCCGCACGGCCGCCATCAAGGGTGAGGACGGCAAGGTGCTCTTCGAGCAGCCGGCCTGCGAGATTCCGGCTGCCTGGAGCCAGCTCGCCACCAATGTGGTCGTCAGCAAGTACTTCTACGGCGAGATCCACACCCCCGAGCGCGAGCACTCGGTCAAGCAGCTCGTGCACAGAGTCGCCCGTACGATCGCCGACTGGGGCATCGCCGACGGCTACTTCAAGACGAAGCAGGACGGTGAAAACTTCTACCGAGATCTGTCCTGGCTCTGCGTCCACCAGCACGGTGCCTTCAACTCCCCCGTCTGGTTCAACGTCGGCCTTTTCCACCAATACGGCGTGAAGGGTGCCCCCTGCAACTGGCGGTGGGATGAGGCGAAGCGGGACGTCGTCATGCCGGACAATCCCTACGAGTATCCGCAGGGCAGCGCCTGCTTCATCCAGAGCGTCAAGGACAACATGGAAGACATCATGGACCTCGCGCGGAGCGAGGCGATGCTCTTCAAGTTCGGTTCCGGTACCGGCACCGATCTGTCGACCCTCCGCAGCCAGCGGGAGAAGCTCGCCGGCGGCGGCAAGCCGTCGGGGCCGCTCTCGTTCATGCGGGTCTACGACCAGGTGGCCGCGGTGGTGAAGAGCGGCGGCAAGACCCGCCGCGCCGCCAAGATGCAATCGCTGAAGATCCACCACCCAGACATCATGGAGTTCATCGAGTGCAAGAGCAAGGAAGAGAAGAAGGCCCGGATCCTCATCGAGAAGGGGGGCTACGACTCCAACTTCAACGGCGAGGCGTACAGCTCGATCCTCTTCCAGAACGCCAATCTTTCCGTCCGTCTCACCGATGACTTCATGCAGGCCGCCGAGCGAGACGACACCTGGACCACGCGGTGGGTCACCGATCCGTCGAAGGCCGGCCCCTCCTACAAGGCCCGCGAGGTGATGCATCGGATGGCCGAGTGCGCCTGGCAGTGCGGCGACCCGGGCGTGCAGTACGACACCACGATCAACCGCTGGCATACCTGCCCCACCTCAGGCAGGATCAACGCCTCGAATCCGTGCTCCGAGTACATGTTCCTCGACGACACGGCTTGCAATCTCGCCAGCATCAACCTGATGAAGTTCCGCAAGCCTGACGGGCAGTTCGACGTCGAGCGGTTCGCCGCAGCCTGCCGGATCTTCTTCGTCGCCCAGGAAATTCTGGTCGACCATGCCAGCTACCCAACCCAGCGGATCGCCCGCAACAGCCACCTCTACCGGCCCCTCGGCCTTGGCTACTCGAACCTCGGCAGCCTGCTGATGGCCGACGGGCTGGCCTATGACAGTGACGCTGGCCGCGGGCTGTGTGGAGCGCTCACTGCGATCCTGCACGGCACGGCCAATCGCACCAGTGCCGAACTGGCGGCGGCCGTCGGGCCGTTCGAGGGTTTTGCAGCCAACCGAGAGCCGATGCTGCAGGTCATGCAGATGCACCGCGACGCGGTGGAGCGGATCGACCCGTCGTGCCCGCGCGGCCTGCACGATGCCGCCCGCAAGGTCTGGGACGAGGTGCTCGCCGGGGGCCGGCAGCACGGCTACCGCAACGCCCAGGCCACCGTGCTCGCGCCGACCGGAACGATCTCCTTCCTCATGGACTGCGACACAACCGGCATCGAGCCCGACATCGCCCTGGTGAAATACAAGCAACTGGCCGGCGGCGGAATGCTCAAGATCGTCAACCAGACGGTACCCCTGGCGCTCCGCACCCTGGGCTACGACGAGCCGGCCGTCGAGGGCATTCTGGCGTTCATCGACAAGAACGACACGATCGAAGGAGCCCCTGGCCTCAAGGGGCAGCACCTCGCGGTGTTCGATTGTGCGTTCAAGCCGCGGCTCGGCCAGCGAAGCATCGCCTGGGAGGCGCATGTGAAGATGATGGCCGCCGCCCAGCCGTTCATCTCGGGGGCGATCTCCAAGACGGTGAACATGCCCCGCGAGACCACGCCTGCGGATATCGCCGGGGCGTACATGGAGGGCTGGCGGCTCGGTCTCAAGGCTCTGGCAATCTACCGCGACGGATCGAAGGAGAGTCAGCCGCTCAACACGAGTACCGATGCAGATAAAACGGCCGATAAGGCCGCCAAGGTGGCGGCGGCGCCGCGGCGCGAGCGGCTCCCCGACACCCGTAGGAGCGTGACGCACAAGTTCAATGTGGGCGGTCACGAGGGCTACATCACCGTCGGCCTGTATGACGACGGCCGGCCGGGCGAGTTGTTCATCACGATGGCCAAGGAGGGGAGCACGATCGGCGGCCTGATGGATGCCTTCGGCACGGCGGTGTCGATGAGCCTCCAATACGGTGTGCCGCTCGAGGTGTATGTGAAGAAGTTCTCACACACCCGGTTCGAGCCCTGGGGTTACACGAAGAACCCTGACATTCCCGTGGCCAAGAGCCTCGTCGATTACCTTTTCCGGTGGATGGGCACCGAGTTCATCCCCGGCTATCGAGAGGCCAACCGGCCCGGTGGCTACGGCGGCGAGAGCAGCGGCGGGGAGGCCGCTGCCGGGGGCGACACGGAAACAGAGCGCAAGCCCGCCGCCACGATGGCGAGCGGGCTGGTCGATGGCCAAGGGAAGGCCAAGGCCGGCGAAGTGAACGGCAGCCGCGGCAAGCATCCTGGTGGCACCAATGGGCAGGGCTCGGCGGCCGTGTCGAAGTCAGCTGCCAAGGCTGCCTCCTCCGCGACGCTGCTGGAGCGGGCCGGAGTCAAGATGGCGGTCGATCCGGCGGCGAGTCCGGCCGACCGGCAGAGTCAGTTCGCGAAGTTCCAGATCGACGCCCCGGCCTGCGACAACTGCGGGTCGATCACGGTCCGCAATGGCAACTGCTACCTCTGCCACAATTGCGGCAATAGCATGGGCTGCAGCTGAGAGAGCGAAGGAGGGTCATGACCAGCCGTGAGGTATGACTGGTCATGACGGACGTAGGGATTGCCAGGGGGCCGAGAAAACGCTGTATCGGGTCCGTCTCTCCTGACGAAAACATCGTCACGATATTCGATCCGCTGCCGCGTTCCGTCGGAGGTGCCAAACCCATTGCGTTGACCCGGATTCCCTTAACGGTCCCGTGCAAGCACGCGACCACGATCCGCGTCAATCTCGCAGCCCTCACCCCGTTCGCAGGCGGCTGGCGGATTCGATTCACGAGGGGCCGGTGTGGCAGCAGCCACACCGGCCCCGTTCGTTTTTGACGCCGACTCGCCGCAGGTTTTGCTCGGCCCCGAAAGCGGATTAGCATACGGGGGAACGATGCCAAGCCTTTCCCCGAGGTGATTTGTGCGCCGCTGCCTCCATGCTTTTCTCATCGGACTGCTCACGCTTTCATGCTCGATGGACGCCGCCCGCGCGTGCTGGTATCTGCGGCATGCCCATCGGGCTGCCTGTCGCCCGTCTTGTCCGGTCGTGGTCGACCGTTCGGATGTCGTCGCCTGCCAGGACACCGTCGTCGTCGTTGATGAGGGCTGTGGGAACCCATGGGGCGGCGACGACTGTGCCTGTGACGGTGTCGGGGTCGTCCTGGAATCGGATGTGCTGATAGAGCATCCCGTGATCGATGCCGTGGCCGAGCCGACGGTGGACGCATCGGCTCTGCCGTCCTCCACCGCGGCCGTCGAGCCGGTCGTCGAGTCGGTCATTGCGCCAACGCCCGTCGGGCGCGTGGAAGCCCCAGCAGACAAGCCGCTGGTCACGGCCGAACCAGCCCGCGAGGAGCTGCCGGTCAACCTCGAGTCGGCGGAAAGTGAGGTTCAGCAGGCTGCGGCGGTCGATCTCGACCACGGGAAATCAGGTGCTGACGCCGGCGAAGCCGCGCCGGTTGGGCAGCCGCAGGTCGTCGAGGAGCCGGTGCCGCCCGTCGCGCCCGTGGAGCCGAATCTCTTCGAGGAGGCCGACGCCGCGGCCGCGTCGCCAACCGACGAGCCGGCGCCGCCCGCCGCCGAGGAGCCGGTCGGAGACGAGCCTTCTGGTGACGACGACGAGCCAGTGGCGCCCGCAGTCGACCCGTTCGATGCGGCGGTCCGTCCGGTCGAGCCTGTCCGCCGCTGGATCGATCGCTCCGGCGGCTATGCCGTCGTCGCAGCGCTCGTGGCCGTTCGCGAGGATGGCACGTGCGTGCTCGCCGCGGCCGGCCGCAGGCTCACTGTGCCACTGGACGCGCTGAGCGATCACGATCGCGACTATGCGGCACGGGCCGAAGGGCGGCTTGCCACCGGTCCGCGGCACGTTCGAGCCACGGCGGGCCTCTGAGCCGATTCGCCACCGGACCGCGATGGCTCAGGCCTCGTCGAGCACCGCGACGGTCTCGAAAGACTTGCCTTCGAGCATTTCGAGCGATGCCCCGCCGCCGGTCGAAACGTGGCTCACCCGGTCGGCATAGCCCAGTTGCTCGACGGCCGCCGCTGAATCGCCGCCGCCGATGATCGTGATCGCCCCGGCCTCGGTGGCCGCCGCCACCGCATCGGCGACAGCCTTCGTGCCGGCGTCGAAGGGGGGCATTTCGAACACCCCCATCGGTCCGTTCCAGACGATGGTGCCGGCCGAACGGATGATGTCGGCATATATGGCGGCCGTCTTCGGCCCAATGTCGAGCCCCTCAAAGCCGTCGGGAATCTCGCCGGCGTTGACCACGCGCTTGGCGGCCGCCGTGGAAAAGTCATCCGCACAGTGCGTGTCGACGGGCAGCACGAGCTTGCCGGCGGCCTTCGCCAGGAGCGACTTCGCGAGCTCGACCTTGTCGGGCTCGACGAGCGACGTGCCCGTCTTGCCGCCCTGCGCGAGCGCGAAGGTGTAGGCCATCGCGCCGCCGATCAGGACGTGGTCGCAGATCGTGAGCAGATTCTCGATCACGGCGATCTTGTCGGAGACCTTCTTGCCTCCCAGGATCGCCACGAACGGCCGCTTGGGCTTGGCGATCGCGTCGGCGAGATACTTGATCTCCTTCTCGACGAGGAAGCCCACGACCGCCGGCTTGCCGGCCGTTTTCATGGCCACCGGCACCGCGTGCATGCTCGCCTCCGTGCGATGGCAGGTGCCGAAGGCGTCGTTAACGTAGGCGTCGGCGAGGGTCGCGAGCCCGGCGACGTAGGTCGGGTCATCCCCCTTCTTCTCGCCCTTGTTGAACCGCACGTTTTCGAGCACGAGCACCCCGCCCGCGGGCAGCATCCGGGCCTTGGCATGGGAGTCTGGGCCGCCGGTGTCGGAGGCGAGCGTGACGGGCCTGCCGAGCAGTTCGCCCAGACGGCTGGCGACCGGCGCCAAGGAGAATGCCTGCTCGAAGCCCTTGCCGGCCGGCCGGCCGAGATGCGACATCAGCACGGCCTTTCCACCCCGGTCGACGATGGACTGGATCGTGGGCAAGGCCATACGGATCCGTCGGTCGTCGGTGATCGCGCCGGTGTCGTCCTGGGGTACGTTGAAGTCGACGCGGACGAGCACGGTCTTGCCGGCGGGATCGAGGGCGGCGACGGATTTCTTGGCCATGGACGGCGGCTCCTGGGGAGTTGGCGGGACGGACGCAGCCGCGGTATTCAACACCGCACGCCGGCGGTTCGCAAGACATGAGAGGCGCCGTCCTGAGCCGGGCGGCCCGCGTCTGACACCTGCCGTTCGGCTATAGTGCATAGCGCGGGGTTCGGGTCACGCGTCTCAGGGCGGAGAAGAGTCGGCATGAGGTCAGGCAGGTTCGGCATGTGGATGATCGCGGGCGTGGTCGCGACGGCACTGCCGCAGACGCGCGTCGCCGCCTCGCGAGAGTCCAACGGCCCGCCGAACGTCGTGCTCATCGTCTCCGACGACCAGCACTGGGGCGACTACGGCTTCATGGGGCATGAGCACCTGCGGACGCCAAACCTCGACCGGCTCGCGCGGGAAAGCCTCCTCTTCCGTCGCGGTTATGTGCCGAGCAGCCTCTGCTGCCCGAGCCTCGCCTCGCTGATCACCGGCCGCTATCCGCACGAGCACCTGATCGTCGGCAACGACCCACCCGACACACCCGGCAGCCCGCGGCAAAGCCCGCAGGGGAAGGCGGCGTTCGAGGCGGGTCGGAAGCGGATGGCCGCCCACCTCGACCAGTGGCCGACTCTGCCGCGGTTCCTCGGGGCCGCGGGCTATCGGAGCCTGCAGACAGGTAAGTGGTGGCAGGGGGATTTCACCCGCGGCGGCTTCGACGAGGGTATGACCAGGGGCCAGCGGCATGGCGACGAGGGGCTTGCCATAGGCCGCGGCACCCTGCAGCCGATCTTCGACTTCATGGGCCGGTGCCGCACGGAGGAGCGGCCGTTCTTCGTCTGGTATGCCCCGATGCTGCCGCACGACCCGCACGACCCGCCGCAGGACCTCGTCGACCACTACGCTTCCAAGACCGACAGCCTTCACGTCGCCCGCTACTGGGGCAACGTCGAGCGGTTCGACCGCACCGTGGGCGACCTGCTCGACCACCTCGACCGCGAACATCTCGCGGCAGACACCCTCGTGGTCTTCGTGACCGACAACGGCTGGATCCAGGATCCGGAGTCGAAGCGGTTCGCCTCCCGGTCGAAACTCTCGCCGTACGACGGCGGCCTGCGGACGCCGATCATGCTTCGCCGGCCCGGCACGATCCGGCCACGGTCGAGCGAGGCACTCGCCTCGTCGCTCGACATCGTGCCGACGGTGCTTGCGGCGTGCGGCCTGCAGCCCCCTGAGGGGCTCCCGGGCGTCAACCTGCTCGACGATGCGGCGGCTGGAGTGAGGGAGCAGATTTTCGGCGAGTGCTTCACGCACACGATCGTCGATCTCGACGATCCCGCGAAGAGTCTGCTGTGGCGCTGGACGATCAGCGGCCGCTGGAAGCTGATCGTTCCCGCCCCACCCTCCACCGCAAAGCGGTTTCCCTCGTGGCAGGGCCGGCACATCGACGACCTGTCGCGGGAGAAGTACAAGCGGGGCGAGGTCGAACTCTTCGACCTGCTCGCCGATCCCGACGAGCGGACGAATCTCGCCGCGGAGCATCCCGACGTCGTCGCCCGCCTGCGGGCCGATCTCGATGCCTGGTGGCAGCCCGAGGCCGTCGACGAGGCGCCGCCAGCAGCGGCCCGCGCCACGCGGCCTCCCAACCTGCTCGTCTTCCTGGCCGACGACCTCGGCGCCCACGACCTTGGCTGCACCGGCAGCAGCTTCTACCGCACGCCCGCGATCGACGCTCTCGCCGCCGGCGGGATGACGTTCACGCGGGCCTACGCCGCGGCACCCGTCTGCTCGCCCACCCGGGCGGCGCTCCTGACGGGGATGTCTCCGGCCCGCGTGCGAATCACGAACTTCATCGGTGGCGAGCGGCGTGGGGCATGGCTCCAGGCCGACTATCTCCGTGCGCTCCCTGACTCGGAGACCACGATCGCGGAGCGGCTCAAGGCCGTCGGCTACACCACCGGCGTCTTTGGCAAGTGGCACCTCGGGCCTCCGGCGGAGGTGCCGGCGCACGGCTTCGACGTCACCGGTTCGATCGACGTCGCGCCCGGCCGGGGCCCCCCCGACGATCCGCATCACGCCCGGGCCATCGCCCGACAGGCGGCGGAGTTCATCGCCACCAGCGGTGCGCGGCCATTCTTCTGCTACGTGCCGCTGCACTCCGTGCACGTGCCCCTCCGGTCGACTGAGGATCGCGTGGCCGAGGCGCGGCAGCGGGCCCGGGGCGTGCCGGCAGCGGGGCCTCGGGAGATTCCGGAGGGAGCCCGTGCCGCCCGCGCTCTCCAGGATCACCCGGTCTATGCGGCGATGATCGAGGAGATGGACGAGGCCGTCTCGACAGTGCTCGCAGCCCTCGAGGACCAGGGGGTCGTGGATGACACGCTCGTTGTGTTCACCAGCGACAACGGCGGCCTCTCCACGGCCGAGGGCTCGCCCACATCCAATCTGCCGCTCCGCGCCGGCAAGGGCTATCTCTACGAGGGGGGCATCCGCGTGCCCCTCGTGGTTCGCTGGCCGGGGGTGGTGAAGCCGGGCTCGACGTCGGACGTGCCGGTGACCACGCTCGACATCGCAGCCACGGTGCTCGACGCTGGCGGCGCTTCGCCGCCCGACGATGGCGCCCTCGACGGCGCGAGCCTCCGGCCGCTTCTCGACGGCTCGGGCACGCTGCCGCCACGCGACCTCTTCTGGCACTATCCACACTACTCGAATCAGGGCGGCCGTCCGTGCGGCGGCCTGCTCGCGGGGGATTCTCCGGCGGGCAGGCGGGAGAAGATCGTCCTCCACGACGAGGACGGCCGCGTGGAACTCTTCGACCTCGCCGCCGACGAGGGGGAGCGGCTGGACCTTGCCGGCGACCGGCCCGAGCGGGCCGCGGCGTTGCGGACGCGGCTGGAGCAGTGGCGGGCGCGGGTCGGGGCCCGAATGCCGGTGCCGAATCCTGAACCGGTCGAGCCGTACGGCCCCGAGGGCCTGCCGCCGAAGAGCCCGCCGGCGTCGCCGGGCGGGTAGACGAGGCGGTGGGTAAACTCTGGGGCTGGCCATCAGGAAGCGGGAGTCTGCTCGATCATGCGGTTCAGGGCCATTTGTCAGCTCGTCGCCTTCCTGGTCCTGATTCGGAGTGTCCGCGGCGATAACTGGCCCAACTGGCGCGGGCCGGCGGGCGATGGCACGGCCGCGGGCACCGGGTATGTCGCCGAGTGGGGTCCCGAGAAGCACGTCCTCTGGAGGGTAGGGCTCCCGGGTCTCGGCGCGAGCACGCCCGCCGTCTGGGGCGACCGGGTGGTCGTCACCTGCACGATCGACGACAAGGATTCCGTGATCTGCCTCGACCGCGCGGGCCGGGAGATCTGGCGGAAGGCGCTCGGCAAGGCGCGTGACGGCAAGCACAAGAAAGCGTCGGGTGCGAACTCGTCGCCCGTCACCGACGGCGAACGGGTCTGGGTGTATTTCAAGAGCGGTGAGTTGGCCAGCCTGGATCTCGACACGGGAGACGAGCGCTGGCGGACGAACCTCCAGGAGCGATTCGGCGCCGACACGCTCTGGTGGGATCTGGGGACGTCGCCCGTGCTGACGGCCAAGGGCGTGGTGGTGGCCGTCATGCAGACGGGCCCCTCGTACCTCGCCGCATTCGATCGCTCCACCGGCCAGTTGCTCTGGAAGCACGATCGGATCCTCGCCGCCCCCGAGGAGGCCGCCCAGAGCTATTCGACTCCGGTGGTTGCCGCCGGCGATCCGGCGCAGGGCGAGCCCGCCGAGGTGCTGTTCGTCCTCGGGGCAGACCACGTGACGGCCCACGATGCGGCCGACGGCAGGGAACTCTGGCGGGTCGGCGGCCTCAATCCCGACGCCAACGGCTTCTTTCGTTCGATCGCCTCGCCGGTGCTCGCCGGCGGCCTGGTGATCGCCCCCTACGCCCGCGGCGGCTCGATCACGGCGATCCGCCGCGGCGGATCGGGCGACGTCACGACGAGCCATGTGGCCTGGACCCGGAACAACATCGGGGCCGACGTGCCGACGCCGGCCGCCCGCGACGGCCGGATCGTGATCTGCAGTGACAAGGGCGTGGTGGAGGGCCTCGACGTCGTGACGGGCACGACCGCGTGGCACAGGGATCTCCCCAAGAACCGTCATGCCTACAGCGCCTCGCCGGTGATCGTCGACGGCAGGGTGATCGTGGTTCGCGAGGACGGTGCCGCGAGCGTTCTGGAGTGGCCCGGTGCCGCGGCCTCCGGCGAGGTCGCCCTGCTCGGCGGCGGCAGCGTGGAAGAGATGACCGTGGCGACCCCCGTCTGCGTGGACGGGCGGATCTTTCTGCGGACGCACGATTCCCTGTGGTGTCTTGGAGCAAAGTGATGGTGCAGACGACGTTCGGCGGAAGGCTTCTGGCGATGGTTGCGGTGCTCGCGGCTGCCTGCGGACGGCCCGCGGATGGTGCCGACCCCCAAAAACCGGCGCGGCTCCTGGTGGTGACCGTGACCACGGGATTTCGCCATGCCTCGATCGGCATGGCGGAGGCCGCGCTCGAGGAACTCGGCCGCTCGACCGGCCTGTTTCACTGCGATCATCTGCGGATGCCGCCGGGCCGCCTGCCGCAGCCCAAGGCCCCGAAGCGGGGAAAAGACACCACCGACGAGGCGTGGAAGAATAAGGAGGCCGAGTTTCAGGCCCAGCAGGAGCAGTTTCGCCTCGACGACCAGGCGTGGCAGGCGGTTCTGAAGACGGAGTTCGCCAAGGTGTTTACGGCCGAGGCGCTCCGCGACTTCGACGGCGTCGTCTTCCTCAGCACGACGGGCGACCTGCCCGTACCCGACCTCGCCGCCTTTCTCGAGTGGATCAAGTCCGGCAAGGCCTTCATCGGATTCCACGCGGCGACCGACACATTCAAGAGTTCCGATGCCTACTGCGAGATGATCGGCGGCCACTTTGCCGGCCATCCCTGGACCGCGGCTGGCGAGCATGCGTTCGTCGTCCACGAGCCGGGCCACCGCGTGGCGGCGATGTTTCCCGAACGGTTTCGCTGGAAGGACGAGATCTACCAGTACGACCTCCGCTACAAGCCCGAGAATCTTCGCGTGCTCGTGAGCCTCGACATGCAGGCGAGCAGTCCAAAGGAGCCTTGGCACGTGCCGGTGGCCTGGGTCCGCGACTACGGGAAGGGCCGCGTGTTCTCGACCAACTTCGGCCACAACGAGGCCACCTGGAAGGAGCCGATGTTTCAGAAGCACATGACCGAGGGGATTGCCTGGGCTCTCGGCCGGTTCGACGCGCCGGCGGCCCCCAATCCCGAGGTGCAGGCTGCGGAGTATCTACGAAGTGTGGTCGCGGCGGCTGCGGTGGCGAAGGGCATCGACTCCGACATTCTCCTGGCGAAGGCCAATGCGAAGGTTGCGCAGGATTCGGCCTGGGCGGCAGGCCTGCGGCCGATGCTCCTGGAGCTACGGGATATGAAGCCCGACGAGCGGGCCGCCGTCTACGCGAAGGTGATCGCCGAGATCGACAAGCCTTGAACGTGGCGGCACTTTGGCTTCAGCGAGGTGGCATCCGGATGTGGCGGCCCGATCGCTCGTGGGTTGGATGCGGAGAGGCCTTCGTGCGAAGTCTGAGGACGTTCACCCGGTTTGGTCTCGTGGCGACGACGCTCGTTGCCATGCTCCCCGCCGCCGGCCAGGAGCCTTTTCTGGATCACGCCGAGGCGATCGGCAGTCAAGCGGTCGGGAGGCATCCCAACATCATCTACGTCATGACCGACGACCAGGGGTATGGCGACATCGCAGTCCATGGCAATCCCGTGCTCGAGACGCCGAATCTCGACCGACTCCATGCCCAGAGTGTGCGGCTGACGGAGTTTCACGTGAGTCCCACCTGCGCTCCCACCCGCGCTGCGCTCCTCACGGGCCGGCACGAGTTTCGTTCGGGCGTGACCCACACGATCCTCGAGCGGGAGCGATTGGCCCTGTCGGCGACGACGCTTCCGCAACTCCTCGCAGGGGCGGGATACACCAGCGGCATCTTCGGCAAGTGGCATCTGGGTGACGAGGATGCCTACCAGCCGGGCCGGCGGGGCTTCGATCGCACGTTCATCCACGGGGGTGGCGGGATCGGGCAATCCTTCCCTGGTAGTTGCGGCGACGTGCCGGGCAATCGGTACATCGACCCCGTGATTCGCAGCGACGGCAGGTTCGTGAAGACCGCGGGCTACTGCACCGATATTTTTTTCGCCGAGGCAATCGACTGGATGGCCGAGTGTCGTCAGCGGGAAAAGCCCTTCTTCTGCGTGATCACTCCCAATGCCCCCCACGAACCGTTGCAGTGCCCGCCGGGCTCGGACCAGGCCCCGCTCGCGGCCCTCAATGCGGCAGGCCTCTCCAGGCCGGGTCGGCGGGCGGACCTCGCGCAGTTCTACGGCATGATCGAGAATATCGATGCAAACATGGGGGTTCTGCTCCGCACGCTCGACGAATGGAAAATCGCCGCCGAAACGCTGGTCGTTTTTTCCACCGACAACGGCACGGCGACCGGGGCCGAGATCGCGAACGATGGCATGCGGGGCCTGAAAAACACCGTCTATCGCGGCGGCATTCGCGTACCCTCGTTCTGGCGGTGGCCCGGTGTCCTGCCGGAGGGCGTCGATGTCGCGGCCGTCACCTCCCACATCGATGTGCTGCCGACGCTCTGCGAGTTCGCCGCCGCGCCGATCCCCGCCGACGTCGCGGCGAACCTCGAGGGCCGAAGTCTCGTTCCGCTCCTGCGAGACGCATCAGCGCCCTGGCCCGAGCGGCCGTTGATCACCCATCTGGGACGCTGGCCCCGGGGTGAGGCCGCGACGAGCGGTTATCGCCAGTGCCGAATCCAGGAGGGCCGCTGGTCGCTGGTCAACACGCGGAACGACGCCGATGGCTGGGAGCTGTACGACCTCGTGATCGATCCTGCCGAGGCGCACGACGTTGCCCTGGCGCATCCCGACGTCGTCGCCCGCCTCGCCGCCACGTACGACACGTGGTGGGCCGGCATCCAGGGCGACCTCGTCAATGAGAACCAGGAGGGCCCGGCGGAGAATCCCTTCAAGGTCGCGTATCATCGTCAGCAGGATGCTGACTCCGTTCGGGCGCCGCAAACGGAACGGACGAAGATGAAGCCGCCGGCGGCCGAGCTGCCACCACCGACCCATGCCGACGTCGCCTACGGCCCCCATCCCAAGCAGGTGATGCACGTCTGGCTGGCCGGTTCGGCGAGCCGTGAGCATCCCGCGCCGGCCGTCCTTTTCATCCACGGTGGCGGCTGGCAGGCGGGCGACCGGTTCAAGAAGCTCGACCAGGTGCTGCCGTCGATGCTCCAGGCCGGCGTGTCGGTCGTGTCGGTCGAATATCGATTCATCAAGGAGGCGACGGCCGACGGCGTGACGCCGCCGGTGATGGGCCCGCTTGGCGATGCCGCGCGGGCCCTGCAGACGGCGCGTCATCGGGCGGCCGAGTGGCGGATCGATCCAGAGCGGATCGCCGCCTGCGGCAGTTCGGCCGGCGCCTGCTCGAGCCTCTGGCTCGCCTTTCACGACGACATGGCCGATCCTGCGAGTGCCGACCCGGTGGCCCGGCAGTCCACGCGGGTTACGACTGCCGCTGTGCTCGGTGCGCAGACGACGCTCGATCCCGTCCAGATGAAGGAGTGGATTCCCAACAGCAGCTACGGCAGTCATGCCTTCGGGATCGTGAAGGGCCAGGATGGGGTCCAGCATCCCTTCGCCGCATTTCTCGAGGCCCGCGACCGACTCCTTTCCGAGATCGAGAAGGTGTCGCCGGTGTCGCTCGTGTCGGCCGACGATCCGCCGGTCTATCTCGTGTATGCCGCGCCGCCTGCGCCGCGGAAGCCCGCCAAGGATCCCACCCACTCGGCCAACTTCGGCGTGCTCCTGAAGGAACGGCTCGACGCCGTGGGCGTGGGCTGCGAACTGGCGTATCCCGGCTCGGCCGCGAAGCACGCGACGGTGAAGGACTATCTGCGGCACGTGCTTGCACCGCGGGAGTGATTCGGGCAACTGGCTCTCGCCGAGGCAATCCGGATCGAATACGGGGGAGGAAATGATGCGTGATCGTGGATCGATCATCATGGCGGTGATCACGCTCGCCATGGTGCCGGCCGCTCCAGCCTCGGCAGCCGTTGGCGATGCCGGCTCGGAGGCCCGCCGGCCGAACATCGTCTTCTTCCTATGCGATGACCTCGGCACGGGCGACCTCTCGTGCCTCGGGTCGAAGGACATCCAGACGCCGAACATCGACGCCCTGTTTGCTCGGGGCACTCGGCTGTCGCGGCACTGGGCCGGGAGCGCCGTCTGCGCGCCGAGCCGCTGCGTGCTGCTCACCGGCAAGCACCCCGGACACGCGGTCGTCCGCTCCAATCGCGAGGCCAAACCCGAGGGGCAGGCGCCGATGCCCGCCGGTACCGTCACGCTCGCCTCGATCCTCAAGGCCGCCGGCTACGCCACCGGTGGCTTCGGGAAGTGGGGCCTCGGCGCGCCGGGAAGCGTGTCGGATCCGCTCGCCTGCGGCTTCGACCGGTTCTACGGCTACAACTGTCAGCGGGAGGCGCATACCTACTATCCGCAGCATCTCTGGAACGACCGGGAGCGGATCGCGGTCGATAACCCGGAGGTGAAGCGGGGCGGAACGATCCCCGACCAGCCGCCGCCCGGCGCCGACGCCTTCGCCCCCTTCTCGGGCAAGACCTATTCGGCCGACCTGATCGCCGAGCAGCAGCTGGCCTTCGTGCGGGCCAATGCCGCGAAGCCGTTTTTTCTCTACGTGCCCACCACGGTGCCGCACCTCGCCCTCCAGGTGCCCGCCGACGAGCCATCGCTCGCCGGCTACGAGCAGCACTTCGGCGCCGAGAAGCCCTATCTCGGCGGGGGCGGCTACGTGCCGAATCCCAGGCCCCTCGCCACCTATGCCGCGATGATCACCCGGATGGACCGCGAGGTGGGCCGGATCGTGAGCCTGCTCGACGAGCTGAAACTCACCGACGATACGATCTTCGTGTTCTCGAGCGACAACGGCGGCACGTTCCCCGGCTGCGGCGGCCTCGACACGGCGCGGCTGAGGAGCAACGGCCCGCTTCGCGACTGGAAGGGTTCGCCGTACGAGGGCGGGCTCCGCGTGCCGACGGTCGCCGTCTGGCCCGGGCACATCCCCGCCGGTCGCGTCGTCGAGTCACCCACGGGCTTCGAGGACTGGCTGCCGACATTGCTCGACCTCGCCGGGCTCGCCGACCGGATGCCGGCCGGGCTCGACGGCATGAGCCTGAAGCCGGCCCTGCTCGGGCAGGAGTCCGCGTCGGAGGAGCGGATGCTCTACCGCGAGCTCACTGAAGGCAAGTGGCAGGCGGCGTTGGACGGCCGCTGGAAGGCGATCCGCCGCGCCGTCGGGCCCAAGCGTCCCACCGTGCCTGGCCAGGTAGAGCTCTACGACCTTGCCGCCGATCCGGCTGAGAAGGCGAATCTGGCGAAGCAGCATCCAGAGGTCGTGAAGCGGATGACGGAGATTCTCGACCGCGAGCACGTGCCGCATCCCGACTGGCCGCTGCCGTTTGCCGACGCGAGTGTGGATGCTGGAAACGATCCCGGGCCGATGGCGCCGCGGCTGCCGAACGTCGTCGTGGTGTTCATCGACGACCTCGGCTACGGCGACATCGGCCCCTTCGGGGCCACGAAACAGAAAACGCCGAACCTCGACCGCATGGCCCGCGAAGGCATGCGGCTCACGAGTTTCTACGCGGCCCCGGCCTGCTCGGTGTCGCGGGCGCAGCTGCTCACCGGCTGCTATGGTCTGCGGGTTTCGGTGCCCTGGGTTTTCTCCCCGGCGGGGAAGCATGGGCTCAATCCGGCCGAGGTCACGGTCGCCGAGCGGCTCAAGTCGCTCGGGTATGCGACCGCCTGCTTCGGGAAGTGGCACCTCGGCGACCAGCCGGAGTTCCTGCCCTGTCGCCAGGGGTTCGACCGCTACCTCGGCATCCCCTATTCCAACGACATGCAGAAGAAGAGCGCCGAGACGGGAGAGAAGGTGGTGCCGCTCGTCCGCGACGACCGCGTGGTCGAGTTGCTCACCGACGAGGCCCAGCGGGGCATCGTGGAGCGGTGCACCGACAAGGCCGTGGCCTTTATCCGCGACTCGAAGGCCGAGCCCTTCTTTCTCTACGTGCCACACACCGCGGTGCACGTGCCGATTTTTCCGAGCGAGCGGTTTCGGGGAGCGAGCGACAACGGCCGGTTCGGTGATTGGGTCGAGGAGGTGGACTGGAGTGTGGGGCGGATCCTCGACACGCTCCGCGACGAGGGGCTCGCCGAGAACACGCTCGTGATCTTCACGAGCGACAACGGCCCATGGACGGTGAAGGGCAAGGATGGCGGGTCGGCGGGGCCGCTCCGCGGCTCGAAGGGAAGCACCTGGGAAGGGGGCGTGCGGGTGCCCACGATCGCCTGGTGGCCCGGCCGGGTGCCGGCGGGGAGCGAGTGCGACGCATTCGCGGGCACGATCGATCTGCTGCCGACGTTCGTGGCGCTCGCGGGGGGCGAGGTGCCCCGCGAGCCCGCGATCGACGGCCGCGACATCTCGAGGCTGCTCATGGGCACCGCCCGCGAGCCGGCCCGCGAGGCTCACTACTACTTCCAGGGGCCGGCGCTCCAGGCGGTGCGGTCGGGACGGTGGAAGCTCGCGGTGGCGGCGCAGCCCGAGGGCATGGGGCGGGGCAAGGAAGCAGTGCCCGCGTCGCTCGAACGGGCGAGGCTCTACGACCTCGAGGCTGATCTCGGCGAGACGACCGACGTGGCGGCCGCGCATCCCGACGTGGTGGCCCGGCTCCGAGGCCTCGCTGAGC
>Ga0075471_10000250_pt1 | contig 30560 bp, 22 predicted proteins | sample DEB19_08_DNA_2_FD_74787 | JGI IMG/M metagenome (GOLD analysis project Ga0075471, IMG submission 74787) | Aqueous microbial communities from the Delaware River and Bay under freshwater to marine salinity gradient to study organic matter... | ecosystem: Environmental > Aquatic > Marine > Coastal ...
ACACTTTGTATAAGTGGGCTTCTGAGATGGATGACTATACAAAGAATGAGTGGTTACCCACTTTCCAGGAAGCTGCTGACCGTGAGAAAGGTTTTTGGAACCGGTTGGTAACTGACGGAGACTTCTGGGCGGAAGACTTAGTAGACGGTGCGGCATTTGCCCTGTCAGCTTTTATTCCAGGTATGGCTTTAACTAAGCTTGGCTTAGGAGCTAGAGCAGCTGCCGGTCTTAGCCGTTTAGGTGTAGGCACTGCCGCTGTTGAAGGTGCCGTAGAGGGAGCAGGATCCATAGCTAACTATTTTACTAATGCTCAGAAATTTGGTAAACATTTAGATGCTTTTAACACTTGGGCTATTGCTACAGCTTCAGAGTCCATGTTTGAGGCTACTGAAGTACGTAACAATGTCAGGGAAGCTTTAAGGGCAGAAGGTAAGTACTCAGAGGACGAGATCCGGAAAATAGCAGGAGAAGCTGCCAGAAACAGCTTTTTGATGAACGCTGCTCTGCTTGGAGCTACCAACGTATTCCAGTACAGGACCATGGCTGGTCTGTTTGGAGTTGGAGGAAAGAATGTAGGAAAAGGAATGATCACTTCTGGTGCAAGTCTGGCTGACAAGGCTTTACTTGAACCTGCAGAGTCTGCATTTAAAAAATATTTTGGAGGCCTAGGTGGCAGCATTGCACGGGAAGGTTACATAGAAGAAAACCTTCAGCTTGCCATTGAACGCATTAACAAAGAATACGGTATAGAGGGTAAGACCAAGTCTTTCTTTTCTGTTGCTGAAGATGTATTGGGACAGTACCTGGACCAGACTGTGAAGGCTACAAAAGGAGAGGATGCTGAAGCCGCTACAAGCATTGGTCTTGGCGGTATCCTGGGTGCCGGTATGTCCATGGGTATTGACCGGATGAATGAAGCCGGTAAACGCAAAAATGCAGAAGCTGTACTGGCGGGCTTTACCAATGCCCAGAACAGCTGGCTTAAGTTTGGAGATATCTATAAGACAGAACAGGTTGAAGACGGTGTTGACGAAAACGGAAAGACTAAGTATAAAACAAAGACCCTGTTAGATCCTAACGGTCAGCCTGTTGTAGATGATGATAAAGTAGCTGCAGTATTGGCAGGCGTACAGACCAGTACATCCATGCTCAGTGATGCTGATAAAGCAAGGAATAAAGATGAGGCTGAGTTCCTGAGAACTAAAGCTTTTGCTGATTTTACCCTGGCCCACGTTAATGCGGGTATAGAGGATAGTTTGATGGAGAAGTTGGATAAGCTCAATACTGCTTCTGCAGAGGAGCTGGCTAAACTGGGCTTTGTCCGGGACAATAACTTTGATGCCAATGTGGCTAAATACAAGGGTATTGCTGCAGGTATCATCAAGCAGAGTGAGATCATTGATAACAGTATTCTTAGTGATGGATCCAAAGAAGACAATTACCGGATCAGTGTACTGAAAAGCATTGGAGCCGACCAGGTTATTTCTAAAACACTGGCCAGTAAGTTGCAAGCTGAAGTCACAGAGACCAAGAACAGCCTGATCACCGATGATATTACCTCGTTGTCTGATGGTATTGTAGACCAGCTCAATGAAGTCCAGCTTCGTATAGATCTACAGAAACAACTCATTGAAGAAGTTAAAAAACAAAAAGGTCCCCAGTACATCATAGATCTCTATGAGAAACAGATCAAAGACCTTGAGAAGAGCTATACCCAACTGGAGAAAGACAATGAGCTGACCGTTAAGAATCTTAAAAAAGATGAAGGCGGTTTCTATAACTATGAGAAAGAAGAGCGGAACAATCTTGCTCTGAACTTTGCAATCAACAGAAGTCTTGTTGCTAAGGCAGCCATTCTGAATAACATCAAGAACCTGGGTAACCAGTGGGCTTTCTTTGCCGATAACATAAACGGCAAGAAAAACTTTAAAGAGTACTACGATAAGATGGTCTCTGCTGTACGGGAACAGCAGGCTAAGCAGGCGGAAAAAGAGCGGGCTGATCAGGCCGCCCAGACACCTAAGACAGAAGGACAGCCTCCGGCAGATACTGCCCAGTCTCAAGCACCTGGTGCAGCAACCGGGTCTGTTCAGCAGAAACCTGCAGTAGAAGAGGAGGAAGAAGACCTGGAAGATATAGATGTTAATGATTTTGATCCTGAACTGAAGGCTAAACTGGAAGATGCTTATGCAGTATACCTGGAAACAGCAGACGGGGACATATCTTTTGAAGACTATGTGACCACTACTGCCGGAGCTCAGGCTATTATTAAGCAGTTCAACAAAGGAACCGGAAAGAAAAAAGCTAAACCTGCAGCAAAGAAAGAAGAACCTAAAACGTCAACAGGTTCTCAGCCGCAGCCAGAACAACCCGCAGGACCTGCTCTTACAGAGGACGAGCAGAAAGCATCTAATGAAATAGATAAGCTTAAGCTGGGTAATACCAGCAAGCTGGATCTGTTTAAGATCAAAGACATGCTGAAAGGACTCTTGGACCGGATTGCCGGTAACCAGGGTCTGGTAGATAAACTCTACAGCAAGGTACAGGAGATCAAAGATGATTATATCAAAACAGTATTACTTAAGCTGTTTTTAAATTCAGATACTGCTTCTGGTACAAGCACTTATGTACCTATTGCTAAGCTCTTGACTGACAGGGGTTTTAACCATAATACACCTGAGCATAAAGATGGCATGATCAACTTTAACGTTGATGAAGCTGAGACCGGGTTTGTGATCAGAAATGCTGACAGGTTAAGAGAAAAGGTCAGTTCAGGTGGTTCTTCTGCCGTAGATCTTTCTGACCGTGTTGTTGTAAAGGCAACTCGGAAAGGTGTTTTTATAAGCCAGGACAGAGCGTCCAGTCTTAGTATTCCAAACCGTACCATGATCACTTTTGAAACTAAAAGTGAGGTTAAAGATCTATTGGCTGGTACGCGGTCTGTCATAGCAGTGGCCTCCCGGTCCACAGGGTTTGGTACACAGATCCTGTTTAAAGGAGACGAAAAAGTAGGGGAGCCGTATGTAGCTGGTGTAGAGAACTATGCCATTGTACATCCGGATAACACTACAGAACCTGTCACGTTCTCAGAAGAACAGCGTGAGTTTGTAAAGAAGAACATGTTGTTTGAAGGTCGGCCTATGACCGACCAGGATTATAACTTTCTTCAGGGTGTCTATGAGAAAGTTCAGAAGTTTAACCAGGAAGTTGAAGCTATACTGGGTAACCAGGAGTCTACAGATATCACTCCTATATTCAACAAGTACTTTACATTATCTGCAAGACCCGCAAAACGTACAGCTGTCAAAGGACAGGATCTACAGGAGGTTATCAAGAATAATCCTGACAGCCTTTTTGAATCAGATGTACAGCAGGAAGACGGATCTGTAGTTAAGAAAAAGCTGGCTCTGGTTGCCACTAAATTTGGTAATCTTTGGAAACTCAAGTTTAATCTTGCTCCTGGTGAAACACTTGTTACCGTAGATCAGAAGACGGGTGAAGCCTTACCTGTTGTAGACATTGAGGAGTACCTGGAAAAGGTACAAGGTATTAAGCCTTATTTTACCGATGAGTTTGGAGCTGTTGCAGCTTGGGTAGCCAAGTCACCTGAAAAAGATCTGGGCTACACACCCTATGCCATTAAGCTTAAGTTTGGTACTGAGCCTGATAGAAACTTTAATGAGTTTGCCCTGGCATTCCAGGAAATGAAAAAAGCCATCCTGGATGGACTGGCAGACAACAAGTTTGTATTCAGAGGCAAAGAGTATAATGCTGTTAGTGATCTGACTAAGGAATTTAACGTCAGCTACTTTGGCTTTGACAGGGTCCAGGATTGGGTAGTTAACTTTTCTTTTAATTCAAAAAGTAAAAAGTTTGCCTTGGAACTGCGTCCTGCGGACCGGGAGAAAAGAAATCAGCTGACTGCTGAGCAAAAGAAAGCTCTTAATCTTTATTTTTCTGATAAGCCTATTGCTTCCATTACAGAGAACAGTTCTCAGGAAGAAATCAATAAAGCTTACAGAGATTGGATATCTGGTCTTTACGAAAGTAATAAGCTGCTTTCTAATGCTGTATCTGCAAGCACAGATCCTGTATTGAAAGCTATGGGGGCTACGTTGAAAAATGTAGTATTGTTTGAGTTTACAGGTACAGACACGGCAGAGAACTCTGTGTTAAGACTTAAGGACCGCAGGCAGCAGGAAAATCCTTTTCCTTATGCTGTATTTAATACCAATAGTCTTACGCATTCTTTAAAGCTGGCCCTTAATGAAGTGGCTAAGCCTTCTTCTCAGACTAAGCCTAAACCTAATCTAAAATCTTCTGCTAAAGGTGTTGTTAAGCTTGGTGAACTGAGTGACGAAGGTACACTTACGTCTAAGCCTGATACAGCAACTAAAGCTGATAAACCAGTAATTAATGTATATTGGGGTAGTCCTGAAACTTCTTCCAATACTAGAGTATTATCCAATCTTGCTCCACGTAAGTTTGCATATCAAGGTAGAGAATATGGTAGTGTTGAACACGCTTACCAATCTAATAAGTCAGGAACATTTGACCAAGTTACATATGATAAATATGTAAAAGCTGGCGGGTATGGAACTAAGATTAGAGGTAAAGCTGTAACACAAGGTTTTGATAATCTACAACTCATGAAAGATCTTGTTGTAGAATCATTTAAACAAAATCCAGATCAAGCTGCATTACTTTTAAACTATAGTGATTTTACACATACTACTAATGAAGTAATAGATAAAGCATTTTTAGATGGATTAAGGCTTGCTCAAAAGAATGCACAACCGGCTGCACCAGAAGGTAAGCCTTCTTCTAAAACTAAACCAGCTGTTACAAAGCTTGGTGAGCTTAGTGATGAAGGTACACTTGCGGCTAAGCCTGCTACAGATCCTAAAGCTGATATAGAAAGAAGAAGAAAAAAAGAATTAGAAGGAGAAAAATATTTTGTAAAAACTAACGCAGAAGGACTTAAATCTGCTAAAGAATTTGTTGATAGAGTCAATGCTAAGTATGATGCAGAACTGGCTGCTTTAGACAATAAATCTGCTGGTCCTGCAAAAGATATTACAAAACTTGGAGAACTAAGTGATGAGGGTACACTGGCTCCTGCCCAGAAGAAATCAGAAGGTGTTCCCAGCCGTAAGAGAATTATCAGGGAGGCTGATGACACGTCTCCTTTCATGCTTAAAGAAGAAGCGGCATATAAGAAATATACTGCTGAATCTTACCAGGAGGAACTGAAGTGGCTGCAGGAAAATCTTCCTGCTGACATTAAGTTAAGAGACCTGGGTACGATCATAGATAACCTGGCTGCCGGTAAGCAGATCCTGGGTTACTATAAAGATAGAGCCCTGTATGTAAGCCAGAGTTTGTCTGCAGTGGGAACCGTCTATCACGAAGCTTTCCACGCCCTGTACCGTGACATACTTACCCCCGACCAGCGTAGCTTCTATAAAGGTAAAGCCCTGGCTAAACTGGGTAAGCCTAGCCGCACTGAAATTGACACGTTCCGTAACGAGCGTAACTATACCGACAAGACGGATGAGCAGATCATGGACCTGATGGCCGAGGAATACCTGGCCGAAGGGTTCAGGAAGTACAAGCTGGATAAGAAAGAACCTGCTGACAGCTGGTTTAAGCTGTTTGTAAAACTCATTGACCGGATCATCAACTTCTTTAAGCGTAATTCAAACGCTATAGATGAGCTGTATGAGAGGTTTGACAACGGTATGTTTGCTGCTTCTGCAGTAAGAACACCGTCTTCTATTTCTGAAGAAGGGGTCTTTGCCCTGGCCTATGGCCGCCCAAGACTCAAAGAAGTAATACAGGATGGTGAAGCAGGCTTTGAGGTTGAGAAATCTATTCCTCTGAAGTCTACCGTACAAAATGAACTGGTCAGCAAACTGGTATATCAAGTCAGCCAGTATACAACCGGTACTTTTGATGATAAGTTCAGCCAGGCCGTAGAGGAAGTTAAGGCTGATTATAACATCAACACATTGCTGAAGGATAAGGATCCTGAAACCGCTCAGGCTATACGGAACTATTTTGAACAGGATTTTAATGAAGCCCTGTTTGTACTGGGATCCCAGGTGCCTTACTCTTTGGATGAGGCTATTGCCCAAGATGAGGATGCCAACTCTTATGTTACCGATGAAGGTGCCAACAGGCAGAGTATTGCCATTGTAAAGAAAGAAGTAAAGAATAAGATAGATGCTTTAGGTATTACCAGTAATTTCTCTTCTGAGGATTACAGCCTGCCTGAGGATGAAGAACAGCAGGAAGAAAAGAGCAAGGGTAACGAGTTTGACCTGGTTCATATCAATCCGCTGGATGGTATGTCCAAAGAGTTCAGGGCTTTGTTTAACATTATACCGTATGAGAAGGAGTACCCTTCCTTAGGTGGTATTAAGATCAAAAAGATGGCAAACGGCTCTATGCTGTTTAACGCCATGATGAAGCTCTCTGCCGACAGACCTGTAGATCAGATCCTGCCTGCTCTGGCTAAGAGTGTGGACAATGCTGTAGAAGATAATGATGAAGATGCTGTTGTACTGGATGCTTTTGCAAACTTTATTGCAGATAAGTTTGGTATCAGCCGCAAGGAGATGTCTAGTCCCGGTGCTGCTCCTACCCGTAACATCCACCTGTATAAGCAGTTCATTGACACTTTCTTTGTTACAGAGCTGAAGAGCACACAGGTAAAGCTCACCGTAAAAGGTGATAGTGTCAAGACTGAAGTGTTTGATGCCAGCATCAACCAGGATCAGAAAAAACAAAAAGATGCTATTGCTTTCTTTTATGAAAGAGCGTTCAGGAAACTGAAGACCCAGGAGCAGAAAGATCAGTTTAATAGTGATTTTAAAAAGCTGCAGAACTACCTAGGAAAGTCTTTGCCAGAATTCCTAAATCAGAAGGGAATTAACAATAGGCAAACCCTCAACCAGGTTGTAGACAAGCTCAAGGACTTGTTTGACAATGTAAACATTGTACTACCCAAGAGGTTGTTCAGACAGTCTTTGCTGGCCATCTACAAGTATGAGAACGAACAGGAGTTTTCAGCAAACTCTGTTCAGAACATCCGTGATATAGAAACTGACCAGGCTCTCATGAATGAGGGGGCGTACCTGCAAAAAGATTTCTTCAGTGCCCTTAGCCAGATAGATTCTGATAACTACGGGTTTATTTTTGCAGATACCCGGGCGGAGAATGTCAGTGTAGGAAAAGATAAGCGGGCTGTAGATCAGATCAATAAGATCCTGAAGTCAGCATCCAAGTACATGATCAAGTATGACATTAAGTCTGCCATACCGGTGTATCAGAATGCTGAGATGAAGAATGTCTACCGGTACATGAGGTATACACCTCCGGTACTGTTGGCTCAAATGATCCGGGAAAAAGGCATTACCAGCCTGACAGACATGTACCCTGTGCTTAAGGATTACATGGCTGATAACCCGTTGTTTGATGGCAGCCTTAAGAACCAGTTGTTCCTGTCCAACTTCTTTATTTCTTCTTTTGGAGGATTCAGGGAAGTGGTGGACGGTGTTTCTGACAACGGGGTAACCTTTGGTCAGATTGATCCTAAGGCTTTTATGCTAAGTGGTATTGTGAACTTCATGAACCGTTCTACGCTTACCCAGCGTATGAAGAATAAGAACGGAAAATATGAGGCAGTAACTATCACCACGTTCCAGCGTTCTCGTACCCAGGAAGAAGCTACTACCACCAACTTCCTGGTCAATGCCATGTATAAGAAGTATACTTCTGGGGAGTCAGCTAATAAAGCCTATATCCAGGATATGCAGAGCATGCTACGCCAGGAATACAACCGTATCCAACGGGAGTGGGCCCAGCGTGAGGATAACAGTGTGGTCCGGTATAGCGGGTATAATGAAAACATACACCCTGTAACAGGAGAAAGAATAACTGGTGATGGTTATGTGGTTAACGGTAAGACCATAAAATTAAGAGCGTACCAGTTTAAGGCTTTTGAACATTTCTTTCAAGAAAAAAATATTGACCCAGGAGTAGCTGATACAAGACAAGCCATTCAAGAAAGACTGATTCAAAAAGCTAAAGAAGGTGTGCCTTTTGAAGAGGCTCTTAAAGATGACCTGATTAAGAACAATGATCTGCAGAGTCATTTCAAGATGTATGCAGAATCCACCTTTAAGGTATACCAGGCTAATCTTGAAAAGTACGGACTGATCACTGTCACCAAAAAGAAGCAGGATAACGGTACAGAAACCGAAGTGTTTACTTCTCAGTTTATTCCTGGTCTGATCAAGGAGGATTTCAAAGATGCCAAGCCACTGGACAAAGCGGGATACACCGGTCTTAGGGAAATGCTGTTTGATCGTCACCTAAACATTGAGATGAACAAACGGATGGCTAACCAGATTTTTGACGGGGATATAGCCACCGGTATCAAGAGTGCCATTGAGTACTTTAAACGTAACAAGAGTGGTGTTATTTCCGGTAACTCCGGTAAGATGGGTTATGTAAGAACTGCTGTTACCCAAGAACTTAGAGGGCACTTTTTCACTAAAGTAAACCCCCTTACAGGTAAAGTGGATGTTGACCTGGAAGAACTGATCCAGGACCAGGAGGGAGAGAACACTCAATCAACGCCTATTGCTGATGGTCAGTCTTATCATACCCTCAACCACCGTATCAGGTTGATGGACAGCTGGGGTAGATTGGATCCTGAGGTCAAGAAATTGCTCAGGCAGTATAAGTTCCGCAATCTGTACAGAGATGAGATCATTAAGCTGGCCAACAAGAAGGTTGTACTTAACACCATAAAAACGGCTACCGGTGCTATCCTGGAATATTATAAACTCTCAGAACACCTGATCAGCCGTGTGGATGTATCTTATTTGGACTTACCCCAGGGAATGACCAAAGATGAAGCATACAGTATATTGGATAATCTGTACACCCAGATTGAATCCTTGGAAGATGCTATCATAGAAGATCCTTACCGTGATAATGCAGCAGATCTTGAAAGCCAGATAGAAGAACTTTACCAAAAGGTTCATACTTATTGGAAGCCGCTGCGTGGAAGGGAAGAACTGCATTACATGCTGAACTCTATGGAGCTTAGCGGTATAGACCAGGTCTTTGATCCCAATGCTTCTAAGAAGACTACTATGGTTCCTGTAAAGCTTTCTGCCAACAGCGTTACCAATCTTAAGCCTTCTAAGTCCAATACAAGTTCCCTATTCAAGTTCCTGCAGGTAGAAACCTCAGGTATCCACAGTACCGTGACACTGCCAAGCCAGGCCCGCCAGCTTCTGACTACGTACATCAATAAACTGAAAGATGAGCGTGTACTAAACGGACAGACCCTGCAGGAGATTGCCGATGAGTACACAGATGTCCTTGGCCAGATCAGCCAGAGCAGTCTGGATACGTTCAACAAAATGGCTACAGATGGAAAGGGTAACCTGGATATCTCCAAGATCTACCAGACCATGTATGATGGTCTTAAGAAACAGGGTGCCGATAGCAATACGTTGAAGTACTTTGAGCTGAAGGACGGTAAGCCCGTACACAGCCCGAATATACCTGCCATCAAAAAGCAGTTTATATACTACTATTTTGCTCTGTTCAACGATAGTATCTTTTCCAGAAAAGTCAGTGGTCGTGCGGATATCCTGGTGTCCTCATACGGGTATAAAGTACTCTATGATACCCAGGATAACAACCGGATCGTTACCATGACCGAGCAGAAGGCTAACCCTAATTTATACACGGATACCAACCGGTACCAGACCAGGAACCTGGGCATTACCAAAGAAGTAATAAACGGTGTAACGGTGTATAATGTAGAGGTGGTTATCCCTGAACCACTGGCCCGTAATGAGAGTGAGCGTCAGCTCTACCTGGAAAAACTGAACAAGTTCTTCTCTACCCGTATTCCTACGGAAGACAGGCGTTCCATGATCGTGGCAAAAGCCGTGGATTACATGGACGCTGCATACCAGAACTCTATTGTGGTGCCACAGTTGGTGCACATTCTGGCCGGTTCTGACCTTGACGTGGATAAGCTATACAGCCACACGTTTGCTCATTACCTGGATGCCAGCGGTACGGCCCATGTCTACGGGGATTACAGTAAGTACGCTACAAAGAGCCAGGGGCAGTTTGCCGAGTACATCCAGTATATGGGTAACCATTCTTTTGTTAAGGAACTTATAGACAAAGAAGTTGAAAAGCTGGAGGTTACTCCGGTGTTCAGCAAAGATTTCTATAAGATCAGTGAACAACTGGGTCTTTCTAACCTGGAGGTTTCTGCAGAAGATCTGGAAGACCAGAAGATCAACATGCTGCTTGACCTGGATATTCTGCAAAAGGATAAAACCAGTTTGCAGGAAGAGCATGACATGCTGTTCAATAACTGGATCACTGCTAAGACTGAAAAGAACCGTAATGCGTGGATTGAAAAACGGGCAGAGTACCTGGAAGCCAAGGAAAAACTTGCAGCTGCTGAAGCTGATCTAATAAGTGTAAATGATGAACTGGAACGGATTGAAAAGACCTACCGGTTGGCCGCAACGGTGAATATCCTGAAAGCCCAAGGCTTCCCGGTTACCCAGGGTGGATTTACAGACTACCTGAAATCAAACCCCACTCCGGTTATTCCTGTTCTGGATAACATCAGTTTGCAGCAGAAGATTGATATACTTTCTAATGAAAAGGTCTTCAAAGACTTTTACATCAATGAGCGTTCAACAGTAGAGCCGTTTGAAGAAGTGGCTAAGATGTTAGGTGTGTCTGTGGATTCTGTGGTTAGACAGAATTCTATTTATTCTGAAATGGGTGATGTTGTAGCTAATGATCTGAATAGCACCGGTAAAGATGGTATCGGTATCACAGCATCATTTAACAAGTTCCTGTCTTTTGCAGAAAAGAATTCTTTGACTACTTCTGATTATATCATTAACGTGATTGATGAGTCAGGTAAGCAACAGAAACACAATAACTTCCTGAATACAAAGGCAGTACGCAGTGTGGGCCAGACCCTGGGTATGTTTGCGGATGCAGCTAAAAACCCGATACCTTCTGTCCTGAATCTTACTCCGGATACAGCCAGCATTGCAAACCTCATTGTTTCCATGACTGGAAACCTTCAGCTGGCCCTTACTCTTAATAAAGTCCCTATGGTAGAGGGCATCATTGAGGAACATAAGAATAACCAATCTGCTGCTCAGCTTGGAAACAGAAGAAAGTCAAGCCTCAAGTCTTTGTTTAGAAGCCAGGTAAAAGACAGCCTTGCTGCTATTCCAAAAGAAAGATATGGTGAGATCTTTGAAGTGGATAAGAAAAATCAGATCACCCAAAAAGAAAAACCGGTTTACTTTAAATTGGTTGCTCCTAATCCTGCAGAAAAAGGACTGGGAAGCTTGGGTGTTGAACTGTATTATGAAGACGGTATCCGTGTAAAGGATGACGTTGGACTGTATCATGTGGCAAGACTTTATCAAAAAGCCCTGGTTGTAAATACTGAAGCCATTAAGGTGGGCAAGATCCTTAACCTGATCAAGAGTCAGAACCCTGACTTTAATGAACTGGACCAGATCCTTCAGTATGTTGATGAGTTCTTGAACACTGTCAACCCGGTTTTTGGTAAGTCTATCGGTGAGATCTTTAAGAAAAATAAAGAGTACCAGCCGCTGATCAAGGCAGCACGTACCGTGAGTGATTACTCTAAGCAGATTTTGATTGAACGCAGCTCACTGGTTAAGTCTATCAATAAGTTTGTTAAGGCAGGTTTTGATAACATGTCTATTAACCCCAAGGCAGAGGAGAACTTTAAGGAGCAGGTCATAAAGTTTGTGCTCATCAATAAGATGAAATCTGAAATGACCCGTGAGATAGAGGAGCTGAAGAGCAAGAAGGATGAACGGTCACTCAGGCGTTTGGATCTTTTGCAGGAGTCTATAAAGTTCTTTACTGCAGATTTCTGGTTAAATAACAACACACTGCAGGAGGAACTGGATTATCTGTATGATAATAATGCCGGTAATGCTTTTGTTGAGCTGCTCAGGATCAACAGCCGCCAGGGTATAGATATAATGGAGTCTATGACCCGGATGAAACTGGATATTGACCTTACAGAAAACATCATTAACGGGTTTGAGACTTTACAAAAAAGCAGGGATCCCCGTACTGCTAAGATCGCAGGCAAGATGTTTTACTACCTGTTGGGCAAGGACGGACTGGGATATGGTTCATTTACATTCATTAAGTACCTCAACCCTGACATGAAGATGTTTGGAGAGGCATCTGATGCATTGAACCAGTTCATGAATCTGCTGAAAGACCAGGAATCTTTTATAGATTCCATTAAGGATAAGATCCAGCAGGTTAAAAACAGCGGTCTGGACTCAGCTAAGAAAGAAGATCAGATCCGAAAGCTTAATGAGCAGATCATAGACAACTACAACAAGCTGTTTGATAAGTTCTTTAATAATACTAGCAGGCCTGGTCAAATAGACTGGATCAGCGGTATTGTTTCTAAGATCTATGCGTATGCCGGTAACCAGAAATATGTCCGTGAGATCTACGGTACTGATATAAAGTCAAAGGATAATAAGGACATTCTGGCAAAGATCATATCCAGTGGTGTATACAGTCACATCAATGAAAAGAATGCTAACCTGAAAGGTTCTTACTTTAACTACCTGGCTCTTGCCAAGGATAAGTTCACCATTGACTACAGTAAAGTCACTGAAGAAGAATTCCAGGACCAGCTCCGCCAGCTGTTTAAGTATGACACATTCCTGTTGGATGCAGACACCAACCTGTTGAAGACATCTTTCAGCCCGCTTATCAAGGACGGGGATGGTAATCTATACCGGCTCAATACTGTAGACGGAAACCGGGTAGCTGACATGGTTACTTTGGGTATGTCTGTGGGTAGTACGTATACAGATGCATTTACCGGCACAAAAGCCGAGTATACAAAAGTAGATGTTGAGGGATCTGAGAACCTGTTAAGCTTTGGCTTTACCCCTAAGGATGCTAAAGAGATCTATGATGCCACCCAGGAAAAAGAGGAAGAGGATGATGATATTGCTTTCTACATGAACGGTTCTGCCAAGGTCATGAACAGTGACAATAAGCCCGGCAGTACCGTATCTCGTCAGGTGTTGCAGGATGAAGAAGACATGGATGATCAGCTGGCCCAGTACTCAGAAGAAGATGAGCTGGGTGAGGAGGATATCAATGAGGATTTTTATAAGAAGTTCAAGAGTTCCCGTAAGCCTGCTTCCGCTAAACCTGCTGAAGTAAACCTGGAAGACCCGCAAGGTCCGGTACAGGTAGATAATGTGCTGGATGAGGATGACCTGACAGATGAGATGCTTAGTAAGTTTAAAGGTGCAAAAAAGCCTGGTAATGTTAAGGCTGCCCAGCCAGCTGCTCCACAGGGTGTAAAAATAAACTATACCCCTAAAGGCAAGACACGGCAGACTTATACTGTTATTGGATCCAAGATATACAACAGTAAGAACGAGGAAGTATTTGCAGAGGACTCTGTGGATCGGTATAAGATATTTGCCAATCTTGCAGTACAATCCGGCAGAGCTGTAATCGTGGAATATAAAGGAACCCAGTATGTTGTCAATAACAAGCAGCAGATCATCTCTACGGTGACCGGTAAGATCATGAACTGGTCTGACGATAACGGGAACCGTAAGGCTATCCTAGCCAGTGCAGCGGAGAAGTTTAAGTCTGTGAATAAGGACGTAGACTGGACCAAAGATGACAATACCTCTGAAGATCCGTTTAAATGTTAATGTCTTACCCCTATGGCAAGTAGCTGTAATTTTAGAACGTCTGAGGCATCAACTAAATCCTGGTTCAGGACCAGGGGTTTGTTAGACCAATATCTGAACATACCCGAAGGTAAGCTGAGTGATTTCAGGATGGCCAACGGCAGGTGGTCAGCAGAAGCTGAGAAACGCTATGGTGTAAAAGGTAAACTGTTCACTGAAACAAACGGTGGAAAGAAAGCTGTACCCAACACCGAAATGTTCCAGAAGATAGACTTCATTAAACTAAACGGAGTGGAAGACCCGGAGATAGATGCTATCTATAAAGAGAAACTTTCCCCCACTAAAAGCCTGGAAGACTTTCGCAAAGAAGCCCGGGAGTTCATTTCTCTCATGCAGAACAGTGGACTGAGCAAACAAGAAACACTAGAAAAACTTAACTGTTTATAACCTATGGCATCGTGTCCTAATAAATCACTACCTGAGTGGAAAGAACTTGTTGGTATCATGGGCTCTGAGACCAGGGCTTTATGGGCGTATACCTATAATAACAATGATATCCCTGATACCGCTTTGGCCAGTGAGTTTAAAAAAATGCTGGATGCAAAAGAGGGAGCTGTTGAAGTCAGTGAAAAAGTCAAGACCATCCGTTTGAGCCGTGTGGATGAGCAGCTGGCTGTCATAGAGGATATCATGAAGAAGGCACCTAAGGATGGCAGGCAGGATGTTCTCAAGAAACTGAAAGCCAACCTGGAGATGTACCGTAAGCATATTGAAGATGATATGCCTACTGTTTCCGTTACCGACCTGATGGCCGGTGGGGAGATTGAGGGTATGGACCAGAAGTACCAGAACTATGCATCTTTTGGAACCTTTGTACACCATATCCTGGAAGTACTGCAGAAAGAGATTGCCGGTACAGACCGTAGCCTGACCAGCATTTATAGTCCTGAAAGAATGAATCAAATCTTTAAGGAGTATAAAGATAAGTTTGAAATTAAAGGTCTTATTGAAAACGGCAGCATCCTGAATACGCAGGAACTGTACAACATGACCCTGGAAGTACTTGGTGTATTAAACCATTACTCTTCCATGGGATATACTATTCTGCCTGAGATGACCATAGTTGGTCTGGACAGAAATAACCGGATGATCGTGGGCCGCCTGGACATACTGGCTATTGATAAAAACGGGAAAACTGTAGTCATTGACCTGAAGACCAAAAAGCTCAAGAGCACAGCTACCAAAGACAGTCTTAATGCTTCTTACCAAGTCAACGGGGGTACCAAGACAGATCAGTTGTTTGCTACCGGATCCAGGAGTACGTATGAAAACTGGGATATCCAGTTGGGTATTTACTCCCGTTTGTTACAGCAGATGGATGTGACTACTATAGAGAAGAGGATCATCGGTTTGCTATACTACGGTACATATAATACAGAAAGCGGCAAGCAGTTCACCGAATCCGGTGAAGATACTTTCAGTTATAAGTTTTACAAGGTCAAGTCATACTTAAGCTCTGAGCAGGATAAGGCTTCAGAGAATGAGTACATCCGCTATAAGTACCTCATGCGTAAGGTCAACAGGGTTATTCCTGTGGAAGACGTTACTGATGAACAGGCTACTACGCAGGAGAGAGTCAGAAACATTTTTGAACTTTCTGATGAAGATGCCCAGAAGCTGGTGGATGAACTGCAGAAAACGGTAGAGGCAGAGCTGAAGGATACTATCATTAAACTGAAAGAAGCCCGTGAAAAGGCGGATAAGGAAACCGTTAAGTTCTATGAAGAGCGTAGGGAAACCCTGCGTATCATGCAGGATAACCTGAAAAAAGATAATTGGGAAGCTCCCTATAAGGTAGGTATTGTTATCCAGGCCTTGCAGATTGATAGCCAGAACCTGCTAAACCAGGCAGCGGGTATCAACAGCCGGATCAGCCTGGAAGACATCAGCAAATCGGCAACATATATTGCTGAGCAGGGTAAGGAACTGGAAAAGCTTAATAACACAGCCGCAGGTTTTAACCTGGTGATCAACCAGTTGAACAGGCTTCTTGTAGAAGCCGGTGTTAACAATAACAGTTTAGCAGTTACCACGCTCAATGATATTCAGAATAACATTCAGCGTGTAAAGGCTTACTATAATCAGCTGGGTTTCCGCCACATTGTACAAGTATTAAGTACCAGTCTTTCGGATACACAAGTCAACCGGATGAACGATCAGAAAAGAATGATCGTTGAAGCTGAACTTAAACGTTTGAGGAAAAAAAGGGATGAGCTTTTAAAGAATAATGTAAACAGCAGTATCTGGTACAGGATGACCAATCCTGTTAAAAATATTTTGAGATCAGCGGTTAACCAGGATGTACAACCCGCAGATGAACTGGAAGCCCTTGAGCTGCAGATAGAAAAGCTTGAGCTTGAGATGCAGGGTATCAGCCTGGATGTTTCAGACATCAAGAAATTCATTGCAGGTATATTAGATCCTGACAGTCCTATTTACATAGGTCAGGGTACTACCTTTTTTACAGATAAGATCGCCAGCAGCAGCAGTTCCGATTGGTTGCTGAGTTCATATACCACCCATTTAAAAGTGGCCCTGCAATCCGGCAGGCAGGAGTACATCAACTTTGTGGAGCGTGAAGGTCTGGAAAAAGAACTGGGAGAATACCGCAGGGGAGAGCGTAATGTTATAGCCTTAAATGCACCGATCAGTGAAGTCCGGTATGAGCTGCAGTGGGATGAAGAAGGCAATGAACAGAAAGTAGAAAGAAGGTCTTTTGTTACACCCTGGAAACAAGAGTACTATGATATTTTTGACCGGTATGAAAATACCCTGCATGATCTAAATAAAAAGATCTCTGAGGAGGTTAACCCGGAAAAGAAAAAAGAGCTGCAGGCACAGAAAGCCCAGGTGGTAAAAACTCATCTGGAGTGGCGGCTGGCCAATACAGAAATGCGGTATAAGTCTGACTACTATAAGATAGATCAGTTTCTACCTGAGGAATACAAGCAGAAAAGAGATGAGCTGTACAAAGAAAAAAACAGCCTGGAAAACTCTGTAGGTTTTAACAATGCAGAACTCCTGGATGACTATACGGTAGAACGCATAGCCCAGATAGAAGTAGAGCTGCAGAAACTTAAGAAAGAGTTCTCTGAGAAAGCAGATGGTGGGTATAAGCAATACCTGGAGCTGCAGGAAGAGTTCTTTGATTATGAGACCAACTGGAACTACTTTAACCGCCTGTACAACCAGAAGAAGGTTGAACTGACAGATGTTAATGGCAAACTGAATGTGGAAGCTTTAGAAAAGTGGAAACAACAGAACATGATCAGGAGACCTAAAGAACGATGGTATGATACCATTGCTGATGTATGGGATCAGATTAATGATATTCTGGGTGGTCAGGATCCAAACATTAAAGACCTTTTGGACCAGTATAAAGAAATCCTGAAAGTATACCGCAGACGGGGAGCCGTGGACAGCAGGTTTATGAGCCAGGAAGATATTGATACCCTGAACAAGATTGACACTGTAATCAATATGTATAAGGCTATGCCTTCCGGTCTGGAGCTAAGTTTTGATGAACGGGATCAGCTTAAAGATCTTTTTGGTTACCTAGAGAGTCTTCAGAACAAAGTAGAAAACCCTTTCTATGTAACGGAGTTTAATAAGCGTGTAGAGGAGCTAGAGCAATCCTGGTCACGTTATCAGAACGAGCAGGACGAGACCCAGAAGGAGTTCCTGATGGAACAGTTCATTACCAAAGAAATGGACTTTAAGACCTGGTATGATAACAACCATACCAACAAGTATGTCTCCAAGTTTATTTCTAACCAGGGACTAAACCCGTTGCCTAAGAAATACAACATGCTGACCATTCCTTCTGATGAGTCTATGATGGAGGAAGTGCCGGATTATAAGTTCAGCCGCAGGGTGATTAAACCCACAGCCATCAACCTGGATTACCAAGAAGACCATATGGGCTACCCTGTACCTAAAGGTGTATCTATTGAGAACGCCCGTGTATCAGGGGATACACAGTGGATCAACCCCAAGTATCAGCAGATCCGTAATGATCCCCGGCTGGATAAATTCTACCATTCTTTTGTAGGCAGGTTCCTGGCTATGCAAGAAGAGACAGTGGGTAAACTCCTGGGTTATAACTTTCCCGGATACGAGGAGAACTCCCTACAGGACATCCAGGATAGTGGTGTTGTGGCAGGTGTCAAGAACCAGGCTAAGATCTTTAAAGATAAAAACCTGACGGTTGGCAGTGACTATGATTTCTCTATCAACGGTTATGGTACCAAGCAGGAGGGCCGGGTACAGTTCAGACACAATACACCTCTGCCTATTGAACAGCAGACCCGTGATGGTATAGCTGCCGTGATCAAGTGGTTTGAGGAAGCCCATGTAAACAAGGCCATGGCAGGTTCACAGGTAGCCTCTGCTACCATGATCAGCTATATGGAGGAGTACTATACTCAGCTTGGTGATCAAAAATTCCCTGGTGTAGAGAAGCGTCTGATCGGACTCAGGAAAGTCATAGACCAGATGAAGTTTGAGTATAACAAGTTCATCAAGGGTGAGTGGAAGAAAGACCAGGGGCTGGCTGGAAGATTTGGAGATCTGGCCCTGCGTGGGATCAGCTTTACCCGTCTTGGTTTTGATCTTCCCAACCAGATCGGTAACATGTTCAGTGGTAACGTCCAGGCTTTCCTGGGCAGCCACAAGTCAGGACTCTACTCCAGCAGCAACTACCTGTGGGCAAAGAACATGATCTATAATCCTTATAACGGATTGATCAACGGCTTTGTCAAGGACTTCAGTAAAGTTGGAAACAAGAGCTTTAGTACTAAGATGTTCTTGTACTGGAACCCGCTGGGTGACAGTGTGGACCGTTACTATGACAAGACCCGGACAACCGGTCAACGGGTAGCCCAGGGTATTGCAGACGGTGACATAGCTTACATGATCCAGGACAAGGGTGAGATAGAAATCGGATCCACCATCTGGCTGTCTATCATGGATAACGTTAAGGTAAATGTTGTCAAGAGTCGGGATGAGAACGGTAAAGTACTGGAGTATGAGAAAGACGATAACGGAAACATAAAGACCGTTAACGTGTATGAGGCTTATATGGAGAATGAAAAGGGTGAGATCGTGATCAAACCCAATGTAGAGTGGTCCAAGAAAGATGAAGCTGCCGTACAGAAGATGGTATGGAGTGAGCAACGCAGAACCCAGGGTAGATACGCAGATTTTGATAAGACTCTTTTTGAGTCCGGGTTCATAGGCAGACTTGTGTTCTACTACAGAAAGTACCTAGAACCTTCTATCCGAAACCGTTTTGGTCGTGAAGAAGCCAACTGGGAAGCTGGTGAGCAAGCCATGGGTATTTACACAGGCCTTACCAAGGCCATCAGAAACTACTCCATGCGTGAGTTTATTAGTGGATTGTTTGGTGGAAAAGGAATGAACGAGTACTACCAGAGAAAGAGCCAGCAGGCTGTACGTGAGATGGCCGTAGCGGCTGCCATGTATATTGTTGGACGTTTGATAGTAGGAGCTATGCCAGATGATGATGAGGATGATATGACCTTTGGTAAGTTTGTTACTTACAATGCCTTGGCCGTCTATGCTAAGGTGGATATGGAAACCAGGTCACTGGTACCTATTCCTGTTGTTGGAGGTCTTCAGAATTATCTAGAAAACCTCAGTTCATTTACCAATGCGGGTAGGGATATTTCCAGAACGATAGGTCTTATAGATCATAGTTTATTTTTAGCTTTAGTGCCTTTTGTAGACAATAGTTCTGATTTTGGTAAGTATGTAAACAAGAAAGCTTACTATCAGCGGAACACTAAATTGTTTGACAAGGGAGATGCTAAGATTAAAAAAGATATCTATAACCTGACCGGATACATGAACATGTATGAGTTGTTCAACCCGGAGGAAAGGATCAAGAACTATAAAGCCAGGATAAATTAAAAAGAAAAGAGGTGGCTTAAAAACCACCTCTTTTTGTTTGTCCCTTCTTATACAAAGGTAAACTGTATGGATCCTAGCAGGAAGCCTATATCCAATACATAGGCTTTGTCATAATCATCACTATCCGGGTCATAGGACTTAAGATCCCTGACTACTTTTTGAATACCAAATTGTATACCCAAAAAGATCTCATTCTGAGGAAGAAACTTTACTTTTATATGCATGTTGATTGGTTTTAGTTCTTTTTGATCTGATCTTTATAGTGGTCATATGTTACATCACATCCCACTTTGTAGCCCAAGGTAAATCCTATAGCTGCTATGGCCATAACCAGTAGAAATAAAGCTGTTAGATCATTCATTCTTTATAAAAGTTCCGTTTACAGTCTTACCAGTTCTGTTCTTGATTACGTTATAGGCTGATCCTAGGCAGTCTTCCAGCTTGACACCTTTGATCTCTGCTAAGATGATCAGGGTCACCAGGACATCTCCCAGGCCGTCAATCAGTTCCTCCTGGTTGTTTTTCAGTACAGCCCGGGCTACTTCTCCCATTTCCTCAAAGCTTTTTAACAGCTGAGACTTGGCATTATCCGGGGTAATGATACCCTTGTCTAATGCCCACTGGATTACTTCTTGTTCGTACTTCATAGGTTATTTGGTTTTCTTAGATTTTATAATGGACTTGATACCTTCCAGGCAGTCCATTAATTTGTTAAGGGTGGGAAGGTCTTTGGTTTTAAATCTTTCTTCTTGGAAAAAGACTACTTCCCAGCCGTTTCTAAAAGCATGCTCACTATCATTGGTAATCAGTGATATCACAGAATGCTTGTACAGGTCGTATGTATAGTAGTAATAAGGTGGATCTGGATAGGATGATGTAGATGGTACCTTGACCTTCTTAAATCCTAGTTTTTTAAGATCACTTTCTGTGATCTCTGTTTTTTTAGTAGCCATAAGCTTTGAGTGAATGTTCAAAAGGGTTGGTTTCTATCTTCTTTACCTGGTCCAGCATCTCACCAGCCAGCTCCCGGACTTCTTTCTGGGCATGCTCGTCATACCGTAGCTTAAGAAAATGCATGAAGCTGCGGAAGTTAAACATAACATCCATAGAGATCTGGGAGTTAAACGTCTTAAAGAACCGGGCGGATTCTTTGGCTCTCTTACGCCCGTGAGTCTCTGAGAGTTTAGCCAGGACTTTATGGTACAGGGTATTACCTAGAGCGGTATACTCCTCTAACATAAGCTGGAACTCTACCGGCCAGTCCTGTGGGATAAAGAACTTGTCTTCTTTAAGCTCTTTATACCGGGCAGACTCTCCGTTAATGCTTACTCCTATACGGTGTTTAAGTAGGTGTATATGCGTAGCCTGATCCACAGTTACCAAAAAATGGAGGCTGGACTTTTCAAAGGGCGTGTGATGTCCTTCTTTAGCCAGCATCTCCAGCAACTGTGGGATCCGGTTACGTTTTTCTTCTGTAATGTCCCTGGACGTACTGGTCCAGGCAGATTGGGCATGGGTCAGGTCTGATCCATAATATCCCAGTAGCTCAACAGCATTATTCATCGTAGTCAGGGTCGGTCTCCCTTTTCAGCAACAGGTTACATTTGTATTTCCAGTCTCCTGATAGTACATCAATTATTGGTACACCACATCCGTTAGACTTGGCTTCTTTAATCTCTTGATCATTATCATCAAGATGCCAGACAAACTGTGTTCCGTCCAGGTAAGTGTACTTCCACTCCATACAGGTAAATCTTACCCGCCAGCGTGGGATACCTAGCCGGTCCACTACTGTCCAGAGATCATCTAAAGTAGGTTTATGAAGATACCTGTGCCGGTGGTTTTCATCCCACCGGGTGGTTACTACCCATACTTCATGACCCTGGTCAAGGAGTTCTTTGGCATACTCTTGGACAGCCTGGTGTTCAAGGGTACCATCAAAATCAAAGGATACTTTCATAGGAAAAGACTGATCACAAATGTCCACAATAGTACAGTCACAATCAAGATAGATGACCATACTAATGTGTGATACCAATCAATCTTAGGCCTGTTACTTGCTGAACTGGATTTCATAAAGGGCGGTTTTTAGACTGTCTATTTGTTTAGTCTGAACATTTACCTGGTTACGGAGCTTACTGTTGTCTATATAAAGCATGTACAATGTGCTGATCAGTGCCACTACACTGATAACTCTTAGTATGTTAGAGATGGTTTTCATAGGTTAGCATTTACTTTTTAATACGACTGTGCATGTAGGGATAACTACTGGTTAGTTCTGTAGTATCAAATGGATCCTCCTGCATAGGTTTTGTTTCTACCGGGCTCTTTTTCCTGGATGCTGTAAGGATCAGACCGACTGCCAGCAGGACGGTACTGCCTATAAGAACAACATCAAGCCACTTGTCTTTTTGTTTCATAGAAATGGATTTAAAATATGTACCTGATATTTCCCGGGTCAAAGAACTCTGCGTACAGGTTAGTAAAGTCCTGAACCATTTGTTTTTTAAGCCACCACTTGTACCGGATGTTGTCAGGGGCATAGTGGCTGTCTTTTTTTTCCTGGATATCTGGTCTCCAGAGCAGATCATTTACAGGCTTAGTGGCCCGCTCATAGCTCTTGTTGTTATAGGTCAGGAATATACATTCTGACTTCACATCTATACCGGCAGCCTTAAGTTCCCTGAACAGCTTTCTGTACTCATCCAGCCACCCGTCTGTAAAAATGATAGGAGAGAAGTTGATATGTACCTCCATGTGTTTCTGCAGCCGGGGGATGCTCGCTATACGGTCAGTAATCAGATCTGTCTTGGGTTCTAGTACATCAGAATAAATCTGAGGCATAAGACTCACCCGGATCCTGTGCTTGCCTTCTACCAACTCATACGGGGTAGGGTCAAACATGGTAGGATACTTGGTGGCAAACGTACTCTTGGCTTTCTGTGTCCAGTTGTTGAAATATCCAAATACCTGGTACCAGTCATAGTACTTCTGCATCAGGGGTATATCTGTACTGCAGCCAATGTCAATCACGTAGTAATGCGGATCTACCTGGTTGGGTATCTTTGGCCAGGGTTGTTCTTTAACCCAGCTATCCATAGAACCCCAGATATCCTGCATGTTGGTGTTTACATACACCTTATCTGCATTGTACCGTCCTACGTAACAGTAGGACTTCATGCATCCGCCCAGGCAACCGTAGATGAAGTTTGGACTGACAGCATCCGAACTTCTCCCGTTGTCCCTGGTTATAAGGGTCTTTGTTTTTTGCTGAATGATCTTCATTCTGTCATATTAGTGTAGAATGTTAAACTTGTTACTGTTCTTTTCCAGAACCTCACGTACTTTTTCTACCAGGTCTTCCAGACTTCCGTCATTGATAATGACATGGTCAAACGGGTAGTTATCCAGGCTGGTTTCTGAAGAGTGGGTGTTAATGGGTGTATTACCCGGACGCACTACACGGATCAGTATACCACCGGCATCTTTAATAGCCTGGGCTTCATTGGGAAACCTGGTGTCCGTGATAACCCAGTTAGGATACTCAATTGGAATAGGTTTACTCATTTTTTCCATTTGTAATGTGGATGCACCTAAATCCATAATACCAAAAGAAGCTGACATCAATGGTTTATAGTCAGCCATCAGAGCGTTAACCCAGGTGTTAGTATGAAGACCGTCACGTAGACCGTCTGTACCCAGCTTCTGTAAGAAGTCTCTTACAGTCATAAACTTACCAATACCAGCATCACCTTCTTTAGGCGGCTTACCATCATTAGTTTTCCATGTAGTCCACTCTGGACCCAGTACTGTTTTCTTAAACTCCTGGTCTTCAAACTTTTCTATAGGGATACCGGTCAGTAGACTGGCCACCTGTTTTAGTTTGCCTGCCCACTTCTTGATTTCCCAGCCAGACTGTTCTTCTAAGAGCCAGTCATTGTCCGGGTGTATTGCTAACTCTACCGCAACGTCTTCTTGGAAGTCACAGTGTAAGTATTGGATAATCCTGCCTACAGTGTCTTTGCCTGACCCGGAATATCCTGATATGCCTATAATAGCCATAGTTAAAAGGGTTAAAAAAGGGGAAGGTGTTACCCTTCCCCGGTTGGATTACAAAAAGTTTACTCCGAACATACTGTTATTTGGAGTAAGATCTGAACTGTCCAGTACAGGTTCTTCCTGTGCTGGTGCAGATACATACACCTGGCTCAGGGCCGGTTTTGCAGCAGGCTGGACAAAGCTCATTACAAAATGCTGGTGAAGCTTCTGGTGGTCGTTGAGGTAAGTCAACGGGTGAGACAGCTTCAGGGCATGCGTAATGTGGTTATACAATGTCCAGGCAGAGTCCGGGTCAGCGTTGTAGGCAAAGGATGGCTTGTTGATCTCACGCATGACCAGGCTGACCTGGGTGCTGCTGATGATCTGCTTGTCTATTAACAGCTCACCTACAATGTGGCTCTTCTGAAGAGTGGTTAAGTTAACCTGCTTGAGGGCTTCCTTCTCTTCAATCAGCCTGGTGAAGAACTGGTCTGCATGCAGGATTTGGAACTCAATAGAGCCCGTAGCTTCCTGCAAAGCTGTGCCGGTGTGCTTACGCTGGTAGCTGGCCATATCTCCGGATACTACTCCGTTCATACAGACAAATACCTGTCCGCCAATGGCACACTTGAACCTCATGGCTTTGTTGTAAGAATTAGACCAGGCGAACATCATCCCCATGTCAGGGTCTTTGGTGGACACCAGATGATATACACCCTGGGCTACATCTCCGTTTACGGTAGACCGGTAGATTTCCCGGTCTATGTTGAAGCCTGCTTTACTGAGTTCCTGTCTTGCTGAATCTATAATATGACCGTGAGGAATCACGGTGTAAGTCTTACCGTGGTTGGGTAAGTCTACTGCTTTTAAATAATCTTCTGAAACGTACTTGGTTCTGTGACACATGTTGTTGAAAGTTTTGAAATGTTAAAACAATGAGAGCTGTACGGAATACCTGGGGTGTACCTCCGTGATGGTTTCTATCTCACGGTAGATGGCATCCAGATAATACTTAGTGTTGATGTCGTAATGACTGAAGGGGATCCTGGGGTTGATCTTATTGATCACCTGCTGTTTCCACTTACCGGCTTCTATCTGGATCTCCCGGTTGTCTATATGTTTCTTGACCAGCTTGCCTCCCGTATTGGAGACATAGTAACGCACAATCTTCTGCATGGGTGTACGGGTAATTTCCGTACCATCTTCAGAGACCTGTACATTCAGTATAGTCCAGTCCTGCTTGGCTTTTACACCGGCACAGTAGTCGTGGATGTCCTGGTTTTCTGCCAGGAAATCTTCCGGAGTCTTACCGTCAATGAAGTAGGCATAGATAGCCTTAGGTATGACTAGAAAGCTCTTGTTCTTGTGGAACACCGATACTTTCTTCTTAGCTAGATCCTCCCATTCAAACCGGCCTTTACATTTAGTCTTACCGTTCTGGTACACAGCTATGTAATTGTTTACATCTGCTATGATCATCTTTTTGTACTGGTCGTGTTCAAGCTGTAACTGGGTGATCTTCTCCCACTCGGCACAGATCTCTTTGTACCGGTCTATCTTATGCTCGGGGATCATCATCTCCAGGCCGTCCGTGTTTTGCATGAGCGGGATGGCTTCTGGAATCTCCAGGCACAACATCTCGTACAGCATACTCAGACTCAGCTGACCGTTAATAGTGATCTGCATGGTCATTTTGGGATCATACAGAAAACTATTTTCATCAGCTGTCAAGCCATAGGTAGAGTTCAGGATGATCTTGTACACATAGTTTTTGGGATCTGACTTGGGAATCTTTTTACGTTCTTCAAAGATCCACTCATACAGAGGACAAAACTCTTCTTTAGGCAGATGCTCCGGACTAAACCCATTCTTGATAGCTAGGTTTGGATAGAAACTAGTAACGTCAGAGGTCATGATAGTCCAGCCCTGTTTAGCCTCATACACACCTGGATCCGTAGCACCGTGGATACCACCCAGTCCGTAGTCTGTCTTTACTCCACGGTAGTTAACGGTATGTTTAAACCCGTCTTTGGTAGAGGTAATGACCTTGGTCCTGAAGTAGTCCAGTACTTTCTGGAACTCCGGGGTCTTGAACTGGATGTAGGGCAGGATGCATTCTGCCAGGATAATATACTGCCTGGGTGTACGCAGCTGTTTGATGTGGGCTTTATCCCAGCCCAGACGCTGATGCAAGAAATGCAGGAACAGCTCCTTAGATATCTTAGGCTCTGATGCAGAATACAGGTCTATGTTGTATTCTTTAGTTAGAGACTGCCTGAGGGCTATCTGCTCTTTGGAGTGCTTGAGTATTTCTTTAGTACTCAGTACATCATTCACACAATACTTCACGATCATCTCCAACTCGTGACTGGTTGTCACAGGTTTAGTATGATGGTGCGGCATCTCCTCTACGTTACTCCAGTCCATGGCATACTGGATCCATTTCAGCGAACTTCTCTTGGCCGTATTGTCCCAGTGGTTCAGCCTGAACAGATCTATCTGACGGATCTTCAGCTTATGCGGAGGATACTCTGCAAAGCCTTGATTGCTTGTCCTGGATATGGTATCCTGGGCAAACTGGTACAGCTCTGCAGCTATCTCGGGACCAGAGAGCTTCATCAGCCTTTTCTGGTTCAGTAAAATATACTGGGATATCTGGGCATCAAAGTTCAGCCCGTTGTAGGATATATGCCACTGGTGGGACTTGACACAGGTGTTCAAGAATTCCACCAGCTCTGTAAAGTCATTTTGCAATTCGCAAATTGCAAATACTTTACGTTCTGTCTCATCCAGGTAATGCTGGAACACTCCAACAAAGCAGTTGCAGAGTGTTTCATAGTCCATTACCCAGTGTATGGGCTTTCTTTCCATAACATTTGTTCAGTTTAGCTGTTCCCCCTTTTTTAGTTTGTAGATAAAAAAAGCAGATTTGACTCTGCTTCTTTTGTTGGGTACTGATTAGGATCAGACAGTGGTCGTAACCGTATCTGCGGTTTCCACAGGAGTCTTATATGCATTTTCCAGGTACTGATTAAAATCAAAGGAGTCTGCATTAAGAGCTGTAAGTTTTACAAAAGAGGTAATCTCTTCAGGTTGTTCAATGTAGTACTCGTAGTAGGTCTCAATCACTTTACGTTCTTCTGCAAAGTTTTTACCGTTACTACGCTTACCCGTTTTAATCATCACCAGTTCTCCAACATCTGACAACTTGGGAAGCATGTGGAAGCTTTCCTTCTTTTCTTTGCTGATTACAGCAAGCACTTTGGAGTCCAGGTCAAAGATGGCCTCGTTGTACGGGCAATCCAGGGTGGCGGGGATCATTTTAAAGGTCTTACGGTTTTCCCAGCTACCGGTGACTAACATCATGGTTTTGTTCATAAGGTCTATAAGATTGGATTAAGTTCTACAAAATTAGTTTAGTTTTTAAATTCTCCAAATGTTCTACAGGAATTTTTACAACTTCTTTTTTAGGGTCATAGGGGTCACACAGTTCCCCGGTTTCTTTAAGAGTCCTGACATCCACATCTAAAAGCTTGGCGTACAAGGAGAAGTACTTCTCCGGATACAGGTATGATTCTATATAATCATACTCTGCGGAGTGTTCTCCATAGTAGCTTTTAATAGCTTTCTTCATGACATTACTGAGCTTGGAATACTTTCCTTTCAGGAAATGATCCCAGTCATCATCAAAGTTTATGAAGTCAAAAATGTAGAATTCTTTATCTTCTACAGTAAAATTCTGCTGGTACAGTGGATTAGACAGCAGAGAGTCTGTAACGAACATCTCAAAATCCCGGGATGAAGTACTCTTGAAAGTACAGACCAGTTTACAGTCTGTACTCTCAATGAGTCCCTCTATAGCCACATATGTGTTGATAGGTGTAAACTTCCCGGATTTCTTAATACCCAGTACAGGGTACAAAAATGACCGGGACTTTTGAAAGTACTTAGTATAGAGGTTTTCTATCATCAGGACAGTGTTTATAAGATCACCTTACCCTTGGCAAAATCATAGGGCAGGGTATAATCTCTGTTAGTATAATGCCAGTCTGCTATTTCTATAACGTTCTTTAACTTATCCAGCCAGGTGTTCATCGTATTCTCTGATACAAAGAATGGATAACACTGGTAGTTTCTATCAATGACCACAAAGTGAAACTTCATCTGGTAGCCTTTCTCCAGCAGGTTAGCATGTTTCATACCCACCATGCTGCAGTAAATAACCGCCTGCATCCAGTATGAGTAATACTCAACAGACTCAGAGAAATCTTTAAGATCCTTGCTGCTAGTCTTGATATCATTAATCAGGATAAACTTGCTATCGTGATCCAGGACTATGTTGTCCACAATACCCTTAAGACCAAACTGCTTACCGGGGAGATCAACCTGTAAAGGTTTTTCGTTAAAGACTTCTTTATTGTCAAACTCTGTAACATTACAGCCAATAAGATCACATACAGATTTGTATGTCTTTACGACCTCTACAGCAGTCTTACAAAAGTCCAGAGTTTCTTGGTCAATCAAAGTCTTGTTGCCCTTGGTCTTTAGAAATCCCCAGTAATTATAAGCATCAGCCGTCAGGATCTTATCTAGTCTTTGCTGATCTGTTTTTAGATTCTGGAAGTAGTTCATATCCCGCATGACATCCAGGACAGCGTCCTGAAACTCATCTAGGTTTTCTCTTGGATCTCCGCTGTTGGCTAGTTCCTGGTGATGATAGAATACCCGGTCAACAACAGTACGCAGATTGCCTGTGGGTAGATTAGCAGGACTGATTACAAACTGTTCATTAAACTTCTTTTCTTCCAGCAGCAAACAGTGGATTACTTTACCCTGAACCAGATGAGCATCCAGCTTTTCTTCACGCATACCCATAACGTAGTTCTGATAAAAAGTCTGAGGATTCCAGAGCAGTTTATTCAAGCTGGAATAGGAGAAATAGAACTTCTTACTATAGAAATCTTTCTCCTGGTTTTGCATAGTTTCTTCAATAATGGCGTTTAGCTCCATGTGTCTTGGTTTTAGTCCTCAATGAGGATATTATTTTCTTGACGATACCTTTGTTCATTGACCAGGATCTTTTTGATCCAGGGTTCTATTCTGTGCCCCAGGTCATGGAGGATGTTTTGTATATGATCATTAGACATTTCAGCAGGAGTAATCCACCTGCGTGGCTGGTCTCCGTTCTTACCATAAGTACCCCAGTGGAAACTAATTCTCATCTGGTCATGGTCATTGGACAGATATACTGTGGGAGAATGATCTACTTTCAGCAGATCCATACCCCCGTAACGTTGGTATTCCAGTCCTCCATCTACCATAGTGACATTGGTACAGCTGCAGGTTTTGTAATCATGCCGGTGGTAGGAGGTGAGGATCTCCCCACACTCCAGACATTTAACCCTGTTGAGCACCATCTGTGACTGTGTCTGGTTCATTTTTGAAAATGTTATCTATATCTTGTACACTTTTCCAGGTACTTCCTGGAACTTTATCATTATCATAGCAGTCCTTACAGCACATGATCAAACCATCTAAAACCACTCCCAGGTCTTGACTGGAACTGCATACACAGCATATGTTCTCACACATTACTTGAGCCATGCTAAGCATGCCAGCTACATGAGCATCTCCACCCTCATAACTGAACTTTAACATACCAAACAGTTCACCTAAGTCTGTAGCTACTACTTGCGGACAGGTAATCTTATGACACATATCATCATAGGTTACGTATGTATCTACATGATTTTGGATACAAGAAAACATATGGTCCAGTACGCGGACCCAGCCTTCAGGTATAGCCAGGTAGTTTTTATTTATTTTGCCGTTTTCCAGGGGAGGGAAAATCCTGGGGTATTTCTGTATAAGCTCTGTTACTTTCATTTATACTTACCAATCAATAAGTTGAGTCTTTTAGTAGACATCTCTCCTACAATACGGTCCATAACTGTATCATTCTGAACCACTAGGATTGTGGGCACGCTTGTAATTTGATATTTAGATACCAAATCTTTTTCTTGGTCAATGTCTACAACTTGGGTTTTAATAGGAATACTACCGTATGATACTACTCCACTGTATGTAGGATCAAAACTGCTGCAGGTTTTACACCAGTTGGCCCTGAAATAATACAGGATTACTCCAGGTGAGCTTGTGTTTTCCATATGTTCTTTTTTACTAAGAAGTCACGAATCTTTTTAGTTACTAGACGGTCATCTGTTGAAGCTTCAAGCTCTTCTATAAACCAGATATACTCTTTTTCTGGTGTGTCTTTTTTGTCCAGAGCATCAGCTATACGCTTGAGCTGATGGTGGATCTCGGGAATGTCATGCTCTATGAGCCTGCGTCCCATAAGGGTGTTATGTAGTTCAGTCATCATTATGTATTTCTTTGAATAATTCCCAGCTATCTTCTGGTAAAAATTCTACCAGGTTTTTGTTTGGGCAGAAATTTAATAGTTCTACTATGGTATCTTCAATACCATCAGCCAGATCCATTTTGATCTGTTCCAGTACTTCAGTGATTAGCTTTTCACGCAGTTCTTTTTTTGTCATGGGTTATTAAATCTTTAGGGTAAAAGCGTCCAAGTATGTTTCCGTTATAGGTCTGACGAGTGAGTACATCTTCTTTGATCTGCCATTTAAGCTCAGCATAACTCAGCTGTTTTTTAGTCATGCAGAGTTCTATGATTTCTCTTTTAAAGTTTCCTGGACCAAATGATTTAATATC
>Ga0075471_10000253_pt1 | contig 30304 bp, 23 predicted proteins | sample DEB19_08_DNA_2_FD_74787 | JGI IMG/M metagenome (GOLD analysis project Ga0075471, IMG submission 74787) | Aqueous microbial communities from the Delaware River and Bay under freshwater to marine salinity gradient to study organic matter... | ecosystem: Environmental > Aquatic > Marine > Coastal ...
CGGCGGCGAGCGTGCGGCCGTCGACGACGGCGTGCTCCCATAGCGTCCACATGTCGAATGCCGCGCGGGGCCTCCGGCCGATGGCGCCCAGCGCGGCTCCCAGCCGGCGCATGCCCGACTGCGGCTGCACGAGCGCGGCGATCTCCCGCGGTAAGTTCTGCGTCGCGTCGTCGGAGATCACGCGGATCCCGGCGCAGGGCAGTCCCGCGTCGCGGGCTGCCGCCGCGACGGCATGCGTCTCCATGTCGACGAGCGCAGCGCCCGTCGCCGCCGCGAGGTCGCGCTTCGCGGCGGCGGTCGTCACGACGCGGTCGACGCTCACGACCGTCAGTCCGGAGGCGGCCCCCTGCCCCGCCACCAGGTCCAGCGGGGGCCCGCCCGACATGGTGACGGCCCGACACGGCCGGGCGAGCGTGCCGCGGGCGAGCGTGGCGTCGAGCCCGCCGGCGAATCCGGCGCTGATGACGACCTGCGGCCGATGCCCGTCGACGAGCAGCCGGGTGGCCCGAGCCGCCGACGCGGCGCCGGCGCCGCCGACGCACCAGGCCACCCGCCGGTCGGCGACGAGCCCTTCGTGGATCGTCAGGCCGGCGGGCTGGAAATCGACTGCCTCCCGGGCGAGCGCCGCGAAGGCGTCTGCCTCGACCGGCATGGCGAAGACGACGGCCGCAGCGCAGGATGGACGCGACGGCGGAGGCGTTTCCAGGACCATGGACAATGATTGTGCCGGCCGGCTGGCCGGCGAGGAAGGCCGTTCGTGCCGCGGGATCAGGGCCGCGCGACGGCGGCGCAGGTCGTGTCCGCACGCCCGCCGCGGCAGGCGGCGCACCGCTCCTCCGGCGTCCATTCGAACCCGGGCACCTTCCGCGTGACCTCGGTCTTCACCGGGATCTTGCGGGTGTGCATCGCGGCCCATGTCGGCTTCCAGATGTCATACCACCAGCAGCCGCACGTGTCCTTCTGGCACTTCTCGCCGCAGAGGTCGCTCGGCCCAGGAATGCAAAACTCCTCGCATTTGTAGCTCCAGCAGACCTTCCTGATCTCCCGCTCCTTGGGCTTCGGCACGCAGACCTTGCGGACGCATTCGCAGCCACCGCAGGCGTCGCAGCGGCCGTCGTTCGAATCGGCCGGCTTCGGTGCGGCCGCAGCCTCCTTGGGGATCTTCTCCGGGGCGGCTGCCAGCGGCGGCGGCGCCGGTGCCTGCTGTCCGAATGCGATGCTCCAGGGAGCCAGCGCTCCGAGGGCCAGCATCGTGACGACGAGGCGATGCCTGATCGTGATGTACGCGGTCATGGGGTGCGCAGTCTCGGGGTGCGCAGTCTCGGGGTGCGCAGTCTCGGGGTGCGCAGTCATGGGGTGCGCAGTCATGGGGTGCATCCTCGCGTGGTCTGGCGGTCAGAACTCGATCTGGAATCTCGTCCCGTAGATATCAAAGGGGGCGGCGCCGTAGCCGATGTAGTCAGGCATGCTGCGAATCCAGTTGAACTGCACCCGCGCGAACCGGTTCCACCACCAGTTCACGCCGACGGTCGTCTCGTTGAGCACACCCGCGTTGGGTGACGGAGGGAGCGTGCCAGCCGGGGCGGGCAGGATGTTGGACGGACGGATATTCACGCCGGAAAGATCGACGTAGGACCAGCGGGCGGCGAGCTCCCACGCGCCCCAGCCCACCATTCGGCCCCGCCGGCCGGTGCCGAAGAAGGGGGTGAAGGGGACGACGTTGTAGTCGAAGACGCCGGCCTGCTTGAGGTAGCCGATCGTCTCTCCGGTCAGCATATAGCCGCACTGGACGTAGGCCGCGGGCTCGAACACGACGGGGCCGCCGAGCTGGTTGATCGTCTCGAACATCACCTCCGTCTGGAAGTGCGCCGGGCCGGATGCGCCGGCCAGCTCCAGGTGGAAGAGGTTGAAGCTGTTGGCGAGATAGCGGCCGGTGTCCATCACCAGCGGTGTGCCGGCTCCGGTGAGGCCGATGCCCGTGATGTCGCCGACGTAGAACTCTGGAAAGATCGCCGACCGGAACGTCTTGGCGAACGGCCCGCTGGTCCCCTGCCCGCCCACGGAGCTGTAGCCGTAGCCGCCACCGACGTGGAGCAGGTAGCGGCCCTCCGAGGGCTCGTCGTAATACACCAGGTGCGTGGCCCGCGAGGCGAAGGAGACGCCGCCGTTGTCGCCGATCTGGGAGCCGTTGCGGTTGTCGCCGATCGTGCTGTAGGCCGTGCCGACTCCGTTCCAGAACGTGAGGCCGGTGCCGTAGACGCTGTACGCCCACGAGGTCCGCTCGTCCTCGCTCGTCGAGTAGGCCATGATGCCCACCCGTCGGAACGGATCGGTGGCGTTGAAGGCCGCGCTGCGTTCGAGGAACTCGAGGTGCCGCACGCTCGTCCAGCTGTCCATCGTGCCCGGCTGCCGGAATTGGCCGATGCGGATCGTGCCGAAGAACGGGATCTGCTCCTGCTCGCCCCAGACGTCGAAGAAGCTGGGCCGGCCCGCGGCGGCGAAGTCCATCTCGATCGAGAAGTTGGTGAACTCCGTCAGCTTTCCGACCGCCATGAGCCGCGTGCGGCGGAAGCTGACGCCGTCGTAGGCGTCCCCGATCCTGTTCTTGCTGACCGCGTTCTGGCTGAAGAGGCCGTCGTCGAGCTGGAAGAAGCCGCTCAGACGCACGATCGGCAGTTGGTCGTCCCGCGACTCGACCGCGTCGAGCCGTCGGCGGGCCTCCTCGAGCCGCAGGTCGATGTTGCCGACCTGGTTCGGGTCGAGCACGGGCCCGCGCTGGCCGGTGATGCCCTCGAAGACACGGGCGGCCGTCGACCGATCGACGTTGCCGATCTGCTCCGGGTCGAGCGGGCGCTGCGGCGGCGGCAGTTGGGCCGGCTCCTGGAACGCGACCGACGACCAGACGTCGTCGGCGATGAGCGGGGCCGCGTAGCCGGCCGGCTCCTCGCCCGCGGCGTGGGCCCCGCGGCCGATGCAGGCTGGAATCAGCGCGGCCGCGAACACGGCGGCAAGCCGTGCGGCCGTGCTGCGGCGCATGCAGCTCCGCCGTGAACGAGTCGAGACCGCGGGCGTGTTCACGACGTCGCTCCCCCGGGGCTGTCGCCGTGCCGTGGCGGATGACGGAGTCAGGGCGAGAGCACGTAGTGCAGGACGGAGAGCGGGTTCCACCAGCAGACGTCGCGGCAGCGGGCGCAGTCGCAGGGCTCGGCCGGCACCATCGTCACCTCGTACTTCGGCACCTTCTCGACCTTTTCCTCGCCGTCGGCCTTGTAGAGCTTCTTCTTCACGATCACCTTCCCGCAGGGTGGGCTACAGCGGCATTCGGGTGATTTGGCGCACCAGCAGTCGTAGCCGCGGGTGCAGGCGTACTCGCACTTCATCGAGTAGACGGTCTTCTTCGACTTCTTTTCCTCCCACGTCGCCCTGCAGGCGGGCTCGCAGGCCTGGCAGGGCGCCTCGTCGGTGCAGCCGCAGGGGCGGTCGGATGCGGAAGCCGCGGCCGCGAGGGCGGCCAGTAGCAGGGCGGCGGTCGCCGCCAGGAGATGGTTGTGCACGGTGTCGTCCTCCTCTTGCCGCCGTCAGGATCAGAAGTCGAAGGCCAGCCGGGTGCCGAAGCCGTGGATGCCGCCGCTGCCGTTGTAGCTGGTGACAGCGATCGGCGTGCCCGACGAGTTCTTCGACCACGGCGTGCTGACGAAATCCCGGTACGTGTAGTCGTAGTTGAAGTAGACGCGGGCGTTGGGGTTGAGCAGCCAGTTGAGGCCGAGCGTCATGCCGTTGAGGATGCCGCCGTTGATGCCGCTGTCATTCAGGCAGAGGTAGTTGTAGCGCACGCCCACCTGCCAGGCGCCCTCGCTCACGTTCCAGCCCTGCCGCCGCGGGCTGCGGTCGCGAAACGCATAGAAGTTGTTGTGCGGCACCGGCCGGTCGAACCGGTACTCGATCTTGGAGTAGGTGCGGCTTTCGCCCGTCAGGAAGTAGAGCACCTCGGCGTAGCCGGCCTGGTAGTAGAGGGTGCCCACGTTCGTTCCCGGCTTCGGCTGGTAGCCGTTGGTCACCATGGGGCCGACGGTCGTCGTCTGGGCGTTGTAGAGCCAGGAGCCGAAGTACTCCGACTGGAACGACCAGGGGCCGTTGTTGCCGACGAACTCGAGTCCGATCATGTTCTGCCAGGTGCCCCGGAGAAAGCCGCTGTCGGCGTAGATCGAGTTGAGCGGCCCCGGCGGTCCGTTGCGGATGTCGCCGCGGCTGCGGAACCGCACGCCCGGGATTTCGTCGCCGATGGGGAGTCCGTTGGCCGTGTAGTCGGCGAAGGTCCGCTTGGGCTCCAGCGTCCTGCCGGAGATGGCCAGGTGGAGGAGCTTCCTGCCCTCGTCCTCGTAGATCGGGAGCCAGACGAGTCGGCCGACGGTCTGGCTGCCACCCGTGGAATTCGAAAAACCGAAGGGGTTGGAGACGTTCTTGAACTCGCCCACCTGCCACGCGATGTTCCCCTCCTCGTTGTTGTTGAGGATTTGGATGCCGGGGAGGAACCCGTTGTTGAACGGGCCCTCGAAGGCGTCCTGGGCGAACGATCGCTCCATGAAGTTGAGCCAGCGGCTGCTCGTCAGATGCTCGTAGCCGTAGGGATCCTTCTGATTGCCGACCCGGACGGTGCCGAGTAAAGGAATCTCCCGCACCTGCAGCCAGAGGTCGGTGATCGCCGTGAGCGGGCCCGAGTCGCGCTCCGTGGGAAACGTCGCCGCATTGACGTTGAGCTGGTTGACGAAGTCATACTCTGCCGCGAAGTCGTACATCTCGTACATCCGGCCCTCGATGCGGAGCCGGGCCCGGCGGAAGTCCACCGTGTCGGAGAGCCCGGGGTCGAGGCCGCCCTTGTTCGCCGGCTGGTTGGGGCCCTGGCCGGCCGAAAACGCCACGGCGTCGATCTGCGTGCGGCCGCCCACCTTGACGCGGAAGTCCTTGTTGGCCGATTCGGCCTGGAAGCCGTCCTTCCAGCTGTCCTTCATCGCCTTGTCGGAGCCGACCTCGTAGGGCTCCTTCTTCTCGTCTTTCTTGTCGTCCTTCTTCGCGTCCTTGCCCTTCGCATCCTTGCTCTTTTCATCCTTGCCCTTGTCGTCCTTCGCCTTGGCGTCGGACGGCGCGGGCAGCGGCTCGACGCCGCCGGCCTTCTTCTCCAAGTCTTTGAGCCGGGTTTCGAGCTCGGCAATCCGCTGTCGCTCGGCGGAGAGCGCCTGCGAAACGTCGTCGAACGACCCGAGTTTCGTCGCGACGCTGGGCAGCGCGATCGGCTGGGCGTCCTGCGTGTCGGCGATCACGAGGAATGGGTCGGCGGCTTCCGCACGGCGTGCCGCGCCGCTGGCAAGGAGAGCAACGAACAGGCAGGCCGCCGCCCGGAACGCAAGGCATCCGCCCGTGGTGGCCGCAGTGTTCCCGCAACCGTCACAGAAGACCTTCATGGCAGACTCCTCCCAGGGCTCATTTCCGGTAGGATCGGCAAAGCCCCCAAAAACCTTGACGACTGGGGGGCGTCTGCTGCACTTGAAAGGAATTTCCCCAGGTCGGCGGGGAGGGCAGGCGATCCGGGAGGACTGGGCTGCCGGGCGGCTGTGGCCAAATCACCTTGTCATGGTCGTCGGGCCCATCGCCAAGGGCAGCCGCATCGTGAACGCAGTGCCACCGCCCGAGGGGCTGGCCACCGCGATGCTGCCGCCGTGCCGCTCGACGATCGAGCGGCAGATCGCCAGCCCCAGCCCGCCGCCGCGGGCCGCGGCGGTGTGGGTGCGGGAGGCGTCGGTCTTGTAGAAGCGATCGAAGACGCGGCCGATGTGCTCGAGAGGGATGCCGCAGCCGGTGTCGGCGACGGTGGCCACGGCCTCGCCATGCTCCGCGTCGGTGACGACCGACACCGTGACCCTGCCTTGCGGCGGCGTGAACCGGATCGCGTTGTCGAGCAGGTTGCCGAACATCTGCCGCAGTTGCGACCTCGCGCCGACCACGGGCACGATGGCGGCGGCGTCGATCGCCAGGCCGACCGACCGTTCCTCGGCTGCCCCGGCGAACATGGCCGCCGTCTGTCGGGCGACGTCCGCGAGATCGACCCGCTCGCGGGCGGGCGACGGCACCTCGTCGCCCGTCTCGGCCAGGAGCAGAAGGTCGTTCGACAACTTCGAGAGATGCCTGGCCTCCTCGAGCACCTCGGCGAGCGTGTTCCGGTAGTGCTCGCTTGAGCGGTCCTGGGAGATCGCCACCTCCAGCGAGCTTTGCATCGCCGCCAGCGGGCCACGAAGCTCGTGGGCGGCGTCCGCCACGAACTGCTGCTGGCGGTCGACGTGCCCCGCCACCTCGTCGAGCAGCCGGTTGATCGTGAGCGACAGGCGGTCGAGCTCGTCCCGGGTGCCGTGCACCTCCAGACGGTCACCCAGCCGCGTAGGCTTGAGGCCTTCCGCGGTTCGCAGGATCTCGGCCACCGGCTGCGTGGCGCGCAACGCCAGCCAGTAGCCGACCAGTGGCGTGAGGAGCGAAAGCCCTGCCGCCACGGGGAGGAGCAGTCTGGAGATCGTGCGGACGTTCTCGTCGAGGTATGCAGTGGCCATCCCGATCCGTATGTGGAACGGCGCGTCGGCGGGATTGGTGATCCGCTGCCGGGCGAACCGGTAGCCCCCCACCTGCACGAGGTTCGCGAACTTCCTGGGATCGAGCGGATAGCGCACGACCTCGTCGGGACAGCCCTCGCTCTTCCAGATCGTGGTGCCGTCGTCCGTGAGCAGCTGGGTGAACCAGCCGCGTTCCTCGTGGGCCACGGCCTTGCGGCGGAGCTCGTCGACGACGGCGTCGGTGTTGGGGTAGAAGTCCTTCAAGGCGATCGCCGTCTCGGTGACCTCGCCGCGAAGCACGGCGTCGGCCTCACGGTAGAGCGCGGCCCGGGCGCCGACCTGTAGCGCTAGGAGCGCCGCGAGCATCACGAGCAGCACGACGGCGGAGTTCCAGATCGTGAGCCGGACGCGGAGGGTGGCCCAGGGGATCAGCCTAAGCAGCTGCGAGGGCATAGCCGCGTCCCCGAATCGTGCGGATGATCGAGTCGTTGCGGTCCTTGTCGAGCTTGCCGCGGAGCCGGTTGATGTGCACCTCGATTACGTTCGTCGGCCCGTCCCAGTCGAAGCCCCAGACGTGCTCGCAGAGCATCTTGCGGGTGACGACCTGGCCGTTGTACCGCATGAGGAGCTCGAGGATGCTGAACTCCGTGGGCGTGAGCTCGATCGTGCGGCCGTCGATGGTGAGCCGCTTGGCGGCCAGGCTCAATCGCAGCGGGCCGGCTTCGATCTCCATGGCCGGCTTGTGGGCGGTGCGGCGGTGGACCGCCTCGATCCGGGCCAGCAACTCGTCGACGGCGAACGGCTTGACGAGGTAGTCGTCGGCTCCCGCCTCGAAGCCGGCGAGCTTGTCGGGCACCGCGCCACGGGCCGTGAGCACGATCACGGGCGTCCTCACGCCCTCGCTGCGGGCCGCGCGGAGGACGTCGAGGCCGCTCTTCTTGGGGAGCATCAGGTCGAGCACGACGATGTCGCTCGACAGGAGCGTCTTGTCTCGGATCGCCGCTTCGCCGTCGGCCACCCAGGTGCACTGGTGGCCCGCCTCGCGGACGGCCGTGCTCACGGCCCTGGCGATGACGGGATCATCCTCGACGATCGAGACGTGCATGACAGCCACCGTAGACAGGAAATATTTGTCGCTTTCAATTGCGCAAGTGGGATTGTCCGCCCTACTCTCCATGGTACCATCCTCGAGTCAGCGGAGCCCAGCATTCCGTCGCCGGCATCCCGGGGTGTGCAGCCGAGTGGGAGCGTTGTGTTGCGTCAGGAAGAGAGCCAGTCAGTAGATGCCGACGAGACCCCGCGGGGTGATCTCGCCGGACTTCGCAAGTACCTGTGGAACGACCTGCCGGCCGGGTTTCTGGTTTTCCTCGTCGCCCTGCCGCTCTGCCTCGGGATTTCCGTCGCCTCGGGCTTTCCGCCCATCGCAGGAGTCTTGACGGCGATCGTCGGTGCCTGCATCACGACCGCGATCAGCGACTCGGAATTGACGATCAAAGGGCCGGCCGCCGGCCTCATCGTGATCGTCCTGGGAGCCATGCAAGCGCTGGGTTACTCGGGCGGCTTGGATGCGGAGGCCGATCTGCAGGCATACAGGATGACGCTGGCGGTGGCCTGCGTCGCGGGGGGCCTGCAGGTGCTCTTCGGGCTGTTCCGCGCCGGCGTGCTGGGAGATTTTTTTCCCACTGCGGTCGTGCACGGCATGCTGGCGGCCATCGGTGTGATCATCATGCTCAAGCAGCTGCCGGTGGCAGTCGGCCAGAAAGCGATTGGCGAGCCGCTGGAGATTCTGCGGCATCTGCCGCACACGCTCGCGAAGGCCAACCCCGCCATCGCGATGATTGGCCTCACGAGCCTGGCGATCCTGTTTTTCTGGCCATATCTCCGGAGGCTGCCGGGGCTGGGCCTGCTGCGGCGGGTGCCGGCGCAACTGGCGGTCCTGCTCGTCGCCATGCCGATCGGCGCGGCCCTCGGGCTCGGTCGCGATCACGACTACAGCTTCGCTGGTGCGTCGTATCCGCTCGGACCAGCGTTCCTCGTCAACGTGCCGCGTCATCTCGTCAGTGCGATCGTGGCCCCAGACTTCTCCGTGTTCACGTCGCCGGCCACGAGAGTGACCAGCGCGGTCTGGGTGACGATGTTCGCCATCGTGGGAAGTCTGGAGTCGCTCCTCAGTGCCAAGGCGATCGACATGGTCGACCCGTGGCGGCGGAAGACGAGGCTCGACAGGGATCTCGTGGCGGTCGGTGCGGCAAACGTCGCGGCGGCGGCGATCGGCGGCTTGCCGATGATTTCCGAAATCGTGAGGAGCAAGGCGAATATCGACAACGGCGCACGAACTCGGTTCGCGGATGTCTGGCACGGACTGTTTCTGCTGGCCTTCGTCGTGTGCGCGCCGGGCCTTGTCGCCTCGATCCCGCTCGCGGCCCTCGCGGCCATGCTCGTCTACACAGGCTCGCGGCTCGCCTCACCGACCGAATTCGTCAGTGTCTATCGAATCGGTCGCGAGCAGTTGCTGATCTTCGCTTCGACTCTGGTGGGCGTGCTTGCGACCGATCTGCTCGTCGGAGTCCTCATCGGCGTGGCGGTCAAGTTCGTGGTCCACATGTTCAACGGACTCTCCCCGCGCACGATGTTCAAGCCGTTCTTGGAGGTCGTCGAGGTGGATGAGCACACTGTGCGCGTGGACGCGCGCGGGTCGGCCGTCTTCTCGAATTGGCTGCCTTTTCGGCGGCAATTGCGTCAGGTCGGGTTGGAGCAGGGGGTGAACGTGATCGTCAACCTGGAGGGTACACGGCTGGTCGACCACAGCGTGATGGAAGGGTTGCTCGAAGTTCAGGATGAGTTCGCCCGCGCCGGCCTCACGTTGGACGTGGTGGGGCTCGAGTCTCACCGCCCGCTGTCCGGACACCCGCTGGCGACCCGCACACGCCGTTCGTGAGCGCCTCGCGGCGGCCCGTCCGTCACTCCCACTCGATCGTGGCGGGCGGCTTCGACGAGACGTCGTAGACGACGCGGTTGATCCCGCGGACCTCGTTGATCACCCGGGTGGAGATCCGCGCCAGCACCTCGTAGGGAAGGTGGCTCCAGTCGGCCGTCATGAAGTCCTCGGTCTCGACGGCCCGCACGGCCAGCACGTCGTCGTAGGTGCGGGCGTCACCCATCACGCCCACGCTCTGCACCGGCAGGAGCACCGCGAAGGCCTGTGAGATCTTCCGCATCAGTCCGGCCCGCTCGATCTCCTCGAGCACGATCGCGTCGGCCTCACGGAGCACGGTCAGCCGGGGCTTCGTCACCTCGCCGAGGCAGCGGACGGCCAGGCCCGGCCCCGGGAAGGGATGCCGCCAGACGATGCGCTCGGGCAGGCCCAACTGCAGGCCCAGGCTGCGGACCTCGTCCTTGAAGAGGTCGCGCAGCGGCTCGACCAGCTCGAACTCGAGGTCCTCGGGCAGGCCCCCCACGTTGTGGTGCAGCTTGATGGTGGCGGCCGGGCCGTCGGGTGCGGCGCCGCTCTCGATCACGTCGGGGTAGAGCGTGCCCTGCGCCAGGTATTTGGCCCCGCGGATCTTCGCCGCTTCGTCCGAGAAGCATTCGACGAAAGCCTTGCCGATCCGCCGCCGCTTCTCCTGCGGCTCCGTCACGCCGGCCAGCACGTCGAGGAACTTCTGCTCCGCCGGCACCACGTGGAGGTCGGTCTTGAAGTGCGTCTGAAACTCGTCGATGACCGCGGCGGCCTCGTTCTTCCGCAAGAGGCCGTTGTCGACGAGGATGCAGGAGAGCTGGTCGCCGATCGCCCGCGAGAGGAGCGCCGCCACCACCGCCGAGTCGACGCCGCCGGAGAGGCCGCAGATCACCCGGTCCTTCCCGATCCGCCGCCGCAGATCGGCGATCACGCTCTGCGCGAAATCCTCCAGCCGCCAGGAGCCGGTGCAGCCGCAGGCCTGCGTGAGGAAGTTCTTGAGCATGACGCCCCCCGCGGGCGTGTGCGTCACCTCGGGATGAAACTGGAGCCCGTAGACGGGGAGCGACGCGTGGCGGACGGCGGCCACCGGGCAGGTGGCGGTGCGGGCCAGCGGGCGGAATTCGGCCGAGACGGCGTCGACCTGGTCGCCGTGGCTCATCCACACCTCGGTATGGGTCGGTACCCCCGTGAAGAGCGCGTCGGGCTCGATCACCTCGCAGGCGGCGCGGCCGTATTCCCGCGAGTGTGCCCGGCCGACATGGCCTCCGAGCGCGTCGCAGGCCAGCTGCATGCCGTAGCAGATGCCGAGCACGGGGATGCCGAGCCGGAAGATGGCGGGGTCGCATCGCGGGGCGCCCGTCTCGTAGACGCTCGACGGGCCGCCCGAGAGAATGATGCCCCGCGGTGCGAGGCTGCGGATGCGTTCGGCGGTCACGTCGTGCCGCACGATCTCGCAGTAGACGTGCTGTTCGCGGACGCGGCGGGCAATGAGCTGCGCGTACTGTGAGCCGAAGTCGAGCACGAGCACCCGTTCCGCCTGCTGCGCGGTGGCCGGGCTCGTGGACGTGGTGGAGGCTGCGGGGCGGGCGGGAGCGGACATGGTCGAACGAACGAGGTTGTCCGGAAAGGTATGGCAGGAAAAGCCCGTCAGTATAGGGGCTGGCGGCCGCGGTCCAACAGCCGCCCGGCGCACGCCCGTCTGCAGGCCGTGAAGGCACTGCTCGCCGCCGCGCGGGCGGGATATAGTGGCCCGACACCGGCCGGGGTGATCCGGCCACGACAGACCTGTCACTTCGCGACCGCGCCATGCTGACCCTGCTGACCAACGACGATGGCATCTATGCGCCGGGCCTGGCGGCCATGGAGAGGGTGTTGCGGCGGCTCGGCGAGGTCTGCGTCGTCGCACCGTCGACCGAGCAGAGCGGCGTGGGGCATGCGATCACGTTTCTCACGCCGCTGACGGCGAAGGAGGTGTTCGACGGGGGCCGCAGCCGCGGCTGGGCGGTCGACGGCAGCCCGGCCGACGCCGTGAAGCTCGCCATCGCCGAGTTCTGTCCGCGGCGGCCCGACCTCGTGGTCAGCGGCATCAACAGCGGCCTCAACGCCGGCATCAACGTGCTCTACTCGGGTACTGTGGCGGCGGCGATCGAGGGCGCCTTTTTCGGCATCACGAGCGTCGCGATGTCGCTGGAGTGGGACGAGCACGCCGACTACGACCGGGCGGCCGCGATCGCCGAAGGGGTGCTCGCCGGGCTCTTGGCCCGGCGGCCGCCTTCCGGCAGCCTCTACAACGTCAACATCCCAACGAAGGCCCTGCATGGGCGGGCCGAACTGCGGGTGGTGCCGATGAGCGTCTCCCGATACGGCGAGGCGTTCGAGCGCCGGGTCGACCCCCGTGGTCGACCCTACTACTGGGCCACCAACGATCCTCCGCCGCCGCCGTCGCCGCACGAGTCGGACGTCACCGCGCTCGCGGCAGGCCACGTCACGCTCACGCCGCTCGACTATGACCTTACCCACCGGGCCAGCCTGACCGCCCTGGCGGAAGGCCCGTGGCGGCTCGAGGCGAGCTGACCGGATCGCATCCGGTTTGCGTGGAGCCGACGGTGCATGGCGACAGTTCCGCCGGGACTCGAGGAGTCTCTTCGCGGGATACATTCGCACCACGAGCTTTCACGCTGCAGTCGTCGTGGACATGCGACATCCTGCAGGCTCGTCGAGCTTCCGCCGATCCCGGCTTCCGGTTTCCCAAGCGTGCCGAGGCCTAGCCCAAGGGAGGCCTTGCCCAAGGTCTGTGAGACGTGCTCGACGGGGGCATGGGGCGCTGTCGGTGGGGGCGATCAGTCCCTCGAGGCCCGCCCGGGTTTGGCCGCGGGTTTCTGCGGCCGGGGCTTCGGCGGGGGCGACCCCGTCGTGCGATCCCGTGCGGATGACGCGGCCACGGGTAGAGCGGCCTCGGCCTCCTCTTCTTCTTCGTCTGCGGGGACGCTGGCAAACCACCACACGGCGGCAGTGATCGCGGCGGCCACGACCGCAGCGGTGATGATCAACCATGCCGCCAGCGGCAGGCCGGCGACGCGGCGAAGCGACCAGGGGGCGAGTGCCGTCGCGATGCCCTGTCGCTTCGTCGGCACGGTGGTGGCACGGCTACCAGCGGCCGCCGGCGGTCCTCTCCTCGCAGCGGTCGCCGTCTTGGACGGCGCGGCTGCGGTGTCGATGACGATGGCCGCCTCGCCGCCGGCCGCGGGCTGTCTGCCGCCTGCTTCCGCCGCCGACCGGCCCGTCGAGTGCGACGTGCTCGAGGTCCGAAGCGTCTCGACATGGCTCATGCCGTGGATGTCGGATCCCGATCGTTCGAGGCCGCCGGAATGGATGCCGCTGCCGCTCGCGGAACTGTCGAGCCTGACATTCCCTGCGGAGCCGCGGGACGGCTCACGGCGGGGAGTCGCCGACGGTGCCGACGGTGCCGATGGCTGGCCCGCCGCGCGCGTGCCACGCGAACGACGCGGCGGAGTGCGTCGCGTCTCGCTGCGCTGGTCAGGCGTGGGAGGGGCGGGATTGGCGGCCAGCCAGGCGGCGAGCGAATCGGCGACCTCACGAGCCGACTGCGGCCGGAAGTCGGGAGATTTTTCCATCATCCGCAGGATCAATCCGACGATCGCCGCGGGGACGTCCGTCCGAACGTCGAGAACGTTCGGCGCCGGTGTGTTGATGTGGGCCTCGATTCGTTTCTTGCGCCTCTCGATCCCGGTCGTCGCGTCGGTGCACCTCTCGAAGGGCGGCTCTCTGGTGAGGAGGTAGTAGAACGTGCAGCCCAACGAATAGATGTCGGAGCGGGCGTCGGCCCGCTGTCGTCGCGCCTGCTCGGGCGACATGTAGTCGGGAGTGCCCATGATCTTGTCGCGGTCGTCCTGCGTGAACGACGGCTCGCCCGTGCCTTCCGGGGAGTCGACCTGGACGAGTCCGAGATCGAGGATCTTCAGCTGTCCGCGTGAATCGACCATCAGGTTGGCCGGCTTGATGTCCCGGTGGACGAGCCCCTGCTCGTGGGCGTGCTCCAGGCCCAAGGCCGCCTGCCGGATGAGGTCGGCGGCTTCACGCACCGGCAGCGGCCCATCGTGCTTGACCCGACGCTCGAGATCGACGCCGTCGATGTACTCCATCACGATGAAGTGATTGATGCCGCCCGACGTGTCGAGGTCGAATGGCCTGGCGATGTTGGGGTGGCACAGCGCGGCCGCCGCCCGGGCCTCTTGCTCGAACCGACGCACGTACGCCTCGAATCGCTCCTGCTGCTCCGGCGTCTGGTCCCGCCTGCGCGGGAGCACCTTCACCGCCACGAGCGACTTCAGGGTGGTGTGTTCCGCCAGGTAGACGCTCCCCATGCCCCCCTTGCCGAGCAGTCGAAGGATCTTGCACTTGCCCAGGAAGAAGTAGCCCCGACTCTTGCCCTGGCGGAGCATGTCGATCTGCCATTCGGTGAGCAGGTGGGCATCGACGAGCGCCCGCATGCACGCCTCGGGCATGGGGCCGTCGACGCCCTGCCACGCCGCGACGGCAGCCTCCACAGCGCCCATCAGGTCCGGCCGCACGAGGTCGCTGGCCCGCACCGCCCGCAAGAAGGCGTCGGCTGTCGGCACGGGCGTCGCGACGGCCTTGGAGCCTGGGACGGAGTCGCTCATGCAGTGTGGATCGGAGAAAACCGCCGCCAGCGGGGCGGGCCGCCGGGGCATGCGAGGTGCGGAACGGTGTCAGTGTACCGCAACGCCGGGCCGCCGCCGATGCGATCCCGTGCCGGCCGCCTGCCGGGGCGGGCATGGCTCGTGATCCGGAGTCGACGACGCAGGCTTTCACTCCACCGTCGGTGGGGCGTCGAGCCCGCCTCCGTCGAGGGCGACCGCGACCATCATCGCAGCCATCGCAGCGACGTCACAGCACGAGGAACGCGACGGTGGCAATGGCGGCGACCAACACGACCGTGAGGACCAGCCACCCGACGACCGGCAGGCCGGCCACCGTCCCAGTCAGCCATCCCTCGGTCTCCGCGGGGGAGGCCGGCGCGGCGGCTGGCGCGGTCGGCTTCGCGACGGACGCGGACTGCGGGCGCGACGAGGGCACGCCGGCGGCCGTAGCGGTGCCGGCAGGCCGTGCCTGGGCTGCGGGCTGTCCTGCCGCCGGCATCCGTCCGGTCGACCTGGCCGCGCTCGATGGGGCAGGCGTCTCGGCCCGCGCCGTTTCGACGGGTCGCGCGGGTGAAGCAGTGGCGCTGCGGCCCACGCTGCTGCCTTGTCGAGGAGCGGCAGGGCCGCTGCGCGGGGAGGCGATGCCGCTGGCCACCCGCGGGGCCGCCGCAGCCTGCGGGCCCGCGGTCGACGCTGAAGAGGCGGCGGCCGTCGAAGGCGGCGGGCTGCCCCCGGCGGCGGCGGCGGCCTCGTGCTCGTCGAAGGCATCCAGATCCTCGCCCATGAGCAGGAGGAACAGTTCGTCGGCCACGTCCTGCGCCGACTGGGGCCGTTCGCGCGGCTCCTTCGCCATCATGCGCTGCACGAGGGCGACAAGTTTCGGCGGCAGATTCGGGCGTTTCTCGAGCAGGTTCGGCGTCGGCAGGGTGACGTGCGCTTGCATGCGGGCGGTCCGTGTTCCCGTCCCGTCCGTTCCTCCCTTCACCGTGTCGAACGGGGCCCGGCCCGTGAGCAGGAAGTAGAGGGTGCAGCCGAGTGAATAGATGTCGGAACGGCAGTCGACGGGCTTGCCCTGAGCCTGCTCGGGGGAGATGTAATCCGGCGTGCCGACGACCACTTTCCTGCGATCGTCGGCCTTCAGGGCTTTCGTCTGCTGGTCGTCCTCGTCGGTCTGCACGAGGCCGAAATCCAGGATCTTCACCTGGCCTTCGGTGTCGACGATCAGGTTGGCGGGCTTGATGTCACGATGCACGAAGCCGTGGCCGTGCGCATGATGCAGTCCTAGCGCCGCATGATTGATGAACTCGGCGGCGTCGCGGGCCGTCAGCCGCCCCTTCCGCCGCACGAGCTTGTCCAAGTCTTCGCCCTCGATGTAGTCCATCACGGAGTAGTGGTAGGGCGCGTCGTCGGTGGGCTCGTCGAAGTCATCCCACGCCCTGGCGATGTGGTCGTGATTCAGCCGGGCGGCCGCCCAGTTCTCTTGCTGGAACCGTTTGAGGTAGGTGCCCTTGCCCTCGAGCTTCTTCGGCAGCAGCTTGACCGCGACCCGCTTCATGTCCAGCGTCGTCAGCTCGGCCAGGTAGACGCTCCCCATCCCGCCCTTGCCGAGCGGCTTGAGCAACTTGAGCTTGTCGAGGAAGAAGTGTTTCTTGCCGGCCCGCTTCAGCAGCTGCTGGATGTGCCACTCGGTCAGCAGCCCGCCGGCGACCAGCGCCGCGTGGCAGGCTTCTGGCATCGGGCCGGGGGCGGCCTGCCACTGGGCGACGGCCGCCTGCACCACGCCCAGCTTCGACGGGGCGACCAGCCCGCTGGCCTTCACCAAGGCGAGGAACTCGTCGGCCGTCTGGACGGGCTCGGGGGCGGGGGCTGATGCAGGGTCGCTCATGCGGCCGTCGTGGCGAGGCTGACAGCGCGGCCAGCGTCACGGTTGAGGAGATGCCCGGAGGCGGAGAGCCGACGTGCGAGCCCGTGGTGCAATCGCCGACACCCCTTCAAGTATGATACCTGAACTGCACGGCCACGAGGCGCTGCACGCGTCATGGAAATTATGCTCTACACGCGGAGGGGGTGCCACCTCTGCCAGGCTGCGGAAGATATCCTGCAGTCCCTTTTTCCCGACGTGGCCGCCGGCTCGACGGTGTGCGACGTCGAGACCGACCCCGCTCTGGAGCGGGTGTATGGCGACCGGGTGCCGGTCCTGGTCGTGGGCGGGGTGGTGGTGCTCGAGGGACGGTTTGACGAAGCGAACGTCCTGCGGGCGGTGGGCGGTCTCACAGGCCGAGCTTCAGTCCCCGTCGATCCAGAGCATCCGCCAGTGACGCGGCCGTCGTGAAGACTTCCGCCTGCCAGCCGGCCCTCCGTGCCGCCTCCACGTGGGCCGGCACGTCGTCGCAGAAGAAGATCCGCTCGGGCGGAACACCGGCCCGCCGTGTGGCCTTGGCGAAGATCTCGGGCTCGGGCTTGATCGCTCGCACCTCGTGGCTCAGCACGATTTCGCGGAAGTTTCCCGGCAGCACCGCGAAGCCGCGGCCCAGCAGATGCTCCCAGTGGGGCTGGCACGTGTTCGAGAGAATGCCGAGGCCGCAGCCCGTCCGCTCGAGCCCTGCGACGACCGGGAGCATCTCGACATTCAGCGCGAACATGTCCGACGCCGCCTCTGCCAGTGCGGCCGAATCGGCGCCGCAGCCGGTGCGGCGGACCACCTCGGCGTGGAATTCCGGCCAGTCGATGCGGCCGCGCTCCAGCGACTCCTGCAGCCCGCCCTCCACCACGGCGGCCCTGATGGCGGCGGCATCGCAGCGGCCCGCCTCGGCCATCTGGCGGAAAGCCCGTTGCATGTCGAACGAGACGAGCACGTTGCCCATGTCGAGAAACACGAACGCGGGACGCACCGGCTGCTGCACGTTTCACCTGCACCTTTCCCTGGCGTGAGCGGGAAACTATTCTGCTCGCATTCGCACGAGGAGACGAAACACGATGACTACACCGACCGCGTCCGGCCTGAACCGCTACAGCGCCCGCATCACGCAGCCCCGCTCGCAGGGCGCGTCGCAGGCCATGCTCCTGGGCACGGGACTCCAGCCGGCCGACCTCGAGAAGCCGCAGGTCGGCATCGCCAGCATGTGGTACGAGGGCAATACCTGCAACATGCACCTCGACAAACTCGCCGCCCGGGTGCGCGAGGGCGTGGTCGCCGCTGGAATGGTGGGTATGCGGTTCAACACCATCGGCGTCAGCGACGGCATCTCGATGGGCACCGACGGGATGAGCTTTTCGCTCCCCTCGAGGGACATCATCGCCGATTCGATCGAGACGGTGATGCAGGCGCAGTGGTACGACGGCCTGGTGGCCATTCCCGGCTGCGACAAGAACATGCCCGGCTGTCTGATCGCGATGGGCCGGCTCAATCGGCCCGCGCTCATGGTCTACGGCGGCACGATCCGCCCCGGGCACCTCGCCGACGGAACCGTGCTCGACATCGTCTCCGCCTTCCAGTGCTACGGCGAGTACGTGGCCGGCAGGATCGACGACTCGCGCCGCGGGGACATCGTGCGCCATTCCTGCCCGGGGGCCGGCGCCTGCGGCGGCATGTACACCGCCAACACCATGGCGACGGCGATCGAGGCGCTTGGCATGGCCTTGCCCGACAGCGCCTCGCTGCCGGCCGAGCATCCCGGGAAGCTCGACGAGTGCCTGCGGGCGGGGGCCGCGGTGCGCCGCCTGATGGAGCTCGACCTCAAGCCCCGGGACATCATGACGCGAAAGGCCTTCGAGAATGCCATGGTGGTGGTGATGGCGCTCGGCGGCTCGACCAACGCCGTTCTCCACCTGATCGCCATGGCGCGGGCGGTGGGCGTCGCGCTCGAACCGGCCGACTTCCAGAGGGTGTCGCGCCGGGTGCCGTACATCGCCGACCTCAAGCCGAGCGGTCGGTTCGTGCAGGAAGACCTGCACTCCATCGGCGGCACCAGCGGCTTCATGAAGTACCTGCTGGAGAAGAACCTGCTGGATGGAGGCTGCATGACCGTCACCGGCAAGACGCTCGGCGAGAACGTTTTCTGGAGCGCCGGTCTGGCGGCCGGCCAGAAGGTCATCCAGCCCGTGGAGCACCCGATCAAGCCGACCGGCCACATCACCATTCTGCACGGCAACCTCGCGCCGGAGAGCGCCGTGGCGAAGATCACGGGTAAGGAAGGCTCGAGGTTTCGCGGGCCGGCACGGGTGTTCGACAGCGAGGAGGCGATGCTGGCGGCACTCGAGCAGGGGGCGATCCACCGTGGTGACGTCGTGATCATCCGCTACGAGGGGCCCAAGGGCGGGCCCGGCATGCCGGAGATGCTCACGCCCACGTCGGCCCTGGTGGGCGCGGGGCTGGGCAACGACGTCGCGCTCATCACCGACGGCCGGTTCTCGGGAGGCTCCCACGGCTTCATCGTGGGGCACGTCGTGCCGGAAGCCCAGGAAGGCGGACCGATCGCACTGGTCCGCGACGGCGACATGGTCGTCATCGACTCCGACACCGCCACGATCGACGCCGAGGTGTCGGAGGAGGAGTTCCGCCGCCGTCGGGGCGAATGGCGGGCGCCGCCGTTGAAGGCCACTCGCGGCATCCTCGCCAAGTACATCCGCTGCGTGGCGCCCGCCTCGCGCGGGTGCGTGACCGACGAGTAATCGGCCCCGCGACTGCCGGAGCCTGGCTCAGCGCGGCATCGGCAGCGACTCGATCGGCACGGGCGGCCCCGGGGCGATCACGGCGCCGGGAGGCAGCTGTTCCGGAGCGAGGGGCGCGCCGCGGATCGGCGCCGCGGAAGCCGCGGGGACGGCCGATCCGTCCGGTGGCTGATAGTAGGGCTCCGCTTGCGGCATCGGCGTGATGCCAAGCTTGGCCAGCACCTTCGAGAGCAGTCGCTGCTCGAGGAGCGGATCGCGGCCGAGCGGAATCCAGCCGAGGTTCGGCGTGGGGGCCGCGACCGGACGGGGTTGGTCGCCGACCTGCTGGCCGAGCGTGGGCAGCGGCGTGCCGTAGCGGTAGAGCGAGTCGTCGTTGCGGAACGAGGCGCCGCCGGCCGTGGCCTTCATCGGCCGGGGCATGTTCTCGAGCTCCTTGAGCACCACCGCCTCGATACGCCAGCCGGCCGGGTCGGGAATGAGCCGCATCGTGCCTCGGCGGCGAATCGACTGGAGCGTCGCTTCGAGCCGCTCGCGAAAGCCGACCGAGTCCCCGCGCCACGGTTCGAGGAGCGTCGAGCCGGTCTGCGGGAAGGTGTCGATGCGGCCTTCGGCGGGCACGCCGTTGGCGAACACCACCCGCTGCTCCGCGGCGATCTTGAAGTAGTCGTCCGCGACGTCCACCATCTGCGTCCAGACGAGTTCCGCGTCGAGGGGTGGGATGACGACGGAGTTACGGGCGGCCGGCGCCGGCGGTGCGGAGGCCGCCACCGGGCCGCCGGGGCCGATGACGGTTCCCGCGGGAAGCGGCGAGAACGGATCCGGCTGCGCAGCGATGCCGGATGGTCCCATGGCGGGAGCCGGCAGAATCTCCTGACCACCGCAGTAGGCGGCGGCCACCGCGGCCAGCGCGAGGGCGACGACGGTCGGCAGGCGAGCCATGACTGCTTCCGCGAGGCGGCCCGCGGACGCCGGGGGCCGGACGCGGACTGTCGGGAATCCGGGGTCCCGACTCAAGGCCAGTTCGCCGGCGTTTCCACCGCAGGATTCGGGCCCGGAGCGGGCCTCACGGTGCCCGGCAGGCGGCGGGGGTCCCCGCAGTCGGGCCCGGGGCGGCGTCGCGGGCGGCCGGGTCAGCCGCCGGCACCCAGCCTCGCGACGAGCTCGTCGAAGCGGCGAGCGAAACGGGTGTGGGACGTGTGGAGGTGCTCTCCCTGCGAGATGAAGCGGATGCGATCGTTTCGCTCGATGCCCTGCCGCAGGAGCACCCGTTCGAACGGGCTGCGGTCGTGCGCGTAGACGACGAGCAGCTTGTGCTCGTCGAGCTGCACCTCCATCTGCATCTCCGGATGCATCACGGCGATGCCCGTGCAGCCGTCGTGCAGCAACAGCTCCTCGAAGTCCCACAGCGTGCTTTCGAGCACCAGTCGTTCCACTCCCTCGCGGGTGTGCTCGGCGTGGCTCACCTGATCGTCGTGGGAGGTCTCCAGCACCACGTCGAGCGTGTCGCCGAGAGGATCGAGGAGCTGCAGAAAGGTCTCGAAGAGCTGCTCGCTCGACACGGACGCGATGAGTGCGGGAAGGCGAGCGCCACTCCGCGGGTCCACGTAGGCATCGTGGCGGTAGCCGGCCCGCGGCACGACGTCGAGCTGCCAGCCCGGCCGGACGGCGTCGGTCAGCGTGAAGGGGCCGTATTGCTTGCGCGCCAAGTGGTCTTCCAGGGTGGCACGGTCCGGGCGGGCGATCGCGCCGTCCGGGGCCTGGGCCCGCGGGGCGATCTGCAACGCGGGCAGGAGGGAGTCGAGGGAATCGTCGAGGAATCGCATGAGAATCACCGTCCTGCTGGGCGACGAGCGGATCGTGGTGCCGGTCCCGCCGGGCCTCTCGGCCGCGGCCTCCAACCGGACGCACAACCCTACGTCACGCTTTGGGGCCAGGCGCCGCCGCCGCCCGCCGGGGATGCGGCGAAAAAGCGGCGGCCGTTGCCGTTTTCTGGCGGGAAACCGCATAATCGCAGGCTTTCCCGCAGAAAGGACTCCCCGTCATGGTTGGAAAAATCGTCGCCACCGGGATCACCTTTGACGACGTGCTGCTCGTGCCGCGGCATTCGGCCGTGGTGCCAGCGGAGGTGGAGGTCGCTACGCAGCTCACCCGGGGCATCCGGCTCAACATCCCGATCGTCAGCTCGCCCATGGACACGGTCACCGAGAGCGAGATGGCGATCGCCCTGGCGCAGGAGGGCGGCCTGGGGGTGATCCACAAGAACCTCTCGATCGAGCGGCAAGCCGAGGAGGTCGACAAGGTCAAGCGCAGTGCCAACGGGATCATCGTGGATCCCGTCACCCTGCCCCCGAGCGCGACGGTGGGCCGTGCCCGGGAGGTGATGGATCAGCACAACATTTCCGGCGTGCCGATCACGGAGGACGGTCGACGTCTGGTGGGAATCATCACGCGGCGTGACCTGCGGTTTCTCGAGAGCGGCGACACGCCGATAGCCGGCATCATGACGAGTTCAGGGCTCGTCACCGCCACCGGCGCCGTCACGCTCGACGAGGCCGAGAAGATTCTCATGGCCAACAAGGTCGAGAAACTCCTGCTCGTCGATGACCGCGGCTTGCTCACCGGGCTGATCACGATCAAGGACATCGACATGATGAAGCGGTTTCCCAACGCCTGCAAGGACAGGCAAGGGCGGCTGCGCGTCGGGGCGGCTGTGGGCGTCTTCGATTACGACCGGGCCGCGAGCCTCATTTCCAAGGGCGTCGACGTGCTCATCGTGGACTCGGCACACGGCCACTCGTCGAACGTCATCGAGACGGTGTCGGCCATCAAGAAGCGGTGGGGCATCGAGGTGGTGGCGGGCAACGTCGCGACGCGGGACGGATGCCGTGACCTGATCAAGGCCGGTGCCGACGGCGTGAAGGTCGGCATCGGCCCCGGGTCGATCTGTACCACGCGGGTGATCTCCGGCGTCGGCGTGCCGCAGATCACGGCGGTCTGGGAGGCGGCGGACGAGGCGTCCCGGGCGGGCGTGCCGGTGATCGCCGACGGCGGAATCCGCTACTCGGGAGACATCACCAAGGCGATCGCGGCCGGGGCGAGCTGCGTGATGATCGGCGGTCTCTTGGCCGGGGTGGCGGAGAGCCCCGGGCAGACGGTGCTCTTTCAGGGACGCACCTTCAAGTCCTATCGGGGCATGGGTTCGCTCGGCGCGATGGTGCAGGGTTCGAGCGAGCGGTATCGGCAGCGGCCCACGGGGCGGGGCGGCGACAAGCTCGTGCCCGAGGGGGTCGAGGGCCGGGTGCCCTTCAAGGGCCCGTTGAGCGTGTTCGTCTACCAGCTCGTCGGAGGCCTGCGTGCCGGCATGGGGTATTGCGGCACCCGGACGATCGAGGAATTGCGGCGCGATGCGACGTTCATCCAGGTGTCTGCGGCCGCGGTTCGCGAAGGCCATCCGCACGACATCGTCATCACGCAGGAAGCGCCCAACTACAGCGTCGAGCGGGGCGCAGGCGAATAGCGGCGGGGCCGTGCGGAGAGAGCGGCGGTTCGCGGGCTCCGCGTGGCCGCGGCAAGCCGGGGGCTTTCGAGAAGCCTCGGCCGTGGGCAGCACGCCGACATTCGTCACGGAATTCCGCCATGCGACGGCGGCTGCGCGGATGGGATCAAAGTTGCGGCCGGTCTCGCGTCGAATTGTAAGGCATGGCCAGACCTCGGCAGCGACGGCCCCCGGACCACGGCGGTGCGGCGGGCAGCCGAGGCGGACTGGCGGGACGCTGGAACGACATGCCATGCCGAGTTCATCGACCAGAAAGAGTGGTTCCGGATCCTGCCTCGAGGCGGCGCTGTCGGTGTTCGCAGCCGCAGTGATCTGCCTCGTGCCCACGCTGTTCGGCCTGCCGGCGTATGCCGCCGAGGAGGTCGCGGAGCCGGTGGACGGTGCTTCGTCCCCTCCCCCCGGTGTGGTCGTCGACGACGAGGCGGCCCTGCCGATCGCGCCCGACCCGGAATCGCTCTACATCAGGCTGCTGACCGCGGACTTGCCCGCGGCCGCAGTGCAGCCCGTCAGCGCGGTCGACACGAAGGCCGCTGCCGGCGCGACGTCCGAGCCAGCCGAGGGATCGGCCCGCGAGGTGGCCGACCGTGGTGCCGCACAGCGGCCGGGCAAGGATCAGAAAAAGGAACTGAACAAGGATCTGGAAAAGGACACCGACAAGAAGTCGGCGAGGAGCTCCTGCGGCGACGCGGCGAAGGAATGCCAGGAGGCCCTGCAGCGGCTGCGGGATGACGCGATCAGCGACATCGGGTTGGACATCCGCGTCGGTGGCCGGCCGGGTAGTGACTATCCCTGCGAGTGCCGCTTGGAGGGAGAGACATTCCAACCGCGTCGGTTCGCGACGACGATGATGACCTGGAAAGCTGCGGGCTACTGCCACAAGCCGCTCTACTTCGAGGACTGGAGCCTGGAACGCTACGGCCACTCGCACGGCCCGCTGGCCGACCCGTTCTTCTCGGCGGCCCACTTCTTCGTCACGCTGCCGGTGCTGCCCTACAAGATGGGCGTGGAGCTGCCGTGGGAGTGCGTCTATCCGCTGGGGTACTACCGGCCGGGCAGCTGCGCTCCTTGGACGATTCCGGCCGTGCCGATCAGTTGCCGCGGTTTCGCGGTGCAGGCGGCCACGGTCACCGGTATCGTCTTCGCCCTGCCGTGACGGTCGCGGATCAGTTCTTGCGGATGCTGGCGATGTAGGCGTAGCGGCGGGCGACCGACTCGAATTCGACCTCGCCCCGGCCGGACCGACCCAGGGCCACGATCGCGTCGTGCACCTCGGGCCGGTAGTGCACGCGAAACATCGCCAGCCACTTCTTCAGACCGGCGGCGAACACGCGCGGCAGATCTTTCTGGTCCCAGAAGTCGACGATCAACAGCGTCCCGCCCGGCCGCAGGCTCGCCATGGCCGCGTCCATGGCGCCGGGCCAGGTCGGGATCATCGACAGGCAATACGAGAAGAAGATGGTGTCGAACGGCTCGTCCCGCCCGAACATCCGCTGGGGGTCGAGCTGCTCCGCCAGTCCCTGCCGCAGCACGATGGGGCCACGGCCGTCGGGGCTGGCCGCGGGCAGCGCACGATCGATGCTACGAGCGGCCGTCTCCAGCATCTCGTGGGAGGCGTCGAGGCCGTACAGCCGCCCGTGTTCCGGTCGCTGTGCCAGCTTGATCAGGTTGCGGGCGGTGCCGCAGCCGACCTCCAGCGTGGCCGTGTCGCGCGAGGTGACGACCCGCTGCAGAAGCCGGTCACGGCCCAGCAGGTAGTACCGCCTCGTGACGTCATAGACGTGCCGCGTCAGCCGGTACATCCGATCCATGGCCGCCGCCTGGTCGGCGCCCGGCTGCCGGCGGTTGTTCGAGGATGAGACCGGCGCCGGGGCCTCGGTCTGCGACCGGGCGGTGACGGGTTCGTTCATGACGCGGCCGGGCCTCCGGCCGGCGTGCCGACCATCTCGTACAGATGGAACATGCCGTAGATCGCAGAGCGATCCTGCAGGTGCAGTTCGCGGGAACGGTCCGCACGGTAGGCGAAGCGGGCCTTCGTCTCCGGCGAGAGCGCCGCGTCGACCGGCGATTTCTCCCCTGCCGTGCGGAAAATCACCCGCGTTCCTGCCGCCCCGACCCGGGCGATGTGTCCCCACAGTTCGTCGATCACGGCCGGTGGCATCCAGTCCTGGCTGTCGAGCAGGATGAAGCCGTTGAGGCTGCCGGGCGTCTCTTCCCGCAGCTGGTCGGAGAGCGAGGCGATGTGGGTCTCCACCCTGGGAGCCATCGCCTTGATCGTCTCGTAATGCTCGCGCTTGAGGTAGTCAGGCAGAGCCCGGCGACCTTCGTGGTCGTAGCGTCGGCCAAACGCCTGCCACGCGAAGTAGTTGTCGTCGAGCGGGAACCCGCAGGCGAGCCGACGGACCCGCTCCCGGTACATGTCGAACAGCTTGCCCCCGTCGTTGTCCTGCTCCTCGAGCATCGCGGCGTGCTGGCTCGGCGGGATGCCGAGGCTGTACACGGCCACCGGCTGCCGCCCCATCCAGCGGACGATCTTGTTGTCGAACAGCGGGGAGAAACTCTCGTCGAAGATCTTTTCCTGCTCGGCTACCGTGCGGGCAGCCAACAGCCGCGCCGGATCCCGGCGCATGCCGCGGGCCAGGCCGTGCACCACGCGGAAAAACTGTCCGAGCTTCGCCCGGTCATACAGGCCGCGCTTGAAGTAGCCGATCCGCCTGGGGCCGATGGCCTGGCCGGGCCAGTCGGTCGATTCCCAGTACGATCGCGTCAGCGGGTCGAGATGCTGCCGGATGTAACGCCGGTAGTTCGTGACGTTGTCGTCGTGCCTGCCGAAGCCGAAAAAGTTGTAGAACGATTCGTAGTCGGGCAGATGCTGGATCGCGGCGAGTTTGAGCCGCGTGAGGCACATGTGGTTGGCGTTGAGATCGACCGCCACGATCCGCTTCGGCCGGTGGATCAAGTAGTTGAGGACGTTGCAGCCACCGCTGGAGATCGCCAGCAGGCTCGACTCCGGTCCGATCTGGAGCGCTTGCGCGTCGACCCGCGGGTCCTCCCAGATCTGGTTGTAGACGAACCCCCGGAACCAGAGCGTGAACATGCGCTCGAGCATGCCGCGCTTGCTGGTCAGCCGGTGGTGGTGGACGGCCTTCTTGAGACGGGCCGTGGTGGTCGGCAGGGCTACGGTTCTGCTCATGCTGGACTCGGGGGCCGGGGGACGGAGCCAAGGCCCTTGAGTCTAGCCGAGCGGCAGCCGGCGCGTCGACGTCCCGCCGCTATCGCTGCCGCGTCGTCGGCGGCGCCGCGGCGTCGATGGTCTGCGTCAGGGTGGCGACCGCGCCGGTCAGCTCCCGCCCCAGCCTCACGATCGCGTCTTCCAGGCCGACCAAGTCGAGCGTCGCCTGTCGGAGGCGGGCATCGAAGGCGGCTGACACCTTCTCGGCGGCGGCGACGTCCTGCTTCCAGGAACTCAGGTCGTCGGTGGACTGCCGCTTCTCCTCGGCCACGGCCTCGGACTGCGTGTCGACGTTGCTCCGGGCCGTATCGATCCGTTTCACGTTGCGGTCGATCTCGGCGAGTTCGGTGAGCAAGGCCTGCCTGATGGCGAAGAGGCCCTCGGCCCGCAGTGGCTGGCCATCGGCTCCTTTCGTGACGAATTCTCCGCCACGCAGAGCCGTGTAGGGATCCGCCAGCGGACGGCGATAGATGACCTTCGTGATGTGGCACCAGTGCTTCTCGGTCTGCAGGAACAGCGCCGTCTGCAGATCGAGTTCCGCCTGCGACCCCTTGCCATACTGCTTGAGCTTGAATCGCTTCGTGATCACGCCGGCGGATCCCTCGCCCGCGGCGTCGTCGGCACCGGGCTCGATCATCTCTCCCGGCGCCATCGCCCCCGGAGCCCCGACGGGGCCTTCGTCGTCGTCCGCCGCCGCCGGAGGAGCCGCGGGGGCGTCGCCGGTGTCGTCGAGCTCGAACCCGCCCTTCTTCGTGAACTTCACAGGCTCGTCGAACTCCACCACGGCCCAGTGGCTCCCCGGCGGGATCGCGCCGGCCGCCAGATCCGCGCCGATCTTCTCCCACTCGTCTTCCGGCACCGTCTCGTCGTGACGCTTGAACTGTTCGATCTGTGCCTCCAGCCGCCGCAGCTTCTCGTCGGCCGATATCTTCTTGCCCTTGGGCATCCAGCCGTCGGAGTCTGTGCCGGTCTCGGCTTCGGCAGCGGGGTCGCCGCTGATCGTGTGGAACGCGAGCCAACGGTCCACCGGCACGGTCTCGAAGAGCGTCACCGACTCGTGATCCCGCGACCAGAGGGCGGTGTCGGCGGCGCTGGGCGGGCTCGGCGCGTCGGCGGCGGCCACCGTGATCTGGGAGGTCGTCTCGCCCTTGTTCGCGGTCGACTTCAAGACCCTGAAGATGCCGAGAAACTTGCCCTCCTCCTCCACGCCCGTGTTGTCGAACACCGCCACCTCGGCGCCCGCGTTGAGCGGGGCGGTCTCGCTCTCCTCCGAGGGCATCTCGATGGACAGGCTGCCGGGCTTGCCGCCGCGGGGTGGGGTGAAGGCGGAACCTTGCCACGAGCGGCCGCGCCACGTGTCCACGAACGCGAGGACCCTGCCCCAGCGGTCGCGCCGCGCCCGCAGGGTGGCGAGCGTGTCGGTCGCCACCCCAGGGCCGCCGCGGATCTTGGAGAGTTCCGCCTCGTTGTTGGCGACGAGCTTGCGCCAGGATCGCTCCCGCTCCGCCAGCCGTGCCGCCAGGTAGATGTAGCCGGTGGTGGCCAGCAGTAGCAGCACGGCACCGACGACCGTGCCCCAGCTCCAGCCCCGGTGACCCACCCCGACCGCGATCAGCCCCAGCAGGAGCACGAGGGCGATGGCAGCCAGGAGGACGATGTTCATGGAGCACCGTGAGCGGCGACCGCGTGCCGCCAGAGCAGAAGGCCATCACCCCGAAGGCGGGCGACAGGACCGTCTGCGGAAAGTATACCGGCACCCCAGCGCAGTCCGACGAGGTCAGTTTCGTGCAGTCGGGCGGCGAATCTTGAGTCGGGTGGCCGCCGGCGTTGCCTTCGGACGCCGTGTCGCCGGGCCGCGTCGCCGCCCGGCGACACGACCGAGCCGGTCGCTCGCGGCCTGAAGACCCGGGGAAAAGACGATTTTTCCCTCGTTCCCGGGCCGCGCAGCCCGTCGTGGGGGAGTGGTGACGCCTGCTGGCGCGGGATGTGCTTCTGCCGGAAGGTCGCGGTGACCGGGCCACGCAGGCTCGGTGCGGGACCTGCCCGCACGGTGTCGCCGATCGTCCGCCGACCGATCCCGGCACGAGCCAGCCCCCACGAGGAACACCCATGCGTCGCGTCGTCCCCCCGCAGCCCCTCGCCCCCGCGTCCGCGGCCCCGTCCGCCTCGCGGCGGACCTTCCGGAAGACGACAGCCCGCATCGACGACCCAGTGCGTCTCTATCTGCTGCAGATGGGGGGCAATCCGCTGCTCACCCGGGCCAGCGAGGTGGCCAGCGCCCGGCAGATCGAACTGTGGCGGCGGAAGTTCCGCCGCACGATGCTGGCCAATGACTTCATCCTGCGCGGAGCGGTGAACCTGCTGGAGCGGGTGAAGGCGGGCACGGTCCGCCTCGACCGCACGATCGAAGTCGCCGTCACCAACACCCAGGAGAAGGCGCGGCTGCTCAAGCGGATCGGCCCCAACCTCGAGACGCTGCGGCGCATCGAACAGGAAAAGGCGAAGCTGTTTCGCATCGCGATGTCGCGGAGCGTTCCGCTCGAGCGCCGCCGGGCGGCGTGGCGGCGGCTCGTGCGTCAGCGGAACAAGGCCGTGCGGCTGGTCGAGGAGATGCACCTGCGGATCCAGCGGCTCACCCCCCTGCTGAAGCAATTGCGCACGATCGGTGACCGGATCGAGGATGTCCAGGCCAGGCTGGCCGGGCCGCGCGGGGACGGCTCCGGGCGGCAGCCGCTGCTGCTCGAGCACCACAGGCTGCTCCTGGCCACGCGGGAGAGTCGTCGCACGCTCGCACGGCGGCTCGAGAGGCTGCAGGACCTGCAGCAGCGATACGACGCGGCGAAGCGCGACCTCGCCGCCGGCAACCTGCGGCTGGTGGTCTCGATCGCGAAGCGCTACCGCCACCGCGGGCTGTCCTTCCTCGATCTCATTCAGGAGGGCAATTCCGGCCTGATGCGGGCCGTCGACAAGTTCGAGCACGCCCGCGGATTCAAGTTCTCGACGTACGCCACCTGGTGGATCCGCCAGGCGATCACGCGGGCCATCGCCGACCAGAGCCGCACGATCCGCGTGCCGGTGCACATGGTCGACACGATGACGAAGCTCCGCAACGCGGCGCGGACGTTTCTCCAGCAGCACGGCCGCGAGCCCAGCATCGAGGAACTCGCCGAACGGACGGGCATTTCCGTGGAGGACGCCGGCTGCATCTGGCGGATGTCGCGGCAGCCCGTGTCGCTCGATCAGCCGCTCGGCGACACGGAGGATGGTGCCGTCGGCGACCTCGTCCGCGACCACCGCGAGGACGATCCTCTCGGTGCGATCAACCAGCAGGCGCTGACGTCACTCGTCTCCCGGGCGCTCGGGGGGCTGTCGTACCGCGAGCGGGAGATCATCCGGCTGCGGTTCGGGCTGGCGGACGGCTACAGCTACACCCTGGAGGAAGTGGGCACGATCTTCGACGTGACCCGGGAACGGGTCCGCCAGATCGAGGCCAAGGCAGTGGAGAAGCTGCGCGAGCCCGCGATGCACGCCCAGCTCTCGGGGTTCGTCGACGAGCGCACGCTGGAACGGCTGCGCAGGATGGTGTCCTCCCGCGTCCTCGGGCCTGCGCAGTCCGACGCGTCTGCCATCTCTCCGGTTCCGGGCGTGGAGGCGATCGAGGCCGGGGGCACCGCCGTGCCCACGGCCTGATGCCGCGGGCGATCAGGCCGACTTCGCCTCGTCGAGGGCCTGCTGGAGCTTCGCCTTCGGCTGCACCCCCATGAACTGCTGCACAAGCCGGCCTCCCCGGAAGATCAGGATCGTAGGGATGCTGGCAACGTTGTAGGTCATCGCCAGGCTGCCGTTCTCGTCCACGTTCACCTTGCCGACCTTGAACGTGCCCGCGTTTTCGGCGGAGAGTTCCTCTATCGTCGGGCCGATCATCCGGCAGGGGCCGCACCATGGCGCCCAAAAGTCGACCAGCACCGGCACCGGCGAGTCGATGACCTCCTGCTGGAAGTTGTCCTCGGTGAACTCGAGCGCTTTTCCCATCGTCGTCAGCTCCTTCGAAGTATGTGCCCGGCAGGCGGGCCCCAGAGGCATTCCTGGTCGTCGTGCGCGAGCGAATCGCGACACGCGCTCTCCGTGGAGCGAGACGGCTGCCGCGGAGAGCAGCGTAGTATAACGGTGGGCGGCGAGTGGCCGCCATGCTCTCGTCGCGTGCCGCCGAGAGCACCGAAACCCGGGGATGCTCATGCTCGAGTCGCACGGATCATCACGGTGCTGGCTCGTGCGCCGTGACGGCGACGGCCGGCTCGTCTCCGGCCTGGCGGCCCTGCCCTGGGATCCCAGCGGGCCTGCCGCCCGTTGCGCAGGGGTGGACGAGGCCGTCATCGCGGTAGAAGCCGCGGGCTTTAACTACAAGGATGCCTTGGCCTGCGCTGGACACCCGGGCGTGATGCGGATCAACCCGCTCGTGCCGGGCATCGACGTTGCCGGCATCCTGCAATCGGCTGCGGCGGGCCTCGCCGCCGGTGCGGCGGTGGTCGTCACCGCCAACGGCCTGGGCGAACAGCGGCACGGTGGATTCGCGACGCAGGTGCGGGTTCCCGCCACGGCGGTCGTACGGCG
>Ga0075471_10000255_pt1 | contig 30215 bp, 23 predicted proteins | sample DEB19_08_DNA_2_FD_74787 | JGI IMG/M metagenome (GOLD analysis project Ga0075471, IMG submission 74787) | Aqueous microbial communities from the Delaware River and Bay under freshwater to marine salinity gradient to study organic matter... | ecosystem: Environmental > Aquatic > Marine > Coastal ...
GCCCTGATTTCGCCCGGGCAGAGCCTAGGGAAAAAACAGACGGCCGCGTTGCTCGCACAGGCGGGCAACGCGGCCGTTTTAGTACCCCCACGGGGAGTCGAACCCCGGTTTTCGGACTGAGAACCCGACGTCCTGGGCCACTAGACGATGGGGGCGTCTGAATTGAACTGTAAGGGTGTCGGACGGGGTGTCAAGCGAACTTGAACCCTCTGCCGGAAAGGCGTTTTGCAGCGGTTTGAGCCGCCCGCAAGCCTGTCAGCGCGGTGGCCTGACGAATGACGAGCGGCGGGAACGCACGCGGCCGATGGCGAAGCCCGCCGCGAGGGCGGCCAGGGCCGCGACGCCCGTGGCGATCCAGAGCCGCCGGGTCGAGTCGACCTCGAGCGCTTCGCGCTCGATCGCCGATTGCAACCGCATCGTCGCCTCGCGCATCTCGATCGTGCGCGTGTGCTGCCGGAGCGTCGGAGCCGCCTGGCCGAGCGGAGGCGCGGGCAGCACCGCCGCCCACTCGGCTGGATCGCTCCACGCCAGGGCCGAGGGCAGGTGCCGGAATCCTTGGGCCAATGCCTGTTCGATTTCCGCCACCGCGTGCAGAAAATCGATGGGGCTCGCAAACCGTTCGGAAGGCTGCTTGGCGAGCAGCGTGTCGACGATCCGGCAGAGGCCGGCCGGCAGATCGGGCCGCCGCATGGCGATCGGCGTGGCGGGCTGGTTGATGTGGGCCATCGCCACGGCAAGCGGTGTCGGCCCGTCGAACGGCGGCTGGCCCGTCAGCAGATGGTAGACCGTGGCCCCGAGCGAGTAGAGATCGCTGCGCGCATCGACCGCCCTGCCCTCCGCCTGCTCCGGGCTCATGTAGAGCGGCGTGCCGAGTGTCATCCCCTCCTGCGTGAGATCCATGCCCTCGGGGCCGGTGAGCACCCGCGCGAGTCCGAAGTCGGCCACCTTCACGTCGCCCGCTGGGGTCACGAGCAGGTTCTCGGGCTTGATGTCGCGATGCACCACTCCCTGCTCCGCCGCGCGTGCGAGCGCCGAGCCCACCTGCCCGAGCACCGCCACGGCCTGCCGCGCGTCGAGCGGGCCGCGCACCGTGAGCCAGGCCTTGAGCGTCGGGCCCGCGACGTATTCCTCGGCGAGAAAGTGCACGCCCTCGATGCATGCCACCTCGTGGATCTGCACGATGTGGCCATGCACGAGCGCGGCGGCCGCCCGCGCTTCCTGGGCGAATCGTTGCACCGCCGTGGCCTGCCGCACCGTCTCGGGCCGCAGCACCTTTACGGCCACCTGCCGCGCGAGCGACTCCTGCTCCGCGAGATACACGTCGGCCATCGCGCCGCTTCCCAGCCGGCGCACGAGGCTGTATCCTCCGAGCCTTCGTCCGGAAAGATCACCGTCGCCGCTGCCGCTCGTCGAGCTGTCGCTCTTCATGCGTCAAAAGCGTATCAGCCCCCCGAGGAGTTTTCATGCCCAAGCCGTCCGCTGCCGAGCTCCAGAAGGCCGCCAAGGCCGTCGATCTCGACCACTTCGACTACGAGGTCACGCTCGACACCTCCGCCGGCCCGATCCGGCTCGCCTTCGACGCTGATTCGGCCCCTGGCCACGTGCGCAACATGGTGGCCCTCGCCGAGAGCGGCTTCTACGACGGCGGTTGCTTCCACCGCATCATCAAGGGCTTCATGATCCAGGGCGGCTGCCCGCAGGGCACCGGCACGGGCGGACCGGGCTACACGATCCCCGCCGAGTTCAACCGCACGCCCCACGAGCCCGGCGTGCTCTCGATGGCCCGCACGAGCGATCCGAATTCGGCCGGCAGCCAGTTCTTCATCTGCCTGGAGAAGGTGCCGCACCTCGATCGGCAATACACGGCGTTTGGCCGCACTGCCGATCAGGCGAGCCTCGACGTGGTGAAGGCGATCGGCAACGTGCGGACTGGCGCGCAGGATCGGCCCGTCGAGCCCGTCGTCATCAAGAAGGTCACGGTGGCGAAGAAGCCGAAGTGATGAATCGTAGGATAGGCTTTAGCCTGTCGAACGCTGATTCATGACAGGCTGAAGCCTGTCCTACGTGAGGGGAGCCAGGCACGACGCCTGTCCTACGAGTCGTATGACGGCTGCCGTGTGCGGCCGCCGAAGATCGTACGCAGGCCCAGGATCACGAGGGCCACGCCGCCGGCTGCGGTGAGCATCGTTTGGCCGTTCGTGCGCACGTCGAGCAATTGCTCGAGCGTCGGCTCCGGCGGCGCGTAGCCCGCGGGCGGCTGCGGTTCGGCCACGTGGGCCGACCGCTGGATGATCTCGGCATCATTGGCCGACGCCAGCCGCGTGGGCGGGGCCGGCGTGCCGAGGCTGCGGTCGATCGCGGGCTCTGCGGAAAACTCGGCGATCGGCAGGGCCTGGAAGCCGCTCGACCCCACATCCGCGAGAAACGCCCGCAGCCGCGTCGTGCAGCTGCCGATCGTGCGGCCGTCGTTTTGCCCGAAGAGCACCCCGGCGAGTTCGCCGCGCGTGTTGAAGATCGGGCCGCCCGAGTCGCCCTGCCGCGCAGTCGCCGAGAGCTCGACAAACTCCATCGGATAGCCCGAGCCGGGGGCGAGGTATTGCGTGCAGGGGCCCGTCTCGGTGCGGAACGGGCCACGGCCGTAGCCGGCGATCGTGAGCGGTTCGCCGGGCACGGGCTTCTCGGGCGCGAGCGACACGGGCGTGGCGTTGGGCTTCCAGATCACGATCGCGGCGAGATCCCACGGCTCGTCCCAGCGCACGACCGTGCCGGCCGACTGAAAGCCATCGGGAAACTGCACGAGCACGCCCGAGCGGCTGTCGCGGATCACGTGCCAGTTGGTGAGCACGAGGCCCTGGTTGCGATTGATGTCGACGAGAATCCCGGAGCCCATCGACGTGCCGGAATTCTCCGGGGCGATGATCCGGGCCACGGCCGGGTGCGGTGTCTGGCCGGTGCCGATGTAGTCGGCGAACGCTTCGGGCGACCACTTTGCGCTCGGCGCAGTGGGCGAGCCGAAGCCCCAGCCCCACGCGGCGAGCCCCTGCCCACTGGCCTCGGCCGTGAGGGCCGTGAGCATCGTCGCCAGGAGAAGCGTGCTGCACGTGCGTCGCATGCGAGGATCTCCTGGCGATGGGTGGGAGACTTAGTGCGGCGCGCCGCGGACGGCCTGCCGCCTCGTCTCTCGATCGATGATCCGCCGCAAAAGCTCACGGCGAAGCCGCTCGCGCTCACGGTCGGAGGGGGATGGGATGGGACTGGAGCGTGCCGGCTCGACCAACAGGCTGCTCGAATGGCTGACCATGGACGGGTCTCCTGCCTGGTGGCGAAGCCGGCACTTCGCACCAATCTCGGGAGATCGGCACGCGCGGGCGGAGCCCTGCAACGGAATCTGGGCGGAGCGCGCAATCGGTGCGACCCGCAGGGTTTATCCCACGGAAAACCCGGCGGCGGCGAGGCTGGCCGCGAGGGTGGCCACGTGGTCGCGGTCGGCGGTGTCGACGGTCACCTCCACGCTCGTGGAGAAGACGTCGGGGCCGGAGAAGGCCCGGTCGTGCACGATCTCGCGCACATTCGCCCCGGCATCCGCGATCACGGCCGAGAGCCGGGCGATGCCGCCGGGGCGGTCGCTCACGCGCGTCGTAAACCGCCAGCGCCGGCCGTCGGCCACGAGGCCGTGGTCGATCACGCGGTCGAGCATCGAGAGATCGATGTTGCCGCCGCAGAGCAGGAGCACCACTTTTTTCCCGCGCAGTTCCGGGCAGTGGTCGTCGAAGAGCGCGGCAAGGGCCGCAGCCCCCGCCCCTTCGACGACCGTCTTTTCCAACTCGAGCAGGCGGAGCACCGCGAGCGCGAGGGCGTCTTCGCCCACGGTCACAACGCGGTCGACGAGCGGCGCCGCGATCGCGAACGACGCTTCGCCCACCGTGCCCACGGCGAGGCCGTCGGCCAGCGTGGGCCTGATCGCCACGGGCATCGGCTTGCCGGCGGCGAGCGAGGCCGAGAGGCTGCCGGCCGCCGCGGGCTCCACGGCCACGATCCGAATGCCGGGCTTGAGCGCCTTGGCAGCCGTGGCCACGCCGGCGAGCAGGCCCGCGCCGCCGCAGGGAATCACGAGGGCGTCGGCGTCGGGCACGTCTTCGAGGATTTCGAGGCCCATCGTCCCCTGCCCTGCGATCACGCGCAGGTCATCGAAGCCGTGGATCCGCTCGAGGCCGTCGCGGGCGGCGATCTCGATCGCGAGGCGGCGGGCGTCGTCGAACGTGTCGCCTTCGAGGATCACCGTCGCCCCGAGCCGCCGGCACGTCGCCGCCTTCACGAGCGGCGCAAATCGCGGCATCACGACCGTCACGGGGATCCCGAGGAGCTTGCCGTGGTAGGCGAGGCCGAGCGCGTGGTTGCCGGCCGAGGCGGCCACCACGCCGCGGCGGCGCGCGGCGGCGTCGAGCAGCAAGAGCGCGTTGCGGGCGCCGCGTTCCTTGAAGGAGCCGGTGCGCTGCAGGAGGTCGAGCTTGCAGAAGATCTCGGAGCCGGTGAGGTCGGAGAGCGGGATGCTCGGCGGGCAGGGCGAGCGGTAGATGCCAGAGCGGATCCGGTCGTGGGCGGCGCGGATGTCGGCCAAGGAGAGCGTATGCGTGTGCATAAGTAGGACAGGCTTCAGCCTGTCACAAAAAGAGCGGCATGACAGGCTAAAGCCTATCCTACGTTGACAGGCTAAAGCCTATCCTACGGAGAAATCACGTGAGCCGCTTGGGCCGGTGAAACGCCCGCACGTCGATCCACGTCATGCCCGCGGCCTTGGCGGCGGCAATGCCGAGGTCGCTGTCTTCCCACACCACGCACCGCTCCGGCCGGGCCGAGAGCCGGCGGGCCGCCTCGAGAAACGGCTCGGGGTCGGGCTTGTGCGTGGCGGTGTCTTCGCTGGCCACGATCGTGTCGAAGCAATCGCCGATGCCCACGTGCTCGAGAATGCGCTGGCAGACGGCGCGGTGGCCGCCGGTGACGACAGCCAGCGGGGTCCGGCCGCGCGAGCGGAGCACCACGTCGACGACCGGATCGATCGCCTCCACATGGTCGAGCTGCACCAGAAACGTGCTCTCCTTCATGTGCACGGCATGGTCGAGGTCGATCGTGAGGCCGATCTCGCCGGCGAGCGTGGCCACGATGTCGCGCGTGGGCCGGCCGCCCAGCGCATAGAAGCGGTCTTCGTCGAACGCGATCCCGTGGGCCTCGGTGACATGGAGCCAGGCCCGGTAGTGGGCCGGCATCGTGTCGGCGAGCGTGCCGTCGCAGTCGAATAGCAAGGCGTCGTGGTCTTGGAGCTGCCACACGGGTGGGGTGGGCATGGTTGTGCGGCCTGGAGGGGCGTTTCGGGGGGAGCACACCGGCGGGTTCGTCCGGAAAGTAACCTATGGTTGTCCCGGAAAACAGGTCCTTCGCCCGGATTTTCTCGCCATGCAGCTTCCCGCCCTCGGCATCCGCCTGCGCATGCTCCTGCTCGGCATTCTGCCGGCCGTGCTGATTCTCGCCACCGTGCTCGCGATCAATGCTTACAGGATGCAGTCGCTCCTGCTCTCGTTCGGCGAGGAGGTGCTCGCCGGCCGGGCCAAGACGATCGCCGCCGAGATCGACCGCGGCTCGCTCGAGGCCGTAACCACCGCCCGGATCATGGCGCTCGCCGCCGAAGAGGGCCTGTTTGGCCGGCGGCAGGAATCACTCGCCTTCGCCCGCCGCGTGCTCGACACGTCGCCGCAGTTCTACGCTGCGTATTTCGGCTACGAGCCTGATGCCGACGGCCGCGATGCCGCAGCGGCCGGGAACGGGCCCGAGAAACTCCCCGAAAAGGCGCTCGGCCCCGGCGGCCGCTTCATTCCCTATTGGTTTCGCAACGCCGCCGAAGCGCAGGGCATCGCTCTCGCACCGCTCACGCTCATCGACGGCCTCTACTACGAAGGCTGCCGCGAGCGCTATCTCGACGCCTCGCAGCCCGACAAGGCGATGGTGACGGAGCCCTACGACTACGAAGGCAAGCTGATGGTGGAGCAGACCTACCCGATCACGAAAGGCGGCACGTTTCAGGGCGTGGCCGGCGTCGATCGCGATCTCGACGCCCTCGCGGCGAAGCTCCAGGCCCTCAAGGAGAGGCAGCGGCTCGACGGCTGGCATGTGGAGATCTTTCTTGTCAGCCGGCTCGGCAAGGTGATCGTGTCGACGCTCAAGACGGCCGACCTCGCGGCGAAGCCGCTTGCCGACACGCCGTATGCCGGGATTTTCGCGGGCTTTCATCGGGCCGCCACGCTCGACCGCGTGGTCCGGGAGCCCGACCCGCTCACGGGCGAGGCCAGCCTGTTTGCCGCGGCCCGCGTGCCCACGGGGCCGTGGACGGTGGTGATGCAGATGGCCCGCGAGGACATTTTGGGCCGCGTGCGCCGGCCGCTGGCCACGAGTGCCTTGATAGCCGGGAGCGGCATGGCGGGCGTGCTCGGCCTGCTCTGGTGGCTCACGAGCACGCTGACGGGCCGGATTGGCCGGGCTGTCGACGCCTCACGCCGCGTGGCGGCGGGCGATCTCGCCGGGGCCGTCGACATGCGCGGCGGCGACGAGACGGGCCAATTGCTCCGCGACATCGGCGCGATGACCGCGAGCCTGCGGAGCATCGTGTCGCAGGTGAAGCAATCGAGCCTCGATCTGAACGCCACCGCCCGGCAGCTCTCGGTGGCAGGCCGGCAGCAGGAGAATGCGATCAATTCGCTGGGGGCGAGCACGAGCGAGGCCGCCGTGGCCAGCCGCCAGATCGCCGTCACGGGCCAGGAACTGCTCGGCACGATGAACGAAGTGTCGGCCGTCGCAGCCGACACGGCCGAGGTGGCGGGGGCCGGCCGCGAGAATCTCGCCGGCATCGGCGAGACGATGGCGCATCTCGAGCAATCGACGGCCGACTTCTCCGACCGGCTGGCTGCGATTCGGCAGCGGGCCGAAGACATCAACATGGTGATCACCACGATCACGAAGGTGGCAGATCAGACCAACCTGCTCTCGATCAACGCCGCCATCGAGGCGGAGAAGGCGGGGCAGTATGGCCAGGGCTTCATCGTGGTGGCCCGTGAGATCCGTCGGCTCGCCGACCAGACAGCCGTGGCCACGCTCGACATCGAGCGGCTCGTGGAGCAGATGCAGCAGGCCGTGACGGCGGGCGTGGAGCAGATGGGGACGTTTGCGGCTGAGGTGAAGGAGGGCGTGGAGCGGGTGAATGCGATCAGCGCGCAGTTCTCCGCCGTGATCGACAAGGTGCAGGGGCTCACGGGCCGGTTCGAGCACGTGAACCAGGGGATGAAGGCCCAGGCCGCCGGGGCCGCCCAGATCACCGAGGCCCTCGTGACGCTCACCGACGGCTCCCGGGCCGCAGCCGAAGCCCTGCGCGAGTTCAAAGACGCCTCGCAGCACATGGTGCGGAGCGTGGACGGCCTCACCGACACCGTGAGCCGCTTCAATCTCGAGTAAGACGCGTAGGACAGGCTTTAGCCTGTCTCCATTGGGCGTAGGACAGGCTTCAGCCTGTCGCGCCGCGAAGTAGGACAGGCTTTAGCCTGTCGCATGCAGGCAATGACAGGCTGAAGCCTGTCCTACTCAGGTGGCAATCTGGGCAATTCTCGCCCACCCTGCCGATTCCGGGCCTTCTGCCGGAAATACTCATGGTTCCGATGGCGGGGAGTCGATCACCTCTGACGATCATGCCGGTTTTTCGGCGCGGGAACCGAACCCGCCCGAAGCCCCGGCGACCGTCAGGGATCGATGCGGATGGCCCACAGCACTGCGAACCGTGCGGGAAGAAAGCGGACAGCCGCCAGGCTCCGGGCCCTCCGGCGCCGGGCCGCGGCCTGGAAGCGGGCTGCCCGGCGCGCCCTCACGCTCGCAGTGGCGGCCGGCGCTCTCCTTGGTCCAGTGGGCATCGCCTCCGCCCAGATGGGCCAGTCGGGCATGGCCCCGGCCGGCGGGCTCGTGAACGGCGCGGTGGCCCAACTGCAAAACGGCCCCGGCTGGTTTTACTACGGCGTCAACGCCGCCGACCGCGGCCTCGGCTATCTCGGCAGCTACATGACCGCCGGCGGGTTCATTCCGGTGGCCGAAGACGATCTCGGCGGCCTCTGGTCAACCGACCTCCGCGGCCATCTCTCCAACTACGGCGGCTTCTTCTCCAACGTCGGTGCCGTCCGCAAGCAGTTCATCGGTGGCACACTCCTCGGCGTGGGCGTCTACTGGGACTACGACGGCGATCAGAATCAATATTCTCCCACCCCGATCCTCGGCACGCCGTATTCGTTCGCGGGCGGCCAGAGCTACAACCAGGTGGGCGTGAGTGGCGAGTGGCTCACCGACTTTGGCAACCTGCGGAGCAACGGCTACATCCCGGTGGGGACGACGGCCCAACTCACAGGTCCGTTCGTTGGTAATTCCGTCCTCTGCGTGAACGGCGTCAATGCCGCCCTCAGCGGAGCCGACCTCGAGGTGGGTGCCTACATCCCGGGACTCTCCGACTGGGCGGGGATGGTGAGCGTGGGCGGCTATGCCTATGGCAACAGTCGCTACAAGTTTCAGGATGGCACGGAAGCAGTGCCCTGGTTTGGCGGTGTGTACACCCGCCTCGACATGACGTTCGTAAAGAACTGGGACTTCTCGCTCCAGTACAACAACGACAGCTACTTCGATTCGACCGGCTTCGCACGGCTCACCTACCGCATGGGCGGCAGCCGTCGGCGGAACGTGCCGGACCAGATGGAGCAGCCGATGATGCGCAACGAGCACATCGTGCGGGCCCACCAGACGCCCGAAGTCGCGATCAATCCCGAGACGGGCGACGCGTGGAAGGTGTTCCACGTCGACAATACGGCTGCAGTTGGCGGAAACGGCACAGCGGAAACACCGTTCACCACGCTCACGCAGGCCGAAAATGCCGCCCTGGCCCAGTACGACATCGTCTACGTGCACGTAGGCAACAGCCCCGCGACGCCCTACGTCACGCCAGTGGCCGGCTACACCTTTCAAAATCAAAACCAATACCTGATCGGTGAGGGCAGCTCCTACCAGATTCCGACAGTCAACTGCGGCCCCGAGGCCCTGTTCGTGGGGACGAACAACGGGGTCTACCCCGTGATCACGAATCCTATCGGGCCTGCGATCGCCATCGACCAGAACGGCTCGGTCGTGAGCCACTTCCAGATCACTGGCTCGCCGGTGGGGATCACTGATGGCACCGGACTCGCGGCACCAGGCGTAGCGACGATTTCCGACGTCATCATCGCCGGCGGGGCCGGGATCCCGCAGCGTGGCGTGTTGATCTCGAATGCCGGCTCGACGGGCACGTTTAACTTCGACCGTCTGCAACTGGTCGATCTCGACAACGACGGCCTGGTGCTTGCGGCGGCCGGTGGCAATGTGAATGTTACGAACTCGACGTTCAAAAACACGATCGGCAGTGCCATGCTCGTGTCGGGGGCCAGCGCGCAGGCGACGGTGGCGACGTCGGCAATCGACGGCACCACTGGCCCGGCCATCCTCGCTTCGGGCTCCGGCTCCGGGGTCGTCCTCACGAGTTCGACGATCTCGAATACGACGGGCGACGCGATCGTTGCATCGGGGCCGGTCTCGACCATCACGGCTACAGACTTCACGATCACGAAGACGACAGGTTCGGCTCTCGTGGCATCGGGCAGTGGCTCCACGATCATCGGCCTCCGTGGCTCGGTGGTCACGACGGGCAGCGACGCGGCCGTCGTGTCGGGCACGAATGCGACAATGAGCCTCGCTCGAACTCGGCTGCGGAGCTCGTCCGGCAACGGTGCAACAGTTTCCGGTGCTGGAGCAGATTTCTACCTCACCGGGACTTCATCGATTGAGGCGGCCACGGTGGATGGTGTTCGCGTGTTCGGGACGAACAACACCGTGCTGGTTCAGGATTCCTCAATCATAGGCTCGGGGAATAACGGCGTGACGATTCTTCCAGGATTGGGGTCGGCAGCCACACAGGTCACGCTTCTCCGTTCGAGCGTGACTCAAACGGCTGGATTTGCCGTTGACGCGCAGGGTGTAAACGGCGCGAACCAAGTCGTTCAGGTGTTCGGGTCAACGATCTCACAGGCTGGTGTCGGGCTCTCTGCGGTCAACAGCAATCTCGATGTCGGTCGGGATCCTACAAAGATCAACGGCGCCGCCACGAGCATCCAGAACACCGGTCTGGCAGGTGTAACCGTCTCAGGCGACTCGCTCGTGAGAGTAGCCAATACGACGATCAGTGGCGTCTCTGTTGGAATCCTTGCAGATAATGGCAACAACGACGCCGTCAATAACGGAACACTGACTCAGCTTACGGCGACAAACAACACGATCAACTCCGGCACCGCCGGTATCTCGGTTGTCGCATCGGGTACTTCAACAACGTGGGGTGGCAGCGGTGTGCGTGCGAACATCGCATCGAATCGGATCACGACCAGCGGCACTGCCGGTATCCGACTCCTCACGCAAAATCCAGTGGCGTCGCCAGGAAGCGCTGGTGTGATTCAAATCTCCAACGCTAGCGGTCCTGGTGAACTAGGGGCGGTGAACTTCAATACAACGGTCCTCGATACGCCCGTCACAGCTCCGACGCAGGTTTTCTACAACTCTCCAGCACCACTCCCGCCACCAACGCCGACTCCGATCGTTCCGACGCCTCCGTGACATAAGTGCCACGCATCACGGCTTCCAACGAACGTCTCCCGTACACCCAACTGCTGACCATGCGACGCCTTTCACCACTGACGAGCCTGATCCTCGCGATTGCGATCGCGTGCTGCGGCACAGGTGCGCGTGCCCAGATGGGCCAGGCGCCGATGGCGCCCGCGGGTGGCCTCGTGGGCAGTGCCGTGCAGGGGTTTCAGGATCTCAACGCCAACGGCCCCGGCTGGCTCTACTACGGCGTCAACGCCGCCGATCGTGGCCTCGGCTACAACGGCAGCTACATGACGCTCGGTGGGTTCATCCCGTATGGCGAAGACGATCTCGGCGGCCTGTGGGCAGCGGATCTTCGCGGCCATCTCTCCGTCTACGGCGGGTTCTTCTCGAACACCGGCATCGTGCGCAAGCAGTTCCTCGGCGGCACGCTCCTCGGCCTCGGAGTCTACTGGGACTACGATGGCGACCTCAATCAGTACCCCACCGGCAACGCCCTCGGCACGTCGCAGTACGGCCAGTTCGGCCACGCCTACAACCAGGTGGGCGTGAGCGGTGAATGGCTCACCGACTTTGGCAACCTGCGAAGCAACGGCTACATCCCCGTGGGCACGATGGCCTACACCGTGGGGGCTCCTGATAGTTGGTTTGTGGGCAACTCGATCCTCTGCCAATACGGCCTCGATGCGGCCCTCTCAGGGGCCGACCTCGAGGTGGGCGCCTACATCCCCGGGCTCTCCGACTGGGCCGGCATGATCAGCGTCGGCGGCTACACGTTCGGCAATGCCCGCTACAACTGGGGCAGCGGCTCGCAGGCAGGGCAAAACGTGGTGCCCTACTTCGGCGGTGTCTACACCCGCCTCGACATGACGTTCGTGAAGAACTGGGATTTTTCGCTCCAGGCCAACAACGACAGCTTCTTCGACTGGACCGGCTTCGCCCGGCTCACCTACCGCATGGGCGGCAGCCGTCGCCGCAACGTCCCCGACCAGGTCGAGCAGCCGATGATGCGCAACGAGCACATCGTGCGGGCCCACCAGACGCCGATCGTGGCGGTCAATCCCGTGACGAATGCAGCGTGGAACGTGATCCACGTGGATAACTCCGCCGCTCCGCGTGGCAACGGCACCGCGGAAGCGCCCGTGCAGACACTCGCCGCGGCACAGTCCCTCGCTGCAAATCCCTACGACATCGTGTTTGTCCACACGGGCAACAGCGCCACCACGCCGTATGCCTCCAACTGGCTATTTCAGGCCGACAACCAGATCCTCGTGGGGCAGGGCTCGACGCTTCAACTCAACACGGCCACCTGTGGCTACCGCCAGTTCTTTGGCCCGGCGAGCACCACGTATCCCGTGCTGACGAGCTCGGGCAATGCGATCACGCTTCGCGACGGCGCCATCGTCGACCACTTCCGGATCGAAGACGCTCCTGTGGCGATCCTCGCCGACAATACGCTCACGAGCGGGGCAAACGTCAACGACGTGCAGATCGTGACCAATGCCGGTCAGACGGGTGTCTCGGTGGTAGGCGTGCCTTCCGGGGCTGTGAACTTCACCAACATGAACGCCACGAACGCTGGTCGTGGCTTGTGGGTCAACGGCGGCGCACCCGACGTAAAGTTCCAGGGGCTGATTGCCAGCACGAGCGCTACGGACGAGAGCGTGCTCGTGCAGAACCTGACTGGCGGCTCAGTGAACGTGAACACGACGACCGACACGCTCTCCACGCCTGTGGCGAGGAACGACGTGCTCGTGGCGTCGGCGCCGTTCGCGATCAACGACACCGAATCGGCGGCCCCTGCCCCGATCCAGGTCGCGAGCAATACCGGCGCGACGGTGAACATCGGCCAGGCCACGATCACGCGGCCCTCGCAGCAGGGAGTGCTCGTACAGAACAACACGGCCACCCAGACGACCTTCACAAACCTGCAAGTGCTCGAGGCCCCGAACGAGGCATTCGCGAGCCTGTCGAACGACTTGGCTTCGTCGCTCACGATCAACGGCCGCAGCTCACTTGAGTCGCTCTCGACGGTACTGCCGGCCTTCACGAGCAACGATGCCGGAACGCTGGATGTCACGTTCTTCTCGGTGAAGTCGTCCTCGACCACGCCCGTGCCCCCGGCCGTGGATCCGACGGCCATCCTGCTTCAGGGTGGTTCGAGTGGTGTCTTCACCATCAGCGAAGAGTTTGTGGTCAATGGTGCAGCTGGCACGGCTGCAAACGTGGAGCAATCGACATCTCCCGCCGTGACCGTGACGCTCCCGCCCTGATCGGGCGAAAAGTGTCGTCTTAACCGGGAAATCCCGCGGCTCGGCGACTGACGCCGAAAAATTGCCCCTCTTGCGGCCGATAGGTATCCTCGGGGCTTTCGGGTACGTGTTTGTCCCCGCGCCCTGAGGAGTCCGCGCTGATGCCCCGGTCCACCCTTGCCAGCCGCGCTCGCGCGGCAAATGCCGCGGCAGTTCGTTCCGGCATTGATCACCGGTGTCTGTTGAGCCTCGAGTCGCTCGAGCGCCGGGACTGTCCGGCAGTGGTTGCCGTCGTCGGTGGCGGCACGATCTCGGAAGGGGGCGAGTCAATCCTGCTAACTGTGCGGTTGTCGGCGCCTGACACGAAGGCAGTGAGGGTCGGATACGTCATCTCCGGTGACGGATCGGCCCCCGCCATCGTGCCCGCTGATTATCGGCTTTCGCTCGGGAGCGCCGGCCTTTCCGGGCCATCGGGCAACATCGAATTCCGGCCCGGCGAGACCGTGAAGCAGGTACGGGTTGCCGCCGTCGACGACGCTGCTCGCGAGGGCACCGAATCGCTGCGGTTCACGCTATTTCGGCCAGTGGGCTGCACGATCGATGCCGCCAGGTCGAAGGTCGACATGACTGTCAGGGACAACGACGACTACACGGCGTCGCTCGTGCCACAGGGGCCCAGTAGGATCGCCGAGGGGGGCGCGGCCCCCTTTGTGATCGAGCTGTCCTCGCCAGCCACGCGTGCGGAAACATTTTTCGTGAGTACGCAGGATGGCACGGCCACGGCACGGGATTACCGGCCGCTGCGTGAGATGCCGGTGACGATCCTCGCCGGCCAGAGACGGTCGCAGCCTTTCGCGCTGAATACGGTTGCCGACGCCGATGCCTCGGAGACCGACGAATATTTCCTCGTCAATGCTCGCCCACGATCCGCCGACGTTCCGCCTGTCGACCCGGTGGGCGTGACGATCGCGGGAACAGGGCCTTCCCCCATCACGCTTGCCGTCTCCAACCCGTCGGTGGTGGAAGGCAACGCCGGATTCACGGCCTGCACCTTCACCGTGACGTTGTCGGCCCCGGTGCTTGATCCAATCGTCGTGCAGTACGCGACTGCAGATGGAACCGCGAGTGCAGGCGTCGATTACGTAGCCGCAGCAGGCAGTCTCACCTTCACACGTGGCCAGATCTCGAAAATCGTCACGGTCAATGTGATCGGCGACACGAACGTCGAGGATGCCGAGACATTCCAGTTCGTTGCGTCCACGACGGTTGGCGGGCTGGTCTCGTCGGCCGCAGGTGTGGCGACCATTCGTGACGACGATACCGCCTTCGAGATCGTCGTGCGATTTCCCGATGCATCGCTGACGCCGGCCCAGCAGCAGGTCTTTCGCGACGCAGCTCGCCGCTGGTCGCAAATCATCATCGGTGATCTCCCGTCGATGATGGTTGATGGTCGGGAAATCGACGATGTCGAGATTACTGCAACGGCTGTTCCGATCGATGGCGCGTATGGCGTTCTTGGCCAGGCAGGGCCACGGGTGATCCGCCCCGGTGCCCAGGGCCTCCCTGCCACCGGTATCATGCAGTTTGATACCGCAGATGTCGCCCGCATGGTTTCGGAGGGAACGTTTACGAATGTAATTCTTCACGAGATGGGCCACGTGATCGGCATTGGCACGCTCTGGGATTCGTTTGGCTTCGTGACGGGGGTGGGCACCGCCAATCCGCAGTACGTGGGTGTGCGAGCGCTAGCGGAGTATCAGGCGCTCGTTGGCACGGGTAGCACACCGACCGGTGTCCCGGTGGAAAACGTCGGGGGTCCAGGGTCGCGAGACGCCCACTGGCGAGAGAGCGTGTTCGACAATGAGCTGATGACGAGCATCGCCGAGTTTCCCAATGTCCCGATGCCGATCAGCCGTTTGACCGTGGCGTCTCTCGAGGATCTCGGCTATCGCGTGAACTACGCAGCCGCAGACCCCTATAGACTTCCGGGCACGGTCAGGGCGCCTTCCATCACCGCGCGGGCGGCGAGCTCTGCGGCGGCAATCACTTTGGCACTCGAACAGCAGCGCGTGAAGCCCGTTCTTCGGGCTGCCGTGTTTGCGGCGTTCGGCTGATGAGTCAGTCGGCGGTCATAGTCTCCCCCGTCCGCATCATGCCGGTCGCAAGGCTGCAACTGTTGATCGCCAGCCGGTAGAGGTTGCTCCACCCGCTCGCGTCGACGTCGGGGCGGAGGCCCCTGCCCCGGCGGGCTTCGAAGGCGTCGCGAAAGTGGGCTGTGACGGCGCCCGTGCGGCTGTCTCGCGTCGGCACGATGCACCGCTTGCACACGTTCGTGGCCCTGAACCGGGCCTCGCCGATCGAAAATTCCTTGGGCTCTGGCGGCGGCAGCGCCGCATAGGGATCAGCCGGGATGTCGCCCGGCAGATCGGCGAGCGAGGGCGCGAGACCGGGCCGCGCGGGGCTCGCAAGCGTGTCTTCCCAGAAGGCGTCGCAGCCGCCGATCTCGAGATTTGCCCGAAACCGCCGCCGGCTCTCCGCGAGATCGAAGCCAAACCAGCGGGCTGCTTCAGCGAGGCTCGCCGTGGAGACGAGCGTGGGGCCGGGGGCATCGCGGTCGTCGGGGAAGCCGCCGTCAGGCCGCTCTTGCAAGAGCACGCCGAGGCCGAGGGCTTCTGCGAGCCAGCCGCACGGGCCCTCTGAGCCCGGCACGAGATGAAACGACTCGGGGGCCAGCGCGACGAGACGTTCGATGCCGGGGATCGCCCGCGCTATAAGCGCGGCGGGATCGATGGCGAGCGAGACGAGCCGCTCGGCGAGATCGAATTCGGCGCGGATCGCATGGAAGCTGGGCGTGCGCTTCGCGTTCACCACGCGGCCTTCGAGATCGACGAGCCGCCAGCGGCGGTCGAACTCGAGCCCGCCCGAGGGCAGCACGCAGGCCGATTCGACCTCGACGCCGTCGAGGCTCTTCACGGGGTAGAGCGTGATCCGATCGAGCGAGGGCATGAAACGTAGGACAGGCTAAAGACTGTCGTCAGTGATGACAGGCTGAAGCCTATCCTACGGGGCAAGACGGGCTGAAGCCTGTCCTACGGCTGGTGGCGGCCAAAGCGGCCGCGCGATGCTTCGATCCGCGTTTCGATATCAGTCACGATGCGGCGGACCTCGGCCAGATCGTCAGGCGTGAGATGAGCCGCCAAGGCCGTGAAAATCGGATCAATGTCGGGCTGATGCTCGCGGAGCAGCACGGCGATGTCGTGCTCGTAGTCCTCCACGCGGGAAAATCGACCTTGCCGATAGAGCGACGGCAGAGCGAACAGCTTGAGCAACAGCAGGCCCTCCACCGTCGCACACACGACGTCCCGCTCCACGAATCGCTCGCGCCGGGAATGGTGCCGAAGCACCAGATCGAAAAGGGCATGGTTGCTGAGCAAGAAGTCGATCTGCAGCCGGCCAAACTCGCCACGGGCGAACGAGTCGTTGCGATCGTGGATCACGATCTCTGGCACGCGCCCGAGGGCGTCGGCGGGCACGATCAGGTCGATATCCTGTGTGTTTCGGCCGGGCGAATGGACTCGCATCGCGATTCCACCGACGAGCACATAGTCGACGCTCCGCGCGTCGAGCAGATCGAAGAGACGCGGGATCGATGCCAGCAGCTCGTTGAAATCCATGGACTGGACACGTATCGCATTGCGAGGGTCGAACACGATCCCGTGGCCGATCACGTCGCCGATGTGTACCGCCGGGGTCGCCATACCCCAAGTATACCGCGATCGAGTCGGCTGGTTGTCGCCACACGAGGACAGGCTGAAGCCTGTCCTACGCTCATTGCCAGGCCTGGAGGGCCGGGTGAACACCAGCCGGCGGAGGCCGGCAAGGCAAAAATGGACCGGACGTCCATGTTTTGCCTACATCCTGAAATTGAAGGTTTGCCAGAGCAGGCGCAGGAGCCACTGGCCTACCGTGCGGCTGCCCACCTGGATCCGCGCCGTGCCCCGCATGCCCGGCGTGAGCACGGCCTCGGTGTCGTCGAGCGACAGCATCGCCTCGTAGCTCGTCGAGATCGGCATCTCGCGGCCCGATTCGTCGGTCTCAGTCGGCACGAGGCCGCCCGCCTTCACGCTCATCCGCTCCGAGCTGCTCTCGAGATGGGTCTCGGCGAGCTCCTCCACCTTGCCGGTGAACGTGCGCCACGGAAACGAGTTGAGCCTGAGATCGACATGCTGCCCCCGGCCCACGAACTCGACTTCCGACTGGTCCACCACCATCACCGCCTCGAACTTCTCGGGCTCCCCCACCATGCAGAGCACCGTGCCCTCGAGGAGCGTGGCCCCGAGATTCTTGGGGTCGAGCGGGCTGCCATGCCACGACGGGAGCTTGCCCGAGGCCTCGGGCTGCTCCTTCACGCTCGGGGCGGGCAGCACGATGCCGTCGCGCGGGGCCCGGAGCACGAGTTCGGTGCGGTTCTTCCGCTTCTTCTCCAACTGCTCGTGGACGCTCTTGAGCGACTCCTCCACCGTGCCGATCTCCAGGCCTGCCGCCGGGTCGGTGAACCGCTCACGCTCCAGGCTCGCCAGCCGCGTGCGGGCATCGGCTTCCTTGCCCTCGAGCTCGGCGATCGCGAGGTCGAGGTCGATGCTCGAGAGCCGGGCGAGCTCGTCGCCCTGCTTCACGATCGCTCCGGCCTTCACGGCCAGGCTCTCCAGGCGGCCTGCCTCCGTCACATACACCGTCTCCTCGCCGCGCGGCCGCAATTCGGCCCCGCACCACACCCGCTGCGGCAGCGGAATGAGCGCGATCGCCGCGAGCAGGGCCGCGGCCACGATGGCCGTGATCGTCACGTTGACCGCCTTCACCTCGTCGCGCCTCCCGGGGATGTTGAGAAACTTGATCATGCCCTGCACCGGCCGCACCACCAAGCCCCACAGGGCCGAGAAGGCCAGCAGCTGGCCGATCACCTCGAGCCGGTAGGGCTTGAACACGTTCCACACGAACAAAAAGATCGAGAGCGACACCATCCAGCCGTAGAGGGCCGACGCGATCGAATACAGGGCGAAGAGCCCGAGCCGCCGCTGCGGCAGAAACGGGTCGTCGGGCTGCTTGATGCCCAGGCACCATTTGCTGGCAATCCGGCCCGTAATCGACTGGGCCTTCTGCTTGAGATTCGGGATCTCGAGCAGGTCGGAGAGGATGTAGTAGCCGTCGTAGCGCAGCAGCGGGTTGGCGTTGAAGAGCAGCGTCGAGATGCTCGATACGAACATCACGTCGAGGCAGAGCTGGTTGAAGATGCCGCCGTGCGAATTCCACCACAGGAAGGTGGCGATCGAGGCCAGGATCACCTCCACATACATCCCCGCCGCACCGATCGCCGCCCGCTTCCACTTCGAGGGGAGCATCCAGCTGTCGGAGACGTCGCAATACAGGCAGGGCGTGAACACGAGCATCATCACGCCCATCTCGTGGCACTCGCCGCCATAGTGCTTGCACGAGAGGCCGTGGCCGAATTCGTGGAAGATCTTCGTGACGGCCAGGGCGATCGCCAGATAGAGCCAGTTGCCCGAGGCGAAGAACTGGTTGAACTCGGGCAATTTGGAGCGGAAGACGTCGAAATTCACGAGCACGAGCAAGAGCGCGCTCGCCGCGAACACGAGCATCGCCACGATCGCCGGCGGCTCGAAGAGCCAGCCAAACCACGGGTCGAGCCGGGTGAGGAGCTTGTCGGGATCGATGCCGCGAAACCGCAGCGCCAAGATGTTGCCAAGCCACGATTTCCACTGCTGCAGGGTCTTCTGCCGGCGCCGCTCGAAGAGCTGCGGCCCCTGCCCCGGCCGGTCGCCAATCACGAGGCCCGAGCGGTGGAGCGTGGCCACGAACCGCGCGAGCTCGTCGAGCTTGATCCGCCGCGGCGGAAACCGGGCCTCGAACTGCTCCTTGAGGTCCTCGAGGCTCGCCTCGCCGTCGAGCATCTCGAGGAGGGCGTATTCCTCGGGGCGGAAGCGGTAGTAGGAGAGTGCGATCGGGTCTTTCACCACCCACCACGCCTGCCCCTGGTAGACCTGCCGCGTGGTCACGAGGTCGCCGCGGCGGCGCAGGCCCACGGGACGCGTCGTGCTCGAACGAAAGACGTCGGCGGAGGCCATGCTTGCGACAGGCTAAAGCCTATCCTACGGGTACCACGAGGATACCAGACCCGGAGGGCCGGGTTCGTGCTCACCAAGCGACGGGCGGCACGATGCCGCGTCGTCGCGTGTTATTTGTGGATCGTCATCGTGGCCGTCTGGCCGGGGCGCAGGAGCCACTGCTGCGAGCCTGGGGCCTGGCGGTTTTCCACCTCGGCAAACACGCGGTAGTCGCCGCCGCTCTCCACGAGCGGGCTCGTGAACACGATCTTGCCCTGGAATGTCTCGCGGCGTCCGCCGGCGAGCGTCACGGCCACCGTCACGGGCCGGCCACTCACCTCCTCGGGGCCGAGGCGGGCGGCGTCGACATAGCCCTCCACGCGCAGCTTGTCGGCGCGGACGACGCGGGCCAGCGGGTCGCCCGGCTGCATCCACTCGCCCTCGTGCGGAAAGAGCTGCACCACCACGCCGTCGAGCGGGCTCTTGATCAGCCGGCGGTCGATCGCATTTTCGGCGGCGAGCACCTCCACCTCCTTCGACTGGGCCGCGAGGGCCGCGAGCTTGCGCTCGAGCTGGGCCTGCTCGATCTGGAGCTCCCCCTTCTTCTCGCTGAGCATGAGCCGATCACGCTCCACTTCGGTGACGCTGCCCGGCACCTTGGCGTGCGATTCGAGGGCCTTTTTGTGCTCGGCTTCGGCCACCTGCTCCGCGGCGATCGAATAGCGCACGTCGACGTCGCTCCCGGCCTTGGCCACCGCCTGCTCGTGCTCGGCCACGGCCTTGCGCCGCTCCATCTGTGGCTGGTTGTCGTCGATCTTGGCGATCACGGCGCCTTTCTTCACGACGTCGCCCTCGCGGATCAAGAGTTCCATGAGCACGCCGGGCTCGCGGGCGGGCACCTTCGCCTCTTCGACGAGCGACACCAGGCAGCGCTCGAGCACGGGATCGCCGCCAGGCGATTCCTCGGCCGCCGTGGCGATCGCGGGCAGAGCAGCCAAACAGGCTGCAGCGAAGGCATGAATCACGAATGAACGCATGGGCCGATTCCTCACCAGAGGCGAAACAGGATGTGCTGCTGAACGAACGCCACGAGGTCGTGGAAGATCACGTAGCCGAGCGGCCGCTTGCCGCAATTGATCCGCGCCGTGACGCTCGCCCCGGCCCCGAGTTCTTCCTTCTCGTGGCGCGAGGGGTCGATCGTGATCCGCAGGAGCACCGTGTTGCCCTGCTCGCCGCGAACTTCGGCCTGCTCGTGGATCTCCTTCACGGTGCCCACGTGGCGGGTGCCGGGATCGGTGGCGAGGATGTAGTCGACCTCGAGCTCGCGGCCGGCGGCCCGTGCCTCGGCGTAGGCCCGATTCACGTGGCCGAGGCGGTCGTCGGGCAGATGGATCTCGAGTTCCCACGGGCCCGTCTTGTCGGCCACGTTCAAAAGCACCTGCCCCTTCTCCACAGGCCGCAGCATGAGCCTGTCGCGCACCTGCCAGGTCACGATCACGCCGTCGATCGGGCTCCGCACCGCGAGGTCGAGCTTCTTCGCCTCGTAGAGCGTGCGCTGGGTCTCGAGGCTCTCGATCTCGCGCTGCAGCTGGGCGGCCCGGCCGGCCATCCGTGTCTTCTCGTCGGCCGAGATCTTGTTGTCTTCGAGGATCGCCCGCCGCGTCGACACGAGCTGCTCCTCGCTCGCCGCCTTGCGGCCGAGCACGTCGGTGAGGGCGACGTCGAGTTCGATGTTGCGCAGCGTGGCGAGGAGCTGCCCCTCCTTCACGTCGGCCGCGTGCTCCACGCCGGGGGCGATCGACTCGACCACGCCGTCGATCCCGGCGAACACGTCGCGATGATGCACCGGCTCGAGCGTGCCCTTGCCTTCGAGCCGCAGGTCGGCCGGCACGAGCACGAGCGCGAGCACCGCCGCCGCGGCCGCGAGCGTCGCGACGATCGTCTTCGGCAGGTTGCGGGCGGTGACGAGCACCTTCGACTTGCCGAGCAGGTTCAAGAGCGGATAGAGCGGCAGGCTCGTGTGGGCGAGCGCGTTGGCCAGCGCCACCCGGCCGTGCTCGGCGACGAGCTCCACGCGGGCCCGCTTGCCCCCCTCGAAGGTGCTCGACGAAAACCACTCGGCCACCAGCGCCCCGATCGGCTCCGGGGCCACCTTGGGCGCGGCTTCGGCCTTGGCGACGGCCACCGCATCGACGCCGCCGGTCTGCACCACCGGGGTCGGCCGCGGCTTCTCGAGCGGAATGATCGCCAGGGCCGTGGCGTGCGATTCGTCGACGTAGACCTCGAGCTCCTCCTCGATCTGGGGCGGCAACTCGCTTGCCGGGTCGGGGTGCCAGAGCGGGTCGCCTGCCTTCGCGACCACCCGCACGAGCGCCTCGACCGCCTGCACCGCCGAGGCCCGCCGTTCGATCGATTCCTGGCCGCTCACCGCCTCGAGCCGGAGCTTCCGGCCGCGCTTCACGAGCACGCTCACGCGGTCGCAGCCGATGATCCGCCGGGCCTCGTTGGCGAGCACGAACGCCGTGGCCACCGGATCGAGCGTCTCGTGCACCGCCCGGCTGAAGCGATCGACCTGCACGAGCGCCGTCTGCTGGCTGTCGAGCGTGACGAGCTGCTGGCGGTCGAGAAACGTGCGGGCCGGCTGCGTGACTTCCTGGAGAAACTTCAGATACCCGCGCTCCACCTCGGGGGCGTTGCGCTGGTGGAAGATCTCGATCAGGCCGGCGCGGGTGCCGGCGCGGTCGATCGGGGCGGCCACCACGAGCAGGTCGGTGGGATTGTCCGCCGCGGGGCTGCCATCGGCGTTCGTGAGCCCGGCCCGCGGCGGCACGATCAGGCCTGTGGGGTTGCCCATCAGCGCCCCGACGAGCTTGCCGTGGGCCGCCTGGGCGTCTTGATCCTGCGCGATGCCGGTGCGCTCGACCCCCTGCCCCGTCACCGACTCCACGCGGCCCTGATCGCGCACGAGCCACACGATGCCCCCCACCGCGCCCATCGCCTCGATCGACTTGGCGAGCAGGGCCGAGAAAAACTCGGCCTCTTTCATGTCGCCCTGGGCGAGCGCGCGGATCTGATCGACGATCGCGAGGATCTGCCGCCGCGCCTCCTCGACCGCCCGTTCGTCGACCGTGCTCATGCGATGCGTTCCGAACTCGTGGGTGCGTCAGTGGCGCCGGCCGCGGGGCCGGCGACCCGACGGACGCTCTAGGCCCTGCCCGCCGGCGGCTGCACCACCCGCTTCTGGACGTCGGTCTCGAGCACGCCGAAGGCCTGCTCGTGGCGCTGCACCGCCATGCCGAGCGCGTAGGCGAGCCGCTTGGCCGTGAAGAAGTTGACGATGATCCGCTGCGTGAGCTGGATCGTCTCGGGCGAGTTGCCCGCGACCTGCTTGTTGAGGCCGAAATCGACGATCAGCTCCTCGGGCGTGCCCGTGACGCGGCAGAAATTGGCGTAGTGGGCGACGATGTGCGACTCGTCGACCGGCACCTGCATCTGATCGGGGGGCAATTGATCGGCCATGAATCACTCCGGGAAAAAAAGGAAGACTGCCGACGAGGATCTGCGGGAAGGATTCACGCGGATTCGTCGGAGCCCTTGAGTTTACCTCCCTTCTCGGGAAGGGGCCATCGGCGGGCTCTTTTGACCGCTATGCCGTGGGTTCGCTCCAGCCGTGGCGGGCCAGCCAGGCATCGTCGACGAAGCGATGCATGAGCGCCTTGAATGCCCGGAGCGCGTCGCGATGCCACGAGTCGTCGGCCGGATCGCCACCGACATCGAGGCCCGCGAAGTGGAGCCGGCAGGGCCAGCCACGCTCCGTGGCCACGGTGTCGAAACGCTCGGCGATGCGCAGGGCCCAGGCGGCGCCGAGCGTGTCGCGGAGCGTGAGAAATGGCGGGTCGATCCGGTCGGCCACCGTGGCCGGACCATGTGGGGCGGGCGTCCCGCCCACCTTCGCCGCGCTCCGCCGCATCAGCGCTGCGGCCGCGCCCAACGCCACGAAGCCCGCGCCCGCGGCGTCGAAGAGCGGCTGCGGCAGCGCCGCATCGGTGCCCACGCCGGGCAGAAACGGCCGGAGCAGCGCGAGCTGGCCCGCCGCGATCGCCGTGGCCGCGGCGCCGTGGCTCGTGGCCACGAAGTTCAGCCAGCCGACCACCGCGAGCACGAGCAGGAAGCCGCGGCCGAGAAGATGCACGTCGGGCAGGCTGCCGGGCCGCACGAGCCAGGCTGACAGCGCCGGCATCGCCACCACGACGGCGAGCGTGGCCACGATCAACTGCCAGACGCCGTGCTGCGGCCGCTTGGCGCCGAGGAGCGCCATCGCCGGGCAGACGGCGAGCGCCGCCACGCCCAGCCGCACCCGCGCCGCGGCGGCCGGCGCCGTCAGCCAGCCCGCCCAGTGGGCCCCGGCGTCGGCTGCGAGGGCGAGGCAGGCCGCGAGCGCCCACCATGCCGCCGGCACGGCGGTCGACCCCCGCACGCGCCGGATGGCGAGGGCGGCTGCGAGGGCTGCGATCCCCGCGGCGAGGGTGGTGAGCATGGTTTTAAAAGCAGGCTTCAGCCTGTCGTCCTTGTCAAACCCTGCCGATCATACCGGTCAGGCAGAATCGCCGGGAATTCGTCGCGGGCGGGCCCCCGGCCGTCGATACTTCCCGCGTGCGTGCCGTGGCCGGCGCCACTCCTTCTGGAAGCGTTTCATGAGGCGGCTCTTTCCGGCGCGGCTCGCAGCGTGCCCGCGCTTGGTGGCGATGCTCGTGATGGCTGGGGCGCTCGGCGCCGGGCCTGCCTCGGCCGCCCGTGCGATCGAGATGTTTACCTTCTTTGGCGACGGCAGCCGGATCGGCCTGCCGAGCCTCGAGGTCCCGATCGAGGCCTATCCCGGCATTCCCCTGCGGAGCGACCGCATCCGGGCGCGAAACCGCGCGATGATGATGCGGCGCGGCATGCCCGCGCCGCCAGCCGCAGGCCAGGCCGGCACGATGCAGCCCGCGCGGGGCATCACGATCCGCACGATGCCGGTGGGCGAGGGCGCGGCGGAAGAAATCCCGGTCGCGCCCGAGCCCAAGTAGGACAGGCTTGAGCCTGTCACATGCGGATGACCCCGCAGCGTAGGACAGGCTTGAGCCTGTCACCTGCGGTGCCTCTGCACGACAGGCTGAAGCCTGTCCTACGTTACGCAACGTTACGGCGCGTCCTTCTTGAGCTTCGCCAGCAGGTCGACGGCGTCGGGCCGCGTGGCGAACATCGGCTCGTTGGCCAAGACCTCCTCGAGGATCTTGCGGGCCCGATCCTTCTCGCCGCGGTCGGAGAGGAGTTTGGCCACGTAGTAGGCGCCGTCGGTCGTGAGCGCGTTGTTCTGCGTGATCTGGGCGAGGATCTTCTCCGCGTCCTCACGCCGGCCGAGCTTGTAATAGACCCACGCCAGCGTCGTCAGGGCGTTGACCTGCTGCGGCGAGTTTTCGCGGTGCATCGCCACGTTGGCCTCGGCCATTTCGAGGGCCCGTTGCCGCGAGTCTTTGTCGTCGCTCTCGATCAGCACGAGCGCCAGCGAGTTCGACGCCGGGAAGTTGCCCGGAGACTGCACGTGGGCGTCGTAGAAGAATTTCTCGGCCGTCGCGTAGTCGCGGGCCACGCGGGCGATCGCCCCGCGCACCACCCGGCCCTCCAGGCTCTTGGCGTCGAGCTTGAGGGCGTCTTCCGAGATCGCCTTGGCCCGTTCGAGATCGTTCTGGCCGAGGTACCACTGGGCCGCTGCCAGCAGCACGGCGGGATCCTTCGGGGCTTCCTTGATGGCCGCCTCGATCAGCTTCTTGGCGGTGTCGCGCTTCTTGGAGTCGTCGTAGAGCCGGGCCATCGCGAGCTCGGGCTGGACGGCCTTCGGGTCGAGCTTCTTCGCCTCGCGAAACTGCTCGAGCGATTCCGTCGGCTTGCTGAGCTGAAAGAGCACGATGCCCATCCGCTGGTGGGCGCTGGCATTGTCGGGATCGAGGTCGATCCACGCCTGCAGATGCTTCTGGGCCAGCTCCCACTGCTTGCGGGCCTCGGCCACGGCGGCGCTGCCGGCGTTGCAGCGGATGTCGAAATCGCGCTTCCGCTTCGCATTTTCGGTGTACTCGCCGGCGAGCCGCGTGGCCTCCCTGAAGAGCATGTCGGCGTCGGTCACGCGCCGATCCTGGAAGGCGAGATCGCCCATCATCAGATAGGGCTCGGGATCCTTCGGAAACTTGATGACGCAGTCTTCGAGCTCGGCGCGGGCCGGGCCGAGCTGGTTCACGCTCAGCCAGAGCATCGCCATCATCACCCCCGGGGGTGGCAGCTTCGGGTTGTTGCTCTTCACCCGCTCGAGAATCGCGCGGCAGCCGTCGATGTCGCGATCACGGAAGCGGTTGATGGCGCCGGTGACCTCCTGATTCTGGGCGTCGTCCGAGACAGCCTTGCCGATCAGCGTCTGGGCCGTGATCTGGGCCCGGGCCTCGGGGGCCGGCATGCAGACAATCGCGACCATCGCCATCACGACCGCACCCGCCATCCCGCCGCAGAGTCGATGCCGCATCGCCATGTGCTCGTCTCCTGGAATGAATCAGGAGGTCATACCCTCCCAACATTCCAGTACTGTATCTTTGACGTCGGAATTTTGCCACAACACCCGCAGCTGCAAGGCCCTCGCGCATGCCCGTCGGTGCCGTCCTCGAACGTGAGTTGCGGTTTGCCCCCCGGTCGCGTGGGCTGTTCGTGGCCCGCGCCGTCTATGCCGCCGCCCTGTTGGCGATCGTCGCCACCTGTTGGCTCGTCGTGACGGGCACCCAGACGGTGGCCACGGCCGGCGACACTGCCCGCTTCGGCGCCACCCTGATGCGGATTCTGGGGCCGCTCCAGCTCTGCCTGGCGATGCTGGCCGCCGCCCTCACCGGCGCGGTGGTGGTGACCACCGAGAAGGACCGGCGCACGCTCGAACTGCTGCTCGTGAGCCGGATCTCCGATGCCGAACTCGTGCTCGGCAAACTGGCGGCGAGCCTCGTGCGGGTCGGGCTGTTGCTCGTCGCGGCGGTGCCGGTGTTCGTGATCGCGGGGCTGTTTGGCGGCGTGGAGCCGGCGCAGTTGGCGCGGCTGTTCGTGGTGACGGCGGCGGCGGCGCTGGCGGCGGCGAGCATCGCGACGACGGTGGCCTTCTGGAAAGACACGACGTTTCAGACGCTCGCGATCACGCTCTTCGCACTCGTGGCCTGGCTGGCGGTCGGCGAACTGGCGGCGGCCCGGGGCGGGGACGCGGCAGGCGCGATCGCCTCGCCCGCGCGGGCGGCCTTCGCCGCGCTCGATCCGGCCGGCGCGGCCCTCCTGCCTCCGTTTCTCGCCGCGTGCGTGGGCATCCTGGCCGTCACGAGCGCCATCGCGGTGGCGAGCGTGCGGCGCTGGAACGTGGCGGGCGAGGCCCGGCAGCAGGTGGCCACCCCGGCGGGCGGTGTGCGGCGGCCGGCCCGCGAGGTGTGGGCCAACCCGATCCTGTGGCGGGAGATCCGCACGCGGGCCTATGGCCGGGCGATCCTCCTCGTGCGGCTCGCCTGGCTCGTGCTCTTCGCCGCGGCTGTGGCGGGCGTCGTGCAGGAGGCGAAGGCGGCGCGGCCGGATCGGCTTGCGATCGCCGTGGCCGTGGTGCCGATGGCGCTGGCGAGCCTCGTGGCCGTGGCGGCGCTCGCCGTCACAAGCGTGACCACGGAGCGCGACCGCGGCTCGCTCGACCTCCTCCTCGTCAGTGACCTCGAGCCGGCGGAGTTCGTGTGGGGCAAGCTTGGCGGCGTGCTCGTCGTGGCCCGTGAACTCGTGATCCTGCCGATCGCGCTCTCTGGCGCGCTCGCCGTGGCGGGCCTCGTGTCGGTGGAAAACGCGATCTATCTCGGGCTCGGGATGGCGATCCTGCTCTTCTTCTCGGCGGTGCTCGGCTTTCACGCGGGGCTCTGCTACCCGTCGTCGCGGCGCGCGATCGCGGTGGCGCTCGGCACCGTGGCGTTTTTGTTCGTGGGCGTGGCCACGGTGATGCGCATCATGGTGGCCTTCGGCTCGAGCTTCGAACTGCAGCTCGCGCCCTTCCTCGCGGCGATCGTGGGGGGCGCCGTGGGGCTCTATGCGGCGCTCTCGGCCCGCAACCCCTCGCCCGCGATCGCGTGGGCATCGGCACTCCTGCCCGCCCTCACGTTCGTGGCGATCACGGGGTTTCTGCAGGGCAATCCGTTGCAGGTGCTGCTCGTGACGGCCGTGGCCTACGGCTTCGCGACGCTCGCCCTGCTCGTGCCGGCGATCGGCGCGTTCGACCTGCTCACCGGCCGCACGACTACCGGCGAATGACGTCGGCGCCGCCGGCCGAGGAAGACGAGATCGCCGCCATGCGTGCCTCGAGATCGGGCGTGGCCCCGCCGCGGGCCACCGCCTGGCGATAGCTTTCGAGGGCGTCGGCCGGCCTCCCGAGCGCCTCCTGGGCCATGCCCTCGAGGGCGAGCACGTGTGCCGGCGTCTGGTTTGGGCCATAGGTCTCGCCGAGGATCGCGAGCGTGGCGAGGCAGCGCTGCGGGCGGTCGAGCCGGCGGTAGACCTCGGCGGTGTCGAGGAGCACGTCGCGGTCGTCGGGCTCGATCGCCAGGGCCCGGTGGAAGTCGGCGAGCGCCTCGTCGGCGCGGCCCCGCGCGAGGGCCACCTGGCCGCGCAGGTGCCAGGCGGCGGCCGATCCCGGGGCCACGCCCACCGCCTCGGCGGCGAGCCGGTCGGCATCGTCGAGCAGGCCGAGCTCCATGTACATCCGGCCGCCATCGAGGCACAGATCCACCTCGCCGGGCGAGAGCTGCAGGGCCTCCGAGATTTGAGCGACGGCTTCCATGCGTTCGCCGCGGCGCCAGAGCACGTCGGCATAGTGCCGCCGGGCGTCGATGTCGGTCGGGCAGCTCTTCACGGCGCGTTCGAGCAGGCTCTCCGCGTGCACGAGGTCGTTGCGATCGGCGGCCGACAACCCTTCGTTTGACAGTCGCCTGGCAACGGCGAGGTCCTGCGGCACCGGGCCGCTGCGGGGCATGAGTCTGCAGCCCGATCCGAGCGCCGCGACGATGATCGCGGCGCTGGCCCAGGTCGCGCGTGCGGGCTCGGTGAGGATCACGGGAGCGGGACGATAGGCTTTTGCAGCCCGTGCCACAACGGTTGCCGTGGTCGCGCCATCTGCCCGCCTTGCCCGGCCTGCGACGGCGTGGGGGAATCGGCCTTGTTTCGCGCCGCACCCCCGCCTACCACTCCGCCACATGCCCCGCGCCGCTCCAGATTCGAACCGCCTCTGCCTGGCCGCTGCGCTCTGCGTCGTCGCCATCGCCGGCTGCGATATTCGCGACGAAGCGCCCCGGTCGCTGCAGCAGCCGCTGCTCGGCACCGGCAACGCGGCCGGGCTCAAGGGGCCGCCGGCGATCGAGTATGTCGGCGGCCACGAGGCTGGGAGGCAGCGGGCCGAGGCCGAGAATCGCCCGCTGCTCCTCGTGTGCACCGCCGGCTGGTGCCGGTTTTCCGCCGACATGATGCAGCGCACCCTGCGCGATCCAAGGCTGGTGGCGATCTCGCGCCGTGCCGTGTGCGTGCTCGTCGATGCCGATCGCGATGCCGCCGTCTGCCGCGCGCTCGGCGTGAAGGGCTTCCCGACGCTGCTCGTGCTCGATCCCGACGGCACGGAACGCCTGCGGGTCACTGGTCGGTCGTCGCCCGCGGCGCTCGCCGCCGCCCTCGAGACGGCGTTCGAGCCGCGAAAGGTGGCCGCGGCACCGGCCGACGAGCCGCGCATCCGCTGAATTCGGGTACGCTGATCGACATGTCCACAGCCTCTCCCGCCGTTGCCAAGCCCGCGAAGGAGACGTTTCACGCCTACCCGTGGTGGAGCCCGCGGTTTTGGCACGGCATGCCGCTCGGCGTGTGGCTCGATCTCATGAGGGAGCACGGCGGCCGGGCGTCGCCCTCGCGCTGGGGTCTCGTGGGGACGATCACCGCGGCGGCGGCCTTCAACTCGCTGGCCGAGCCGCTCTCCGCCGCCCGCTTCCGGCGGCAGCTCGCGAACCCTCCGGCCACCGACCCGCCGCTGTTCATCATCGGCCACTGGCGGTCGGGCACGACGATGCTCCACGAGCTGTTGATGCTCGACGACCGCTTCTGCTGCCCGACCACCTACCAGTGCTTCGCGCCCGGCCACTTTCTGCTCACCGAGCAGCTCGTGACGAACGCGCTGAGTTGGATCATGCCCTCGAAGCGGCCGATGGACGATGTGTCGGCGGGCTGGCACCGCCCGCAGGAAGACGAGTTCGCCCTGGCCAACATGGGGTCGCCCTCCCCCTACCGGCGCATGGCGTTTCCGATGACGAGCCCCGACCGACCGCAGGCCCTCGATCTCACCACGCTGCCCCCCGCCGAGCTCGATCGCTGGAAGCGGAACATGCACCGGTTTCTCGCGCTCCTGGCGGTGCGCGATCCGCGGCGTCCGGTGCTCAAGAGCCCGCCCCACACGGCCCGCGTCGGCGTGCTCGCGGAGATGTTTCCCGAGGCCCGATTCCTGCACGTGGTGCGGGATCCGTTCGTCGTGTTTCCGTCGACGATGCGGCTGTGGCGGTCGCTGCACCACTCGCAGGCCCTGCAGGTCGACACGGGCGAGGCCCTCGAACGCTACGTGTTCGCGGCCTTCGACGAGATGTATGCCGCCTTCGAGCGCGATCGGGCCACGCTCGCCCCCGGCCGGCTCCAGGAGATCCGCTACGAAGACCTGTGCGCCGACCCGGTGGCACGGCTGCGGGAGGTCTACGAGCGCCTCGACCTCGGCGGCTTCGACCGTGTGCTGCCGGCATTCGAGGAACAGGCCGCATCGATGCGCCGCTATCGCACCAACAAATACGACCACGACCCGCGCATCGTGGCCGAGATCGCCCACCGCTGGCGGCCGTTCATCGACCGCTACGGCTATCCGGTCCCTGCAGTGACGTAGGACAGGCTTCAGCCTGTCATGCCCTTCCTCACCCGCGCCGGCTCGTGACTGCCCAGACCCTCTCGCTGGACGTTCGCCTCGGCCCTCCCGGCCTCGGCTCTCTGCGTGTCCGCTTCGCTTTCGCCATCCTGGCTGCGCTCGCTCCCATCAGCC
>Ga0075471_10000257_pt1 | contig 30140 bp, 29 predicted proteins | sample DEB19_08_DNA_2_FD_74787 | JGI IMG/M metagenome (GOLD analysis project Ga0075471, IMG submission 74787) | Aqueous microbial communities from the Delaware River and Bay under freshwater to marine salinity gradient to study organic matter... | ecosystem: Environmental > Aquatic > Marine > Coastal ...
GAGATACTCTTTGCCGATATTTGGGCTTTGAAGCAGTTTGGCTTGCCTTAACCTTCCCTCGCGCCTCCGACCGGAGGCTTCGTAGAGCCGACACCTTTTTACTGAAATGCAACCTCAAGGCGACATTGCACTGATTGGCCTGGCCGTCATGGGCCAGAACCTCATTTTGAACATGAACGACCATGGCTTCACTGTCGTGGCCTACAACCGCACCACTGAAAAAGTAGACCAGTTTCTGGCCAACGAGGCCAAAGGAACCAAAGTTCTCGGTGCCCACTCCATCGAGGAAATGGTGGCGAAGCTAAAGCGTCCACGTCGTGTGATGATGCTCGTCAAAGCTGGCAAGCCGGTGGATGACTTCATTGAGCAGCTCATTCCCAACCTCGAACCCGGCGACATCATCATCGACGGTGGTAACTCATTGTTCGACGACACTAACCGTCGCCAGAAATACGTGGAGAGCAAAGGTCTCCTCTACATCGGCACAGGTGTCAGCGGTGGTGAAGAAGGTGCGCGCAAAGGCCCAAGCATCATGCCTGGCGGCAGTCCAGCTGCGTGGCCGCACGTGAAGGATATTTTTCAAGCCGTCTCCGCAAAAGTTGAAGGCAATGCTCCCTGCTGCGACTGGGTGGGCGAAATGGGCGCGGGCCATTACGTCAAGATGGTCCACAACGGCATCGAATACGGGGACATGCAGCTCATTTGCGAAGCCTACAACATCATGAAAAACGGCCTCGGTATGAGCGCCGACGAGATGCATGAAGTCTTTGCCGAATGGAACAAGGGCGACCTCGACAGCTACCTGATCGAGATCAGCCGCGACATCCTTGGCAAGAAGGATGAAGACGGCGCGCCGCTCGTGGACAAGATTCTCGACACCGCTGGGCAGAAGGGCACCGGCAAATGGACCGTCATCAACTCGCAGGATCTCGGCATCCCGATCACGTTGATGGCTGAAGCGGTTTACTCCCGTTGCGTTTCTGCGCTCAAGGACGAACGCGTGAAAGCGGCGCGCAAACTCAAAGGCCCGCGTCCCGCGCTCGGCAGCATCGCGGCCAACCCCGAGAAGAAAAAGGCGTTCATCGAAGACATCAAAAGCGCCCTCTATGCCTCCAAGGTCGTCAGCTACGCACAGGGTTACATGCTCATGCGTGGGGCGGCGAAGGAATACAAGTGGAACCTCAACTACGGCGGCATTGCCCTCATGTGGCGTGGCGGCTGTATCATTCGCTCGCGCTTCCTCGGCAAAATCAAGGAAGCCTACGACAACAATCCCAAGCTTTCGAACCTAATGCTCGACGACTATTTCCGCGGCGAGATCAAGAAGGCGCAGAAGGGCTGGCGCAAGGTGGTAGCCACGGCAGCGCAACGCGGTATACCGGTGCCTGCGTTCAGCACCGCCCTCGCGTTCTACGACCAATACCGCAGCGCGGTGTTGCCGGCGAACCTGTTGCAGGCGCAACGGGACTACTTCGGTGCCCACACTTACGAGCGTGTGGACAAACCGCGTGGCGAGTTTTTCCACACCAATTGGACCGGTCGTGGTGGCACTACCAGTTCGAGCACCTATAACGTCTAGCGGCAATCACTGCCGCACTCTACCAAATTGGTGAGAACTTCAAGCGCGGGCCCCGGCCCGCGCTTTTGCTTTGCAAGCTTCGAGCAGCGCTCAGGATTCCATGACTGTTTTCCAACCGTAAGCCACATACTCATGACTGAAGGACCCGTCCTCGAATAAATCCACCAACGCATACCCGTAGTCGAAACGGTCCAGCCGAATGCCTTTCCACCAGCTGGAACTGACCGCGCCCGAAGTTAAGTAGGTGATGCCGTCATATTCCCCACGGTCCAGAATGTGCAGGTGACCGCTCAGGCACAGCTTGACGTTGCCGTGCTGGCGGAACAAAGAATGGATTTGGGGCGCGTCTAGATGCATCCGTCCACCCGGAATCTCAATATTATGGTCTTTGTTCTCTTTAAGATCGTTGAGCAACAGTCCGACCGATACGATCGGGATGTGCGACATGATCAGGATGGGCGTGCTCTTGGGTGTCGCGGCGAGATCTCCCTTCAACCAAGCCATTTGCTCCTCGCCGAGCCGGCCGCGATAACCGTTCTGAAACGGCTCAACTGAATCCAGCACGATGAAATGCCAACCAAAGCGATCGAAGGAGCGGTAGGAGCTTTTCAATTCCAGTGCATCCAGAGCCCAACGTTTGCCCCACCGCGGTTCGTTTCCGGAGGTTTCCGACTTCGCTCGATCCAGTCCCCAATAATCATGGTTTCCCAAGGCGATCTCCATCGGCAGGGAACAGTCGTCCCGCACCACCTTCTGCCAAAGATCCCACTGTAACTCCGTGCGCGGCTCTTTGGTGGCAATAGAGTCCATGATTGAATCGCCCGTGTTAAGGATCAGTTTCGGGGCATCGGCCTGTGATTGGATGTGGCGCAAGCACTGGGCAAACCCCTTTGCCGCACCGAGTTCAGGTTGCAAATGGATATCGCTGATTTGCGCCAGCCGGACCGAGCGCTTCGCGGTTCCAGTCGCGATTTTGCCAGACGTCCTGGCCCAATTTGGCACCATGATGGCCGCCCCGCCCATGCCCATCATCTGGAGCCAACGGCGGCGAGATGTCGGTGAAGTGGTAAGCTTTTCAGGTGTTTTCATTGGAATAGGGGGGATTTAGTCTTTTGAAACCTGCGGTGCAAGCCTGCCCAAACACATGCCCCCAAATACTTCCCTTGGGTTATTTGACAAATGTAATCACTGATATTACATACTCGCTGTTGATATGAGAACAAGCTGTCGATTTGCCATGGCTGTGCATGTGCTCACGGTCCTTGCTTACAAGGAAGGTGACCGCGTGACCTCGGCTTTTCTCGCCGGCAGCGTGAATACCAACCCAGTGATCATTCGTCGGTTGCTGTTGGATTTGCAGCGAGCTCGCCTTATTGAAACGACCAAAGGGGCAGGGGCGGGGTCGCGACTCAGTCGCGCACCGGGCCGCATTAACTTGGCTGAGGTATTTCGGGCAGTAGAGGAGCATGAAACCTTTGGTCGACCCAGCGGTAAGCCGAATCAAGCCTGCCCGGTCGCCCAATGCATGAGGGATGAACTGGACCGTGTGTTTGCCTCCGCCCGCGCCGCTTTGGAAAGCGATCTGGAGCGGACCACGCTAGCGGATTTGATGAAAGCCGCCCGCGACTGCGCCTGCAGCGACAAGAAAAACGAATAAAATTTTTGAACGCGAGTGTAATATTGTTTGTTACAAATAGACTAATCTCAAAAACCGAAATGAAAACGCAAACAGAGAACAACCAGTTGGCCCGAAGTGCAGCCCTTAAAGCCGCCTGCTTGGGGCCTTGTGAAAAGGTGCTCGACCGTGTCGCGGGCATTCGGGAAGCCCTGTATGCCGAGTGGCGCGGAATGCTTGCTTCGCAGGAACGTGTGCTTCGACTTGTCTTGAGCGAGGCCGAAGGTTTGGCTTGGCAAACGGGCGTCCCTCATTTGGTTTTTCCTGCTCTGGCGGAGGAAAAGGTTAGAGCTTTGGCACGGTGGAATACGCGCCAGAACACTTTGGGAACAGGGCGCCGCACGGTCTTGGCTGACTGAGGCGCGCAGGATGTCCGAAAAGGCAATTAACAGCGAAACTGAACGAACATGAAATCGACCATTGAAATCAATGAAGCCAATTTTGAAACCGAAGTGTTGAAGTTCGCACTGCCGGTGCTGGTGGATTTCTGGGCGCCGTGGTGCGGCCCGTGTCGGATGTTGGCTCCTATCCTCGGCGAGGTGGCGGCTGAAGTTGCGGGCAAAGCCAAGGTGGGCAAGGTCAACGTCGACGAGAATCCCGACTTGGCCTTGCGCTACGGCATCCAATCCATCCCTACGCTCGTTTACATTGTGAACGGCGAGGTGCAGGAACAAATCGTGGGTGCGCCCAGCAAGCGCGCCATCCTAAACAAACTAGAATCACTCGCGGTCCCGGCCTGACCGGGGAGAAAGGAAATTCCAGAATGAAACGGGAAGTTACGAAGGGGACCAAATCGCGCTTGCGACTAAACAAAGTCGCCGCAGTGAAACTGCCCAAGAGCAGCCGGGTCCAAGTCAAAGCTGAGCCAACCATACCGCAGCCGCCCGCGCCAACGCCGACGGTCAACGAGCCCGTTCCGGTCGTTGATGGCCGCCGTGGTGATGCCCTTGAGCTATACCTCCGCGAAATCGGCCCGGTCAAACTGCTTACGACCAAAGAAGAGATTCAATTGGCCCGCCGCATCAAACGCGGCGACCAGGCAGCGCGCGAGTTGATGATCAAATCCAACCTCAAGCTCGTGGTGAAAATCGCCCGGGATTACGAGGGCATGGGTGTGCCGCTGTTAGACCTCATCAGCGAAGGCAACATTGGCCTGATGAAAGGCGTGGAGCGCTTCAAGCCCGGCAAGGGCGCGAAGCTCTCGACCTATGCCTCTTGGTGGATCAAGCAGGCCATCAAGCGCGCATTGGCGGATCAGGGCAAAACGATTCGTCTGCCTGTCCATGTCGTAGATCGTTTAGCGCACATCCGCAAAGCCGAGGTTCGGTTGCGTGAGGAGTTTGGACGTGAAGCAACGGACGAGGAATTGGCGCATGAAGTGGACTTGGACACCAAGCGCATTCGCCAGTATCGCGATGCCTCGCGGGCTCCGGTTTCGCTGGATGCACCGCTGGGCGATGATGCTGACACGTCCGTTTCGGAAGTGGTGGCCGATCCCAACGCCAGTGCTCCGTTCGCGGCGCTGGTGCGGGATACCGACACTGACTTGATGCGCGAAGTGATGAGCACTTTGACGGAACGTGAAAGCGCGATTCTCGCTTTGCGCTTCGGCCTGAGTGATGGACGCGAGCGCACACTGGATGAGATTGGTCAGCAATTTGGCGTGACGCGTGAGCGCATTCGTCAGATTCAAGAGCTGGCGCTTAAGAAGCTGCGTCGCCAAATGGAGAAACGCGACCGTCCCGAGGCTGAAGCCGAGGACTCCTTCGCGGTGGCAGCCTGAGGCAGATTTCACGCACCCGGCCACGGATGGAATTTACCATTCGTGGCCGGTTTTGTTTTTGATAGCCTCGCGCGCGGATGAAACGAACTGTAACGAGTGCCAACTACCCCAGCGATTCGGCTACCGCGATTGGGCCCAGCCCGATCCAAGGACGAGGCTTGTTTGCCTGCATGAATTTGCCCGGGCGCCGTAAATTGGGGGAAATCTCTGGGCGCCTCGTCCGTTTGCCGAAAGCACGAAAGGACATCGAGTGTGCTGAGCGAATCTACTTCATCGAACTGACGGATACGTGGGCCTTGAAATGTTCGGAGGGCAACCAGTTCAAGCACCTTAATCATTGCTGCTCGCCCAATAGTTACCTCCGAACCATCGGGTAGCGCGTGGAAGTTTACACGCTGCGCCCGATCAAGCGCGGCGAAGAACTCACCGTGGATTATGGTGAGACGCCGCACAAAGGCGGCATGCGCTGCCAGTGCGGTGCGCCCGATTGTCGGGGCAAACTCTAAGCAAGATGCGTCAAGCAAAGGACGCAAAGTTCGCAGCGAATCTACTCCGGCTCCTTCTTGGCAGCCTATGCGTGAGGCTTCGGGTTTGAGCGGATGCTTCGGTGCTTTGCCTCCGGATCGTGCTTGCACTACCTTATCCCCATGAAAATTGGCATCGTCGGTGTGGGCATGGTGGGTTCGGCTTCTGCGTTTGCTCTGGTCATGAGCGGAGTGGGGCGGGAGATTGTGCTGATAGACCTCAACAAAGCCCGTGCCGAGGCCGAGGCCAATGACATCCAACACGCCGTCCCATTTGCCAATCCGCTGAGCATCCGGGCGGGCGTTTATTCTGATTTGGCTGGCGCTCGGGTTGTGGTCGTTGCCGCGGGTGTGGCGCAGAAACCTGGCGAGACGCGATTGCAACTCCTGCAGCGCAACGCCGCAGTGTTGTCACAGGTGGTTCCCTCGATTCTTCAGCACGCCCCTGACGCAGTGCTGCTCGTGGTCAGCAATCCGGTGGATATCTTAACGCACTTGGCAGCCCATTTCGCCGGGCAGCTTGGCGTCCCGCCCACGCGTGTGTTTGGTTCCGGCACCATGCTGGACACCGCCCGTTTTCGCACGCTCGTGGGGCATCACTTCGGGGTGGATGCTCAGCACGTTCACGCTTACGTCATAGGTGAGCATGGCGACTCCGAAGTGTTGACGTGGTCACAGGCCTCGATTGCCGGGATGAGCTTGGACGAGTTCAGCCACGTCCACGGCAAACCTCTGACACCGCAAGATCGCGCTCGTATTGATGAACAGGTCCGTCGCGCCGCCTATCACATTATCGAAGGCAAGGGCGCCACCTATTACGGAATTGGCAGTGCGGTGGCGCGGCTGGTGGACGTTTTGCTGCACGATCAGCGTGCTATTTTGACCGTGTGCAGCCGCATTGAAGGTGTCGAAGGGCTAGATGGAGTAACGCTCTCGCTGCCGCACCTCGTCGGTGGGCGTGGGCCGATTGCACCGATTTCGCTGCCGTTGGATCAGCAAGAGCGGGCTGGCTTGCAGGCGAGCGCCAACCTGTTGCGCGTGGCAACTCAGTCCGTATTGAAATCGTGCTAGCATGGCGGCGACCTCGAATATCCTGCCGTCGTTTCTGTCCGCTCAACCAGACGGAGCCCTGCTTGCGGTGAAACTTCAACCGCGCGCGTCAAAGAATGAGATCGTTGGTGCCATGGGCGATGAGCTGCGCATCAAAGTCACGGCCCCGCCCGTGGACGCTGCGGCCAACGAATCGCTGCTGAAATTGCTCGCCGACAAACTGGAATGTCCGCGTGGCAGAGTTGAACTGGTGCGCGGGCATACCTCTCGCCACAAAGTGATCAAGCTGCACGGATTGGACGCACAGCTGATTGCCACGCGGTTGATCTAAAAGTTCACCGAAAAGCTCAGGTTGATCGAATGGATGAGCATTGAGTTCACGCCAATCTTGAAATCGGCTCCGTTCCACCAATGCACCTTCCATTTCTGGTCGTCCACAAATAGCGCCCGATACGTGACCCCCAAATTCATGTTCTCAGCCAGCTGGAAGCGCACTCCGCCGAAGGCCTGCGCTGCACCTACAAAGTCTGTTCCCTCCCCGTCGGCCTCGTTGTAGCCGTAGAAATAGTATTCGCCGAATGTCAGGCTGCTCACGACACCCCCGGCGCCGATGCCAGCAAAAGGCCGCACCACTCCTTCCGGGCGCTCCATCACCAGATTCATCATCATTGAGAACTGGTTCATGAATGAATCCGGATACGTCCAATTGCCCACTGCGTTGATGTCGTTTCCTGAAATGCCAAACTCTCCTTCAAGAATCAGCCAAGGTTGGAGGCGATAGCCGATTGCCGCGTTGAACTGAACACCTGCGCTGAGATCAAGTTCGTCGCCACCAGTGACTGGCCCGTCCAGCAGAGTGAGCGACGGGTTTTCTGGGATGTTGCCGCCGAGTTCGATGCGGGCAGTCCATGGCCCGGGCAACCATTCCTCAGCCGAGGCGCCAAGCGCGAGGCCGCACAATGCACCGCAGAATAGGGTTCTGTAGGTTTTCATATTCGTGTTCCTCCATGTTGTATCGTCTTTGACACTCGATGCTGTTTTAACTCCATTTTCTCCTGCCGACAATTTGATATTGTAAGCTGCGCATCGAATCTCCTGATGCTCTGGCAAGCAGCCCTAATCTGACTGACGGAGCCTTAGGGAGGCATATTCGGTTGGGTAGAGTAGCGTTGCGATGCCGCCTCTGGCTGCGCCGCACCGCAACCCAGGCTTTAACCCCTTGTAAATACCATGTTACACCCCCTTTCCCCGGCTTGACCCGAGGCCCTTTATCGCCATACTACGCGGCCCGGCAATTCGCCCTTCGCAGCCCTGTCACACCGACAGTGTTTCCCGGTCGCGTCCGATTGATGCGGCTGGTATTTTTGCAGCGTGGACGGACCGGTCATTTACGATATGCAGCACATCCGAAACATCGCGATCATCGCGCACGTTGACCACGGCAAGACCACGCTCGTTGATTGCCTGCTCAAGCAATCCGGCACCTTCCGCGCCAACCAGGCCGAGACCCAAGTCGAACGCCTTATGGACTCGATGGACCTCGAAAAGGAAAAGGGCATCACCATCCGGGCGAAGAACGCGGCGTTCAAATATCACAACTACCACATCAACATCGTGGACACTCCCGGCCACGCCGATTTCGGCGGCGAGGTCGAGCGTATCATGAACATGATCGACGGCGTGCTGCTCGTGGTGGATTCCGCTGAGGGTCCGCAGGCGCAAACCCGCTTCGTGCTGCGCAAGGCGCTTGAGGCTGGCGCCAAGCCCATCGTCGTCATCAACAAGATCGACCGCGACAACGCCAATCCCAAGAAGGTGCTCGACCTCGTTTTTGAACTCTTCATGTCACTCAACGCGACCGATGAGCAGCTCGATTTTCCGTTCATCTACTGTTCCGCGAAGCAGGGTTACGCCAAGGTCGAACTCGAACATACCAGCGGCACGATGGAGCCGTTGTTCGACGCCATCGTGAAGCACATCCCGCCACCGCGCGCGAAAGCGGGGGACGGTTTTCAGCTCCTGGTCGCGAACCTTGATTACTCCGATTACCTCGGTCGTATCGCATTTGGCAAGATTGTTGAAGGCAAAATCAAGGTGGGCGACTCCGCCATCTGCCGTCACGGCAATGGCAAGATCACCAAGAACAAGGTCACCATGCTTTATCACTTCGAGGGCATGAAACGGATCGAGATTCAGGAAGCGCACGCCGGCGATATCGTGGGTGTGACCGGCTTCGAGGAAGTGTTCATCGGCGAAACGATCTGCGATAGCGAGGCCCGCGAAGCTTTGCCTTACATCCCGATTGACCCGCCCACCATTCAGATGGAATTCGCCGTGAACGACGGCCCGCTGGCCGGTCAGGACGGCAAGCTCGTCACCGCGCGTCATATCTGGGACCGGTTGGTGAAGGAAATCCGCACCAACGTCGCACTCCGCATTGCCCAGACCAGCGACCCGAAGATCTTTGCCGTAAGCGGTCGCGGCGAAATGCAGATCGCCATTCTTGTCGAGCAGATGCGCCGCGAAGGTTACGAAGTTCTCGTGTCCCGCCCCGAAGTGCTCTGGAAAAAAGGCGCGGACGGTACGTTGCTCGAACCCATCGAGAAGCTGTTCGTCGAAATTCCGGCCGAAAATCTTGGGGCCATCATGGAGAACCTCTCCAACCGCAAGGCTCAGATCACGAACATGAATCACCACGGCAACCAGGTGACTGTCGAAGCGCTGGTGCCGATGCGCGGCCTGATCGGGTTTGAGACGGACCTCGTCAACCAGACCAAGGGCATGGGCGTGATGAGCCATTTGTTCCATGAATACGGCGAGGACCGCGGCGAGATTGCCGCCCGCAAGAATGGCTCCCTCGTTTCCATGGACTCTGGCGAAGCCACCAGCTATGCGCTGAACATGGTGCAGGAGCGTGGTCGCCTGATGATTGAACCCGGCGACGCGGTTTACGTGGGTATGATCGTCGGTGAAAACGCCCGCGAACAGGACATCCCGGTGAATCCCGTGAAGGAAAAGAAGCTCACGAACATGCGCTCACAGGGCGACGGCAAGGGCATCCAGCTCGCGCCCCCGATGAAGCTCTCGCTGGAACGTGCTCTCGAATACATCGATGTGGACGAATACGTGGAGGCCACGCCCAAGAACCTCCGCCTTCGTAAGAAGGAGCTCGACGAAAACAAGCGCAAGCGCTCCGAAAAGAGCCGTGCAATCAAGTTCGTGGAATAGGACGGGTTTTTTACGTGAATTTCGCGAATTCACGCGAAGCAGTTTAAAACAACCGGCAGAGAAGACTCTGCCGGTTGTTGCTTTTGGGATTTAGCATGGCTCGGTGAGGGTTCTTCTTTCTCGACCATGTAATAAGGTTTTGCGCTGGGCTGTCCGTATGCTTGTAGCAGCGGACGTGAGTCCGCTCCATCTAGGTGTTGGATGTAGGTTGGAGCCGAATCACGTCAGCTGCAACGGGGGCTTTGGATTCGCGAGGGTTTGTGGGATTCGCGGCAAACCGTTCCGGTTCTTGCCGCCGAATTAGCATGCCAGTAAAACACTGCCATGAGTGCGCCGAAAACTGAGTTGCTGCGGGCGGTGGAACTGGCTCTTGCGGGCGAGTGGGACGCCGCGCATAACATAGTCCAGCAATACGAAAGAGATGCCACGGCGTCATGGATTCATGCGGTGCTGCACAAGCAGGAGGGCGACCTAGGCAACGCCCGTTACTGGTATCACCAAGCTGGCCTGATTGAGCACTTCAAGGACGATCCGCGTGCGGAGTTGGGGATGATTAAGGCGGTGCTTTGGGCGTAGGGCGTGCCGTGCCGCCGGGGTGGACTGCGCGCAACGCGGCCCTGTGAACTCCAGCACAAAAGGCGGTCACAGACCGCCGCTACAATCTACAGCGAAAGGCTGCGCTGCGGTCGGTCAGTTCTGCGCTCAACTGGGCTGCGGCGCGTGTTGGATGGCATGGTATAGCCAGTCCTTCAGGCGGGCACGGCGCACTTTCATTTCTTCCAGTTCCTGGTCGCTCGCGGAATCAATGTCTTCCTCGATGCGGAAGATGGCGTCGTCTAGGTGATGGTATTCGTCGTAGGCTTTGCGGAACTGATGGTTGGTGCCCTTGAGATGTTTGATGGTGGCTTCGCGGCCGGGGAGTTCGTGGGAGATGGGGTGATGCAGATGGTCGGCACCGCTGTGGGTGGGAACGGCCTTGGGTTCTGCCTGATGAATGGCGTGGTGCAGCCAGTCCTTCAGGCGGGCCCTCTCCAGTTTCAGTTCCTCCAATTCCTGATCGGTGGCGAAGTCAATGTCCTCCTCGATGCGGTAGATGGCGTCGTCGATGCGGTGGTATTCCTTGAAGTGCTTCCGGAACTGGTCGTTGGTGCTGCGCAGTTCCTTGATGGTTTGGGTGTGGTTCGGAAACTCGCGAGTAATGGGATGATGCAGGTCCATGAGCGTGCCAATTATGATTAAATGTTAACTGGCTGAACTGATGTCAATAAAGCCCAGTTGATGGCCAATGCCAAACCATCTTTTGCCTAACCGCAAACATTGTTTGAGTTGGAGGGCGGCTTTCGCCCTTTTCAACTGGCCGGGGATGGTTAGATTCTGGGCCGCTTTTGGCCATGCCCAGTGTTTTTATCAAGACTTACGGTTGCCAGATGAATGAGCGCGACAGCGAAGCCGTCGCCGCGCAGCTCGTAGCGAAGGGCTATACCTTGGCGGCTTCCGAACAACTGGCGGACGTGGTGTTGCTCAATACGTGTAGCGTGCGGGACAATGCCGAGCAGACCGCGTTAAACAAGATGTCCGACATCATCGGCCAGGCGAAGAAGCAACGCCCGGATCAAGTGGTCGGTTTCATGGGTTGCATGGCCCAGAGTCGGGGCAAGGAGTTGATTGATCGTCTCCCGGACGTGGATTTGGTGCTGGGCACGCAGAAGTTTCACCGCGCGGCGGAATACCTCGACGAGCTCCTCGCTGGCCGACAGAAATCTATTGTGGACACCGAGGCAGAGCAGGGGAGCGAGGGAACCATCCGCGAGCATCTGCTCACGGGGAAAGGCGCAAAGGCAACGACTGCGTTTGTCAGCATCATGCAAGGCTGCAACCAGCATTGCACTTTCTGCATCGTCCCATTCACCCGCGGTCCGGAGCGCAGTCGCACCATTCCTGACATCGTTTCGGAGTGTCGCACGTTGGTCGCGTCAGGAGTGAGAGAAATCACCTTGCTCGGCCAGATTGTAAACAGCTATGGCAAGCGTGACATCCCCTTGCGCGACGGCAAATCAGCGTTCGTGCAACTCATCGAGGCTGTGCATGAGATCGAAGGGCTTGATCGCATTCGCTTCACCTCACCGCATCCGAAGGGCTACGGAGATGATCTTGTTGAGGCGTATGCGCGCCTGTCCAAGCTGTGTGAGAGCGCTCATTTGCCGGTGCAGAGCGGCAGCAATCGCGTGTTGAAGCTGATGCATCGTGTTTATACGCGGGAACGATTTCTGGAAATCATCGACAAGCTCCGTTCTGCAACGCCTGAGATTGGCATCAGCACGGACATCATCGTGGGCTTTCCGGGCGAGACGGAAGAGGACTTTGATCAGACCCTTTCGCTGGTGTCGGAGGTTGGTTTTGATCAAGCCTACATTTTCAAGTATTCCCCGCGCAAAGACACGCCCGCTGCCGCAATGCCTGAAAAGATTCGCCAGGAGGTGATTGAGGAACGTCACGCGCGGCTGTTCGACCGCATCAATGAAGTGGGCCGGGCGCGGCACAGCGCGTTTGTGGGTCGCACCGTGCAAATTTTGGTGGAGGGTCCCAGCAAGAAGAACGACGCGCGCATGACTGGCCGCACGCGTTGCAACAAGATCGTGGTGTTCGACGGCAACGCCCGCCATCGCGGCCAGCTCATGAACCTGAAGATCGAACGGGCCAGCAACTTTACGCTCTATGGTAACCCGGCCATTGTGAATCTGGATTGAGGCTAGACCGGTAGTCAGGCACTTTACCCACAAAATGAACGTAAGTCTTTCCACTCTGGCCATGGCTTTGGGAGCCGCTTATGCCGCCCCGCAACTCTTTGCCCTGGCCAACCCCAAGGGTTACGCCGACTGGATGAAGAAATTCTCGCGCAACATCCCGGTCGGGGTTTTTCTCGTGTTGGGCGGAACGGCGTGGTTCCTCTACAACCTCAGTTTGGAATCCATCGCGGATTTTGCTGCCTTCAAGAGCTATATGTATCTGGGCTTTGCGGCTATCGGGCTGGGCACCTGCATCTTCGTCCATGACTTCCTCGCAGTGCGCGGATTGGCGGTGTTGCTGCTGTTGCTGGCCAAACTGATGGTGGACACGGGACGGCCACATCTGGGTGACTCTCATTGGGTGTTGGTGAATCAGGCGCTGGCTTACGTGCTGGTGCTGGCGGGCATCTGGCTGACCATTTCGCCGTGGCGATTGCGCGACTGGATCGGGTGGAGCACGGCAACTGAGCAGCGTATTCGCAAGGGCGGTGTTATCCGGCTGGTGTTCGCCGTGTTCGTGTTCGTTCTGGGTGCGGTCGTTTTCAAGAAGTTGGCTTAAGCTCCCTTCACCATGCGCGTCAACCGCGGTCGCATACTGGTCATTCGCGGCGGAGCCATCGGCGATTTCATTCTCACGTTGCCTGCGCTGGCAGCGCTGCGGGCGCAGTTTCCTGAAACGCATGTGGAAGTTCTGGGATATCCGCACATCGCGGAACTGGCCCGGACAGCTGGATTGGTTGATCGGGTTCAGCCGATTGAGGCGCGCAGTTTGGCCGGCTTCTTTGCCGCAGGGGGTGCGTTGGATCCAGCCACCGCAGACTACTTTGCTCGCTTCGATATCATCGTCAGCTACCTGTTTGATCCCGACGAGATTTTTCAAACGAACGTGAAGCAATGCTCGCGGGCACAGTTCATCGTGGGACCGCACCGGCCCAACGAGCGTGAGACCACCCATGCTACGCAGGTTTATCTGAAACCGTTGGAACGCCTTGCAATTCTCGATGCTAATCCGCTGCCGAAAATTCGGTTGCCGCCGGATCCGGCAGCGCTGACCACGATTGCTCTCCATCCGGGCAGTGGCAGTGAAAAAAAGAATTGGCCGGAATCGAATTGGGCTGAGTTGATTGAGCGCTTGGTTGATGACAGCGATGCAAGAATCCTGCTGGTCGGCGGCGAAGCGGAGCTCGAACGATTGGACCGGCTGATGACCAAGCTTCCGCCGGGGCGCGGTGAATTGCTGCGAAGCTTGCCGCTGCCGGAGTTGGCCTCTCACATCGCGCGGTGCCGCGTTTTCCTTGGGCATGACTCCGGCATCTCACATTTGGCCGCAGCCGTCGGTCTGAGAACGCTTGTTTTATGGGGCGGCACCAGCGAGGTTATCTGGCGTCCGCTGGGCGATCACGTCGAGGTGTTGCGCTTCAGCGAGGGCATCGCAAGATTGAGTGTGGGTGCGGTGCATGAGCGCTTGCTGGCCATGTTGGCGGGTTGAATTTCAATTCCTTGCCACCGCACGAGGCAAGTGCTATAGCCAGCACTGTGAACCCGCTCAAGCATCTTTTCGACCGGAACCGCGCGTGGGCAGCTCGCATTCGGCAGGGCACGCCACATTTTTTTCAGGACCTCTCGAAACAGCAAACCCCCGAGTATTTGTGGATCGGGTGTGCAGACAGTCGGGTGCCCGCGAATGAAATCGTTGGCCTGTTGCCGGGAGGGGTGTTTGTTCATCGAAACGTGGCGAATCTGGTCATTCACAGTGATCTCAACTGCCTTTCTTGCATCCAATACGCCGTCGAAGTTCTTCAGGTGAAGCACATCATGGTCGTAGGACACTACGGTTGCGGCGGCGTGACGGCTGCGCTCGAAAACCGGAAGCTTGGGCTGATCGACAACTGGCTGCGCCACGTGCAGGACGTGATGCAGAAGCACTCGCGGTTGTTGGAGGCGAATCCGCAGGATCGGCAGTTGGCCAGGCTTTGCGAACTGAATGTGGTGGAGCAAGCCTTCAATGTGGCGCAGACCACGGTGGTTCGCGGCGCTTGGGACCGTGGGCAGGAGTTGACTGTGCACGGCTGGATATATGATTTGAGCGACGGTCTGTTGAGGGACCTTGACGTTGGAGCATCTGACCTCGCCGAGTGCATGGCTGCCAACGCTCGCGTGGCTGCCATGCCGAGCTGATTCGATTGCAGGCTGGACTTGCCTGAGGCTCCCGGGGAGGCTGGAGCCACACGGCGAATTTTGGCAGGCGCGAAAAATGGATTCTCCGGAATCGAATGAAAAAAATTCTCATCATTGATGATGAAGAGCGGCTGAGGGACCTGGTCAAAATAGCCCTTATGGACCGTGGTTATGCCGTGGTCGAAGCGGACAACGGTTCGACGGGAATCGAAGTGGCCCGTCGCGAATTGCCAGACCTCATCCTGTGTGACGTCCGCATGGAACGGGTGGATGGCTATCTCACTCTGGCTACGTTGCGCGATGAGCCAGCTACGGCCTCCATCCCATTCATTCTCATCACGGGCATGGCGGATACTGCTGGTATGCGTCACGGTATGGAACTGGGGGCTGACGATTACCTGCCCAAGCCCTTCACTATCGACGGACTTTATGCCGCGGTGGATGCGCGCTTGAAAAAGGCGAACGCGACCCGCGAAGAGGCGGAGAAGAAACTGACCGCCCTGCGCGACAACATCAGCCTGATGCTGCCGCACGAAATGCGCACCCCGCTGAACGGCATTCTGGGTTTTGGCGAATTGTTGCAAACCGCCGCCGACTCGTTGCCCCCGGAGGAAGTTGCGGAGATGGGGCAGGCGATCTACGACTCTGGCAAACGGCTGGAGCATCTTATTGAAAACTTCCTCGTTTACGTGCAGTTGGAAATTACCGCCGGGGACTCTTCCAAAGCCGCCGGTCTGAAAAGTGCAAAAGTCGCTAGCTGTGCTACAGTCGTGGAGCAGAAGGCTACCGCAATTGCGCAGCAGGCCGGGCGTGCGGCCGATTTGAAGCTCGCCCTGAAAAGTACAGCTGCAACCATGGCCCAGGAGTATTTAGGCAAGTTGGTAGAAGAGTTGACCCAAAATGCCTTCAAGTTTTCCAAGGCAGGTTCGCCGGTCTCCATTGCTTTGAGCGGTTCCAGCACGGGTGTCACCCTCACCATCAATGATCGCGGGCGCGGGCTCACCGGTGACCAGATCGCCCGCATTGGAGCCTACATGCAGTTTGACCGCCGCGCCCAAGAGCAACAGGGGGCCGGCTTGGGTTTGGTCATAGCCAAGCGCATCGCTGAGTTGCATGGTGGGTCATTAGGTATCACCAGTGATGCAGAAAATGGCACGACGGTGACCGTCAAGCTCTTGCCCGCAGGTTGAGTAGCTGCTCCGTCCATCTGGTGGGGTTTCAACGCAACCCCTCAGGTTACTTCATGAGGACCGAGAAAAGATCGCCCAAACCGGGAACATCAATCGATGCCTGCATTCCCGGAATCCGGATGTGTAATCCCTCCTCCAAAAACGTCGCAATGAGGTAGGTGAGTGCGATGGCTATGATGGGGGCAAAATCCATTCTGCGGAATTGCAGGTGCAATGGCGCAAGCGGTCGTAACAAGGTCTTGCCGGATTGATCAACGAAGTTCCAGATCGGGTGTGCGCCGAGATAGACGTAGGTGTTCAAAAACCGCAGTGCCAGCAACACGCCGATGGCGTGCTTGCAGCCCGCATAAACACTCAAGCCGAGCACCAGGGATTGTTCAACGATGCGCTCCCATGAAGGCGCACCCGGAATGATCCCCATCCGGGCCAATAACGGTTGCAGAGCCATCCAATCCATGGCAGCCACCACAAACGGAAGTAGCAGAACCACGGCATGCGGCCAGCGATGCATCGGACTCAATTGAATCCGCACGAAGCGCTGGCAGGGGTCGGTGTCCAGATTGCGCGGACCACAAAGCCAAAGGAGCATGAGCACGAGGTAGAATTGAAATAGGGCATCGGCAAAACTGACTAGCGAGAACACCAGCATTCGGTCGAACGCGTCGCAACGGAAGGCGATGTTCACGACGCCGACATTGACGTCCAGCGTCCATTGCATGGTGCCGCCCACCCACCAGTAAAAGACTGGGCGAAGCAAAAGCAATACTGCCAGCGCGACTAGGAAATGCCAACGTCTGAACTTCAGCGGCTCAGCCCGGCGCAAGGTGCCCGTCAAAGTGGCTGGCCGCGCACGTTGGATTGGATCGAACGGCAGATACCGCCAGCTCGCCCACAACAGCATCCCAGCCAGATTCAGGATGAGGTTGATTAGATACATGTGGGCGTGTTGCGTGTCGCGTGTTCTGTCGGGCGGGCAAACGGCGTGAGTTGCTTGGGCTCACGCAACCCTGAACACGTTCCGGCTTCACATCATCTTCAACAACGTATCGGCCATGTCGCTGGGAGTGGCGGCTACGCCAATTCCCGCAGCTTTAAACGCTTCGATCTTGGCCTCAGCCGTGCCCTTGCCGCCACTGACGATGGCACCCGCGTGGCCCATGCGACGTCCCGGGGGTGCCGTGGCGCCAGCGATGAACCCCGCGACGGGCTTGGTGCCGTTCTGCTTGATCCATTCAGCGGCCTCCTCTTCGGCGCTGCCGCCGATTTCGCCAATCATGATGATGCCCGTCGTTTCCGGATCGGCCATGAACAGCTTGATGATATCAAGGTGCGAGGTCCCGTTGACGGGGTCGCCGCCAATCCCGACGCAAGTGGACTGCCCTACACCGCGCGAGGTGAGCTGCCACACCGCTTCGTAGGTCAACGTGCCCGAGCGTGAGACGACGCCGATGTTGCCCTTCTTGTGAATGTAGCCGGGCGCGATGCCAATGCGGCAGCCGCCGTGCGAATCTTTGCCCATGCCGGGCGTGACAATGCCCGGGCAATTCGGGCCGATGAGCCGTGTCTTGCTGCCAGCCATCGCTTGCTTGGCGCGGATCATGTCGCGTACGGGAATGCCTTCGGTGATCGCAACGACGAGGTCGAGGCCCGCATCGGCGCCCTCGATTATGGCGTCCGCAGCGAACGGTGGCGGTACGAATACTGCACTGGCCGCGGCGCCAGTTTGCTTTACGGCGTCGGCAACCGTGTCGAAGATCGGCACCTTCACGCCAGCGTGTTCAAAGACCTGTCCGCCTTTGCCGGGCGTGACGCCTGCAACAATAGCGGAGCCGTATTCGATGGAGAGCTTGGCGTGGCGCGCACCGAATTCGCCGGTGATGCCTTGCACGAGAACTTTGGTGTTGGGTTGGACTAGGATGGCCATGGGAAATTTATGATGGTTGATTTACGATTCGCGTAACTTTGCGCCCGTGCTACCAGAGCTGCGCAAGCAATTTGAGCAGACGCCGCGGGCCGCCCGTCAGCCGGGTGCGCAGGGCGGTACGGCTTCGCTTGGCCCGATTGTTTTGTTCTGCCAGCTTCACGATCTGGGATTGAATTTCAACAAGCTGCTTCAACTGGTCAACCTTTAGGTCGCCATCGCGTCGAGGGAGCCGATCGGGCTCCTCTGAAACAGCCTGCTTCACCCGATTATTGTACCGCTTTGACCACCTTCTGCGCTGCATCGGCCATGGAGTCGCCGCTGATGATAGTCAGGCCGGACTCCACGAGCGTTTTCTTGCCGGCCTCAACATTGTTGCCTTCGAGGCGTACGACGAGCGGCAGCGTGAGGCCGGTTTCTTTCACTGCGGCCACGATGCCGGTGGCGATGACGTTGCAATCCATGATGCCGCCGAAGATGTTCACGAAGATTGCCTTCACGCCTGGGTCGCTCAGGATGATCTTGAACGCTGCGGTAACTTGATCTTTACTTGCACCTCCACCGACGTCGAGGAAGTTGGCCGGGCTGGCTCCATAATGTTGCACGATGTCCATCGTGGCCATCGCAAGCCCCGCGCCGTTGACGAGGCAGGCGATGGAACCGTCGAGCTTGATGTAATTCAGGTTGAACTTGCTCGCCTCGATTTCGAGCGGCGATTCCTCGGCAAGGTCGCGCATTTCCTGGATGTCCTTGTGACGATAGAGCGCGTTGTCGTCCAGGCCGATCTTGGCGTCCACGGCAATCATCTTCTCTTTGCCATCAGGGCCGACGCAGATGCAGAGCGGGTTGATCTCAACCATCGAGGCGTCGCATTCCCACCAGGTTTTGTAAACGCCCGCGAGCAGCTTGGCGCATTGACCGGCGAGGTCACCCTTGAGACCGAGCGCTGCGGCAATTTTGCGCCCCTGCCAGGCCTGGAAACCCATCAGCGGGTCCACGTGTTCCTTGATGATCTTCTCGGGATGTTTCTCGGCGACCTCTTCGATGTCCATGCCGCCTTCGGTGCTCGCCATGATGAGCGGCTTGCTTGCCGTGCGGTCGAGCAGCACGGCGAGGTAGAATTCCTTTTTGATGTCCTCGGCAGCGGCGACGATGATGGTGCTGACTACGCGGCCGTCCGGGCCGGTTTGCTTGGTGACAAGCGTTTTGCCCAGCATGTTGTCCGCATAGTTCACCGCGTCATCAACTGACTTGGCGAGCTTCACGCCGCCTTGGAAGCCGTGTTTGAACGTGCCCTTGCCGCGTCCGCCCGCGTGGATCTGTGACTTGATCACGGCGAGCTTATGTCCCGCAGCAAAGAGTTTCTCAGCAGCACTTTTGGCTTCGTCCACCGTCTTGCAGGGAGCGCCTGCAGGGACGGCAACGCCGCATTGGGCGAGGAGCTGCTTGGCTTGGTATTCGTGAATGTTCATTGTTTGTTGGGTAGGAAAGTTTCGCCAGCTTGGGCCTGTGCCTCAAGCTGGCGGGTTGAAAATACTTGGGCTTACTTCCGATCTTTCATCGGGACGTAATGCTTCAATGCCGGACCGGTGTAGATCTGACGGGGACGGTTGATGCGGGCGCTCGGATCTTCCATCACTTCCTTGAAGTTGGCGATCCAGCCGGGCATGCGGCCGATGGCAAATAGGACGGTGAACATTTCCACGGGGATGTTCAAGGCGCGCATGATGATACCGCTGTAGAAGTCCACGTTCGGGTAAAGCTTGCGCTCGATGAAGTAGGATTCCTTCAATGCCGTTTCTTCCAGCTTCTTGGCGATGTCCAGCAGGGGGTCGCTGATCTTGAGCTTTTCCAGTACGTCGTCGCAGGCTTTCTTGATGATCTTGGCGCGTGGGTCGTAATTCTTGTAAACGCGGTGGCCGAAGCCCATGAGACGCTTGCCGCTGTTCTTGTCCTTCGCCGCTTCGATGAACTTCGAGCCGTCGTCGCCGGACTTGTGAATGGTATCCAGCATTTCCAATACGGCTTGGTTGGCGCCGCCATGGAGCGGTCCCCACAAGGCGCACACGCCCGCGGCGCAGCTCGCAAACATGTTGGCACGGCTGGAAGCCACCATGCGGACGGTGGAAGTCGAGCAGTTCTGCTCGTGGTCCGCGTGCAGCAGGAAAATCAGGTCGAGCGCCTTCACTGCGGCGGGATCGAGTTCATAATCCTTCAGCGGATGCGAGAACATCATGTGCAGGAAGTTCGCCGTGTATTTGTAGTCTGGCTTGGCGTAGATGATCGGCAAACCGCGTGAGGTGCGATAGGCAAAGGCCGCGATGGTGCGGACCTGTGAAATCAGGCGGGCAGATTGCAGGTCGAAGGTTGGCTTCATCTCTGAAGTCAAAAGCTCGGGATAGAAGCAGCTTGACGCGTTGATCATTGAGGAGAGGATGGCCATCGGATGCGCGTTGGCCGGGAACGCCTCGAATTGCTGCTTCATGTCCTCGTGCAGCATGGAGTTCTCCGTCAGCAGATCGGAGAAACGGCGCAATTCAGCTTGGTTGGGCAGTTTTCCCCAGATGATCAGGTAAGCGGTCTCGACGAAGGTGCTTTTCTCGGCGACTTCCTCGATCGGGATGCCGCGATAGCGGAGAACGCCTTTTTCGCCGTCAATGAAGGTGATGTTGCTGCGGCAGGCACCGGTGTTGCCGTAGCCGTCATCCAGAGTGATGTGGCCGGACTGCGCGCGCAGCTGCGAGATGTCGATGCCGGATTCCTGTTCCGTGCCCACTACCACTGGGTAGCGGTAGGACTTTCCGTCTATGATGATTTCCGCGGTTTTGTCCATAGGGTCGTGCTCCAAAATACTGACCCGAAAACTTAGAAGTTTTCGCCGCTGTGGCGCAATAGGAAACGAGGCGTCCGCGCAAATTTAACGCGCTCCCGGCACTTACTCCGACTTGCTCTTGGAACTCTTGCCGGCGGTCAGGACGACGCCAGCCAGCAATCCGACCGCGAAGAAGCCGAAATACATGATGGCGGCGGGTTGTTTTTCAGTCTTGGAGAGCAGCGGCGGCAGGCTCAGTTCCACGGTTTGGCGGTTGTTCATGCCCATCAACACGAGCAGGAGCAACAGGGCGATCATGAACGCGGTTTTGAAGATGAGTCGTGACATGGCAACAAATGTGGGCGGACCCTACGGCAGCAGGCGCGACCGGCCAAGCGAAAATCTGCCGAGTTCCGATTGCTAGCATTTCTCCATTTGCACCCGGCGCAGGTCGTGGCATTGTCGCGGCCATGAGTATTGTGACCCGCACCGGCGACAAGGGAACCACCGCTGTCATGTATGGACGGCGGGTGTCGAAATGCGACGCCCGCGTGGAAGCCTACGGAACCGTGGATGAACTGAACGCTGCCCTTGGCCTGGCGCGGGCCACGGCGACGCAGGAGTTTTTGAGCAAACACATCCTCGAGGTCCAGCACGACCTCGTCTCCTTGATGGGCGAACTCGCCACCGCTGTGGAGGATTTGCCCCGGTATGTGAAAGACGGCTACACGCTGGTGACTTCGGCCATGACCCATAAGCTGGACGCCGTGGTGAAGGAGATCGAGGCGCAAAGCATTACCTTCAAAGGGTGGGCCACGCCCGGCAACACGCACAGTGCTGCCGCTCTGGACTTGGCGCGCACGATTTGCCGACGGGCGGAGCGCCGGGTGGTGGCCTTGCAGGAGAGCGAACAGCTCCACAACGCCGAAATCATCATCTACCTCAACCGCCTCGCCGACCTGCTCTGGCTGATGGCCCGCTGGGACGAGACGCGCTCAACGCCTTAGGCCTGACAGCTGGCAATCTGCCGGATGATTTCGGGCAGGTTGGTTTGCGGGCGAAAGCGGGTGGTCTGAAAAAGCTTCTCCACGCAAGGTTTGCGGCGGCGCATGTCTTCAAATCCGGGTTCGTAGGCTTCACTGTAGGGCACAAACTCCAATGCTGACTTCGAGTTCAGCGTGGAGATCACCAAGTGGGCCAAGTCGGCAATGGTGATTTCCGAGGTGTTCCCGATGTTGAAGATTTGCCCGCTGGCGGCGGGTGTGCGCGCGAGGCGGAGCAGCGCTTCCACGCAATCATGCACGCTGCAAAAGCACCGTGATTGCTGGCCGTCGCCGAAGATCCGGAGCGGCTGGTTATTCAACGCCGCTTGCACAAACCTCGGCAGCACCATGCCGTAACGCCCTGATTGGCGCGGGCCCACGGTGTTGAAGAGACGCGTGATCACCACGGGCAGGGCGCGCTCCTTGGCGTAGGCCAGGGCGAGGAATTCATCCATCAGCTTCGAGCAAGCGTAGCTCCAGCGGTAGTGCGTGGGCGGTCCAATCAGCAAGTCGTCCCCCTCCGCAAACACTTCCTTGCTGCTTTTGCCGTAAACCTCGGAAGTCGAGGCGAGCAGCACGGGTTTGCGCTTCGCCGCCGCCGCTTTCAGCAACACCTCGGTCTCGTGGAGATTGGTTTCGAGTGTTCGCACCGGTTCGCGCACCACCAGGTCCACACCCACAGCCGCAGCGAGATGGATGACTTGGTCTATTTCCGCGACGATGGATTCCAGTTTGGCGCAATCCGAAATCCTCCCGTGGATGAAATTGAATCCTGGTTTTCGTTCGGCGTCGGTGAGATTGCGAGGGTTTCCGGTGGAAAGATCATCCACCACAGTCACGCGCGCACACTCCGACAGCAGGCGGTCGGTCAGGTGCGAGCCAATGAAGCCAGCCCCGCCGGTGATCAGGACGTGTTGCGTATCGCGTGTTGCCTTGGCGGTCATAGCTATTTGAGCGCATCGGCGACCGCTTGCGCCAGCTTCTGCCGGTAGTCCTCGCTGATGATCAGCTTTGCTTCGTCCGGATTCGAGAGGTAGCCACCTTCAATCAGGACGGCGGGGCGGTTTTGCGCCCGTAACACGGAGAGAAACCGCGCGCGGCGCACCCCGCGATCACGTCCGCCGGTGGCTTTCAGGATGGCGCGATGGATGTTCAGGGCAAGTTGGAGGTTTTGCGCGTCGAACAGGTTGTTGGGAAAAACGAGTGTCGTATTGTCCTCGTAGCTGCGCGTGACGTTGGATGGCATTCCCATTGGGGTGACGCAATAGGTTTCGATGCCCGCGTGATAGGGTTGGGTCGTGGCGTTGAAGTGCAGGCTCAAGAATAAGTCGGCGCGATGGCGGTCAGTGAAGGCCACCCGGTCGGTCAGGGACATCTGGGTATCGTTGGTCCGTGTAAGGGCAACCGTCCATCCTTGAGTACGCAGCAACGAAGCGAGCCGCAATGCCCAATCCAGCGTGTGGTCCTTCTCCAAATCCCCCTCCGCGCTGCGGGTGCCGCTGTCGGTGCCGCCGTGGCCGGGGTCCAGCACTATGACGCGTTGGGCGGTGACGTGGGGTGCGCCTCCCACCAGCAGCGGAACAAGATTCTTTTCGAGGTCCAGCCGATGCAGGAGTGGCGTGTCGGCGATGAGTTGTGGCTCAAATCCGAGACGGAGTTCGAGTCCGCTCCATGCTGCCAAGTTGCTGCCCGGTCGGATTTGAAAGCTCCCGATGGGAGCGCGCAGCTCATACAATGGCGCTCCGGGTGTGGAGAGGTTTTCCAATCCCGGGAGCTTGTTCTGTTTGGCCCAGCGATCCAAAGCCACCCAGTTCTCCGTTGGGACCATGTAGGCCGGGGCTGATGGCGCGGGAACAGAGTTCGTTGGGGCTACGGCGTTGACTTTGCGCGGCGGCGTATTCTTCGCTGCCTTTGGCGGTGTCTGGGGGGCTGCGTTGGTAGGTTGTGGCTGACCCTCGGTGAGGTCCAAATCCATCGGCATGTCAGCGGTCTTCTTGGCTTTCCCGGTCTCATGCGTCAGGGATGGCTTGCCATGGGCGGCAAAAGTCATCAACAACAGCAGAAAGAGTTGCAGGGCGGACTTGGACATGCGCGCCATTGTGCGGTTGAAGCGGGTGCTGACAAGCGTTTTGGGGAAAGTGGTGGGCGCTGAGGGATTCGAACCCCCGACCACCTCGGTGTAAACGAGATGCGCTAGCCGCTGCGCCAAGCGCCCTGCCGCCGCAACACTAGCGAAGCCGACGGATGCGGGCAATCCGAACATTTTCCTTCAACTCCACCCCGCCTCGCCTAAACTTGTGGCATGGCAAGTGGCATTGTCCTCAACGAATTGCTCTCCATTCCCACCATCAAGCTTAACCTCGCCGGTCGCGACCGCGATGGGGTGTTGGAGGAGCTGGTGGATCTGATCCCACGTGTCGAGGAGAACTTCGAGATGCGGAACAAGCTGTTGCGCGCCCTGCACGAACGCGAACAACTGCACAGCACCGGCATCGGGGATGGCGTGGCATTGCCGCACGCGCGCAACGCCCTCGTGGGATTGGTGGACAAACCGGTCATCGTCTTCGGTCGTCATGCCAAGGGGATTCCGTATGGCGCGATTGACGGCAAGCCCGCGCAACTGTTCTTCCTGCTCATCGCGCCCACCGTCACCGAACATCTGGGTGTGCTGGCGCGGGTAAGTCGCGTATTGCGTGACGCCAAGCTGCGTCAGGTGTTGCTCACGGTGGACAAGCCGGAGAAGGCACTGGCGTTGATCAGGGAAGCGGAGACGAAGTTGTATTCGTGAGTCAAACTTCCCGGTAGCGTTGCGCTACGGGAATGCGGCGGCCCACGCCGAAGGCTTTGCTGGTCACTTTCAGGCCGGGCGCGGCTTGGCGGCGTTTGTATTCGGCCCCGTCAATCAGCTTCACCACGCGCTTCACGCCCGCTTCGCTGAAGCCTGCCTTGATGATGTCCGCCGGTGATTTGCAGTCCACCACGTAGGCTTCGAGGATGGCATCCAGGACTTCGTAGGGCGGTAGTGAATCTTGATCTTTCTGGTCCGGGCGCAACTCGGCGGATGGCGGCTTGGTGATGGTGTCCGCCGGGATGATCTCGCGCTCGCGATTGATCCATTTGGCAAGCCGATAGACCATCATCTTGGGCACGTCGCTGATGACCGCGAGACCGCCGCACATGTCGCCGTAAAGCGTGCAATAGCCCACTGCCAGTTCGCTCTTGTTGCCCGTGGTCAGGAGTAGCGAGCCAAACTTGTTGGAGAGCCCCATCAGAATCACGCCGCGTAAACGCGCCTGGATGTTTTCCTCCGTCGTGTCCTCCGCTCGGCCTGCAAAAACACCTCTCAATTGCTCCTTCACGGCGAGGAACGGAGGCTGAATGGGAATGACGTCATATTGAATGCCGAGGTTCTCGGCGAGCTTGCGCGCATCGTCGAGGCTGCCTTGAGAACTGTATTGCGAGGGCAGGGAGACGCCGCGCACGTTTTCCTTGCCGAGCGCCGCTTCTGCCAGCACGGCCACCAACGCCGAATCAATGCCACCGCTTAAGCCGATCACCGCTGACTTGAACCCGCACTTGGTCAGATAGTCACGCAGGCCTAGCGTCAACGCTTTAAAGAGCAGTTCCTCGTCGCAGGGAGCGGCTGGGGAAATCGCAGATCCGTCCGCTAACTCCACCACTACCAAGTCTTCCTCGAAATGCTTTCCCTCCGCGATCAACGCGCCCGCGGCATCGAACACCATGCTGCCGCCGTCAAACACGAGTTCGTCATTGCCGCCGACTTGATTGCAGAACACCACCGGGCATTTGGTCTTCTGTGCAAGGCTTTGGAGCATGGACCGCCGCGTGGTGTCTTTGCCGAGATGCCACGGTGATGCGGAAATGTTCAGGAGGATGCGTGCACCAGCCTCGGCCAGCTCCACGGGCGGGTTGTGCTCGTAACGGCGCACGGGCCAAAAATCCTCATCATTCCAGATGTCTTCGCAGATCGTGATGCCGATTCGCTGTCCGTTGAATTCAACCGGCTCATTCTTTTCCGCCGGTTCAAAATAACGGTCCTCGTCGAACACGTCGTACGTCGGCAGCAACGTCTTCGCGCGTGCGGTGAGGATTCGGCCGTTCTGCAACAGGGCGGCGGCATTGCTGACGTTGCGTCCGGGCAGGTCGGTGTTGTCGCCGACGAACCCGACGAGCAGGCCGGTCTTGCCCGTGGCGGCGGCGAGGCGTTCAAGCGCGGCGAGATTTTGTTGAACGAGGCTGCGACGCAACACGAGATCGCGCGGAGGATAACCCGTGAGTGCCAGCTCCGGGCACAGCACCAGGTCCGCGCCCGCCGCGACGGCACGTTGGTAGGCAGCGAGGATTTTTGCCTCGTTGCCAGCGACGTCGCCGACCGTGGTGTTGAGTTGGGCGAGGGCAAGCTTCACGGTTACTTGAAGAACGTTTGCAGCAGTGGGCCGCGCTCGGTTTCGATGACCATGTTGGTGCGAATGCCGTTCCGCTCGAACCAGCCGCGCGAAGTCTCCAGCACGAACATCACTTGGTCCGTGCTGGCCGTGATGGAATTGGTGTTGTGCGTTTCCATATCGTGCAGTTCCAGAATGACACCCTGTGGGTCAATGTAGGCGCAGGACAAGGGCAGGGGGCAGTTCTTCATCCAGAATCCCGCCTGATGCGGCTGGCGGAAGACGAACAGCATACCCTCGGAATCGGGCAGGTTGGTGCGAAACATCATGCCGGTTCTGATTTGTTCGGCGGTGGAGGCGATCTCAGCGGTGATTTGCGCCGGTCCCACCCAGAGCTTGATGGTGGGCAGGCGGTCCTGGGCGTGTGTGGGTTCGCCCGCTGCGAGAGCTTGAACGGGCTGATTGGCGGGAGGCGTGGGCGCAGTCTTGTTCCCGCATCCGCAAAGCAAGAATGCCAGCAACACCGCAGCCATGTTCCGCATGAACTTCACTCCGTAAGGCTGGGTGAACGGCGGCAAATTGGCAACTTACTTTGGCTCGGCTTGCAGGCCGTCCCACAGTTCGAGGTAGGCCTGACGCACGGGTTCGGCGACAGTCAGGTCGCGCGGCAATTGGCGGCGGGTGATCAGTTCCACCACATCCGTCTTGTCGCGCAAGCGGCGGAGCGGGGAGTTGGCGGCGCTGTCCAGCTTCAGAGAAATCAGTTGCTCCAGCGAAACAATCTGAAGTTGCTCGGTCACTTTGACCGGCTTGGGGAAGGGCACTTTACAACCGCGTTTCACCACCCGGTCCGCAGGCAGAAGGTCTATGCACACGCCGTTGCGGCTGTCCTCAATGCGGTCTGCCACTTCGGGAACTTTGCGGAACGGGCCGGCGAGATCAGCAGTCAGCCATTCGACTGCATCGAGGACATCCGGCACCACAATATCCACATCAATCGTTGCCCGAGGATAGCCGTGTTCCTGCACGGCAAGGCCGCCAACAATGAGATGAGGAATGTCATGGTCGGCGAGCTTCTCCACCGCCAGACGCGCCGAGGCGATGACACCGCTGGTGCCGGTGCCTTCCCTCAAAATGTGCGCGTCGTGGTTCATTTTTGTTGCCCACAGCGTAAATCCAAAATCGCCCATCGTAAATCGTTACAACACCACTTCCGTGCCGACGCCTTCGTCGGTGAAGATTTCCAGCATCACGGCGTGCGGCACGCGTCCGTCCACGAAGGAGACCTTCTCGACGCCGCTTTTGATGGCGGCCACGGCGCTGTCCACCTTGGGAATCATGCCCTTGTCCACGATGCCCGCTGCTTTCAGGGCCGGAACTTCGGTGGTTTGCAGGTGAGCGATGACGGTGTTCGGATCCTTGGGATTGCGCATCAAGCCCGGAACATCGCTCATGAACACGAGGCGCTTGGCTGCGAGCGCGATGGCGGCTTGCGCGGCGGCGACATCGGCGTTGCAGTTGTAAATGTTGCCGTCCTCGCCGAGCGCCACCGGACTGATGACCGGCGTGACGCCGCGGCGGATGCACTGCCGCAACGGGTCGGTATTCACCTCGATCACCTCGCCGACATAGCCCACACCAATCTTCTGGCCGGGGTTTTCCTTGTCATCGAGCCACAGCTTGCGGCACTTGAAAATGTCCGCGCCGCTGAACCCGCGCGCCTTCCCGCCGAGCGATTCGATGGTCTTGACGATCTCGGGATTGATTTCGCGCGACAGCACGCGGTCCACCACGTTGACGGTCTCCTCGTCGGTCACGCGCATGCCTTGGATGAAATTCGCCTGCAACCCGGCGGCTTCCATGGCGCGGGTGATGGCCTTGCCACCCCCATGCACCACGACGGGGTTGATCTCGACCGCTTCCAGAAAAACGATGTCGCGCGCGACGCCGTTGCGCACCGACGGGTCGGGCGAATCCATGAACGATCCGCCGTATTTCACGACGAAGGTTTTCCCGCTGAACTTCTGGATGTAGGGCAACGCCTCGAGCAACGTCGCGGCTTTGGCAATCAGGTCTTGCATCCCGCATAGAAAAGGCCGGGTGCGCGCCGGATGCAATTCACTTCTGAGAGTGTCGCTCGAAAAGAAATCTTGAACCCCATTGCTGCTTCAAGTGTCCTTGGCCTAATTGTGTCTGAGTCATTTCATCTCCACCGTCAAACCCAGTCCTTGGGCGCTCCTCGCTTGGCTACTGCAGCGCTGGTCATCTCGCTCTGCTCCTTTGTAGGTTGCTCGTCACCGCGCAGCCTTGAGTCCAATCGCGCCGAGATTCAACCCGCGGTGGAAGCGGTCTACCCGGCGTTGGTGCGGATTCATGTCGTGGCTGAGCAGGGGGCAGGCGGGCGGATGCGCAAGGAGCGTTATTCCGGCAGCGGCACCATCATTTCCAAGGACGGTTATATCCTGACCAATCACCACGTGGCCGGGCGCGCCACGCGCATTGTTTGCCGCCTGTCGGATCGCGAGGAAGTGGACGCTGAACTCATCGGCACCGACGCGCTCACCGACTTGGCGATCCTGAAGATTGATTTCTCCACGCGCCGGGATCCCTCCAAGCCGCTCGCGGTCGCGCACTTTGGCGATTCCGACGAAGTGCAGGTGGGCGATGTGGTATTGGCCATGGGATCGCCTGCTGGCTTGTCGCAATCCGTGACCCGCGGCGTGGTCGCCAACACGGAGATGATTTCGCCGGGCGGCGCGGGCAGTTTCACGCTCGACGGAGAAAATGTTGGCGAACTGGTGCGCTGGATTGGCCACGACGCAGTGATCTATGGCGGTAACTCGGGCGGACCGTTGGTCAATCTGAAGGGTGAGATCATCGGGGTGAACGAGGTCGGCATTGGCAGTCTCGGCGGCGCCATCCCTGGCAATCTCGCCCAAGCGGTGGCGAAGGAATTGATTGCGAACGGCCATGTTTCGCGCAGTTGGATCGGCTTGGAAGTGCAACCGCTCTTGAAGGAGATGACCGAAGGCAAGGGCGTGCTGGTTTCGACTGTTCTGCCCGACAGCCCGGCCAAGGTGGCCGGAATTCAAGCCGGTGATTTCATCACGGAATACAACGGCCAAACCGTAGTGGATGCTCGCGCGCCAGAGGACTTGCCGCTCTTCAATCGCCTGATGCTTTCCATGCCCGTGGGAACGCCCGTGACGATTCGGGGGGTGCGCGCTGGCAAGCCGTTGCAGTGGTCGCTCAAAACGGTTGAGCGCGAAGCCAACGAAGCGCGTGAGGTGGAATTGCTGGAGTGGGGGATCACGGCGCGGGATTTCACTCGTGTTTCAGCGCTGGAGATGAATCGCAAGGATCAGCGCGGAGTGCTGGTGGACGGCGTGCGGCGCGGTGGCCCGACGGCCGAAGCGAAGCCGCCGTTGCAGGAGGGGGATGTGCTCACGGGCGTGAGCGGCAAAGAGATCGCCAATGTGAAGGACCTCGCTGATTGGACCGAGAGCTTCGTCAAGGATTTGAGTGAGCCCAAGCCCGTATTGGTCAGCTTTGAACGCAATTTGGAAAAGTTGGTGACCGTTGCAAAAGTTGGACCCGAGGTCGAATTGGACAAGCCGCAACGGCCCGCCAAAGGCTGGCTGGGTGCGGAAACGCAGGTCATGACGCGGGACATTGCTGAAGCGTTGGGACTCGAAGGCAAGAAGGGCGTGCGCGTGACGCAGATCATTCCTGATTCGCCCGCCGAGAAAGCCGGGCTTAAGCCGGGTGACATTCTTTTGAAGCTCGATGGACAGGTCATCGCCGCCAGCAACCCGTCGGATGACGAACTCTTCGACAACCTCATCCGCCAATACAAAGTCGGCGGCGAGGCTGAATTGGCAGGTGTTCGCGCCGGTGAAGCCATGCAATGGACGGCCACGCTGGGCAAGACCCCCAAACCCGCTTCGGACCTCGATGAATACAAG